>Ga0247833_1003309_pt1 | contig 21747 bp, 22 predicted proteins | sample LaCruzMarch2015__7_FD_187117 | JGI IMG/M metagenome (GOLD analysis project Ga0247833, IMG submission 187117) | Freshwater microbial communities from meromictic Lake La Cruz, Castile-La Mancha, Spain - LaCruzMarch2015_8m | ecosystem: Environmental > Aquatic > Freshwater > Lake | place: Spain... | reverse complement strand
CGAGCGAAAAGTTTTCCCCATAGGGGGAAGCCAGTCAAGCCTGTCGGCTTGCATCACCCGCAACTAAACCCTACAAACACCAAAAAATAACGGAATCCTGTCTCCACCAATCTCAGGGCAGATCAGTCCACGATGGATACCGGATTCACAAGCCGTTCGTAGCGAATTTTTGATGGTCGAAATAACCGAATGTAATACGGCGAGATTTGCGCGTGTTTCAGCCAGGTCCCGTCTGAAAAGAAATCTCTTCGCTGAATCCGGAATGCACTCTCGGCAGCGTTAGGTTGAGCTGCAGTAAACGCAGCGCTCCGCAATCCATCCGAGACCCGCTCGTCCGCATCGATATACAGGACCCACGGGTGTTTAAAATTTATGTTCGCGAGCCCCCAGTTCTGGTGCGCCGACCAATTGTCGAACGGCCTCTGCGTCACCTTCGCCCCGGCGGTTTCGGCAATCTCGACGGTCCGATCCGTGCTGAACGAGTCAAAAACATGAACGTCGTCCGACCATGCCACCGAGTCCAGACACCCCGGCAAGTCCTGCTCTTCGTTTTTTGTCAGAATGAGAATGGAGATCATGAAAAAGCTGAGAACTAAAATACAACCTGCGGCGCTGACAGGATTTACAGAATAGACAGAACGAAAATGCGGACTGCGCGAATGCGCGTTGTTCCGTTCCGAGAGGGCGGACATCCGTGTGAGCCGTAAAATCTAGGTTCGGGCAGCCGACCGCAGGGAAACAGACTTGCCGAAGGCAAGAGCGAAGCGCCCAAAGCCTCACTCTCTGGGCTTGTGTCACTCGGCATCGAGTTTCTTCAGAATCTTCTTTGCTAGCGGTTCTTTGATTTCGTTATGTCGTGGAACAGCCTCAGTAATTCCATTCTTCGGATTCATCCAGAGGGAATGATTGCCGCCCTCCCGCTTCAAAAAACACCCTGCAATTCGGAGGCGGCGTTCCAAATCCCTTCGCTTCATCCAACCAGAATCTTTTCTTGAATTGCATCATCTGGAAGCCCGCGAAGAAAATCGGAACGGCGGTCTTCGAGAACAAGCTCAATTGCCTCAATGAGATTCTGTCGTGTTTCGTCGATGGTTTCACCTTGCCCGTTGGCTCCCGCGACCTCCGGGCAGATCGCCCAATATCCGCCTTCCGGGGCGGGTTCAATGATGGCAGTAAATTCAGATTTCATAAAGTGACGATACACAGAAGATTCACAACCGGCGACTTTCTTTTTGCCGAGCACTTTCTCTCAATTGCCTCAAAGAGGGCACATTGCCACAAATGAGACATGCCGATGGACTTGTGACTGACCTGCATATCCGTGAAAAGTTGCCCGCATGAGCTACGCGCACAAAAAGGCAGATGTCTCGCTGATTCGGCTGTGGTTCGAAATATCGACTTCGGTTTAACCACCGATGGCACCGATTTACACGGATGATTCTTTGCCACGAAAAAGCACGACGAACCACGAGTTACTCGAATGATCACGAAACGAACTTTTTCCGATGCGGGGCGGTGATTTTTTCAAAAAATTACCGCAACCCGATCAAACTGGAGCCGTCTGCAAATTCGATTTGCAAGCGACGCCATATTCATCGGTTCACCGTCCGGATCTCATCCGGACGACCCGCATCCGTATCCTCCTCGTAATCATCTAAATCAAGTCAATCATGTTTAGTTCGGCATCTCTCAACTTCTTCGAGCAGCAACGGAAGCTTGGTCTGAATCACATCCCAGACGATTGCGTCATCTACTGAATCATATCCGTGGATAAGACGGTTGCGAAAGCTGACGATTTCCTGGGCATTGGAGAGTCGATTAAACAGCCCTTGGTCTACGGTCTTGAGCCGATTGCAAGCCTCACCAATGATTTCAAACTTCCTCTCAACCGCCGCTCTCCGCATCGCATCGGTGCGGTATGCGTTCAAATCCACTGATGCGGTGAAAGTGAAGATTTCCACGCAAGCGAAGCGGATGTCCTCCATCAGTTTGGCAGCGTCAATGCGCATAAACCTCGATCTGGGATTCTTCGACGACTTGCTTGAAGATTGGATTTCGGATGGAGCCCTTCGTAAGCAGGTCCACCGGGCGCCCGAAGATGCACTCCAGTCCGTCTGCCAGATGCATGTATCGATCAGCAATGCCGGACTCTGAGCTGCGTTCGAACTCAACCACGAAATCCACGTCACTGGTGGCCGGGTCGAATGCTTCCCCACGCGCAGAGCCAAACACGCAGAGTTGCTTCACATCCAGCGACCCGCACAGCGAGCGTAGCGCGTCAGACTTGTGCAAAAGCACTTGGTCAATCTTTGGATGCATCGGTGAGACAGTAGTTCCCCTGCTAAAAAAACAAAAGTCGAAAACGGATACGAGCGAACTAAACGAGCATCGGCACGTGGGAGCGTGCGAGGCAGCCTGCTTGACATAGCAGCCCGGAGGGCGAGACGCGATTGGCCATCGCGCGAGGCAAATGGACAAGATTTACAGGATTATGCAGATGCGGGTCGTCCGGAAGAATTCCGGACGTAGGACCGGAGATTCCTCACGCCACTCGCAAACGGGTTTGCAGATGACGTGAAAAACCTCCGGTCTAGGAGCTTCTTCGGTCTGAACCGAAGAAACTCCCCCGCATCATCAGGGGTCAATTCTGTGCCATTCTGAAAATTCTGTCTGATTATTGACGGCCTTCGCTGCCCGGATTTGCCTCGTCAATGAATTGATGACCACCAACAAGTCGTTGATAACGGTCTGCACGTCTTTGAGGACCATCTCCAAAGACTTGATGACGGTCTCCAAAATTTTTTTGATGGTTTCCAAGTCTTTGCAAACCATCTGCAACGACTTGCTAACCATCTCCAAGGACTTGATTGGGGTTTGCAGGTCGTTGATTGGAGTCTCCAAGAACTTGATCGGGGTTTGCAGAGACTTAATGAAGGGATTCAGCACGATTTCGGACGGTGCGACCACAATATGTAGATATTCGGGTGCAATACGAGCGATCTAAAAACCATCAGAATGCACCACTTTTCACCAAAATACGGCATAATACCGTCAACAAAGTTAATCAAAAGTCGCTATTTCGACCCATTTCTGAGAATTTCTAAAAACAGCCTTGTACCGCAATATATGGTGGTCCGACGAATTTCTTCCATTTACATATTGACTCGGCACGCGAAATAAGCGAAACCCGAATCAGGAGGGGAATTCTCGGGAAAGAGAATGCCATAGACCACCTGCTTGGGGAAGCCTTGGGATCATTTGAAAGCAAGTGGTTTACGGGACAAACAAAGCGACAAACAAAGAAGATCAATCAACGTATGCGTAAAACCGCAAACATGATCGTTCGACTTGAAAAGCAAGCACATGCTTGGGCTGAATTCGCACCTACGGTGGAATTCGGGGGAAAAACCCTCGATGACCTCCGGGAGGAGATCGATAAGCTCAAGAGTGTAAGCGACGAGACAATCAAAGCCAAAGCCAACGGCACGGCCGCACTAACGATGATGCTCATCGAGAAAAAGGCGAAGAGCAAAGGATCAAACTCAACCTTACCCCGCGTCCAGATCACGAAGAGAGGGCTCACAACGATCTGGAGCACGATGACGCCCGGACACATCGCCAGAATCAGGGGAACCCAGACGATTCCGAACGCCAACTCAGTTTTTTCCTGTTCTCGCCGGCTAAGAAAGCGCATCAATTCGGGCATGAGAGGTCCCGTGACGGTGGAGAGTCCCTGAAGGGCGAGATTGGCACCCGTTCGGGTGGTTGCAAAGATCGCGACGGCCGCCGTGCCGACCAGCGGTGCGAGCATCAAACGAATTCCCTGCTGGCGCAGGAAGTCCACTAACTTTTCGAGCGTGAGCATCTGGCTACGCACGACGCCCGTGATCGACTGCCTGAAGTTAAAACGAGGCTTACTTAGGTTGTGAGCAATCATGCGGCCCCAGCACCAGTAAAGAATCGGAATATTCAGTACGACTCCTGCCACGACTTGGGCCACTCCGGCCCAGAGCAGACTCAGCGTCCATACGGCGACTACGACCGAAGCTAATTGCGTGCCGACCAAGAGAGCGACCCCCCACCAAGTCGAGTCCGAGGCTGTGTGAAAGCCTGACGACAGCTTCCGCATGAAAAACAAGATCAGATTCCTCGTCCACCTGCGTGATCCGTGCGTGCCGGGATGAAACTCTGGAAGCGTCGGCTCAGCGAAAGCGCCTCTTTGATCCGTTGTTCCACCGACATCCCCCGCAACCGCTCGATTTCTGCGGCCCGGGCTGCCTCCGCGCTGGAGCTCCGGCGCTTTTTTGGGAATGAGGTCTCAGGAGCTGCGTTCACTGGAGATCATTCTAACGCCTCCGCGCCCGATTGCAAGAAGCCAGCGTCTCGACGTCTTGGCGCGAAAACCGCATTCGCATTCACATCCAAAATCGAAAATCAAACATCACCAATCGTCAATCTCCTGCGCGTCCCCACCGCGCCGATGCTATGTCAAAATCCCGTTTAGTTCTCATCACCGCGTTTAGTTCGTATCTCGGCTTGCTTGAGCACGATGAAGTATTCGTAGATCGATTGCAGCACCGCATAGGTGATGCCCGGGCCACCGTCGAGAAATGCACGCCGCAGCAGCATCATGTAGACGAATTTGATAAGGGGTCGGCCGGGAAGCCTGTAGAGGAGTTCTTTCTGATGATACCGGCGCTCGGAAAAACCTTTTGATTATTGCAAATTCAAAAGTTTGGCTATCTCCGCTGCCATGATGCGGTTGCCCTCGGCGTTAGGGTGGATCCCGTCCCGGTATAAATCTGCGTTCCACGACGTCGAAGTTTTGAGATCGAACACTTGACCGTTCACGCCCACGCTTTCCCGAAGGCGCTTCACGAAGTGCGCGTATGTCTCGACGTCGGTTTGATTTCCTTCGACGACACCTTTCCCCGGATAAGCAATGAACAGAAACCGCACACCCCTTGATGTGGCTTCATTTTCCACAAATTTGCTGAAGCGGTCTATTGTTTCGTCATCTAAGAATTGGTTTATTACCCCTTCGACGGGTTCTGTCTGTTTTTCGGCCGGAAGCATTTGGGTCAACCTGGGCTTTACATATTTCTCAAATGCATAGGCCAACGCTGACGTCGGTCTTGTTCGAGGATGCGTCGATTCTCTCGTCCATTCAGACTTTTCTGCCAAATCGCCGTCATTGAGAACCCATACGATAATGTCGCCCTGGACGAGCACATCCGGATGACGAGAAAAGTAAACGAGTTGGTTCCCTGCACTCCAGCTGCCGGCAGCGATTGGCCATACTCTCCAATTTGGAATGAGTTTCTCTAGCTGTGGACCCAGCCGCTCTGATTGGTCCATCGGATTGCCGCCCCACACAAGGGAGTCTCCAACGAGCAGAATGTCCTTTTTTCCGTTGGGCTTCCATGGGCCGGCATTGATCGATTCCGCGTTAACGGTCCAAGAATTTTTATTCAGAAACCGTCCCGACTGTGAAGGTTTAAGGACATATCCGATCTCTTCATCCGCATCGTAAAGCGGAAAGTCGATGATCCCAGTGCTGCGAACACCAAATTCGAGTCCGATCGCGGATATCACGATGATTGACACGGCCAGAAGTGGGCGAGAGAGTTTCATATTAGAGATTGATGGTAGGGGAGCGGCGTAACTGTCATTTTCAATGACGCTGCGAGTGACGTGATATTTTCTGTATCTCTCGCTCATACCACATCATTTTTTTGCAGTATGTGTAGCCGGCAGACCCTTCCAAGAACCCTCGCTTGAAGACGTAGGAATAGAGGAACCGAAAAAGAGGCCAACCCGGAAGGCTGCCAACGATTAGCTTGAATGCCGGGTTGCGCTTCGATCCGTGAGGGGAGATGAGGTCTTGAAATCGAAATGTGTGAGATCTACGCGCGATCGCCTCCTGCTGAGCATATTTGCGGTGACGCGCCTCCCAAACGTCCCAGCCTCGCGAGAAAGCGTAATGCAGGTAAGGTTCTCTGAGGTAAGCGAGGTCGCCATCCACCGCTCCCTCTTTCTGACCGTGACCAAAATCCGTGAATCGTGCGCGCCCTTTTCGAAAAAGCCGGAACTGCCACTTTGGGAAATTGTCAGACCGCTTAAGCCAAACGTCGCCAAGCATCATTTTCCAGCAGCAGTAGAATCCAGCAACGCGGTCCGGTGCCATTTCAACCGCTGGCAGGACAGCAGCCTTGAACGCGGGTGTAGATCGCTCATCTGCATCGAGAAATAGAATCCAATTATTGCGGATTTCACAATGGTCAATTGCCCAGTTGCGTTGGGTTCCGAAGCTCTCGAACGGATTTTCGACGACCATCGCTCCACGAGAGGTGGCAATCTCTCTCGTACGATCTGTGCTCCCGGAGTCGATCACATGAACATCATCGCACCAAGACACCGAGTCCAGACACCCCGGCAAGTCCTGTTCTTCATTTTTCGTCAGAATCAAGATGGAAATCATGGAGGCAATGCGAAAGCTAAAAGCGGAAACCTGAACAACCTGGTCAATCCTCTGACCCTACCACATCGATTTTTACCTGCATGGGCCGTGCTCCCGGCATGAGGTGGAATCGCAGCTGAATTTCTCGAATTTGGCTAGGGTCGAACTGCATGGGATTTATCACACGTCCCCACGCGTACAAATGAAGGTCTTCATAGGAGAGCAGCAACTCGCCCGGAGTGGGGTTGAAGCGGTTTTTTCCAAAGTTCTCCGCGATGGTAAACCGTTGGCCGTCTTGATCGACGAGATCCACACGGAACGAGCCTCGCCCGCCGAAGTCAGGCTCGGTTCTGATTCGAAGGAAGCCATTCTTCACAGCTGGGAGCCCGTCAACCTTTGTGATAGCCACGGGCGGTGCAGTTTTCTGAGCGGCGAGTTCGCGATCCGGCGTAAAAGAAAACAGCCAGCCAGCGTCAAGCGATGTGCTTTGGGTAGCGCTTGCGGCAATTGGCTCGATTTTGATTCCATTGAGTCCAACCCACGGAGCACTTTCGCTTGTAACCTTGTTTGGGTAATCTGGCCACAGTGGCTCGTAATCCACATTTCCTTCAATCATCGGAAACACTCCGTGGATCGCGTAGCGCTTGGGCAAAACTTGGGATGTGGGTCGGCTACCAATTTCGAAGGTAGCAGTCGATTTTTGGTGGGAACTGGATTCTGAATTGGTCGGTCGGAATGCTACGGCAACGGCGGATTCAAAGTATTCTGACTCAGGAACGTCAAATTCGACCGGTATCGAAACCTGTCCGTTCCGCTCGATTTCGATTACTTCTCCAGACTTGTGATCGCCCACGAGACTTGAAGCAATCGGTTTTGCTGAGCTCACCTCGAACTGACCTTTAACGGACTCCGGGCTCAAGTTGTAAATGATGACTTTCCCGGAAACGCGACTATTGCCGTAATCACTCCAGTAGATCCCGCCTACTTTGTGAGGGGTGCAAGTCGAGTAATCGGGGAGCCATTGCAAGATCAGCCGATTTGGATTCCTTGGACGGGCTGCAAAGGGTGGGTTTTCAAGCTTCCGGGTCTTTGTGAAATCCCGGTATGCGTCCCAAGCCGGAAACGTATCGGTCGGGCTGGTGACCATTTCATGCCCTCCGCCGTTCTGCGCGATGAACATGAATGGCATAAACACAGCGACCCCTTCGTCAATTGCGACCTGCGCAGTTTCAAGCGTGAACTCCTCCTGCAACTTCCGTGCAGCGGCATTGCGCGGATCGCCCACGGGGACGGCATCCATTCCGCATTCGGTTATCCAAATCGGTAGGGTTCGATCCTTTACAACGCTCGAAGCAAACGCCCGGTGAACCCGGACGAAATTCTGAAAGTCTCGCGCATGGCCGTAAAAGTGAATGTTCAACCCGTCGGTGTATTCAAAGTAGCCATTTTCAGCAGCCCTTCGAAGCCATGGTGTCGGCGCGTGGGCAAGACCGCCCATGAGAACAATCGGTTCTGCATTTCGGCGTTTTGCCCCATCTATTAGTCCCAGGTATATGGCTTTCTGTGCTGCCGCCGCGCGGTCCGGCGGATCCGAAAGAAAAAATGCGTCGGGCTCATTGAATGTCTCCCAAGCCGAGGGCTCGGTAACAAATTCCCCAACAATTGTAGCCTCTTCGTAGAGCTTGAGCAGATCGACGGAGGTTTTGTCCCAAGGGTGATGAGTCGGAAGTTCCGAGAAGGTGCTGTAAAACGCGACTACATCGAATCCTTTGCTTTTCTGCTCCCGCCAGATTCTGCGAATGTTCGTATCGTATGGGATACTGGATTCGGGATCAATGCCGCCGAATGACCTCTCCCGGACCCACCGAACGTCTGACGTTTTGAGAAGTTGAAGGTATTCTGCCGGCGAGAACTCCCTGACATGCTCGGTTGAAATAAGACCTTCGATTCCCCAACCGTTAAGAGAATCGACTTCTTGGCAGGGAGAGTTAAAAATCTGCCCGCAAAAAATCAGAACCGTTAGAATCAGAATGCGTGGCTGAAGGCTCACAAGTTCCACGCCGTCAAATCTCGTTCGGCAATTGCCCTCGCGGGAATACCTGCTACGACGCTTCTCGGTGCCACATCTTTAGTGACAACACTGCATGCACCAACGATGGCGTAATCTCCGATAGTGACGCCCGGCTGGATAAATGCTCGTGCTCCAATGAATGCATGAGCACCCACGGTGACCTTTCGAGTTAGCAAATTCATCGCCGGCTGATCGAATGCGTGCGTTCCCGTGCACAAGTATGCTTCCTGAGCAACGGTCGCATGTTCGTGGATTTCAATTTCCCCGAGGGAGTATGCGTTGGCGCGATCACCGAGACATGCGCGGTCATGCATCGTAAGATTCCACGGAATTTGAACCCGTGCCCGCTGGTGGACAAAGGGACGGCCATAGAGCCGTGCGCCAAAGGCCCGCAGCACGGCCAACCGCCAAGGGTTCGCGGGCTTCGGTGTCCATGTGCAAAGAAGAAGCCATACGTATTCCCATGCGACCATTTTTACGCGTTGCGCTGCCGTCCAAGGGCTCGAATAGGGACTGTTCTGGGTATAAACCTTCATGGCAAGGTCAGGCGGATTTCGCGGCGAGCATCGCCGCAAAGTCGTTTACGTATTCCGCCGCGATGCGCTCGCAGGAAAATCGTTCCCGGCCGTAGCGGTAGGCCGCTACTCCAAAGCGGTCGAGACGGTCGGGGTCTTGCGCGAGTTCGAGAATGCGGGCGGTCCAGTCAGCGGAGTCGCCCGTGCGGGCGAAGAATCCGGTCTCTCCGTCGGCTGTGAGCGGAGCGTTCGCGGGCAGGTCGGAAATCAGGAGGGCACGCCCTAGGCGCATGCATTCCAGAATGCTCATGTTCAGAGTCTCGCCCCCGATCGAGGGCAGCACGACGACATCGGCGTCACGGATCACCTCGTCCAAGGCAGCGCGGTCGTAGATCGGCTGCGCAAACTCGACGCGATCCGTGAGACCTCGCTCCGTTACCAGTGTCCGCATACGGGCTACCAAGGTCGCGTCCCCGCCACCTTGGGCGGTCATCGGACCCACCGCTTTGAAACGAATGTCGGGATTCCGGGCCGCCGCATCGCAGAATGCGGGAATAAAAGTTTCGAGTCCCTTATCGGCCGAAAAGCGCCCCACAAAAATAAAGCGCACCTGCCCGTCCCTGGAACGAGGCGGCGGCTCCGGGTAATCGGTAAAATCTACGGCGTTGTAAATCGTGCGACACTTGGCCGCAAGCCGGGGTACGACGCGGCCGGCGTCGGCGGTGACGGCATCGCTTCCAGTATAAATTCGATCAAGCAGCGAGAAGAGAAGCAGGAACTTTTTCGGGTCGCGATGGATGGTATGGGTGACAACCCGGGCGCGGGGAAAGCGGGAAAAGAAAAACCCATGCCAGAGGTGGCCGCTGAGCACGTCGCAGGGCTCGACCGCGCGCGCCACCCGGAGGGCGTAGGGAATGCCCGCGACCACATTGGCGAGATTGCGAGGCCGGCGCTCCGCTCCCTTAACCCGCACGTGGCGGACACCATCCCGCAGCTCGCGATCGGGGCGACCGGGCACCATCGGCGAATACGCAGTCACCTCATGGCCAAGCGTGGCGAGTGCCTTGCAAAGGCCCGCAAGGAGAGAGTTCACGCCACCGCCCTTTTCAGGGGGGAAAGGCAGCTCGTGCCCGAGGACAAAGGAAATCTTCACGGATGTGTATTGGAGAGGGCCGGCAGTGGGCGGCCAGCGTTCACACTTTCGATGACCACGGCAGCAAAGTCCATCGCTTCGCCAATCGCCTGATCCATGTTCATGTAGCGATAGGTCCCAAGGCGACCAAGGAACGACACGCCGGACTCTGCCGCAGCCAGTTCGCGATACTGCAGAAGTTTTGCCATATCATCCTCCAGCCGCTTCGGGTAGTAGGGAATATCTTCGTCGGTGGTTTCCTTGCTGTACTCGCGGAAATAAACGGTGCGTTCGTGCGATTCCCACGGTGCGAAGTGTTTGTGCTCGTGAATCCGGGTGTAGGAGACATCCATTTCGGGATAGTTCAGCACGGCATTGCCTTGATAATCGCCATCCGCCTCAAAACGTTCAAACGTAACCGTCCGGTAGCCTAGGCGGCCTGCAGCGCCACGGAAGTAGCGGTCCAATGGGCCGGTGTAAAAGACGTGATCGTATTCCGCCCGCATCGAGTCTTCGTATGAGCGACCGCACTCCACGGTGATCCGCTCGTGAGTGAGGATGTTTTCGATCATTCGGGTGTAGCCGTCGACGGGAATGCCCTGATACCGGGCTGCGTAGTAGTTATCGTCGTAGTTGAAACGCACGGGCAAGCGCTTGAGGATTGAGGCAGGAAGCGCGGTCGGTTCGCACCCCCACTGCTTTTTGGTGTAGCCGTAGAAGAACGCTTCGTAGAGTTCGGGGCCGAGCATTTTAAGCGCCTGCTCTTCGAAGTTCTGCGGTTCGCCGATGGAGGCGTCGCCCCGCGTCCGAAGGAATGCCTCTGCCTCCCGTGGCGAAAACGTTTTGCCGAAAAACTGGTTTATCGTCAGCAGATTGATTGGCATCGAAAACACACCCCGCTTCGTGATCGCTTTCACGCGATTGGTGTATGCTCCCATCTCGCCGAATTGGTTTACGTAAGTCCACACGTCCGCACGGTTTGTATTGAAGATGTGCGGACCGTATTGGTGGATCATCACGCCAGTGGCGGAGTCACGCTCTGTGTGGCAGTTGCCGGCGATGTGGTCCCGTTCGTCGATGACCGTTACCTGAGTTGGTAGGCATTCTGCGAGTTTCCGGGCCAAGATTGCACCGGAAAATCCGGCGCCAACGATGAGAAATTGTTGTTTAGTCATGAAGGTTCAAAGGTCGCTTTCTTCGATTGGTGATTCGTGAAGAGAGTGTAAGGGAAGCTGGCTCTTGTAAGCCATTTCGTAAGCGTCGAGGGCTGCTGTGAGCGAAAAGCGCGCGATGTTGTTGAGTCCTGCTTCCCGCCAGGCAGAGCGCTGTGCCAAACGGGCGTTTGCGAGCTCCACGAAACGGGCGGCAGCCTCTTGTGCCCAGGCAGCATCGCCGGCGGCCCCGTCGCCCGGGCGGCGAGAAACATAAATAGCCGCCGTCCCTCCGACTTCGTTCATCGGCGCGGCATCGGTGGTGATCACCGGGCATCCGCATGCCATCGCTTCCGCAATTGGCCAACCGAATCCCTCCTCAAGCGATGGAAACACGAGGGCGGTTGCGGTGGCATAGGCGGCATGAATGGCGTCATTGGAAAGTCCCGAGGCAAACACAACTCGACCATGGCGCACCGAGTTTGCCAAGGCGCGCAACTCCGCCGTGGGCGGAGCCCCGGCCAGCAGCAACGGGAGCGGAATCCCGGGGCCTCTGGCATAGACCGAGTAAGCCTGCACCACCCCGTGTCGATTTTTATACCACTGGTTGCCGCCGACATGGAGGAAAAACCCGTTGCCCGGATCTAGATCCGCCGAACCAATCACAGCGAGTTCGGCGCCCAGCGTCGCGCTAGCCACGACCGAATCAAGCGGCGAAAACGGATAATTGAGCGGATTGTAAACCACCTCGCTGGAATCGGGCTCCCGCTCAAGGAAGCGGTGTAGATCCTCTTGGGTTTTACGCGAGACGGACAGAAAACATCGTCCCCGCCGATAACCTCGCCGGATCAACGCCTGGTATTTCCGGCCCGACCAACCAGTGGGGTTCTCGGGAAACTCCCCCAGAGCCGACCGCTGGGCGAGAAAGTCGTGACAATGGATCACGTGCGGGCGATCTGCGATAACCGGCACCCACATGCCCAATGCCTGGTCGGCCACCACAAACACTGTATCGGCTGAACACCGGCTGGCCCGGCGGCGCAAGACCCAAGGGAAAATGAGAAACTGATCGATGTAACCGAGCCATTTGCGGAGACTCGGCTTGGGCACGGGCAGCCGGCCAAAAACGTGAGGTGAGGTCCAGTATTCCACCGCATGCCCACGCGCTCGCAGGCCCTCGCCGATCATTCGCGCAAAGCGAGGCATGCTCGTCGAGCCGAGTGAGGGCGGATGGCAGAGGAAGATTAAGGTCATGACTCTACGAGGCTTTGCCGATCGGTGGGCTTACGGCTTACAATTTTGCAACCTCCGCGAGCACCTGGCGCGCAATATCCTCGTTGCCGACCTTGAGTTCCCGCACCCGGCGCATTCCATTTTGCCGGATCCGCGCCCGCTCGGTGTCGTCTTCGAGCAGGCGTTTACATACGGCGATACATTCCGCTGGCGTGCTCCAAAAGACGGCATCCTCATTTTCACGATACATCTGCAAATGCTCGCTGGTACGTTCAGCACAGAGAAGTCCCCCTGCATAGGGAATTTCCGCAGAGCGGGTCGTGTGAAGATCCCGATTGCCTTTCGAAAGTAGCCCCAGACAAATCTTGGCGCCTTGGATGGCGGCGACGTATTCTCGCCCCCCCATTCCGGGTCCCTTCCAGAAAGGTTTGAGATTTTTCCAATTTGGAGCCTTATGCCATCGATCACCCCAGATGTTGACGCGGAGACCTGCGTTTATCAGATGATCAACAAATTCGTGGCGACCCTCGCGTCGCATCCATGTTCCAAGAAACGCAATTTCACTGCGAAAGTTGCTGGGGATAGGTTCGCCGGTATTGAGCGGAGCGTGAGCAATTTCGTCGTAACTCATGAAGACGCGTAACACCCGCTGAGCTTTGCGATTCGCAAAGTCGATTTCATTGTCACGTCTGACAACCACGGCAAGGCTGTATTGAGAGATCGCCCGTCTCAACGACCGAAATCGTGCGCCATCTCTACCGCCGGTCGGGTCGTCATTAATGTAAAGTATGCTGGCATTCGCAAGACCAAGAAGTGACTTGACGCACGCTGCCCCGAGTAACTCCCCGCTATTCACCCATACAACGTCATACTTTTCATTTAAGGAACGCTGTAGCTTATTCAACGAGGCATGAACGCGCCACTGAAGAAACTCGTAACCAGTGTGGAAATGGAATTTTCCCCACAAGGGATGGCCGATCAAATCCCCCGCAAGTCGGCGCATGTCGATCAAATCGACCGTGTGACCCAAACGTTGAAGAGCGCTTGCTCGGTGTTTTGAGGTCGAATAGTCTGAACCTTCTCCCAGATAAAGAATTCGCATAAGGGGTGGTTGGAAAGCTACCGGGAATCCCGATTCACGGCAGAAAAGCCATTAAATTATCCTTTTGTGTTCGGTGGTCACCAAAAAATGCTATGATACCTTGAGGAGAGGTTTTGAGAATCGAAGCCTCTCGGAAAGTGTGGAAAACAAAGTTGTTGTAGGCACTGATCCCCTCAGTTTTGAATCGACCAGCGAGTTGGAAATCAGTTGCCAGTTCGATCGATGAGATAAGTAGCGCGTTGGCCTTTAAGCTCAGACGACCAGCAATTCAGTATGACGTAACAATAGTTATGATATCTGGAGTTTAAATGAACTTTACTGAGGATGGTATTGGTTTTGTGCTTCTGAAATCCACGGTACGGCCGCCAAGATTCCATCGTGGCCGAGAGGGGCCAATTCATCCCTATGTTGCCGCGATGTTGCGCACGCACTGCAGTTTCCGCGGTAGAAAAGCGACAGGAATAGAAGATGCGCATTTGAACCGCTGCTCTCGCTAGCGTATCCCGTTGGACTCCTGAACAAAAACAGCGAAGCGTAATGCATGAATAACAGTCTACAACGCACGTATCGCCCTTCTAGGCGAGCTTTTAACCGCTTTCCTTGCCAGAGCAAATGGGCGCGTCAGAAAAATGAGCAGAGCATACAAAAGCGTGGTCTGCCAGAAGCCGCGGAAGAGAAAGTTTAGTAGCGCATCGTAACCCTCGCCTTGGAAGAGGTTATAAAACATAAAGGCGTTAACAAGTACAACCGGCGAAACAATTAGCAAATCTGAAGAGTTCACGGTGACTCGGCGTACGAGGGAATCCGATAGAGCAAAAACGAAAATCGCGGTGATGGCTATGATCGGATACGCCAGCCACTGCCACATTGCGAAGGTCTGTGCTACCATCGACCCCGTTCGAAACGTTCCCAGTCCGCTGCCCGTCGCAAGGAAGAACATAAAATCGCCGTTGCTCACCATTGCAAGGCTCGACTTACGGAGTCCGAAGGGCAGCGCGTTCACCAAAGGAGCCGGGAAAATTGCCACAATCCGTGCTTTATTGAACCCACCGAGCGCATCACGGTCGGTGGCATTGAAGCGGGCGTCTAGGTCCAACCCAAGGTCGTGATACTTCGTCGTGATGAATCGATTAACAAAAAGGCTGGAGGTGTAGCTTTCGTCCCAGAGTGTGGCGTGGCGCCCCATCAACGCTCCCGTCCTGAATTGCTCCATCATTTCAGGGCTCGAGTAGATTTCAGCAGAAAGCGCGAGCATCTGGGCCGGGCTTAAGGTGGTACGCCTTTCCCTTGCTTTTTGCATGGCCAGCGCGAAATCGGTTGCCGTTCCAAATAGAAAAATGGCGACGATTCCGCCTGCGATCCAGACCCGTGATTTGAAGGCCCGCAGCGGAAGCTGTCCAGAAGCAACAAGGAACAACGCGGTGAACACTGCCACGATTATTGGAGCCAGCACAACGAGGCGCGTGTTAGCAGCGACCCCGATGACTGCGATGAATACAAAAAAGAAAATGAGTGGAATAAATTCCTTGAAAACGAGGCGTCGATCCTCCCGTCGGATCGCACTAATGAATGGGATGATGAACGGCGCGGCACTGAACACGGAAAGACCGTGAACGAGTTTGTAAAGGGCTCCTCCCCCCCCTCCTTCCCCGCCCAAGTTCGGGCTTCCACCGCCAGCTACGCGGGCGGCTGCAAGACAAAGCAGTCCGAAGAGGCCAATCATCCAAAGTTGGGCGGGAGCCGGCGGTCGGAATACGCCTAGTGGCATACATATCCTTTTTGTCACGCCGCTGCGCAACCGCTGGGGCAGGGAGGTGCGATAGAAACGGTGAGCTAGGACCAGACTGATTGCCATTAGCCCCGAGGCTCCAAAGGTCCAAACTGGTTGCTTAAGGTTGGTGACGAGTGGGTTGCCTTCGACCAAGGTGGCGCCGAGTGCAAGTCCCTGGCTTGCGATCCAGAAGCCGATCACTTGGATTGTCGAAATGGGATAGTTTCGCAGCACGTTCGCGCGGACCATCGTCATAATAACGACAGAGCCGGTCGCGAGAACAATGGAGACCGGCCAGAATATAGCCTGATCCGAAAAGATAACCCATTGGAGCAAGCCAAACACCCCGAGTAGGGCGAGCAGGATACGGCGTAAAACACTGGTTTGCTTGGGTGTCATATCAGTTCCGCACTTTCCTCGCGAATGGACGAAAGCACAATCTCTTTGATGCGGTCCCCGTAAACATCCCAGCCGCCGATGGCACCCACACGCGCAACTGCAGCCACACGCATCCGGGCTCGAAGGTCGGAATCTTGCGCGAGCTGATCAAACCGAGCGACCATTGCGCTGGGGTCACGGATGGGCACCATGAACCCCTCTGAGCCATCTGTAAAAAGGTCGGCTGCGCCTGTGTTTGGAGTGGCGATTACCGGGCAACCGCAGGCAAGCGCTTCGCCCATTACCATGCTCAGCCCCTCCTCGATGCTGGGAAGCACGAGGGCGTTCGCTTCAGAGTAGTGCTGCCGTAACTGAGCGTTTGGCTGAATGCCAAGAAAATTCACGCCTTCGGGAGCAGGCCGAGAGGCCAGCCACTCCCGCACTTCCGGCGAAACCGAACCGATCACGCGCAGTTCTTTTGCAGGGTGAGAAAATCGCGAGAAAGCGTCGAGCAAATCGAGAAACCCCTTGCGCAGTGAAACCTGTCCGACGAAAAGCACCGAGAACTTGGCGGGGTCCGGTTCACCGGACGGGTGAAACCGGTCGAGTCGCGCTCCGTAGGGAACCTTGAAAAGCCGGTTGGCAGGGACTCCCTGCGAAAGGAAAGACTGCCGCACAAACTCTGATGGCACAAGGATGCCGTCGCTTGCGGCATATTCGGCCTCTTCACGCTCGATGATACGAGGGTCGATGCCGTTAAACGGAAATCCCCACCGCTTGTGTTCCTCTCGGAGGATGTCGTCCTGAAACCGTATATGCGACGAGCCGCGGTCGCAAAAGTAACGCCCACCGTGTCGCTGGACCTGGCGACCGCTGTTCAGCCCGCAGCCTGATAGCGCAATGAGTGCGTTGGGCACTTCCGGCGAGGCCATGCGGAATGCGGCGTAGGCGTCTAATGATCGACGCGCCCACCACTCCCACTCACGGGAGATCCGCGGTCCACCGAGCCCGAACCGCCCCCGCACCATGTATGGCGCTTGCAGCCACGGAAAACAGCGGATTTTTTCCGGTGGGACCCCTAGCTCATCCCGAAGCTTTACCCGCGGGTAGCCGGTGTAGATGGCATCCAGAAGCCCATGGCGTTGCAGTTGCCGGGCGAGGTGAAAATGGTGAAACCGCCCAATCGAAATTTGAGCAACTTTCACGACGCTGTCGGCTTGTCTGCTTTAAACGCAAAGTTGCGGGTCCACACGGTGCCACCAAAGTTTCCGGTTTCGATAAAATTCATTCCCCGAAACAAGGTCCGCATGCCCCGCCATGCCAGTGCGCGGAGTTGTCCCTTGGCATCGCTTCCGGTGCCAAGGTGTTCGACAGCAGCAAAATCCATTAAACCAAACAAAGTGCAAAGGGTTTGGGCACTTTGCGGCGTAAGGCACCACTCGTGCGTCATGTCGCTCCAAAACACGTGCCCGACGAATGGCGAGAGACCATTCGGGAGGTGCACGATCAAACGTCCGCCGGGTGCCAACCGCGTGACGATGAGGGCCATGAGATCGAACGTGGATTGCGGACCTAGGTGCTCGACAACATCAAAAATCGTGATGAGATCGACGGAATTCTCTGGTTGAGCTTCGAGAAAAGCGAAGAGGTTCGCCACCTGGACGTTGGGAAAACGTTTTGCCGCGATGGCAATTTGTTCGGCGCTGAGGTCGCAACCTCCAAGATTGCGGAAGCCGAGATCATCGAGGACGCGCAATAACTCCCCGGCCCCACAGCCGAGATCAAGCACGCGCGCGCTGCGATCCATTCCGACCACCCAAGGCACGAGGACTGGACGCACCTTGGAAGCGGCAAATTGCAGTTGCTCTTCAGTGCCTTCGCCTTTGAAAGCCGAGCGGTAAGAATCGTAAATGTGGGTCTTGTAGTTCATTTGGACGGAGTGGTGGGATCATGTGGCGAGCACAGGTAACGGATCATGCCCGCTTCGATAGCGCTATGCAGGGGGCGGCGAACAAAAGGAAGCCAGTTTGCGAGGGACAGAGGGATAAGCCCCCATGCAGGCCAAAACTCAGGAAGGTCGCGATGGGCGCTACAAACGTTGCGCAGAGAATCGAGCCCTTTTCCCTTAAGCGCAGGCTTGAGCGCAGCATGGTAATACTGAGTGATCAGCCACGAGGCGTAGGCGCGCAATCGCCAAGGCTCATAACCTTGGGTGATCAAGGCGCGCTCCAGCCGTGCCACCGTGTTAATCGATTCGCTGGCGCAGACGCTATTGCGATTTGCTGTGGATGAAATGGAACCCTCATGATGACGCCGGTTGGTAATTTCCTCTCGAATCAGGCAGATGCTTCCACCGGAGATCACCACGCGGGCGTAAAAGTCCACATCGCCGAAATACTTATAGGAAGGATCAAAAAGAGTCTCCGCTGGCAAAAGCTTCCGGTTAAGGCCGATGTTTGAAAGTCCCCCAAGAAAACAGCCGAAGGCAAAAAGGAGCTTCACGCTTTGCTCGGAGGTAAGTGGATCGTCACCGTAAAGGCGCGAGATTGTGTGCCAGTGGATGTGATTCGCGTGGCAAGTGTCATTGTCGAATGCAAAGACTGCGACACCTGGATGCTTCTCGATCGCTGCAAGAATCCGCGCCAGCGAGGTCGGGTTCGAGTAAAAATCATCAGCGCATAGAATGTGCGCATGATCGAACGCCGCCTCACGCACAAGGAAGTTCAAATTGCCATACGCACCAAGATTTTGCTCTTGGCGAATGAGGCGGAAATTCCCGCGATCAGACTCGGAAAGAAAACTTTCCACCACGTTTACCGTGTCGTCGGTCGAGCAGTTGTCGGAGATCAGCACCTCGTAAAGCGACGGATCGACGGCTTGGCTTGCAACGCTCTCCAAACACTGGCGGATGTAGGCCCCGGCGTTTCGCACAGGTATGACAATTGAAATCATAATTGGTAGGTGGCGGGAGTCGCGACCTGCTAACGGGTGGACGGGAAACTAATCATCCGAAGTGCTCGCGGCCTAAGTCCCGCCGTGTCCTGCCTTTACAGGCACCAATTTGCCGGCTAGCTCTGCGACCGCAGTGTGGAGTGATGAAATTGTCCCAAGAAGGAGAGAGCTAAGTCGATCATGCGATAGCTTTAGAGTTACCGTGAGCACAACGGGGATAAGAATGAAATCCAGGATCAGGGGCGCAAACGCAGCGCCGTCTAATCCAAAAGTTCTCGTGAGCCAAATGCTTGAAGCGATGCTTAACATGCAACCAAAAAGGTAGGCGAGTGCAAAGGACTCGTGTCGGTTTGCTGAAGAAATGATAACAGAGCCGGGAAACCAGAGTGAATTCGTAATGACACTCAGTACGAAAATTCCAAGTAAAACGCGATCGGCTGATAAAAGGCTTCCCGTCCAAATCTGATATATAAAGGGACCAAAGATAAGGATGAATGTGCCGAAACTTAGCGAGAGGATAATATTGAATCCGAGGGTCAAGCGATGGAGGCGTCTGACCCGTGTCCAATCGCTAGCTCCGACGAGGTGCGAGAACTCAGGCCAGAATGACTGACCCATAAGGTTCATAACCTGTTGTCCCGCTCGGATTAGCGTTCGACACGTGTTGAATAGAACCACGCCTGCGGGTCCAACGATTGAACTTACGACCAGGGTGGTGCCCTGTAAGAGCATCGCATTTCCAAGCGGGAAAATGCAGAAAGCGAGGCCTTTGGTTAAACAATACTTTGAATCAGCGCGGTTCGCGTCGTGAATGCCCAGAGAAATCCGAGGGCATGCTCGAAGGCCAAGAAAGATTCCACCGAGAGTGAATCCAAGCTGAGATGCCAAGAGGGCGGCGGAAATGGCTGCGAGGGATCTGAATAAAAATGCGGTGATTACCACTAGCAGTAGATCAGAAATCGCTTTGATTCCGAAGAGCCAGATTGCCGTATGAGCCTTACCTACCGCTCTGAATAGCCCCGACGCGAGAGATCCTTGAAGCGCAATAAGGGCGCTCAGACAAAGAAGTGCCAATGAGACTCGTAACTCACCGTGCGAGATGGAGTGCAATTTTAAAACACTCTGCCAATCAATGAACAGGATTATGGGCAGCGCCAAACCGAAAGTTACTACCGTTAGGCCTAAAATGCAGACGACTGCAGAATGAAAGACACGTTGAGCTCCCCGCCAATCATCGCGGGACACCCGTAAAGACATTTCGTTTGCCGCGACACTACCAAATCCCATATCCCCCATCGATAACCACACTGGAATCGCGGAAACTACCAGCCATGCTGCAAATAGGTCAACACCTAGGCTCCTCAGGAGTAAAGGGACTGATGCAACTGAGCAAATGGCAGATAAAACCTTGGAACCAGCGGAAGCTCCAAGGTTTTTGAATAGTCTAATGCGTAAGCTCACAATTTAAAGTAAGTCATGTCGCGCGGTTTACGTCAGTCACCTCGAATACGCCGCCCCGTCGTTTTTCATAAAGCCTGCGTAAAAATCGTTTCACAGGTTGGATTCGGGTTAGGATGAAAATGAAACGGAGTAGCAACCGCTCTGAAAGAAAAGGTGAAATAGGTTTGCGTAAGTAATCGAGTTGATTAGCGTAGTGGTCGTCGAGTACTGCGATCTTGAGGGCGAATGCGGCTCTCTCCTGTAACCAATTCTGTCGCCCATTAGCGAGAATGCTCTTTGCGTGTGCTCTGCCATAGTGGGACACGACCGCCCGTTCGATCTCGGGAAACTCGTAAACGCGAGCAATCGCAGTTTTGGAAAAGTAGTAGCTGCGCGAGCCGGAGTCGGTTGCTACAAGATAGAGGCGGCGACTGTAGGCTGTTGGCTGCGAGAATGCAGTTTGAACGATTACTCGGACGAAGGTGTAGAGATCGGTTTCTTTGTAAAGCGACTCAAAGAGCGGTTGATCCCAAGCCGCTTTCCGTACCACCAGCTTGCTGAGCCAAGCAAGGCTGTGAATACCGCCCGCTTTAAGAATCTCGGCGCCATTGGAAAAAATCGTGAGATCACTCTCGAAGTCGTGAACGTGATTCCATGTTTCCGGACACAGCTTCTTTGTTTCGTCCACTTTGCTCCCGTTGAGAAGCATGACGGACGCTTTTGAGGTTTTCTCCAGTGTAGCAAGCTCCTCTAGTAGTGTTTGAATCGCCCATGGCATGGGAACATCGTCATCCCCCATGAGCCAAATCCACTCTGCTTCGGATCGAACGATCGCTTGCGCAATATTGCGAACGAGGCCAACATTCTGCGCGTTCTTCCGGTAGTTCATGCCGCGCCACCGTCTGGAATGCGCTTCAACCACCTCAGCAGTTTGATCAGTCGAATCGTTATCAATGACAAAACACACGCAGTCCGGGTAACAACGATCAACCTGCGGCCCGATATTCCACAAAAGGTCGTCGAGGATGGCGGCGCGGTTGTATGTTGGAACTGAAATTGACAGCTTTGGAATCATCGGAAGTATTGCGTGAGAAATATTGATTCAGAGTCTACCACGCCTAATCGATATTCCGCGTCCACTCGAGCATTGCACGGATTCCTTGGTCTGCGGATAGTGCGGGTTTCCAATGCATGAGGCGTCCGGCTTTGGAGATATCGGCGACGAAGAAATCCTGGTCGCTTTGGCGGCGCGGGATTTTGGTAAAGTCGAGGGCGTCGAGTCCGACGAACCCGGCGAGTTTAGTGAGGAGTTCGAGCAGGCTGAGGCTGGATGCATGGCCGCCGCCGATATTGAAGGCGTGGCCCGATGCGGTGTCGCGGTGGGTGTAGGCGGCGTCGTAGAGCGCGATGAGGTCGTCTGCATGGAGCACGTCGCGGACTTGTTTGCCGGTGCCGGCGATGGTGAATTGCGGCAGCGGTTGTCCTGCATCAGAGCTGGCTTTTTGCTCGATGGCTTTTTGGCAGAACCATCCGACCCAGCCC
>Ga0247833_1003307_pt1 | contig 21750 bp, 37 predicted proteins | sample LaCruzMarch2015__7_FD_187117 | JGI IMG/M metagenome (GOLD analysis project Ga0247833, IMG submission 187117) | Freshwater microbial communities from meromictic Lake La Cruz, Castile-La Mancha, Spain - LaCruzMarch2015_8m | ecosystem: Environmental > Aquatic > Freshwater > Lake | place: Spain... | reverse complement strand
CCAGCTGTCGGCCGTCCACAGGGGCGGGAAGCTCTCGCGATGGCCGCGCACCAGCTCGGCGATGGCGAAGTCGAACAGGGTGCCCTGCAGGGAGGCCACCGATGGCAGGGGTTCCTGATGCATCCAGCCATCCTGACGACCAGGCGGCAAACTGCAGAGGCAACATCCGTCCCTGGAGACGCCCGATGGCCCTCGATCTGAACGATCCTGAGCTCGAGTTTGCCGATCTCGTCACCGCTTACCAGAGCTGGGTGATGGCCGTGATCAACGACGAGAAACTGGGGGGCGAGAAGCTCCTCACCGACGACATCGCCGATGACGCCCTCAACGCGATGCGTTTCCTGCCGGATGTGGTGACCAGCGCCATCGAAACGACCCTGGCGCGGGTCTACGACGTGGACCCCGACGAACTCGCCGAGCTGCTCTACCCGGAGGACTGATCCGTAGCGCCAGGGGTGCCCGCCGCAGCGAACACCCCTAGCCTCCCGATGTGACCCCCCTCTGCCGCTGCTTCCCCACCCGACCTGCTCAGGCCCCGTCCGGTCAGGGTCGCCGGCCGCTGGCCATGAAGCTGATCGCCGCAGGGCTTCTCCTCCCGTTGGTGGCCAGCCTCGGGGGCTGCCAAGGTCAGCGTCTGCAGCCCATGCTCCGCCCCCTCGAGGGCACGCTTTACATCGTCATCGGGGTCAGCCAAGAGGCCATGGACACCGAACTGCAGAAGGAAGTCCGGGAACGCACGGCCCTGCTGCAGGCCTCGTTCCGCTCCCTGCAGCCACGGGTCCGGCTCCAGGTGGAAACCTTTAACGAGGAAAGCCTGCGCAATGAACTCTTCGTCCGCAACCGGACGGGCCTGAGCCCCGACCTGCTGCTGGTGAACGAGTCCACGGCCCAGGAGCTGGCCCGGGAACGGCTGATCAGCACCGTGTCCTTCCCGGCCGTGGTGCTGGATCAGCTGGAGGCGGGCTCCGTGGTGCGCGTGCGACGCGCGGATGGAACCCTGACCGGCCTCCCCATGGAGCTGCAGCCCCTGGTGGCCTGCTTCGATCAGCGCCGCGTCAGGCGCAGCCCCGCCACCCTCACCGAGCTTCTGGCGTTGAGTGCCAAGGGGATGGAAGTGGGGCTATCCCTCGATGCGGTGAACCTGGTCTGGACCCTGGGCCCGCTTGGGGCGATCGACGCGGTGGGAGACCTGCTGGCCGGCGCACCGGTGACCCCGGCGATGCGGACCAGCCTGAATGGCTGGCTGCAATGGTTGCGCGCGGCTGACCTGCAACAGCGCGTCACTTTTTACCCCACCGAGACGGAACTGCTGAAGGAACTGATGGTGGGGACCCTCGACTGGATTCCCTGCCGCAGCATCAACATCACCCGGCTCCGGTCGCGTCTGGGCAGGAACCTGGGCGTGTCCCCCCTGCCCTCCGGCCCCTTCGGCGCCGCCAGCCCGATCACCCGGGAGCGTGTGCTCGCCTTCGGGGTCAACTCCAGTCCGCACCAGCGCCAGCTGGCCCTGGCCCTGGCCCGATTCGCCATCAGTCCGCTGCACCAACGAGACATGGTCCTGCGCAACCAGTTCGTGCTGCCGGTGAACCGGAAGGTGGCTCCGCCGGTGAGCAGTTCCTCCGTGGTGGCGGCGATGGTGGAGGGGCGACGACAATCTGTTCAGAGCTCGACGCTTCGCCTGGTGGGGAAGACCAGCAAGAGCCAGAGGGACGCCTGGCAGGCGCTGCTCACCCGCTTCCTCTTTGATGACCTGAGCCAGCAGGACGCCCTCAATGGTCTGATCGACCTCCTGGACGGCGAGCGGTCCCGATGAACATTCTGCTGCTGGAGATCCTGGGCTGGTTCGGCTACCTGCAGCGCATCGAGGTGCGTGTCCAGCTGATCCTGCTGCTGCTCGTGTTCCTCGGACAGGGGCCATTGGGCCGGCGGCTGGCCCCGCGGTTTCCCCCGGCAGGGCAGCCGAAGCTGGTGATCAGCAGTCTGCTGGGCCTGCTGTCGCTGGCCCTGGGGATTGGCGGCCAACCGTACGGACTGCTCGTGTTGGGGTTGCTCCTCTACCTGGGCTGGCTGGGGCTGGGCGGGGTGCGCCTGCTGCTGGGCCGTTTCATCCAGCCCCAGCCGATGCAGTTGCTGGAGACGCGCCTGATCCGCCCGGCGTACCTGTTGGTCTCCGCTTTGCTGGTGATCCGGGTGTTCGACAACCCCCAGGATCTGGCCCTGATCCCCATCGGCGAATGGTTCGGCTCGCAGGTGACCCTGGGCAGCTTTTTGCTGGCGGTGGTGATCCTGTATGTGCTGGCCATGGGCACGGGACCGCCGGCCCAGGGGATGGCCTGGCTGGTGCAGCGCAGCGTGGGCATCAGCAACGGCAGCCGCCGCGCCCTGGCCCTGATGATTCGTTATGCGGCGGTGGCCTTCGGGATCGTCTGGGCCCTCGATCATGTGGGCTTCAACCGCACCGCGATCCTGGCAGTGGCCGGTGGCCTCTCGGTGGGCCTGGGGTTCGGCATCAAGGAAGTCTTCTCCAACTTTGTCAGTGGCCTCTGGCTCCTGTTCGAAGGATCGGTACGGCCCGGAGAGGTGCTGTTCATCGACGGGGATCCATGCGAAGTGCGCAGCCTGGGCCTGCGGGCCGCCGTGCTCTGGCGCGACCGGGATAATGCCGAGCTGGTGATCCCGAACCAGACGTTCTTCACCAGCACCACCGTGACCTACACGGGCAGCGACACGCTGCGGCGCAGCCAGGTGCTGGTGAGCGCGGCCTACCACCATGATCCGTTGGAGGTGATCGACCTGCTGGAGGCGACGGCCCTCAGCCAGAACCGCATTCTTCCGAACCCGGCACCAAAGGGCCTGTTGCTCCGCTATGGGGATTCCTCCATCGACTATGCCCTGCGCTTCTGGATCGCCAATCCGATGGATAACGTCTCCATCTGCAGCGAAGTCCAGGCGGCCATCTGGCGGGCCTTCCGGGAACGGGACATCGAGATCCCCTTTCCCCAGCAGGTGCAGTATCAGGTGGAGGGTCCACCGAAGAGCTGAAGGGTGCAGCTCCTGCCACCGGGCCATGCCCGTGGACCGTGGCCCTGCGCGCCGCTGGGGATAGCGGCCTCGTGGTTAGCCTGCATTGCCGGATTGCGTCCCTCCGGCCATGGCCATGGAACGGCGGGGGGAGCACAGCAGCTGCTGCGCGAGCGGCCGCGCTGAATAGGGGCAGAGAGCGGGGAAGGCCGAATCTGGCCCAACTTGCGATCGCGGGCCCGAGTTGTACAATTTCCTTGAAATACCCACCGCCATTGCATCATGCTTAAAGGTCCCGATCTGCTCGCCAAGGTGAAAGAGCTTGGAGACGCTTCAAAGTCGGATCTGGTCCGCAGCTGCGGCTACGTGAGCACCAAGAAGGACGGCAATGAGCGCCTGAACTTCACAGCCTTCTACGAAGCGCTTCTCGATGCCAAGGGGATCAACCTCGGCGACGGTGTGGGCAAGGCGGCCACCAAGGCCGGCCGTAAACTCGGTTATACCGCCAAGGTCCAGTTCAACGGCAACCTGCTGGTGGGCAAGGCGTACACCGCGATGCTGGGCCTCGAGCCGGGCGATGAGTTCGAGATCAAGCTGGGTCGCAAGGCGATTCGCCTGGTGCCGGTCGGCGGCTCCGACGACGAGGAGTGAACCGACGCACAACAGCGTCTGACCTGTGACGGAATGTTCAGGCCTGCGCTGTAGTCGTTACCGCCGATCTAGAACGATCTTGCGGGGCAGGGAGATTGATCAACTCCCCACTGCTTTCGCGAAGTAACCCCCTTGGGCCCGCCCCGAGGGGGTTACGCATGTGTGGGGCAGGCGCGGCCGCCATGTGCCTTGGAATGCACACCAAGGTGGTTCTCGTCAATCAATCTGCAACTTTCTGTTACGTTGAGGGCTGATGCGTGGTCTGACCCATGCCTTACCCCTCCTCCCATTCGGCCCCAGCCCCCCACCCCGGCGGCTTCGTCCAACTGTGCAGCCGCCAGGGCGGCACCTACCAGGTCATCAGCATCGACGAAGAAACCCACAGCTGCTGGGTGCGGCGCTGGCCCCTGACCCGCCACGGATCCCCCGCCTTTTCGGTGGCCCTGCCGGACCTCCGCCCCCTGCAGACGACGGGCCGCTGAGTCCTTTCCCCTTGCCCTGAAACGGAGCACTGCCATGATCCCGATGGGTTTCGTTGTCGCCTCACGCCTGTTCTGCCGGGCCGGCCGCCTGGTTCTGCTGGCGGCTTCTCTGGCCCTGGTGGGCGAGGCCCTGGCCCACGCTGCCTCCTGACGGCAGGGGTGCCCGGCGGGCCCGCCAGGGTGTCCGGGCAGCCTGGGTACCCTGGACCGATGGCGGTGGACATGACGGAGGGATCGACCCTGGTGGACCTGCTGCAGCTGCCGTTCATGCAGCGGGCGCTGCTGGGAGGGCTGCTGAGCGGCGCCCTCGGCGGGGTCCTCGGCAGTTTTGCGGTGCTGCGCCAGCTCTCCTTCTTCAGTGACGCCCTGGGCCATTCCGCCCTGCTCGGCATCACGCTGGGCCTCCTGCTGGGCATCGATCCCACCCTGGTGCTGATCCCCTTCGCGGTGCTCTTCGCCCTGATGACGAACCAGCTGGTGCAACGCAGCCGCCTACCGGCGGATGCCCTGCTGAACATCGTCTACTCCTCGTCACTCGCCATGGCCGTGGTGGCCCTGAGCCTGCTGAGGGTCTACAAGGGCGGCATCCAGCAGCTGCTCTTCGGCGACATCCTGGGGGTCACCTGGCTCGACCTCAGCCTGATCGGGGTCCTGCTCGTCATCACCACCGGCTACCTCACCCTCACCCAGCGCGACCAGGTACTGCTCACCCTCGACGAACCGCTCGCCCGCTCCCGGGGGGTCGCCGTCTCCCTGCACCGGCTGCTGTTTCTGATCCTGCTGGCCGTGGTGGTGGCCATCTCCGTCAAGGCGGTGGGGGTGCTGCTGATCAGCGCCTTCGTGGTCATCCCCGCCTGCGCTTCCCGCCTGGTGAGCCGCCGCTTCGACACCTATGTGGCCCTGGCCGCCGCGCTGGGGGCCGCCTGCGCCGTGCTGGGTCTGCTGCTCTCGGCCGCCTTCGCCCTGCCGTCGGGCCCAAGCGTGGTGATCGCCCAGCTGGTGGGCTTCCTCACCGCCCTGGCCGTGGCCCCATGGCGGGGATTGACGGGGCCAGGTGGCCGGTCTTGACCCAGATGAGGCAGCCGCTGCCACTGAAGGGCGCATGGCGGCTGGCGGCTGGGTTGCGCAGCCAGGTCCCGGTCGGGTAGGCCCCCTGCTCGTCTTCGAACACCCCCTCGAGCACGAAGATCTCCTCGCCCCCCGGGTGGGCGTGCAGGGGGAAGCGGGTTCCGGGCTCCCAGCGCACCAGGGCCACGTGCTCCAGGCCGAAGCCGTGCAGGGGCAGCACGCTCAGGCCGGGCACCAGGCCGGGCACGAAGGTCGCGCAACCGGTGTCGATCACCACCCGCGCCTGGTCGCCCGGATCCATCTGGCGGAGCTTCACCAGGATGGTGCAGCCGGCGGCGCTGAAGGGGGCATGGGCGGAGCCCACCGGGTTGCGCACGTAGGTGCCGGGGCCGTAGTCGCCGTGCTCATCGGAGAAGACCCCTTCGAGCACGAGGAACTCCTCGCCGCCGCCGTGGTGGTGGGGGGAAAAGCGACGTCCCGGGGCATAACGGACCAGCGAGGTGGCCCGGGCGACCTCGCCGCCGTCGCGCTCCAGCAGACGCCGCTCCACCCCGGCCAGGGGCGACGGGTGCCAGGGCAACGCGCCGCTGTCGACGACGACCCGCAGGGCCAGATCGGCATGGAGTTGGGTGGGGATGGGGGTCATGGCGGGGCGGGCGCGTCGTGGAGCAGGGCGCGCAGGCGGATCAGGCCCTGGCGGGCCCGGGTCTTGACGGTGCCGAGGGGCAGCTTCAGCAGGTCGCCGATCGCCGACTGGCTCATCCCCCTCGTAGTAGGCCATTTCCAGCACCTGGCGCTGGTTGGCGGGGATGGCCTGAAGGGCCTGACGAACCCGTCGCGCCAGTTCATCCGCCTCCGCGTGTTCCTGGGGGGTGGGCACGGCAGCGGGGAACAACTGCTGCGACCAGCGTTGCACCAGCTCCCAGCGGTTCTTGCGCTGCTCAACGCCGCCACACCCCAGCTGCATCTGACGGCCGTTCTGAGCCAGTGGCGCCGTGATGGTGCTGGTGGAGGGCTCCGACCCGGTGACGGAATCGTCCCTGCTCCAGGTTGACCACGACCGGTTGGAGGACATTCTCCGGGGCCGCACCTTCGCCGATCTGGTGTCCGCGGAGAGCCAGGGGCGGCGCCGGGTGGACTTCGGGGCCCTCGACCGCACCCGGCCGATCGGCTGAAGGCCCTCGGATCCAATCCGACCCGATCCCCATGACCCGCTCCTCCAGCGCCCTCCTCCGCACCAGCGCCCTCGGCCTCGTCGCCGCCACGGCCCTGTCCGGTGCCGTCCTGCACGCCCGCAGCCTCAGTGATCCGATCACCCCCACCGTGGCTTCGGTGGCCCAGAGCATGGCCATGGCGATGGCCAGCGGCAGCTTCCGCAAGGCCGAGGCTCCCGTGAGCGGTGGCTTCACGACCAACGACATGGCTCCCGATCTCTGGGTGGCCTTCAGCCCCTCCGCCACGCCCCTGGCCATGAGCAAGGCGCCCGCCTTTCCCCTCAAGCCCGGCAGCTACACGCTGCTGTCGAAGCTGAAATCCAGCAAGGGGGGCCAGAGCTACGTGATCCCCGCCTCGATCGATCTGAAGGCCCAGAAATCGGTGCTGATCTGGTGCCAGAAGTTCAACGCCACGATGGCCTGGGCGCCCCTGAAGCCCTGAGCAGCCCAGGGCCCCATCAGAGCCCGGCGAACCACTCGTAGCCCCTGTCCTCCCAAGTGCCCAGGCGTTCGCCCAGGCTCGTCATCAGCTCCAGGCCGGTGACCCATTTGCTCTGCATGTCGCCGAGCTTGATGGGGCTGGCGCACCGTTCATGGGGGTGGCCAGCGGGGTCTGGGGGTGCAGGGCCGAGGCCAGATCCCAGGTTTCGAAGGACTGGTCGGCCGAACGGATCGCCAGGTAAGCCCCCAGGGGAGAGGGACCGGCCAGGGCCAGCACATCCGCCAGCCGCGGCCCCGTTGAGGCTGAGCCGGGCTGGCCAGGCGTCGGTGGCGGCGCCACAGCAACAGGCCGATCCAGAGCCCCAGGCTGGCGCCATAGAACCCCATGGCACCGAAGTGCCAGTCGCGGCCGCCGGCCAGCCAACCGCCGAGGGTGAACAGCTCCGGCACGGTGGCACCCTCCCGTCCGCCAAAGACCGGATTGGCGTTGTAGATCTCCAGGCCGCTGGCGGCCATCAGGAGCAGCAGCAGCAGGTTGAAACCATGGAAGGCCCGGGTCCCCAGGGGGCGCTGGGGCGCATGGCCTCAGGCGGTCTGGAGCTGATCCAGCTGCTGCTGCAGGCGCTGCTTCATGCGTTTCTGCACCAGCTCGCAGAGCTCCTCCACCAGTTCGGTGTCGGCCCGGTAGATGAGCCGGACCCCGTCCCGGTCGCAGGTCACCAGGCCAGCCCGCTGCAGCTGGGACAGCTGGCGGCTGATGTGGGACTGGCTGAAGCCGGTGGCCTCGATCAGGGAGGCGACATCGGCCGACCCCTGGCGCAGGTGGCAGAGCAGCTGGAGCCGGGCCGGTTCGCTCAGCAGACGGAAGAACTGGCTGAACTCCTCCAGCAGTTCGGGGCTGGGAATGGAACCGGGGCCGGCAACGCCCATGACAGAAGGTTATGACGCTAGAGGAATTATGCAGGGTTTCCCCGGCCGTGGTGGGGAGCGGAACGGTTCCGCGATGGAGCAGCCCTCTGCAGCGACCTGCAGCGCCGCCGCCACTCTTTCGTCGTTGTATGCGTGTAAAGTCATAAGTGCCCAGGCAGGTTGCGTCCATGGCGTCAGGTCCCCCCGTCCCCCAGGCCGCCGCCGTCTGCGGCATGGCACGCCTGCTGGCCGTGATGCCCTGGAACCGGGTGCGTCCTTGAGCGCCGCCGTTCTGCTGCTGATGGCCGGTGGGGGGGGGCTGATCGGCTTCCTGCTGGCGGTGCTTGGGGCCGGCGGCTCGATCCTGCTGCTGCCCCTGCTGATCAGCGGCGCCGGTCTGCCCACCCGGGAAGCGGTGCCCCTGTCGCTCCTGGCGGTGACCCTGCTGGCGGTGGCCAACGCCGGCCCCTACCTGCGGCGACGCCAGGTGGCACCGCGGCCCGCCCTGCTCCTGGGGGTGCCGGCCCTGGCGGGCAGCTGGATCGGAGGCACGGTGGTGAAGCACGGTCTGATCCCCGAGCCCGTGCAGCTGGGGGTGTTCGCCGTTGCCGCCCTGGTGGCCGCCAGGCTGCTCTCCCGCCGCCCCAGCGGCACCGCCCGGGCGCCCCGGGCCACCGGATCGCCGCTGGCCCTCGCGGGCCAGGGGGTGCTGGTGGGCCTGCTGACCGGCATCGCCGGCGTGGGCGGCGGTTTCGCCATCGTGCCCGCCCTGGTGCTGCTGGCCGGTCTGCCGATGCCCCTGGCCAGCGGCACCAGCCTGGTGCTGATCGCCACCAACAGCCTGGTGGCCCTTGCCGCCCTGGGGCACTGGCCGGCAGCGGGCCTGCCGCTGCTGGGGCCCCTGGTGGTGGGTGGTCTGGTGGGGGCGATCGCCGGCCAGGCCCTGGCCCCCCACCTGTCGGATCGTCACCTGCGCCAGGGCTTCGCCGCCCTGCTGGTCGGTTCGGCCCTGCTCACGGGCGCCGAAGCCTTCCAGCGCCAGCGCCACCTCAGCTCCGCCATCCCCTCCCCCCCCACCGTCCCGCAGCAGCGATGACCAACCTCCTGTTCCAGTTCCGCCTGCAGAGCCGCCACGGCGCCGCCGGTGAAGCCCTCAGCGTCGACGTCCGCAACGGCGAGCTGGAGCCCTGGCAGCCGCTGGAGCCCAGCCTGCAGACCCCCGGCTTCCGGCTCTTCCTGCTGTCGCTGCTGCTCTGCCAGCACCACGACCTGGTGGCCAACGCCCGGGAGCGGGACCTGCCCCTGGCGGCGGTGGACGGGGTGCTCAGTGTGACCGCCTCCGCCGACTGGATGGTCGAGGCGGTCGACGGCACGGTCCAGGTGCGGCTGGAGGCGGCCGATGGGGCGGCGACGCTGGAGCTGGATGAGCCCAGCAGGGCCTTCCTGGAGCGACGCATGCAGGTCTGCCCGGTGTCGCGGAATCTGCCCGGTACGGTGACCAAATCGATCGTGGTGCAAGCGGCGGGATGATCCGGGCGTTCGAACCGGCCGACTGGCCAGGGGTGTGGGCGGTGCTGGAGCCGGTGTTCCGGGCCGGCGAGACCTTCCCCCACGACCCGGCCATCGACAGCGACGCGGCCCGCCAGGCCTGGGTGGAGGCCGTTGCCGTCACCTTCGTGGCCACCGAGGCGGGCGGGGCGATCCTGGGCACCTACTACCTGCGGCCCAACCAGCCGTGCCTGGGCGCCCACGTGGCCAACGCCGGCTATGTGGTGGCCGAGGCCGCCCGGGGCCGGGGGGTGGGCCATGCCCTCTGCCGCCACTCCCAGGAGGAGGCGCGGCGGCGGGGCTTCACGGCGATGCAGTTCAACCTGGTGGTGAGCACCAACACCGCCGGCGTGGCCGCCTGGAGCCGCAACGGCTTTTGCACCATCGGCCGGCTGCCGGGGGCTTTCCGCCATCCCCGCCTGGGGGCGGTGGATGCCCTGGTGATGTTCAAAACGCTGGCCTGAGTTCAGGGGGACGGGTGCTCCACGCAGGGCATCCAGAGGGAGCCCATGGGGTGCACGCCTTCGCAGCCGAGGTCCTTGGCCTTGCTCAGGGCCTCTTCCTTGGTGGGATAGGCGTAGAGATTCTGCTGGCCCTGGCCGTGGTTGTGGTTGTGGTCACGGCTGTGGTGGTGCACCTGGCCGCTCGGGCTCCCCAGCCGGTAGGGGCCCATCCCCTCCATCCCCACCCACCAGACGCCCATCACGTTCACCCCGGCGATGAGGATGCCCATGCCCACCACAGAGGCGTTGATCACCCCCATCGCCACCGCCCCCACGCTGAGCACCCCCATCGGCACGACGCCGATGCTGATCACTCCCATGGGCACGATGCCGATCGAGATGATGCCCAGGGGGGCGATGCCGATGGCCAGGATCTTCGGCCGGCCACCGCAGGCTGAGGGGCTCGTAGCAGGAGGGGCGCCGCCGGCGGGAGGGGTCTCCGGCGCGTCCGGTTCAGGCATCAATGGGAGCCGTGGCTGGACGCCCCGCCTTTGGTTTCGCCATGGGTGGCACAGGGCATCCACTGGTTGCCCATCTTGTGGGCGCCGGTGCAGTTGAAGTGCTTGGCGGCGGCTTCGGCTTCCGCCTTGGTGGCGAACACCGCCTTCTGGGCACCCTGTCCAGGCTGCTGGGCCAGGGCGGGAGCGCCCCCAAGGGCGGCCATGAGCCCGGCGAAGAGGGCTGCGGCAGTGGCCAGGGGGACGAGGGGCGGCCGAAGGCGCAACACGGGGATTTCAGAAACGGCAATCATCCTGGCAGTGCTGACCTCAGGGGTTGTCATAGCTGGGCACGGTGGGATCGCCGTCCCGCCCGAGGCGGCGGCTCGCCGTTTCCCTGGCGCCGGTGGCCGGTTGATGGGTTCCTGCCCGGGCCAGGCCGAAGCGGGGCATGTTGCGGTAGACGCATTCATAGCGGCCGGCCTCCACCAGATAGGTCTCGTGCCAGATGCCCACGCTGCCACTGGCGCCGACCGCCTGGTTGAAGCGCTTCCAAGCCGTCAGGTGGGAGGCCTTCGGGTTCTTCGAGAAGCTCTCGAGAGCTTCGAAGGAACGCCAGTCCTGAACCAGCCCCACACCGCGCCAGTAGAGGATCGTCTGGGCGCTGAGCAGACCGAGTTCAGGACTGGCCAGCAACTCATCCATCATCGGGCCCATCGCCCGGGCCACCGGCAGCCATTGGTGCAGCGCCCAGAAGCGATTCACCCGCAGGCCGATGATGAACACCACGAACGGGCCCTCAATCTGGGCGGTGTAACGGCCGGGGAAGATCGGGCTCATGGGGGAGGGAAGGCGCCAGCAGTCACAGCGTGCCCGCCTCCAGCTGATGCAGATAGGGGAACTCCGGGGATTCGACACCGGCCTGCCGACGAATCTCCACCAGCTCGGGGGACTCGAAGAACGCCTTCGCCTTGGCGTCGGAGTTCACGCCTGGCGGGCCGAGGGGATGATGCGCCTGCCGCAGAGAACCGCCCCAAAGCCGAACACGTACATCAGCAGGCTGTAGACCGCCGCCGGCACCGCCATGTCGGGATTGTTGAGCAGGCCGGCGGTGATGGCGATCGCCAGGGTTCCGTTCTGAATCCCCACTTCGATCGCGATGCACACCTGCTGGGCCAGGGGCAGCCGGAACAGCCTGCCGGCCAGGAAGCCCGCCAGCATCGCCAACACGTTGAGCAGCGCGATGGCCAGTCCCATCTGAGCCAGAAACCCCGGCAGCTTGGGGGCCTCGCGAATGAACAGCAGCAGGATGATCAGCGCCAGCAGGCCCCCGGCCAGCCGGCCCATCTGCTTCTCCAAGCGCCGGGCTGTTCCGGGAAAGCGATGGCGAATGGCCATGCCGATGGCCGTCGGCAGCAGGGTGATCAGAACGATCTGCAGCATCGTGGTCCCGATCGGCAGGGCGATGGCGGCCCCTTCCCCCAGGAAATGCTGCAGGGCCAGGTTGGTGAACAGCGGAATCGTGAACACCGTGACGATGCTGCTCACGGCCGTCAGGGTCACCGACAGGGCCACATCCCCCCGGGCCAGGTAGGTCATCAGGTTCGAAGACGGCCCACCCGGGCAGACGGCCACGACCATCAGGCCCACCGCCATCACGGGCTCCATGGGCACCACCAGGGCGATCAGCGCCCCCAGCAGCGGCAACACCAGGATCTGGCAGACCGTGCCCACCGCGACCGCCCGGGGGTAGCGCGTGATGCGCCTGAAGTCCTCGGGCACCAGGCTGAGGCCCATGCCCAGCATGACGATGGCCAACGCCACAGGCAGCAGGACCACCGTGAAGATGCTGCTCTGCATCAGCTGCCTGCCATGCCCTGCATCACCGTGCCCATGATGCTCACCCGCGCCCAGCGCGGCAGGGGCACGAGCGAACAGGTCAGGAGTTTGGAGAGGGCGCCCGGCAGCACCGTGGTCTGCCGCCCCAGCGCATCAAGGATCGGGTGGGCGATGGCCTCCGGATCCATCGCCGCCCCCAACCGCATCCCGGCCCTGGCGGCGAAGCCGCTGTGGGTGGGCCCGGGCGCAGCGTCAAGCACGGCGAAGCCGTCGCCCTGGAGTTCCACCTGCAGGGCCTCGGCCAGGCTCTGCCCATAGGCCCTGGTGGCCGCGTCATGGGCCGCGTACGGCATCCCCTGGAAGGCGGCGATCGAGCTGAGCAGCACCAGGCCGCCCCGGCCCCGCTCCCGGAAGCGGCGGCCGAAGTGGTGGCAGGCCTGCAGCACCACCGCCCCCACCATCGTGGGCACCAGCCGCAGGGCCCCATCGCTGGGCTCGGGCGCCGGTTGGCGCGGATGCAGCTTGCGCTCGATCGCCGCGAGCAGCCCGCGGGCGGCGGCCGCGAAGGCGGAACGCACGGGGGCCGGCTGGCTGGCCCCCTCAGCGCCGAGGGCGGCGATCACGCCGCCTCGACGATGCGCGCGCGCACGGCCTGCTTGTGGCCCTCGGGGTATCGGATGATGGGCGTCATGCCATGAATTCAGCGGCCGGGGCGGGGCAGCGCGTAATGCAGCTCGGCCAGACCCGAGCCGATCTGGCGCACCGACAGCAAGCGCCAGGGTGGGTTGGTCACCCGACGGGGGAAGAGCGGCTTGCCCTGGGCAAGGGTGACCGAACCGATCTGGATGATGGCCTCATCCAGCAACCCGGCATCGTGAAACTGCACGGCAAGGGCCCCGCCGCCGGCGATCCAGATGTTCTTCCCCGCCGCCACCTCCAGCATCGTTCGGTGGACCTCCTGGACGCTGCCCTGGACGAAGCGAAGATCGGCTCCATCGATGCCGGGAAGCCCGCGGTGGGTGAACACCCAGCAGGGCTGGGTGAAGGGCCAGGGGGAACCCGAATCCTCCACAACTTTGTCGGAATGGTGCAGCATCCATTCATAGGTGGAGGCTCCCATCGCAATGGCGCCCACCTGGGCGATGAAGGCCGGGTAGCCCGCTTCCCTGACATCGCCGAGCGGGAACAGCCAATCCAAGCCGTCGTCTTCGGTGGCGACGAAACCGTCGAGGCTTGAGGCGGTGTAGTACTGCGTCGTCATGGCGCTGGTGAGACGCTGGGCGCGCTGAGATGGCCCGACGCTAGGAGCGCGCAGCCCGGCAGCCGGAGGAGTTCGCGATCGGCGGGCTCAGGATTGCAGCTCGATGGCCCCCGGCCGCCAGGTCTTGTTGAACCAGGGCTCCAGCGGGCCATAGAGGCGCAGGATCATGAACCACCCCTTGCCGGGGATGGTCTGCACCCAGTTGCTCTGTTTGCCAGCAGGGGCCTTGGGGCCGAACCAGACGTCAACGGAGCCGTCGGCGTTGGTCTGGATGCCCTTGTCCTGGCTGCTGACGCTGGGCCGGGGCTGGTCGGTCTGCAGCATCGAACGGGTCTGGTTGTCATAGACAATCACGGACCAGAAATCCTTCACGGGAATGTTGGGTGGCAACCGCAACCTGTAGGTCTTGCCGCCGTCGAACGGGTTGCCCTTCGCATCCAGGGAGGCCCAGGGATACTGGGAACCCTGGCCCACCATCTTCTCCTCCATGGCCGGTGTGACACCGGTGGCGACGTAGTAGTCGAAGATGGCTCCATCGAGATTGGCCACACCCGGGGACACCTCAAACCTGTAGCCACCGAAGAACGGCAGACGCCAGGAACTGTTGGGATAGAAGAAGGCATCGGGTTCGCGAATCTTGAAGGCCAGGGTTCACGCCGTCACCGCCCCGATCTTGGCGGCATCGCTGAGGATCGTCCTCATGCGCGCGTCGGGCTGGAAGGGTTTGACCTTGACGATGCCGATCGAGGCGAACAGGCCCAGGGTGGTCGGATCAGCTCCTTCTGGGGGTTCCTCCTGGATCACCTGGTTGAGCAGGGTCCAGAAGGAGTCGTCACCCGGGGCGACGAAGTTGGCCGGTACTCCCGAAGCATTGGCGAACGTGATCGGCGGCGGATTGGCGGCATCGGAAAGCTGGTAGATCTTGAGGTTCTTCCGCACGGACTCCACCCCGGGTTTGGGAGAACCATCGACCAGGAAGGAGCGGAAGGGCATCCAGTTGCCGTAGGTTTTCGGCCGGACAACGGCATAGCCCGCGGGGATGGCCCCCTGATAGCCCGGCGGCAGGATCAGGTACTTGCCGCCCTGGCCCTTGTCCGGGCCGGTGATGCCAACGTCCGTCACCCAGCGATACCAGAAGTCGTTGATGGCACCGAGCACCTTGGGGGGATTTCCACCACCAGGGGGCCTTTGCGGGTATCGAGCCAGATGAAGCTGTAGATCGTGTTGTCGTTGGCCGTGAGTTCCACGGTCTTGGAATCCACCAGGTTTTCCCAGATCACGTTGGTGGTGTTCACGGGACCAAATTTGCGCAGGGAATCGCGCATGCCGGCCTGGTTGACGATCGGGATGGCGAGCAGGTAGGCCTGCAAGGCGCGGGAGCGATCCAGATTGTCGTAGATCTTCGTGATCGTCTCCGGCTTCGGCACGCCATCGCTGAGGTTGAGGGTGCCGATGGAGGTGTCGAGCCGATCCGGGGTGGCCACGCCCGGGGCCGTGGGGGTCGTCATCCTGAAGGTCTGGGCGGAAGCCGCCGACGCGAAGGTCACGGCCAGGAAGGCCGCGGTGATTCCGGCGCGCAGTTGGAGACATGGCTTGTTCAAGTTGTTTCCTCGTGCAGCGAATAGGAGGTTTCACTGTATCTCAGCGATGCATTCCCTTCTATGGAGGGTCAGCATGGTGACCTGGACCGCTTCGCAGGTGGCGAGGGCCACTCTGCGTCGACCGATGCGAGGGACAACGAGATCTGTTCAAGCGATTCCATGCGGCATCTCGGCGACTGCGCGAACGACGCATCTTTTCTCAATAGTTGGTTGCTACGAGAAGAGCCACTTCTGCACAATTCGGGTGTAACGTGGCATGATCAGATACACCATAAGAAATACGATGGCCGCTGTGACCGCCAGCGTATTGAGTGGCGGATAGGAGGGTACCCCAAGAGTGCGCAGAACCGGAAGGGTCACCAGGGGCAGAAAAAGGACAAGCGGATAGATGGCGGACCACGTGATGAGGAACTGCTTCCAGCGCTTCGGCACCTTGGCCCTCGCGCCACCGGGAACAAACCAGAAGTCAAGGCCGCTGCTGATATAGAAGTCATTCGTGCCGACAAGGAGCGGCTTCACGGCTTTGATCAGCCGCTTCCGGTCATTCGACTCCATCCAGCCCCTTAGACGGACCCCATAACCACCTGTCCGTTTCGCTACAGAAGCGCCATTCCTCTGCCAACTGATCCATCCCCCCAATCCCCCTAAACCTTCGCCAGCGTCACCCGCTCGGGCTGGTGCTGGTACTTGCCCTGGCGGTCGTTGTAGGTGGTGGCGCAGGGGTCGCCCTCGAAGAACAGCAGCTGGCAGATGCCTTCGCCGGCGTAGATGCGGCAGTCGGCGCCGGAGGAATTGCTGAACTCCAGGGTGAGGTGGCCCTCCCAGCCGGCTTCAGCCGGGGTGGTGTTGACGATGATGCCCAGCCGCGCATAGGTGCTCTTGCCCAGGCAGATCACGGTGATGTTCGTCGGCACCCGCATCTTCTCCAGCGCCACCCCCAGCCCGTAGGAATGGGCCGGCAGGATGAAGTAGTCGCCGTCGTCGTCGCTGTGCATCGGCGCCGGCTCCAGGTTCGCCGGGTTGAACCGCTTCGGGTTCATCACCGTGCCGGGCACATGGCGGAAGATCAGGAACTCCTTCGGCGACAGCCGCAGGTCGTACCCATACGACGAACATCCGAAGCTCAGCACCGGCCCGGTGCGGGCCTCCGGATCCAGGTGGCGCACCAGCGTCGGCTGGAACGGCTCCAGCATCCCAGCCGCAGCCTGTTCGTTGATCCAGTGGTCGTTCTTGAGCATGGCGTCAGCCGCCGCGGCGCAACTGGGTGACCTGATCGGCCATCGCCATCAGGCTGGCCGGCATCGAGGGGCCCGTCAGGATGACATCCAGATGGGCCGGCCGCTGTTCAAGCGCCTCGATCACCGCCTCGGCGCCTAGGTAGCCCAGGGCCACCGCCAGCCCCAGTTCATCAAGCACCAGCAGATCCAGATCGCCCTTCAGCAGCCGCTGGCGGCTCACCTCCCACACCTCCGCGACCGCCTCGAGCGCCTCCTCGGCCGTGGCCCCCTCGGGGCCCTGGGAGCCCGGCGGCCCATCGAGGCAATGGGGCGTGCCCGGCCGCAGCCACTCCAGCCGGCCGCACAGCCGCAGGCTGCCGGCCGGCCCCTGCTCCACACCCCCCTTGAGGAACTGGCTCACCAGCACCCGGCTGCCCAGCCCGGCGCTGCGCAGGGCCTGGCTGAACACCGCCGCGAAGCTGCCTCGGAACGGCGCCGTATGGATCTGCAGCAGCCCCTCCGGCTGGCTCACCAGCCGCAACGGGGCCGCCAAGGGTGGCACCAGCGCCACAGGGCGATGGGGGTGGCTGGTGTCGATGAGGCTGGCGGTCATGGACACCCCAGGGAAGCGTTGGTGTGAAGGGTCCGGACGGCTAGTCCCAGCCCCTCACCTCCCGAATGTAGCGGCCCTCGCCGGCTCGGCACACCATCGGTAGTGGCTCGGAACAGACGTACCACTGGCGCCGCGTACGCTGCCCCTGCCCTGCCCCAGCCCGCGTGTCCAGCCCCGCCGACCTCCTGCGAAGCGACGGCCGCCGCGCCGACGCCCTGCGCCCGGTGGGCCTGGAATGGGACCCGATGGGCTTCGCCCTCAGCTCGGTGTTCTTCTCGGCTGGCCGCACCCGCGTGCTCTGCAGCGTCTGCCTCGACCCGGAGGTGCCGCGCTGGCGGCGGGGCTCCGGCAGCGGCTGGCTCAGCGCCGAATACCGCCTGCTGCCGGCCTCCACCCCCAGCCGCCAGGGCCGCGAGCTGATGAAGCTCTCCGGCCGCACCCAGGAGATCCAGCGGCTGATCGGCCGCAGCCTGCGGGCCTCCCTCGACCTGGAGGCCCTCGGTGAGCGCACCCTGCTGGTCGACTGCGACGTGCTGCAGGCCGATGCCGGCACCCGCACCGCCTCGATCACCGGCGCCTGGGTGGCCCTGGCCGCCGCCCTGGAGCGCCTCCAGCAGCAGGGTGTGCTGGAGGCCTCGCCGTTGCGCCAGCAGGTGTCGGCCGTGTCGGTGGGCCTGGTGGACGGCGTGGCCCTGCTGGATCTGGATTACTCCGAGGATTCCCGCGCCGAGGTCGACCTCAACGTGGTGATGGACGAGCAGGGGCGGCTGCTGGAGATCCAGGGCACCGCCGAGGGCGCCCCCTTCCCCCGCTCCCGCCTCGATGCCCTGCTGGATCTGGCCGAACCGGGCCTGCGGACGTTGCAGGAGGCCCAGCGCCAGGCCCTGGCTGTGGCGCCAGGCACGACGACCGGTTAAAGAGTGTCATTGGCTACACGGATCAGCCAGGCCGATCCATAGGTTCCTACCCACTCGCCACGCCTTGATGGTCGGCGCCACGCGTGGCTTCAGCCGCTACCCCAGCAGCCCATCCAGCGGATCCCCCGGCTCTGTGACGCCCATGGGCGCACCGGGTGCGACCACCGTCACCCTGCTGGATGTGATCCGGGGCCTGGCCGGCAGCAGCGTTGAAACCATCGAGCGCGGTAAAACGATCTTCTTCCCAGGCGATCCCGCCGAGCGCGTCTACCTGCTGCGCCGCGGCGCCGTGCGCCTCTCGCGCGTCTACGAATCCGGCGAGGAGATCACCGTGGCCCTGCTGCGGGAGAACAGCCTCTTCGGGGTGCTCTCCCTGCTCACCGGCCAGCGTTCCGACCGCTTTTATCACGCCATCGCCTTCACCCGGGTGGAGATGGTCACGGCCCCGGCCACCTCGGTGCGGCGCGCCATCGAGCAGGACGCCAGCGTTGGCCTGCTGTTGCTGCAGGGCCTCTCCTCCCGCATCCTCCAGACCGAAACCATGATCGAGACCCTCACCCACCGGGACATGTCCTCCCGGCTGGTGAGCTTCCTGCTCGTGCTCTGCCGCGACTTCGGCGTTCCCGGCAGCGAGGGGATCACCATCGACCTGCGCCTCTCCCACCAGGCCATCGCCGAGGCGATCGGCTCCACCCGCGTCACCATCACCCGCCTGCTGGGCGATCTGCGCAACGACGGTCTGGTCCAGATCGACCGCAAGAAGATCACCGTCTTCGACCCCATCGCCCTGGCCAAGCGGTTCAGCTGAGATTCAGCTGATCGGGCGGCCCCTGCCGGGTGCCATGAGGCCACCGACAGGGATACTTGGTGCACCGCGAAGCCGAGGCGCAGAAGGTGTCGGGTTGGCTGCTGATCCTGGCCCTTCTGGTGCTCGGCGGAGTGCTCTCCACCCTGGGCGACCGGCTCGGCAGCCGTGTGGGCAAGGCGCGCCTCAGCCTGTTCAACCTGCGGCCCCGCAAGACGGCCGTGGTGATCACGGTGCTCACCGGCAGCCTGATCAGCGCCGTGTCGCTGGCCCTGATGCTGCTGGTGAGCGAACGCCTGCGGGTGGGGCTCTTCGAGCTCGACCAGATCCAGGACCGCCTGCGTGACAGCCGCGCCGCCCTGCAGCGCAACAAGGGTGAACTGCAACGCACCCGGGGGGAGCTGGAACGCAGCCGCCTCGATCTCACCACCGCCGAACGCCGCCGTGACCAGGCCCTGGCCAGCCAGCGCCGGGCCCAGACCCAGCTGCTGGCCGCCGAGCGTCGCGTCGACACCCTGCGCCGTGAGCTGCAGCCCCTGCAGGCCGAGCGGGTCCGGCTGGAGGCCGAGCGGGCCCGGCTCACCAGGGAGGTGCGCGGCCGGGACGCGGACATCCGCCGCACCGAGACCGAACTGGCCAGCGTGCGCCGCCGCATCGCCGCCGGCGAGAAGGAACTCAAGGGCCTGGAAACCAATGTCATCGCCCTGCGCCGCGGAGATGTGGTGATCGCCAGCGGCCAGCCCCTGGCCACCGCCAAGGTGCTGCTGCAGCGTCCCGACCAGGCCAAGCAGGTGATCGACGCCCTGCTGCAGGAGTCGAACCGGGCGGCGTTCCAGCTGCTGCTGCCCGGCCAGCCCCCCAACCGCCAGATCCTGCTGGTGCCCCGCAGCGACATCACCCGGCTCGAATCGCTGCTCGCCACCCCCGGCACCTGGGTGGTCAGCATCCGCTCGGCCGCCAACGTGCTGCGGGGCGAGGCCCAGGTGCTCGCCTTCCCCGACCTCCGCCCCAACCGCCAGGTGGTGGAACAGGGGGAGGTGCTCTCCCGCACCGCCCTCGAGCCCGACGTGCGCGAGCTCGACGCCGTGCGCAGCCGCCTCAACCTGCTGCTGGCCGCCGCCTACGCCAAGGCCCAGCGCCAGGGCACCCTGGCCAACGGCCTGCAGTTCGATGTCGCCAGCCTCAATGCCCTCGCCCGCGAGCTCAGCGAGCGGCCCGCCGGCGTCACCGCCAACCTCGAGGCGGTGGCCAGCCAGAACGCCGACACCCCCGACCCGATCAGCGTTGAAATGCGCTGGGTCCGCAAGGACGCCGCCACCCGACCGGGGCGGCCATGACCACGGCGGTGCCGGCCCCTGGCCCCCTGGCCGGCCTCGATCCCGGCCGCAGCAAGTGCGGCCTGGTGCTCACCGATCCCGAACGCCGCGAGATCCGCCAGGCCCTGGTGTTGCCCCCCGAAGCGGCCTGGGAGCACCTGCAGCACTGGCACCGCCACCAGGTCCTGGCCGCTGTGGTGATCGGCGACGGCACCGGCAGCGGCCCCTGGCGGCGGCGCCTGGAGCCCCTGCTGCCGGTGGAGCTGGTGGATGAGCGCGGCACCACCCTGGCGGCGCGGCGGCGCTACTGGCAGCTGTTCCCCGCCAGGGGCTGGCGCCAGCTGCTGCCCCTGGGCCTGCGCCAGCCCCCGCGCGACTGGGACGACGTGGTGGCCCAGCTGCTGCTGGAGCGCCGGCTGGGGCGGGATCTGATCAGAACAACGCCCGCACCGTGAAGACGTAGTCGCCGCCCGGTTCGAGCTGGTAGTCGGCCTTGAGCAGGAAGCGCAGCAGGGCGTCCTGGATCAGGGCCCGTCCCAGGGAGGGCTCCACCTGCAGCTCGCCCCGATCAAAGGCCCAGCGGAACCGCCACTGGAACCCACCGGCGCTGATCTCCCCCTCCAGCAGGCAGGGGCTGAAGCTCTGGCGCAGCACCCGCAGCTGTGCGGTGGTGGCGGGTAGGCGACTCACAGGAAGCGGGGGGCGGGGCGCCGTCGGTGTCGATCGATGCTCTCAGGATGGCGGTGGATCGGGGCGAAAACTGTTCAAGCGGTTGGCGGCCCGCTCCAGGCCAACCCGGCGGATCAGGTCGATGCCCGCCTCCACCTCCGCCAGCACCGTGTCCAGCACGGGCCGATCGGCGGCGGAGAACTTGCCAAGCACGTGCGACACCGTGCGGGCCCGGCGCTCCTCGGGCGTCTCGCCGGGGGCACCGATGCCGATGCGCAACCGGGCGAAGGACTCGCTGCCCAGGTGGGCGATCGTGCTGCGCAGGCCATTGTGGCCGCCGGCCCCGCCCGAGGCCCGCACCCGCAGGCGCCCCAGGGGCAGGTCCATGTCGTCCACCAGCACGAGCATCTGGGCGGGCTCGAGCCGGAACCAGTCGAGGGCGGCGCGGATCGAGCGGCCGCTGTCGTTCATGAAGGTCTGGGGCATCAGCAGCCGCAGCCGCTTGTCTCCCTGACCGGTCTCGGCCAGCAGCCCGTGCAGCCGGCCCTGGTTGCGGAAGCTGGAGCCACCGGCGCGGGCCAACCGCTCCAGCACCATGAAGCCGACGTTGTGGCGGGTGTCGACGTAGCGGGGGCCGGGATTGCCCAAGCCCACCAGCAATTGCAGATCCAACGGATGGCCGCCCTCAGCTGGAGGGCCCGGCACTCTCCTCAACCACCGCCGCCGGCGCTGAAGCGTCAGCCGCCGGCGGAATGGCGGCGGGGGGGCCGGAGATGTCGATGGACTGGTCGGTACCCACGGCCGTGCGGAACTCCTTCTCAAACTCCTGCGAGGCCGACTGGAAGCCGCGCAGGGTGCGCCCCAGGGTCTTGCCGAGCTCGGGCAGGCGCTTGGGTCCGAAGACCAGCAGTCCGATGGCGGCGATCACCGCCATCTCGGGCAGACCGATGCCGAAGATGTTCATGGACAGGGGGCGAGAGGAATCAGCCGACGCCGTTCCAGTTGACGTTGATGCCCTCAAGAAGGAGGGACTTGTTGTACAGCTGCAGGATCACCAGCAGGAACACCAGGAAGAGCAGCATGGCCACGCCCATCACAGGGGTGGTGCCCCAGCCGGGCACCACCTTGCCGTATTCGGAATTCAGGGGGCGCAGCAGGTCTCCCAGACGGGTGCGTTGGGCCATGGCAGCTCGGACCTCTCGGGCACGGGATCGCGGTGCTTACTGTAAGGGTCTTGC
>Ga0247833_1003293_pt1 | contig 21811 bp, 20 predicted proteins | sample LaCruzMarch2015__7_FD_187117 | JGI IMG/M metagenome (GOLD analysis project Ga0247833, IMG submission 187117) | Freshwater microbial communities from meromictic Lake La Cruz, Castile-La Mancha, Spain - LaCruzMarch2015_8m | ecosystem: Environmental > Aquatic > Freshwater > Lake | place: Spain... | reverse complement strand
CTTCGGGAACTGCGCCTGTCATAATAAACTCTCGATCATCAGCACTGAGCCTAGGGAAAGCGTTTTGAATAAGAGTTCCCGATTCATAATCTTTCCACTCAGCAGGCGTGATGTCTAGTTCTTTTGTTCTGGTGATCCCTGAGAAAAGGGACTTTCTAGAAATCTGCATGGATACCTGGATTAAAAGGAATTGACCATATATCGTTATCTGGTGAAGTCATCTTGATAGACTGGATAAGATTTTCAGACTGCATATAAAGATGTTGTGGGATATACCAAGTGTCTCCACCGGAGTTGGACGTGATCATAACAAGACAAGCAAAAGATTTGTCTGGAAGATAATAAGCGAGCTCATAAGTGCTTGCAGTCTCTCCTAGAGTTAAATGTCTAGTCCCATCTTCAGAGTGTTCGTCAGTAGGAATATTTTGGAGTTCTTGGGGAGTTTCTACTATATAGAAAGCACCACCGTAAGTGAAATCAAAGTCTTCAAAAATTCTAAAAAGATCTTCGGAAGCCTCTTTGATGGCATTGCCAACCATTTTCTGAAGTTCTATCCGGACAGGCAATGGAGCCTTTTGAATGTCATAGACACTTCTAATTACAATCATTTCGCCTCACACAAAGCAATAGTCAGATTCAAGTACAGCTCTGATATCCAAGCTACCAATCATGATTTGACTAGCATCACCCTGAATATCTTTCATGAGCTGTTCTAAAGGATTGGTCTCATAAAGCTCAACAAAGGTTTCTCTCACAAGTATAAATAAGCCCTCCACATCACCTAGCAGGGCTCCATAAGAGTCATGAATAGTTGTTATAGAGAATTCAGCTTCATGGACTGTGATAGCAAGATGGGCTGCATCCAGACTGTGGATAGCATTTGGGCTAGCAGATTGACCTTGCTTGTTCTTTGAAGGAACTACATCTTCAATAAAACACACAGCAAGTTGAAGAGTGTTTGTGTAGTACCCTGTACCCAGGCGCTCTCCTTCAGGAGGTCCATATTGTACCCAAATCTTTTTAACTTTACCCTGAGTATAGTTTTGGACAACCGGAAAGTTTGTTACAGGAACTGTCCAGGATAAGAACTCGCCTCGGTCCTCTGCTGCTTTACCTGCTTTTTCAAACACAGTAAGAAGCTGCATTGGGCGTTTAAGCGACACTCGACAACTCTCGTAGACTTCTCTTCCCATGTAAGCACCCCAACGTTGTTCAAGACCATTGAGAAGTTCAATACCATGCTTGGGTGCATCCGATATCTGTTGCTCACCGAGACCGTAAGGAGTACCACCGTAAGGGAGAGTCATAACATTACGTTTGACTACCTTCCTACGATCCTTAGGGCTGCTAAGCTTCTTCCAGAACACCGGTGCGGCAAGTGTTAAAAGCTCTTTATTTGAGTTCCTAAAGACTTTTAAGTCTTCAATCAAAGATTTACGCACATCTGAGTTTTGAGGAAGAGCATGGATTGAGGTCTTATATTTAAGGAGTTCGCTGATAAAGACGTCTATCTGGTCTTTTTCTTCTAAAGAAAAATCTTCACAGTACTCATCAATTCTTTCCCAAACATGTTTAGCGACGTAGTTATAAAGATCACCAGGAAAAGCGAGCGGGACAAGGTTTACGTGAGGCGCAGTTTCTTCATCAAGCGTAAGGGCTGAAAGATGCTGAGATCCATTATTGCTACCGTCTAAATAGCATTCTAAAGAAGATTCAAAACCATTAGTCATACGACCTGTGCTGCAATATTCTACAAGACGGTTGAATTCAAAACAAGCTGCTAAGAATTGCCAAGGCTTGTCAGCTTGCATCCAGCCCTGATTAGTTTTAGGATCTGTAGCATAGCTTAACAATACAGCAGCATTGCTCATAGTCCAATGAACTCTGTCCCTGAGTGGGAGTTTGTCAGTTTTTAGACCATCAGCTCTATCTGCATCGCCTGCCCAAAGATTGGCAAGATAGATGTATAACCATTTAGCACCATCTTTGCCTAAAGCCTTTTGATCAGCTCTTAAAAGTAGACCTCTTGCGGCATCTGAGCCTTGTTCATGGAGGTAAGCCGTTGTTGGGTACTTACGACCTCTAAAATCGTAGTAGTAAAGATGATAGAAAGTTTTGTCAACAAACTTGTCAGCAATAGTAATGATCGCTTTAGCTTCTCTAAGTTTGGTGGTCCTAGCTTCAGGATTGTGTTGGTCCCAAATGTCTGAGAAAGCTTCTGTTTTGTTATCGAGGGCCCATCTATAAATATCGTAGATGTCTTTATTAACACGCCAACCTTGGGTCTGAGCTTTGTTTACACAAGAAAATACAATTGGATGAGTATCAGGTTGGAGACTCTCCAGGACTCGTTTATTACCAGTTTTGACAAGTGTAGCACCTGTCTCATGCTTGGTACTAACCCAGGGAGCAAACGGAGTAAGACTTGGAAGCTTTTCAGCTTGAGTGATTGTCAAAGCATTCCAAAGAGCACAAATCAAATCATCGTTAGTAACTTGAATTATGTAAGCGTTGTGACCTTTAGAGCCCTGACCCAGAGTGACTTCAAGAAGACCTAACTGCTCAAACGAGTACAGGATGAATGCACCTGTCTTTGCTGCAGCTGAAGAGTCGCGTTTGAGTTTAAGCTTATTGCGCACTCCATGGCCCAAAGCAGAGATCACTTCTGTCAGGTATGTAGCTTGCTTTTTAAAACCTTTCTTTGGACGTGTGTATAAATAGACGATGGAGATTGCCATGTCTATATAAGACTCTACAGGGGCCGTTATGAGGAACTTAAGAGGACTTCGAGGATCTATTTCTACTTTACGTCTTTTATCCAATAACGCTATCAATGCCTGACGCATTATCTATCTCTCAGAATAAAACCTAGCCCGATAGAGATTACCAGGCTCACAAACACGCTTGCAAGAATACCGTTCAGAAGTCTATAGCAGAGCACCAAGGCTCCCATCACGAGTATTCCTGCAAGTACTATCATTTCTTTTCTTTACAATTCTCAATCGCCCAAAAATTTATTTGGGAACTCAGAACAGTTTAGAGCCATGTTCAGGGCTATTTAAAATGATAAAAATAAGAGAAAAGATGAACAGTTTAGAGCCATGTTCAGGGCTGTGGTAGACAGATTTTAGCCATGTCTAGGGCTTCTTGTTAGAAAAGTAGGTGGTGAATATCACCCACAAGCTCAAAAATAAGAGCTGGAAGTTGTAGATAATTCGCCTTGGGATTTTAAGAGGCCCAAACGCTGGCATTAGAAAGCCAACGGCTAGCGTAAATGCTAGGGCTACCAGTATGATGGATACTACAAAGCCTTCAGCGAGACTTCGTATAAAAGTCTTTGCAGGCATTTACAGAGCCCTTACAGCTTTCTTTTGGAGCTGTTTCACGATCGCGTTGATACCCAGAACCATCAAAGAACTGAGGATCGCGGCGACCGAGCCCAGAATCGTCATAGCCAGAAGCAGGACGAGACTGATGAGACCCGCAATGTTCCAGAGAATAGCCTGGATCACACGGAACGGAATGCTGATCACAAAGAGGAGAATTTTCATTAGCGGAACCTGATGAAGCCTTTCTGGAAGAGAAACGTGAGACCACGGAGAGCCATGGTCATGAACCAACCGACGATCTTGGCGAAGCCTACGATGAGGGCAACACCGGAGATGAAGCCAGCAGTACGGGCGACGGTTTGGGCGAACATAGTAAGACCTTTCTTTAAAGGACCGAGAACTTGTGGATATGCTTCTTGAACCAAGCAGACCCCATGAGCTTATCGGCAAGGACAGTGCTGATGACGATCATCAACACGTTGAAGATGATTACAAAGATCAAGGTTAGAAACCTCATATTAGACCTTTCTAGGACTTTCATATAAGATGGAAGATTTCCCGCAAACATACACCTCCAAGAATTAGGAGGAACGCCAGGAATAAGTTAAGAGCTACTTGCACGTGTCCACCTCACCACAGAACAAACGATTTCAACAACAAGGCCAAGCACAACAATAAGACCTAGCACGACTCCAGCTAGTGTAAGGACATTCGCGTTAGAGGCGACAAGTTTGAGGAGCTTGTGGCGTTTCGACCAGGGCACAGGTTGCGACTCCAGAGATTGATGTTGTTGAAGAGACTCTCTAGCTTTACAGCTTCTAGTTGATACCGGCGAGGCAACTTACTGAATTCCTCGTTGGTAAGCATCTCAAGCCCCTTGATGTGGGACTCAGTATACTCAAAGTATAGAACACAAATCTCAAGGGCATTGGCGGCACGAAAGATGGGAACGAAGTTTCTAAGAGAGACCTCGTTAGACTCGGCATACATTACATACATGCCTCTAAGGTAGAACAATCGCGCGAGTGGTCCTGAGACTGCTCCATTGATCTGCCGAAGAGCTTTGTAGTCGCGTTTGAACAGGTTAAATGACATCAAAGTCCCTTTCAAGCTTATCAGGTTCCCACCAACCTTTACTGTTATCACCCCAGATAACAGCGACCATACCGTCGGGAGCAACATAGACGACTTTCCCGCGGCTAATCTCATCGTACTTCACTAGGTCACCTGGTTTGAAAGGTTCTGCAAGCAAGTCAACTACGGAACTCACTGGAATAACGCCAAGATACTCACCATTGGCGTCTACTCCAAGATTCGAGCTTCTGAGATCAGGTTGGTATTTAGAGATAGTTACCTCTACAAGAATTTTGATGCCAGGATTTGCCCTGAGATAACCAGACGAGAAAAGTTTACGAGTCAACATTAGCTTACTTCCTATTCTTTAGAGAGTTAAACCGATCAAGACGTGAGGGTTTAGCTTATAATCACTAGCGACTCTGTATAACGCAAGCTTCAGAGTTTGTTCAGAGGTCCAAGATTCGACGAAATCATGAACCTTCTGCAACTCAGTAAGGAACTCCAAGTTCTCTGCAAAATACAGAGGAGTCTTAAATCGAATTACTAACTCTTTAACGCTTTGACTCTCCATCTGGGGTTCATACTCACTGTCAGGAATCAGACACCCAACTGCGCACTTATCCCCGCTGTATGCGCGGTATACGCAGAACCCATCCGGGTTTTTGGCTGGGTGTCCTTGAGTAAACAGGTGGGTGGCGACGGTATCGAAAATTTGTTGAGGTGTCATTGAGCTATATCCCATGAGAAACTAAGAGTTTTAAGTATATCGTAGTTGAGGTAGTGCTCCTTAGCAATCTCTTCCAGGCGCTTACGCATGTGCCGGGAACTGCTCCAGTTGTCCTGATTGTCATGAGCAGTCTGTAGCTTTCTTAGAAGCTCTCTGTTCTCTCTAAAATACTTGGGAAGCTGGCATGTTGTATCCCGCAGGAGACCATCGAGCACAGTTCCTTCCATAGACACTCGATAGAGCTTGTTAGGGATAAGACAGCCAACCGCACACTTGAGACCCTCAGGTGTACGATACACGCAAGTATAATTGTCAGTAGCACGCTCACCTTGTGTAAACAGGTGAGTGGCAACGGTGTCAAAGATTTCTTGGGGTGTCATCATAGGTCTCCTGTTAGGATAGACGCCCAGGAATCAAAGATTTCCAGAAAGTTAAGAATCTCTACCACTTCTCCCACAGTCTCCCATTCTGAGATTTGTTTGCTTGTAAGCAACCAACGCTCATTAGCAAAAGCTCCCAGCAAGAAAGCCTCAGGCAGTGTGGTAGTACCGTAGGCTGGCGTGTGAGAACTGCAGTAATGAAGGACTTTTGGGTAAAAAGCGTAGAGGGTGCAGGCAGAGTAGTGATACTCACTACAGTTAGAACAACTTGAGATCTCCATAGTCAGGAATCCAGCAGTTTAACAACAACTTCTGAGGGCGTGACTTGATAAGAGGCTACCGCCTCAAGAACTACGAAAGTTTTCCCAGGCTCTTTTCTGGCGAGCCGGTCTGCTTCACAGGCGGCTTCTATTCTATTGGGCATCCGATACATAACTGAGTACCTTGGACAGTATACCAGCCAGAACTTCTTCATGAGAACTCTCCTTCAACTTCCGCATCCAGGACACACTTGATAGCCAGGCGAAGGTTCTGGGTTTCAGCAGTAGAATGACTTCGTTCATTAATATCTTGCAGAAGTCTAGTGAGAGTGTTGAGAACGTAACCTTGCTGGGAAGCGCTCTCAAATTTAAAGCGTGGCATTTTGGGTACCCCTGTTGAGATAACGTTCCCGAAGCTTTTGGGCGATTTCAGGGAAGGTTAGATCATCGTAATCGTTCCAAATAATGCAATCGGCTACCCGTACTTCTACATTCTCGTCCACAATAGCAAAATAGGGGAGATCGGCTGAGTTACCTGTGTATCCAGAAATCTTACAATAAACTCCCAAGCAGCACAAAGTATCTGTGCTTTCAATGGGAATGCTATTTGGTGTAAGTTCCTTGCGATGCTGTTGGTACTTTCCACTCTCAAGAGCCTCGATCCACTCTTGAAGCGTAGCGTGTTTGATTTGGTCAGTCATAGTTAAACTCCTCCTGCCAGCATCACAGCGACTTTCACAAAATCTTCTTCGCGGTAGCGAGACTTAGGGCCGCAAACCCAATCATCATGGGCTGCTTGCAGCATGGAAAGTCCTTGAATGTTGTTGGTCCTCCAGCCCCTGGTGGAGATGATGGCGAAGATAGAACCTGTTAGAACCTCGGCGAGTTTATCAGGAATTGCGGCTCCGATTGCGCAAGGGCGGCCACTACTATCCCGGTATGCGCACTCAGGCGTAGGGCCTTGAGCTGAGAGTCTACCCTCTTTATAAGCTTTGAGAGCGGCTTTGGCGACTTGGGTGGTATCGAGATACATTATCAGATCTCCAAGTTAAAGGTTGTGTAAGTTCTTGAAAGCTTTCATAAGACCTACCTTAGGATTTGGTCGGCCGTGATTAAGATCCTTGACGCATACGGTTGATTGCAGCTTGGCGAGTCATCCCGGCAGACATTAGCCAAGAAATAAATCGCTCAATAGCTGGGTTAAACTTTTCCATAATCAATCCTTTATTTCTACGCTGGTAATCTCCTCCGAGATCACCTTTGCACTGGTGTTGTAGTGGGTTTGCCGTTCGAAGTCTCGAGCGATCATCCTGACCCAGTCTGCGGTGTTGTCACCCCAGCCAGGAACCATGTCGATATCACCTTCGAACTCTATAACGATCTTAAAACGCTTTTTCATCTACTTTCTCCAAAGTATATAAGGGCGTCATTGCCCAAATAGCTGGCAAGTGGTGGGAAGGCTGACCGTTTGACTAGCTGCTCGGAGCGAAGACGCCAGAAGCTTGCACCGCCCCGTTTACAGTGACTAACGTTTGGGTAAGTCTTACGCCACGCCTCGCAGTCTTCAAGGATCCGCTTAAAAGTCTCAGGTGCAAGATCTGTAAAAGCAGGAAGCCTCATAGCTCGTGAGCCGTCCTCTTCAGGGCAAAGGCTTTCAAGCAGAGCCTCGATGTAGCCCTGCACAAAGGGTGAAAGGTCAGTCCAGATAGCCCAACCGAGAAGTTGAAACGTGGTGGCACATTCTACTCTACCTGAGGTGTCTATTTCATGTTAGTCTCCAATCAAAAATTAAAAGAAAAGAAGTAGACAGTTTAAAGCCATGTCCAGGGCTGATTGTAGTTAGTAGAACTCGATGTCGATACCTTGAGCCCCGATGAGACCCTTGTCAACGAGCTTCTTGAAAAGCTCTTCGTAGTCCGTAGCGTCGATCGTGAAGACTTCGTGGTGGTTAAGCCAGCGAATGGTCACGATGTAAGTGATCAGATCTTTCCAGACCATAGCAGTACCCTCTCCAGGATTAAAGGGCAGGAACGCCGTCAACCAGCAGGTCCGACAGATTCCGAGGAGTCTCCGCCTCGACAATCATGATCGGATGCTTGGCTGTCAGCTTCCACAGGAAGTGGCGCATTTCACCGTTACGCTTGCGGAACTCCTTTTGCAGAAGTTCCACGTTGCCGATGGTGTAAGTGGCCACCAGATAATCACATTGGTAGACCGCCATGACGTGCGTATTCGGTTTCGCCAGATAGACGATCACGACATCAGCAGCTTCTTGACGACAGAACAGGGCGTGAAGAGCGTCGCCAACGCGGTCTTTGATAGCAGCAAACATTTTAGGATTCCTCCTGTTGAGTACCTCATCCAAGGTACGGTTAGAGACTCTTAGAGAGCCTTTCATATAAGATGGATAGATTTCCGCGTTTTGTGGAGCAGTTTATAGACATGCTCAGGTCTTTAGCTTTATTCGAAGATAGTGGGTTCAGGTTCCTTAGCGGGATTCCTGAGGGCAGTAGGGTGATCGTAGTTGAGATCCTTACAACGAATCTCACGGGTAGTCGTGGTATAGAACTTGACAGGGCCATCAACAGGCCAAAGGACAACTTCAGCTGTCACCTTGTCATTATCAATGGTCTCAACGAGAACCGGGTTATTATGGGATTCAACAATAATAGTGGAAGTCATTAGACAGTCCTTTGGAAGTGTGGTTTATCTTTGAAGGAACGCCAGTTGCCGCCCCATTGGTTCTTAAGGCTGAGACTTTCCCAGTAGTCACCCAGTTCTTTAGGGTACACTACTTGACCATTTTGTGTAAAGTGAATATCAGCAGCGCACTTCTTAAGGTGCATGCTATTCATGGTCTTTGACCTGCCTGTCTTGACGTAGATCTCTTGCATTTCAGGCGGTCTGAATACTTCACCGAGTCGGGCTTCGTAACCTCTACGGTGAGCTTCAGCAAGTAACTTGACCAGGTCTCTGGTAAAGGCTTCTTGTTCTTGACCGAGCGACATTGGCTATTCTCCCATACTGCGGACAGCAGACTTAATAGTCTCGTCCTTAACTTGAGAGCTTCTGCTAGACCCGAAGAAGAACTGCAGGATGGTTGCGATAACGGTACCCAGGATAAACCCGAGGATCGTATCAGCAAACCTCACGTTGGTTTCAGGGATATTACCAAAGGTGATAAATCCAATATACAACGCAGCAAAGAGTGACCAGACAGAGGCAAGCAAGTATACAAAGTGTTTAGCAAGCCAGTCATTTTGGGTTAATGCAACTTTCTGCATATCCCTGGCACTTGAGACATCAGCTAACCGAGCCTTCTCAAGTTCTACAGAGACTTTATTCTCTTCAAGTTGGAGAGCCATAAGCTCTTCCTCGTGCTCCATCTCAAACTGTTTAAGCTTGAGCAGAGACTCTTCTGATAGCTGAGGAGTGTCAAGATCAACTCCCGTCTTGTCCTTGATCCAATCTTTACCCTTGGCCAGAGCTGCATTAGCAACTAAGTTCAGACCTTGAGAAAGAAGACCACTTACTAGGGCAGGTAACATGAGATTCTCTTAGTAATGGGTTACTACTGACTACTATTATCTTAGGGGAGGGACCCTGGGCTAATTTAACGGGTTGACCGACCAGATTGTTAGTCCCTCGTTTCTAAGAGTATTGTGCAAGTTTGTCAGGAATTGGGAGGCCCGCCTGGCCCCGAGAGTGGCCTCTGGGTGGCCGCGCCGCCGCCGGAGTAGGGTGGCCATGGGCGGCTCCGACCCGCCCGCCCTGCACCGCCTCTGGGTAGCAGGTGGCCCCGGCCCGCGTGGGACCGGCCCCTTCCTCTCGACCTGGACAAGAGTTATAAGGTTACAAGAAAATTTCTAAGGTTATACGTCAAATTCAAAGCCTGCAATTTTGATAGAAGCGTTAGTTCCGCCATTTGCAATAACAAATAGATTGTCAGAATATAGAGGGACTTCATGGGTTGAAATTGAGTGGTCGTACTCTACAATAGGAGGTGGCAGAGTAGGATGCCCATAACTCTCGTAAGTGTTAGCGTCTGCAATATACATCCAACCACCGTATGGTCTGACGCGTAGTGTAACTGTGTGTGCTTGAAGAGGGACTACAGGGCCTACAACAAGTTCACCACCACGAATTGGGGTGCTTTGCCAATCAGTTGTAAGCAAGTCATTTCCACTCCGATAGTTACCCTTATTGCCTGAAGACCACATTAAACCATCACCTAATCTAACCTTTCCCATGTGCTGTAAGAATACCCCAGGAGTGTTAGACGGTGTAAAAAGGATACTTAGAAGTTTCTTGTAGCTATAGCTTTCAGGGAGCGTCGGGTTCGTTAGCTTGGCTATAATAAGATGGTCCTCAAGACCATTCGAAATAAGCCAAAGACCTGCTTGCTTGTAACTATCAAACCCACTTCTAAAGTCTTCGGAGATGCCACCTGGTCCAGGCGTGGTGGGCGTCGAGCCAGTGCGTGTTGCATCACAGACCCCACTGAAATTTCTGACAGTCCTAGCAGCACCAGTGTTTGTATACAGCACACAAGTCTCAAAGCTTGCATTAATAGTGGTTCCAAGACCTTGGACGACTAGTTTAGATATGAAACCTAGGGGGTGAGTAAAGTTTACAGAGTTAAGGCTACCTGTGCTACCTAACAGAATACTGGGTACACTATCGGCATCAGAAGTCTCAATCCTATAAGAGGTTACTAGTGTTGAACTAAAATCCAAACCAGTCCCGATAGCATACTCATAGAAGCCCTCAGCAAGGTTAGTTGAAGTTACTGAGAAAAATAGATCATTACCGCTGCGCGTAACTGGGCTATAGTTGGTACTAACTACCCAGTCGTACGTCCCATCACCAATATTAAACTGCCAGTAACCACTCTCGTAAGAATAAAGACCGTACGTGATATCGTCTGTGGGACTAGCTAACGGATCTGGAGTTAACTTTGATAGATACTGTGACGCAATTTCAGACCAAGCTCCAAAGGTATCTGTGACAGCTTGTCTGTAGCGTCTGTAGAGTTTGACAACAAACCCAGCTGTGAAATTGCTTGGATTTGGATGATACCCGTTTAAAGACACGTAGACCTTTTGAGAAAGATCACTAGACCCCGCAAGCCTGAGCTTTAATATGTAGCTGTCGGTAAGCGTTCCAGAAGGCGTAGTAAGACCTCTGCTTGCAACTGAACCGGTTTTTGAAGTTGTCACAGGGAGCTGAGAGCTGCTCAAGGCTAACATTTGATTGAGGCCTTCTTGGGTGTGACCACCCTCAGATGACCAGTGAAGGATATTATCACTAGTTCTGGTCTCAAGACTTGTTGTGACTAGTTTACCGGCTTTAGAAACTCTGAAGGGGGCTGACTCAGGATTTGTACTACCTGCCCAAATGCGCCAATCAGGATTTACACCACTTACAAAGAATGCATCATCGTCTGTGCCGACACTTAATGATAGCGTAGCAGAGAGTTCTGTACCGCCGATGGTACCTGCAGCAATCTTGCCTGCAACCACAGAACCTGCTTTAAGTTGAGCCGCTGTGATAGAGTCAGTTGTAATACGATCACCGTCAATAAAGCTTCTACCATAAGTGGCAACTAAAAGACCTGGTGTCCCTGCAGCATAAGTCGCCAACAAGACAGTCGTTGTTGTATCAACCCCAGCTGTACTAGCCAGGCCTGTCAAAGTTGTGCTGTCTTTACTCCAGTAAAGGTACCCAGTGGCAGCACTGTTAGCTTTGGTATAAGAGCCTGCAGCGATATTGACAGTCTGTTTTGTCCCCGAGTCACTGATATAAGTAATTGTACCAGCAGTCCAGCTGACCTGAGTGTTAGAAGTTATTGAAAAGTTTAAACCTGAGATTTCAAGACCACGAGCTCCGACTGTAATACTACTAGCAAGAATTGAGTTAGCAGCAACAACACCACCGTTGATCTTTGTCTCGTCAGCCCCGCTACGCCAATCGCTGAGGTAGGTTGAGCCTGAAACAAGAATTCTTCCGGGTTCAATTGCCACGACAGACTGTCCATGAGCTATGTCCGGATCGTTGATTATCGATGCAGGGTTCACGTCAAGTCTAAAACCAGTCTGTCCAATCAAAAGTGAAGCAGGTAAGCTTGTATTAGAGGCAAGTTTGTTAGCGTTTATAGAGTCAGCTGTTATATCATCATTAGCTAACTTGGAAGACGCTATAGGCCCTAGTACCGTAGAAAACGCAGCAGATATATTACCGGAGGTGTCTTCAGACTTGAACCAGTAGTAATAATCCTTAGTTGCATCTAGACCCGCCCTTGTGTAGCCACCAACTTGTGATGGTGAAGCATTAACAACACTTATGAGTAATGCTGAAGCTGAAGTAGGAGCTGATGCTCCATTGTTAACTACTGCTTCATAGATTAGAACTCTCGCTAGATCTGAAGTTGCTACGTTGGTCCACCGTAAGAATGCACTTCTTAGTGAGGACTTAGTATTAGCAGCATCAGGTGTAGGAGCTGCCGGTGCAGTTGTATCCCTTGAGGAAGTCTGATTAAGCAGCGTAAGAGGTACTGTACTACGGTTTCCTGACTTATCAACAGCTACTAGACTGAAATCATAAGCTTGGTTTAACTTGAAGATACGCTCAAATGAAGTGCCACTTGCTGGGAAGGTAACATACGCAGGTGCTCCAGTCTCTCTAATCCCTAGCTCATAGGAACCAATGTCAGCACTAGCTGAAGCTGTCCAAGTCAAGAGACCTTTAACTTGAACATAACCATCGTTCAGAGTCTCAACTGTCCAAGCAACAGCAAGGTTCGTGGGAGCAGCCGGAGGTGTCGTATCTAAGATTGCACCTAAAACCTTAGTGAAAGTCTGCTCAGAAGTGATAGTGAACGTTGATCCGTCTGCACGTTTACCGGCTACATCAAAAGTGATCTTACCATTATTAGACGAGATAGCTGTGATGTTTGCAACAGTAGCAAAAGCCCCGCTATCAGTTACAGCGCCTGGTGTGATTAAAGAGCCTGTAACAGTGACTCTCCAAGTTCCAGCAGCTGTGCCAACTCCATCGTACGTTAGAGGGGTACTACCCTCATACACGTAGAGAGTGGTTCCTGACGCTGAAAAGTCACCATTATCACCGTTGATGTCAGTCCTAATTGTTACAGCAGGCTTAGAGAGTACAGCACTTATTGCTGCTACTCCATTAGTCCCGTTTGTCCCATCTCTGGACATGACAGTAGGTGAGGTCCAGTCAACACTAGCTATTGTGTCTGAAGCAGTGTTACTAGACGCTACTGCTGAAGTAACCCAGCAGTAAGCTCCACCGGAAGCTGGAACGCTTCTCGTCCAACTACCTAAAGTCCCTGTTAAAGTTCCTGTCCCGAAAGTATAAGTTAAACTACCAGAGGGGACAGCAGGGGCTGTGTCAGTTGCAGTTCGTTGGAACAACATAACTGTAATAGAGTTAAGACCATCCACACCATTCTGAGCAACAACTCTCGGAGTGGACCATTCAGCTGTTAGGATTATATCAGTCCCGCTTGTGGAAGTAGCTGTAGCTAAGGTTGCATAAAGAGGGTCAACACCGGTAGGAATGTTCTGAGTCCAACCGTCAAGAGCTCCACTTATTAAGCTTGTTGAAAAAGTATAAGTCAGAGATGACACTGGAACAGCAGGAGCTGATGTAGCTCTTTTATAGAGCGTTACTGTAGCACTATTTAAACCATCTGCACCATCAGCACCGTTCTGAGCAACAACTCTCGGGATAGTCCACTCACCTGTAGCAATAGAGTCTGTAGCTCCAGTGGCAGAAGCTAAAGCGGATATTGAGTAAATTGGGTCTGTCCCGGAAGGTATACTCTGAGTCCAGCCACTAAGTGTTCCGCTAAGCACACCTGTTGCAAAGGTATAAGTTAGCGTAGCTGCCGGAGCCGGAGGGACGACTGTGTCTCGTCTATAAAGGATCACAGTGGCGTTGTTTAGCCCAGGGGCACCCTCAGAGCCATTCTGCGCAAGGATCCCAGGAGTTGACCACTCAGCTGTTGCAATAGTGTCCGTAGCACCTGTCGATGTCGCAGTTGCCAGAATTGCGTATAGCGGATCAGCACCTGAAGGGATACTCTGAGTCCAGCCACTAAGTGTTCCACTAAGCACACCTGTTGCAAAGGTATAAGTTAGAGTAGCCGTAGGAACTGCAGGTGATGTGGCACTTCGTCTATAGAGTGTGACAATTGCACTATTAGATCCGGTTGCGCCAGCTGCACCATTCTGTGAAAGAATAGTAGCAGTTGACCAAGCATTTGAAGCAATACTAACTTGACTGTTTAAGACAGTAGCAGCGGAGACATATAATGGATCAGTTCCCGAAGGGATTGTTACAGTCCAACCACCATCCAGACCTGTAATAGCTCCTGTAGACCAGTTGTATGTTGCACTAACAGTAGGAGTTGCCGGAACTGAAGTGGCTCTTTTGTAGATATACACAATGGCTGAATTAAGAGCCATGATTTGAGCAGTGGACCACTGGCCTGACGTGATTGTACTTGTTGTAGCAGAAGTACTCACTGACCGGGTGATAGCCCACAAAGCTGCAGTACCTGATGGAATCGTCTGAGTCCAACCGTTAAGGTTTGCTGTCGACAGTGCACCAGTAGCAAAGGTATAAACAGCATCACCAGTAGGTCCAGCAGGAGTAGTGCCTGTAGTGCGCTTATAAAGCGTTATCGTAGCACTATTTAGTCCAGGAGCTCCTGGATCACCATTGGCACCATTCTGCACGAGTACGACAGGTGTTGCCCAATCGGCGGATACAATGGTGTCTGCTGTGGCATCGCTACTAGCAACAGCAGCTGTCACATAGACAGGATTTGTCCCGGCTGGAACTGTAGTAGACCAACTCTCAAGATTTCCTGAGAGAGTCCTGGTTGCAAAGGTGTAAGTTAGAGTAGATGCAGGTTTTGTTGGAGCACTAGCAGCGCGTTGATACAGTTGAATTGTTGCTGTATTGATACCATTAGCGCCGTCTGCACCCGCTTCTAAATAGAAAATAGGTAAGGAAGAGACCTGAGTATCTAATGAGCCAGCTTCGCTAACCCAGACTTTAACAGTCTTAGAAGCAGTCGTATTAAAGCTTGCCAGGGTTAAACTACTAGAGGTTTGACCAACTTGTTCTACACCATCGATAAACCACTTGTAAACAGGTGAATCATAATTGAAGACAGTGGCCGTGATTACTGAATTGGCTGGAGATACACTTCCTCCAGCGTTGGCGATAAAGGCGTTTGCACTCGCTGACAACTCAATCCGTCTAAGCCAATTATGAGACAGCTCGACAGCAGTGACACGGTCTGTATAAACCCCAAGCGAGAGTCCGCCTACAGTCAGGACTTTAACACAGAAGTAAGCACTAGAAGCACTAATAGGTGGTAAGACTACTGTGTTGGTTTCTGACCTACAAAGCTCAGTGTAGATAGGTGCTCCAGAGGCATCGTACGCTGTACTATTAGCATCGCTGCTCGGAATATGCACATAGACAATATACTGCAGTATTGAAGGTTCACTTGAGACACCCCAGGTAAGCCTACCTGAGTTTTGGATGGCCTCATTAAATGCATTAGAGTATACAATATCACTCGGAGGTGTAATACGTGTTGAGAAAATAGGTGCAGGGTTAGCATAGAAGTCATCAGCCACATTAAAGGCTAACTGGCTGTAATCAAATCTGGAGCCAGAAAGATCACAGGTCCTATCAACCTGGACCTTTACTTCATCAAGTCTTACATACAAATCCTCTTCAATGCCAATATTAAGGATCTCACTCTCAAGTCTGATAATATCACCAGGTTCTAGATAGCGATCTGAAATCCTATAGTTGAACTTAACTTTAGCAGCTGTTCGGCTGGTCCTCACCATTTCTTCAGCTTTAGCTGTAGCGTGATACGGATCAGTACAACCGCTTAAGAACACTTCAGCTTCTAACTCAATGCCATCTTCAGCGAGCATGTTTGTATAGATACTGTTAGTTTGCTCAACTAAGTCAAAGGCTGTGTAAGTAGCGTCTCTAGTGCTCCACAGAACAGAACCGCTGTTGGTAAGCTTGGCAGCAGCCCCTCTTGTAGAGCTATTGCCTGACTTAGTTGCAGTGATACTTATCTCATAGAGCTTCTCAACACTGGCACTACCAAGACTTAAAGAAGCGCTACCTACGGTGTTTTGATTGTTATGAGTACCTGAGTAGAGTGAGACGTTTGTTTGGAAGTCTTTGACAGCAATCGTGATTGAAGAGTCTGCTGTAAAGTTTAAAGTGTAAGTTCCAGCTTTACTCTTAGGAACTCTAAAGCGGTGTACCGACGTGTGGGTTGTTGTAGTACTATCCCAAACCCCATGGTTATTTAGGAGGTTACCACCAGTCTTGCTGTCATCCCAGCTACCTACACTTGTAGCAAGCTTATGTCCGCCAACACCTTTGTAGTAAGAACTATTATATTTAGGAGGCCAAGAGACTACGTCTTCTTTGAAGTTTTCATGTTCGTTGCTGAACCTGACTTTAACATGGTTTAGTTTGTCATCACCACTAGGCCAGTTGATTTCAATAGTCTGATCTAAAGAGAGCTTTGTATCATCAATTACTTCAGCTAAGACAATATCTTCATTCGTCTCAGGAACTTGCATATTAAGTTTATAAACGCCACCAGACCACACAAGTCGAGCATCACCCATTGTAGCTAGGATGGCTTCGATGTTTTCTCTAACAGACTTCCTGGTGTCTACGACTAGGTTGCACTCATAGAGCGGTAAGTTCCTAGCCGAGATATCTCTAGAACCATCAGTAGGCTGGAAGATCTTGCCACCAACTGGGACTGAAGACCTAGCAAGTCGAGCAGAGATTATTGCACCTGCTTCAAAGCTTGCTAAATCAATTTCGTCTAATGGAATGTCTTTACCGAGCGGGTCTGTCAAGTAGTCTAACAAGCAAAGTGCACTGTTATTTGAGTAAGTCCTGGTAGAAGCAAGAACACCGTTTGTAACTGTCTTAACTAAGCGACCTTCCATCAGGGCCTGAATACTAACCATCCCTGAGAATTGAGGTTCATCTCTGTCAAGCCTTACAACACCTGAGAGGTAAGCCACATCTTTAAAGATTGAATCAGCACGTTCTGAGAAGTTTGCTGCAATTATGTTACTAGCAACACCACCTGCGTAGTGACAATCCACTCTCATAGCAGCTCTAATACGAGCTGTAGAGTCATCTTCAGTGGTTGTAAATGCACCTACTGTAGGATCGTTGATATACCGACTACCATCAATCGTGATGTCATGAACAGCATGGATAGGTCCAATACAAAGAGCTTGTTGGAAGAAAAGAAACTCATTTTTCTTACCACTCAGCGACTTGTTAAGGTGACCCGATTCCATGGCAGGTACTAAGTTCTGGCTACGCGCTACTGAGACACCTCTAAAGTTCTCTATTGTATCCCAGGTGCTGAAGTCTTGAGTGTAACCTGATTGTGAAGCTGAGCCTGTTAAAAAGCTCTTATTAGAGTTACTAGTGCCTGGATACGTGAAGTTATGACCAGTCTTAGCCCAAGCCCTGACACCACCAATCAATGCCCTACCGTATACAATCGGAAGCTTCTCTGCAGTCCCTTCCGAAGTTACTTCAAAACCTTTCCTGGCCTCTGCCGCAGCATCAGCCTTCTCTTTCAGTTTCTTAGCTTGAATTACTTGGTAAGCAGCTGACACAGCAGAAATAGTGAACGCTGCTACCGCAAGTATGGTACTTACAGCTGCCATTACGCTTTACCCCATTTAAGGACTGTGGCTCCAGAACCTTCATACAGATCATCTGCACAAGAATCGTTACCGCTACGTTGACGCATTTCTTCTTTACTGAAGAAGATACCATTCTTCATTTCAAGGCTCATTACGGGACTTGAACCAGAGATATTGAGAGTTGATTCCCCAATCTCTGTAGACACAATTCGACTGTTCACACTGTTGATACGACCTCTATAAATTACAAACAGGTCTGAGAGAGTCGTTAAAGGTAAGCCAGTAAGTGGATCCATCGCACTCAACCTGACATCTAGTTTCTTACCGAAAAGAGAACTCTCTCCGTAGCTTCTCAAACCCCCATCCGAGTCTACCAAAGATATCTTATACTGCTCTCTAGTGACCACTGTAGTTTGTTGAGGAGGGTCAAGACTTAGCAAGATCCCATTTGAAGCGTAACTCCAGCCGTTTGAAAGAGTTATAGTATCATAGTGTGAAGTAGAGCCTAAAATAAGACTCCCAGCAGCGTCTTCAATTCGTACGAGCAATAGAAGCTCAGGAGCATCTGTATCCATAATTCTTGATAAATTACCTGACAATGCTCTCATCAGATTGCCTCAATTAGTTTCAACGTTCCAGGATCTTGAACGATGCCGTCCGTGAACACCATGCCGATAATTACATCAGTATCATACTTAACAGGCATTATGACGTCATCTCTGTGAGTGAACGTTGTATTAACCGCTACTCTTAACGGTGGATAAATACTGAGTTGGCCATTATCGGCCCTCGGTCTCATAGTCATATAGATCTTTGAATGATTTGCAAACTTTATAAATGTACCTCTAGGGATCATCCCTTCATTGTTTGTAACAGTGACAGTGCCAGAACCCTTAGCACCAACTGCTGTGGGTGTGCTATTGGATGTTCTGGCTAAGACTGCACCGTAGTTTTGAGGACAAATTATATTGAATGCTGTAGTATGCCCATGCTCAATCAAGTGGACAAATATGTCCTGCGCATTTCTGACAAGAGGCTCAACGTTAGTTTGAATTTCCCAACGTTGAGCGCTCGAGGCTACCGCATTTCGGCTGAGATCTAGGGCATCTGATGTAAAGACGGGCTTATTGCTGGTCACTTGAAGTGGGGCAACAAACTTAGCGATAACCGCACCGTCCTCATAGATACCGTAGGTCATTATTTCACACCTTGCTCTCTGTTATGGCCATTAACGCCATTCGCAATTGCGGGAAGCATTTTGAAGACTTCACTCCTGGTCTGCCTGGAGATGTCCCCAGTTATCTGAAGGTTCACTACTGTAGCCCTATCTCTAGAAGCCTGAGTGACAGCTTTCTCACTTAGCGGTGTGGAACCCATCATAAGGTTTCCAACATAGCCACCTTCAGCATAAGCCTTTAAGGAATTAGAGTTAATAGCTTCTAGAACTCTGCCGTACTTCTTAGTTGAAGCCGCATTAACAATAAACTCACCATTAGAAACACCTGCAAGGATTGAATCAGAAGTACCGGTTCCAGGGCCGACGATCTTACCGCCTCCAGCAAACATACCGGCAATGAGTGTGCCGAAGATGCCACCAAGGGCTCCCCACATACCGACACCAAGACCTCCTGCACCGCCAGCAGCTGTACCGGCAGCGCCTCCTAGGTTCTTACTTAAGTCTGTCACTGAAGAAGTAAGTTTTGGGAAAGACTCGCCAATGTGTGAGCTAAGCGCAGGCATAGCAGAGCTGGTAATGTTTGCAAGATCTTCAGCAGGAGCGGCAAAGTTAGTGTTAAGCGCGTTGCTTAAAAGATTCTGGCTAGGCTTAATCCCACCGGCGTGCCCACCGGAGGGTGATCCACCTGACATGAACTTGGAGAGCATGTCGGCTATACCAAAGCCAGGACCATCAGTACGCTTAGCAATACCACCACCAATTGTCTGAGAGCCTTTAGCAACGCCAGAGCCTATCTGTTCAAATAGGGCATAAAGTCCAGAACCTTCACCTAAAAATTGTTCTGTCAAGTTGTCAACAAAGGTGTCCACCATCTTGCTGGTAAACTCGTTGAGGAGTGCCGGGAGGATTTCTCCAGGACCTTTCTCACCTTTGAAAACTCCCTTTAGAGTATCCTTGAAAGTGCTATTCATCCCATCAGCAAGTGACTTACCAGCTTCTCTGGCTGCGTTGATGTTCTTCGTAATAACATCAGGAAGCCGCTCTAAAGCATACCTGAAATCATCAACTTGTTTAGCCAAAGCATCGTTGTTAAAGCCACCAATTCTGAGAAGCTCAAGCTGCTCGGTGAGTGCTAAGAACTTTTCTCTCACAGCTATATAGTTCTGAAGTTGAGCTTCTGTAGCCAGTCCTGCTGTAGTGTCGTCTAAGCCAACCCCAGGTCTAGTGGCCGAATCGAAAGAACTTCTGTTAAACAGCTTGTATAGTTCTTTAAGGTCTGACTGCTTTCTGAGGAACTGCTGAGTGGCGTCATCGACTGACATCAAACTAGGGCTGTTAGGAGTGTCTAGAGATTTCGCGGCAGTTACTGTGAGGGGCTCTACTGAAGTATCAGCCTTGATAAATCTTTTAAGAACTGAAGTGCCTCTGCCAATGCCAGATCCAACACCTGAAGCAAGATCACCAGGCTTCATACCGCTAAGGATCTTGACTATGTCTGCTGTGTTTCTCTCAGTACCCTCAGCTGCATTGAGCTCAGGAGTTCTCTGACCAGCAGGATCTAAGAGATTCTTGAACTTCTCAGCTGTTTCACCCGTAAGCTTAGAAGCCTCAATACGCATCTTATCAAAGGCAGCTTTAATAGCAGAAGAAGAACGATCATTAGCTTTAGCAAAGTCGTCTAAGATTTTTGCCATTCCTGAACTTACTTGAAGTTTGCTAAGTTCAACAAGTGCACCCATCCTAGTGGCATCTTCAACCATCTGACGACGTTGAGAGGCCGGGATACGGAACATATCGTTATCACTGAGCTCTAGTTCGGCAAAGTTACTTTTGATAGTCTCAAACATCTCATCTGTTGAGAGATTCAAAGAAGTCTTGAGAGCAGTACCGGCTTTCGCCATAATACCTTCAAGAGAAGCGGCTTGAGCCACCATTCTTTGCATATTGCTGAGCTGTTCAACAGTGTAACCTGTTTGGCTCTTACCGATAGCTTCAATACTGTCAAGCTCAGTCTTAAGGAATACAGCAAGCTTATACCACTCTTCCCTGGTATCAGCAAACACAGTGGCGAAGTCTTCCAGGGCAAAGTCTGTGTTAAACATCTCATTAACAAGGCTGAGACGATCCTGGAAGGAATCATTGACGAGCATAGCTGCTTTAGCTACAGCCCGCTCACTCTTAACCATCTCTCTTAGAGCTGCCAGTTGGGTCTCGTAGCTGCCAGCAGTGTTAAACTCAAACTTAGCCTTCTTAGACTTCTTGTAGAGTTCGAACAAATCAGAAAGACTCGACACTTCTAAGTTCATTGCTGAAGCATCAGAGATTCCCATTTCATCCAAGCCACTCTTCAGCATTGCACCTGAAGTTTTAAAGCTGTCAAAGACTTTGTCAAGAGCTTTCTTGAGTAGAGCAGCTCTCTTTTCGAGAGATTCCATAAGATCAGCGCCCGGAGTAGCTTTCTCGATTCTATCATCGATAATGCTCATCTCAGTGGCAATGCTTGCAAGCTCTTTTCTTGCGGTCGCGCCTAACTTACTAAAGCCCAGAGCATCAATAGCAAAGCCTGTCTCTTGAAGGATTGAAAGCATCTCAGAGAATTTGAAAGGATCGCTAGAACCACTACTAGAAGAAGGCTCAGCAAACATCTTTTCGAGTGCTTTGCCGTTAACACGCTGCGCTTCTACAGCTTTCTTTAGACTATCTTCGTTATCACCCGGTTTAAAATTTGCAATAGCCTCAGTAGCAGCATTGTAATTAGCACTATAGTCGAGGGCTCGCTGCCTAGATTTTTCACCAAGTCCGACAAACTTACCAAAGTCTACTTGTGGCGCTAACAGACCTTCTGAACCCAGTTGGGCCGCTTTGTCGACCTTGCTAAGTTTCGGGTCAGACATTATTAAAAAGCGTCTAAAGTTTTTAGCCTCAGCGTAGCCTTGACGAAGACCTGCCATCTCAGCTTTAAGCTGTCTGACAAAGTCTATCTGGGCTTTAATGTCAAGGCCTGCGTTCTTACTGGCACGCTCGAATAGTTCTGCTTCTTGAGCTACCGCAGCAATTCCACTTTGTAGACTTTTAATTCTACCCTCATCTAACCCAGCTATA
>Ga0247833_1003290_pt1 | contig 21816 bp, 18 predicted proteins | sample LaCruzMarch2015__7_FD_187117 | JGI IMG/M metagenome (GOLD analysis project Ga0247833, IMG submission 187117) | Freshwater microbial communities from meromictic Lake La Cruz, Castile-La Mancha, Spain - LaCruzMarch2015_8m | ecosystem: Environmental > Aquatic > Freshwater > Lake | place: Spain... | reverse complement strand
AGTTCGGCACTTGGGTCGTTGGAGATCGCTGCGAGATGCACAACCACCTCAATGTCTTTCAACAAGGCCTCCAGCGACTCTGGTTTCGCGATCACGGAGCGAATATCATCGCGGATGATTTCCACCGTCGGACGCATCGCCCGCAAATGTTCCACCCCAAAGTAACCGATGTCGAGCGAGCGCACCTTGTGGCCGCGCACCAGCAGTTTCGGAATCAAGACCGAGCCGAGATAGCCGGCTCCACCAGTGACGAGGATGTTCATGCTTAGAAAAGTAAATGATTGATAAAGCGACGATGAGGATCAGCTCATGCCTTCCGCGCTAGGCACCAGAGGTGGGTGTCCTCAGGGCGGACAAAGGTCGAGAGCATTTGCAAGCCTACTCGACTCACCACAGCGCGCAGATCTTGGTCACGGTATCTATTGCCGTTGAACTCCGCGTCCTCATCAGGGCACCACTGGTGGTTGTCAGCGCGCTGGAGGCCTAATTTATACATCAGCTTAGCCAGACGTCCGCCTAGCGTGTTCCCGAACATGCGGTCGGGATCCAAGAAGCGCACATCAAAGCGGAAATAGCCACCTGGCTTGAGCGCACGACAGACCTCTTTGATGTAGTTTTCAATGATACCCGCATCGAAGATGTGGATGAAGACGTCCACAGAATAAGCGAAGTCAACGCTGCCATCTGGAACGGCACTGAGGTCGTAGCCGCTATTCACATGCAGGCTCAGGCGGGAGTCACCCCCCGTATTTTTGCGTGTGTAGGCGACCATCGTCTCCGAGATGTCCAGGCCATAAAGTTTGGAGAAACGCACCCGCTTCTGCATCTGTTGGATCATCCGCCCCACACCACAGCCCACCTCCATGAGCACTGGATCATCTGGCAGACGAATATCTTTCAGCAGCAGCTCGCCTGTGGACTCAGCCAGCGCTTGGTAACGCACTTCATCACCTTCAGACTCGGTGTCCACCCTGGCAAAGGTGGCTTCCTTTTCATCGTCGGTGTTCCAGAAGCGGCGCTGGCGCTCCGCGTAGGCTTCAAAGTGGGTGTTATCGCTCATGGTTAAAATTCGAAATACCCTGGAATGCAGGGCATGGTCAATGGTCGTTCATCCGCCGAAATAGCTACCGACAGTGGTGAAGAGATACTCCAACTCCTCATCACTCATCACCGTGTGCAGCGGGAGGGAGACCAGGTTGTCTTTGATGGCATTCGTGAAGCTCAGATGCTGCTCGCGGTAGCGGCCTTGGTAGAACTTCAAATCATGATTCGCTGTGTAGTAGCGCCGCACGGCGATGCCCTGCGCTTGCATGTGGGCCACAAATGCCGTGGCTTCCTCGTTCAAGATGATGGGGAAGTAGAGATACGGGCAAACGACGTCGGGATGGATTTTCATCGTGCGCAGCAGACCCCGTGACTCCAGACCTCCGAAGAACTCCACGTAGCGTGCGGCGTTTTCGGCGCGGCTGGACAGAATGAAGTCGACTTTATCGAGATTGCGCAAGCCTACGAGCGCACACACTTCCGTCATCTTGGAGTTCAGGCCCGGGATGTCCACGTCGCCTCGCACCTTTTCATACTGGCCAAAGTCGCGCAGCCGTCGCAGCAGTTCATCAATCTCGGGGTCGTTGACGATGTTTGCACCGCCTTCCATCGAGGTGAAGATCTTCGTCGCGTGAAAGCTGATCATCTCGCTGAACCCATACTCGTGCGCGTGCCTCCCCTTGAAGGTGGAACCAAAAGCCGGCGCATTATCCAGGATGACAGCCAATCCTTGCGACTTTGCCATGACGCCCAGCTTCTCCAGGTCCACGAGGTTGCCGTAAGCACCCACGGGCAGGATCATCTTCACCTCGGGCGAGTCCGCGATAGCCTTGTTCAAATCGAGCACCAGACCTTCATCCACATCGCAGAACACCGGCTTTAGGTTGTTGGTGACCAATGCGTTGATCGTGCCTGAAAAAGTGAACGAAGGCACCAGCACCTCAAAGCTGTCATGCGGACCGTAGCCGAGCTTCTGTTTCCAGGCCTGAATCAAATGATAGAGCGCCAGCTCGCCGTTGCAGTTCACAGACGGTTTGATCGCGCAGCCGTAATAGGCTTGCAGCCGGTCTTCGAACTCACGCGCATGGGGCGAGTTGTTGGTGACCAGGCCAGTCTTGAGACACTGCGCGAAGTCATCCGCAATCTCCGAGAGATCGGGCATGAAGGGACGGACGATGTTGATCTGCATCTAAGTTGAGGCGAAAAGTTTAAGTTGAGGACAAGCTGCGAATCAGGCCGTGGATCATTTTGGAAATCTGGATAAGTTCATCACGCAGTGATTGGGCGGTTTCAGCACCGAGGTATCCCAACTCCTCCGCTATGCACAATTGCGTTCTCAATTCTCCGGCTGAGCCCTTTGCATAGCCGAGGAACTGTCTGAATTCGGCTTTGGACAAACGCTCCGCACCCTCCGCGATGTTTGACGAGATACTGACGGCAGAGCGGCTCATTTGATCACGCAATCCAAAGTCTCGCCAGTCACGCATGAGACGACATACCTTCACAGCAACATCCTTGGATTTCTGCCATACCTCCAGCTTCTCAAAACTTTCATAAGAGTCACGAGTCAGGAGCTGTCTTTGTTCCTCCATCGGCTTCAACCTCAGTCTTCAAATTGAACTTATCACTTCAACCTCAACTTTGTGCTTCAACCTAAACTTCTCTCCTCAACTTCCCACGAGCGAAGCGATGTGTCTGCCGATTTCTAGGGAAGCGGTAGCCGCCGGTGATGGCGCATTGCAAACGTGGATCGCACCGGGCTTTTCGATGACGAGAAAATCGTCTTCCAGGGCTCCAGAGGGATGCAGGGCCTGCGCTCGCACACCGGCTTCGCAGGGAAGGACGTCATCCTCGGTGATCGCGGGCACCAAGCGTTGCAGCGAGCGCACGAACTCCGCGCGACTGAACGAACGCACGACTTCTTGAAAGCCATCACGCCAATGCTTCGCAGCGAGTTTCCAGAAGCCCGGGAACATGAAAGTCTCCGCGAAATCACGCAGGTTGACCGTGGTCTTGGTGTAACCCTCGCGGGCGAAGGCGAGCACCGCATTCGGCCCGAGATGCACGGAACCGTCGATCATCTTGGTGCAATGCACGCCCAGGAAGGGAAACTGCGGATTGGGCACCGGATAAATCAAGGACTTCACCAGGGCTGCCTTCTCTGGCTTCAGTGTGTAATACTCGCCTCGGAAGGGGACGATCTTCGCTTCCACCGTGGCACCGGCACTGCGCGCGACGCGGTCGCTGTGCAGACCTGCGCAATTGATGAGCATCTTCGCTTCGAAATCGACCGCGTTCGTTTGCACCACTCCATCGGCAGCCTTCAGGACCCGCACGCCTAGTCGGATATCTCCACCTGCCGCGCGCACCAGCTCGGCAAGCTTTTGCACGACGGCTTCATAGTCCACGATGCCTGTGGAGGGCACCTGCAAGGCCGACATGCCTGCCATGTGCGGTTCCACCTCGCGCATTTGAATGCTGTCGAGTCGGCGAACTTCCAACCCGTTGTCGAGGCCGCGCTGATAAAGCTTCTCCAACTGCGGCAGCTCGTCTGGCTCCGTCGCCACAATCACCTTGCCGCATAGCTCGTGGGCAATGCCATGGTCGCGGCAGAAGGCCACCATGGAGGCATTGCCCGCCTTACAAAACCGCGCCTTGAAACTACCGGGCTTGTAGTAGATGCCGGAGTGAATCACCCCGCTGTTGCGCCCTGTCTGATGCGCAGCCAAGCGGTCTTCCTTCTCTAGCACCGTCACTTTTCGGCCGGGAAAACGTTGTAGCACCGCATAGGCCGTGGCGAGCCCCACGATGCCGCCGCCAATGATCAGGGTAGAACTAGCCATTGGTCGCGAACAGAATCGTCTCTTCCGAGTGGATCGTGTAGTGCCCCAAATGAAAACGATAGCCGGGATGCAGGGCATCAATGGCCTGCGGCAGTCTTATAAAGTCGTCCAGCGAGTGATAAAGGGCGACCGCAAGTGTCGGCTTCAAGGTTTGAATGACATTCTTCGCTCCCTGAAGCGCACGCCGTTCAGCACCTTCAATGTCGAGTTTGATGAAGTCCACCTTGCCTGATTTGGACCGGCTGGCCCAGTCGTCAATACTCAGCGTCGCAGCACTCATGCCACCTGAACCCAGATTGGTTGCAGGGCCGGCCTCGTCGAACTGGAGTTCCTGATCGGACTTGTGCCACAAGGCGGCCTGCTGCAAATGAATGCACCGGGCGAGGTCAGGATTCTGGGCAAGATTGGCGGCCATCAATGTGAGGTTCGCAGGCGAGAACTCAAAGGTATGCACGGCTCCTTTCACGCCCGTCTTGATAGCAAAGTAGAGCGCGGTGTCGCCCCAGCAGCCGCCGCCATCGATGATCACATCTCCTGCTTGTGCTTGAATGTCGATCCCAGGCGCTTTGAAGCGATACTGCTCAAGGTAGTAGGTATTGAGCACGTTGAGCTTTTGAGCGCGCAGCTTCACCGGCCATCCGTGCGGAGCGAGGTCGTAATCATCCAGCCAGCCATCAAACATCGGCACGCTTTGCGTTTTGGGCATGACCACGGCCGGGTCTTTGATCTTCTCTACCGCCTGCCAGAATCGGTCATGCACGGCTTGAATGCGAGCGTGCCGGGGGCCGAGAACCCGGAAGCCGATGACTTCGACCAGTGTCCGGCGCGAGGCATCATCGTCGAGACGGTGGTGGAGCCATTCAAGGCCATCAAGGTGCGGTTCCAGTTCCGCCAGTCGCTGGTCGATGTTTTCACGCGAAGTAGCCTGGTGTCGATACCAGCCCCGCTTGGCGGCTTTGGACAGCAGCCATTCCTGAGGGCCCTGCCGTGCTTGGGGGTGTCGCAGCGTGTCGATGTTGCGGTCGGGAAATGACTGCAAACTCAGGGCGATATGCCTTAGCAACTGATGCTGAAATGTGGAGGGCATGGGAGAAATCAAAGACTGCGGACGTGCCACTCAACCGGCACCTGAAGCACGCCAGGACGGTAGGTGTCCACCGCGTAGGCTCGCTCGCGGGCGGCTTCCATCGTGAACGGGTAGATGCTGCGCAATTCATTGTAGATCGTGCCATCGATGCCGTTCCAAACGGAGGCGTTGATCTGGTGAGCCCCTTTCAGCAGTTGATTCGGTGCCAGTCTGCCAATTGCCTCGTGCTCGCCTGGTTCGATGGCGGTATGGCGGCCTTCGTCCTCCGGCGTGCATCCGATCAAGATCGTGCCGTCAGCCCGGGCGATGTTGAAGCCCACGCGCAGACCGTTGATTCGGCGTTCGTTCCGGTAGCGAATCACGACTTCGATGGCGTCGCTGGTAAAGAACGATTCGCTGGCAGGCTGTCCGGGAACGCGGACTTCACAGCCTGTGAGATAGCTGTTTTCATTCCTCGTCACTCTGAATGTCTTGCTGGAAGAAGAGCCCTTGAGATAGCTTCCAATCACCTGCTCCATTTCTCCGTATGCCAATACTTGGCCTTGGGAAAGCATGATGCCCGTCTGACACAAGCTGCGCACGGCACCCATGTTGTGGCTCACGAAAAGGACCGTGCGCCCGCCGCTCTTGGCCACATCCTGCATCTTGCCGAGGCACTTCGCTTGGAACTGTGCATCGCCAACGGCCAGCACTTCATCGACGATCAGAATCTCCGGCTCCAGATGGGCGGCGACGGCGAAGGCGAGGCGCACATACATGCCGCTGCTGTAGCGCTTGACGGGGGTGTCGAGGAATTTCTCGATCTCGGCGAAGGCGACGATCTCGTCGAACTTGGCTTTGATCTCGTCGCGCCTCATGCCAAGGATCGCGCCGTTGAGATAGATATTCTCGCGGCCTGTGAGTTCGGGGTGGAAGCCGGTGCCGACTTCCAGCAACGAAGCGACGCGGCCTTTTAAGGTGATGCGTCCAGTCGTGGGCTCGGTGATGCGGCTGAGGATCTTGAGCAGGGTGCTTTTGCCCGCGCCGTTGCGGCCGATGATGCCGACGACTTCGCCGCGTTTGATCTCAAAGTTGATGTCCTTGAGCGCCCAAAAATCTTCAGTCCCTTTCTGCTTTCCGCTTTCCACTTTCTCCTTTTGAAAGAGGCGCAGGGGGGCTTTGGCAGCGCGGACGAGCACGTCGCTGAACTTGCGGTATTGGCCTGCGGCTCCGCGTGTCTGGTGGTTGAGCACGTAGCGCTTGCCGATGTTTTCAGCGCGGATGATGACGTCGTTCATGCGGTCAGTTTTCGTTTCGCCCGAAGCATGGGCTGCATCCATGACGAGCGGGCAAGACGAGCCAACGGGGTCAGGACGAGCAGCTTCACCGGCAGCCAAGTGCCGAGGTGAGAGGCGGCTTTGGCGCTGTGAAGCAGCGTTGCAATGCTGGGGGAGGGATGGTAGCGCAGGGCTCCCCACCAATCGGTCTGGACGGTGCATGAGGCACGACGTTGGTCGGCGGTGGTCAGGGGCACTTGCTCGCTGATGAAGCGCGAGACATCTAAGCTCTCTGCCACATACTGGAAGGCACCGGTGGTCGATCTGACGCTGTTGGCGTGGAGGCGAAAGTGATTCAAATGGCGTGCTACAAAGCTGACATCGCCCTGTAGGAGCAGGCGTGCCCAGGTCATCCAATCGCCGCAGAGTCTCATGCCTTCATGGGCTCCGTCGGCGCGCAGGTAGGCATCGCGGCGGAAGACGACGGCGCTAGCGTTGGGGATGGTGTTCTTCACCATGAGGAAGCGGGCGCATTCATCGTGACCATCGTTGATGAAATCCTGCCGCCAGCGGTCGGTGGATAGGTCGGTAGTCCATTCGTTGAGGTCACCAGTGCGCTGGCCATTCTCGTCGATGAGCCAAGATTGGGCGTAGGCGAGCACGGCGGCGGGCTTGGCTTCAAGATGGGCGACGAGTGTGGCGAGCAGGTCGGGCTCAGCCACGTCATCGGCCTCTGCAATCCAGACATACGGGGCGGTGGCGAGGGCGACGCCTCGGTTCCACTGATGGCAGGCGGAGCCGCTGTTGTGCTCGTTGAAGACGATGCGGATGCTCGGGTGGCCCTCATAACGGGCGATGACCTGGCGGCTGTCATCGGTTGAGGCATCGTCAAGCAGGATGATCTCTATGTCCCGCAACGTCTGCTCCAGCACGGAGCGGAGGCGTTGATCGAGGAAACGAGCATGATTGTAATTTGGAATGATGACGGTGACGCGCGGCATGGCGTTACCTGCGAGTCGCGGTTGCGGTAATGAAGCACGCACGCTGCAGTCGGGCTGCGGACATGCGCTTCACGGCGAAGGGATCAAAGGCATCGCGCCATTGAGATGTCCGAAGGATCTGTGCTTTCGCATCCGCACGCTCATCGGCAACCAGATCGCGCACGACGTGCGGCGCGACGGCCTGATACCAAGTGTAAGGCAAGCGTCGGATATAACGCCGTGACAGCAATGGCGGCAGCGGGATATTTTGCCCGAAGAGTTGCACATGATCAAACTGTGTCCGCAGAGCGTCTTCAAACTCAGCGACTGTCATTTCGTGATGGTGATGCGGGTTTGACGGTGAGCGCTGACGATACACCGGACGATTCGGCGTGGAGATGATTAGCTTGCCGTGGGAGCTTAGCACGCGGTGGCATTCGTTGAGGAAGCGAACGGGATTGCACAAGTGCTCGATGGTTTCAAACGAGACGACGAGATCGACGCTGCCGTCATCAAGCGGAATGGCATCGGCATTGCCGACACGCGCATCAATACCATATTTCACACGTGTGCGTGCGCAGGTTTGCTCACAGAGATCGACGCCGATGACCTGTGCCGCCCCTGCCCCAGCGATGGCGGCCGTGCCGTAGCCTTCACCACACGCGATGTCGAGCACTCGCTGACCGCGCACAAAGCGGAGCGCAAAGCGGTAGCGCTGCACATGCTCCCAGAACGTCGGCGCGTCCGTGAACTGCGGCTCCATGCGTTCACCAGTGTATTCATCGGCGGTCATCACAAGGCTTTGCGCGCAGCGATGGCTTGAGCGCTGGGGTATTCGACGGTGACGATGCGGCATTCATCGAAGCCTGCTGCGAGGATCTGCTCCCAGAAGTCGCTGCCATATTCGGTGTGCACTATGAAATCGCCCTGCTCATGATCAGGAGGGCCATGATAGGAAGCGGCCATGCCTTGGCGGCTACGCGTGAGCCGTCCAGTGATGATCGGGATCGTGAAGCAACACCAGCCTCCAGGAGCTAGCACACGCAGGCACTCACGCAAACCCTGCGATGCGTCGGGCACATGTTCGAGTGTGTCTGAGTGCAGCACGAGATCGAAAGACGCATCTGCGTAGGGCATGCGTTGCATGTCCACCTCGGGAAATGCGGCCGCGACATGTCGAGGCAGGCGTGCGAGGTAGCGTGTGAGTCCACCAGCGCCGTTGAGTTCCAGCACACGGCGAACCCAGAGCCGGGGCGAGAGCAGGAACCAGCGGAAGATTCCGCTATAACGACAGGCGGACATGATCGCCTTTGCGAGAGCGAGCGAGCGCAAGGAGCAGCCACACGTTTTGCAGCACGTGCCTTGCTGACGGTTGATGTAACGAACTTCATCAGACGTCAGCTCCCAGGCTTCGCTGAGCGTTGGCCACAAGATTCCTGAGTCGGTGAACTCGGTTCCACCGCAGACCGTGCAGCCCTGAATGCGCGAGTTCATGCAGGTTTGAACATCAGCGCCTGACCAGTTGGTAACGAAAGAATCTCGATACCGAATTCCCTTGCCAGTGAATCAAAAGCGATCTTTTGCTCGCGATGCAACGCGAAGCCATAATCATCTAGCACGATCACCGCGCCAGACACGAGCCTTGTCCAAAAATAGCGCACCGCCGCGATCTCTGGCGCAGCGCAATTCATATCGACGCTGAGGAACGCTACGGGTCCTGTTTCGATCAACGATTCGGGCACGGAGCCGCGCACAATCTTCACGAAGGGCTCCGCCACAAATGTCCGCTGCACTTCAGCGAAGCAGTCGTCGTAACGGTAGTTGCGACCCACGGTCTGCTCTTCCGTCGCAGTGAGTTGTGCTTCATCAAAACCCTTGAAGGTATCGAACAAAAAATAATCCCGTCCGCGACGGCCAAAGACGGTGTAATCGATGATCGCGCGCGCGAACCCGCCGCGATGCACGCCGCATTCCACGAAGCAACCCGGCAACGTTGTCGCATGAGTGGCAGCCCAAAGCAGCACGTGGATGCGCCACCGCAAGTCGTGATCATACCAGGAACCCGTCGCCTTGCCGAGTGCATAGGCACTTTGGAAACGAGGCGCATCGGCGAATGAGCTGTCATGAATCGTTCCGAGTCCGTCTTCGACGAATGTGAAGGCAGGCAAGTCATTGCGTAGCTGCAGGCCCGGATGCAAACGCACCGCTAATCGAGCCGTGAGACCGGATAGCCAGGCGCGGAATGTCACGGGCGACACACGACCTCCAGTTCGCCGAGTTGCGTGGATCCCCAGCTTGTCTCCCACCGCGTTGGTGTGCGCCCATCCGACTGAGTGGCGACGACTTCAAACGGCAGCACATCGGTGATCGCATCCAAGTTGACCGGCGCGCTCGCTGCCTTGATGCCGAGGGCGATACGGCAATAGTATCTCCCGGGTGCTAGTCGTGTGCATGGGATCGTGACCTTCATGTCGGACTCGCCCGGCGATGACGCCGAGACACTCATCGAGCTAAAGCCGCTGCCAACCGCTTGACCTTCCTGGGAAAAAATCGTCAAACTGATGCGCGCCTCGGGCACCGCGCGCTCCCACTGAAGCGTAGCGATGAAACTCATTGCGGCATTTGAATCAAACATCGCGGGTTCGTTTTCAAAGCGCAGCGCGACGAAACGCGCGCCACCGCAACAGCCATTGATCCTCGGGAGCTTCGCCACATTGACCTCATCACCACGATGACTCAAATAGTGCGCGATTGCCGAATCCGGTGTGCCCGTGTGTGCGAGCCTGCCTTGCTCCAGCACTAGGCAGCGCGTGGTCAACTGACGCACAGCGGTGAGATTGTGACTGACAAACAACACGGTGCGCCCGTTCTTGTCCGCTACGTCATGCAGCTTGCCCAGGCACTTCTTCTGAAACTGCGCGTCACCCACGGCCAGCACCTCATCGACGATCAATATCTCCGGCTCTAAGTGCGCTGCGACCGCGAAGGCAAGACGCACATACATGCCGCTGCTGTAGCGTTTCACCGGTGTGTCGAGAAACTCACCGATCTCGGCGAAGCTGACGATCTCATCGAACTTCGCGCTGATCTCCGCACGCGTCATGCCGAGAATCGCGCCATTGAGATGGATGTTCTCGCGCCCAGTCAGCTCAGGATGAAACCCCGTGCCCACTTCGAGCAACGAAGCCACGCGACCGCGCAACGTGATGCGTCCCTCGGTGGGTTCGGTGATACGCGATAGAATTTTCAAGAGCGTGGATTTGCCGGCTCCGTTGCGGCCAATGATGCCAATGACTTCACCGCGCTGTATTTCAAAATTCAGATCACGCAAGGCCCAGAACGGCTGAGTGAGAGATGCGGCGTGCGATGAGAAATCAAACCACTGTGTTAGTGTCTCGCGGAAGGTTCGCTGAGTGGACCGCTGGTCGAGCAGGTAGCGCTTACCAAGTTGTTCGGCTATGATGATCGCGTCCGCATCCATGCCTCAGTTCAACAGCGTGCGCAGTTCAATGCCCGGCACAAAGGATGCGAGCGGATACGTGATCTTAAACCATTGATACGCACGCTCGGCGAGCGCCGCGCGTTCATCGGGGTGGGCTAGGTAGTGTGCGCACCGCGCCGGAATGTCTTCATATTCACAGACGGGCACGTGCGCCTCGTAGTCAGCGTCGTGGGCGCTTGCGGAAGGCCTCTCATACAAGGTGAAGATACGATTGGAGAGGAGGTAGTCGAGACGTGCGAAGTCTGGCACTTGCGCCTCGGCATCATCATAGCAGTGAATTCCTAGCACAATCTTCGCGCGTGCCAGCAAGGGATCAAGTGAGGCACCGACGAGGGAGTTGTGCTGAGAGATGATCACCACATCGAAGCCTCGGTGCTTGAGTTTTTCTAGCATGAGCCGTCGCCGTTCGGTTTCCCACCCAACAAATAGCACATCAATGTCCTGCGTCTCTACCTTGGCTGTGCCATAGGCTTGCTCATAATATGGGGAGTAGCCGAAGGGCACGAATGTGAAGGGCTTGCCCTGCTTTTGCATCACCGCCGCATCTTTGCGTGAGTAGCCCCATACGGCCTGCGCTGCGGCAATGACGCGATCCCAGTCGCGCCGACGCGCAGCGCTGTCGTGCCAACGGTAGTCGCGCGTCGCATCAAGATTGGTTGTCCAGTCGCCGGGATCCTGCCAGTGCGAATGCCACACCGGCTCGGCGTTCCATAACACGTAGCGCGCGGGTAATTGATTCAGCTCGACGGAGTTCCAAAGACCGATCCACACATCGGCGCTGCCGAGCAGACGCACGCGCGTATTTCGCGCCAGACCAGACACAAGCTCGGCGGGCAAGCCCTGTTCGCGCAATACCTGAACCATTGCTTCGGCCTTGCGTGCGAAAATGCCTTCGAGGTAATAAACGCACAGACGCTTGCGGCGCAGCTGCGACTGAATCGCAACGATCAATATCAGCACCCGCAGAGCTACACGTTTAAAGAAGGCAATCATCGACGGGCTTGAAGACTTTCAAAGAGCTGCTCGTAGGCGTGCATGCAGCGATCCATGCTAAACGCAGCGAATGGTGATGACGCATGCTGCGCGTGGCGGAGGCGTGCGGCAGCATCCATCAGTTCAGTGATCGCGTCCGCGAGCGCATTTATATCTGCACGGCCGTTCTTGCTGAGCGGGACAAGCTTGCCCGCTTCCCCAATCATCGAGGGAATGCCACCAATGGCCGTGGCGATGACTGGCTTGCCGCAGGCGAGGTATTCGATGATCGAGACTGGCAGGCTCTCTTCGCGCAGGCAAGAAGGAAGCAACGCGATGTCAAAACCGCGTATCCAGCTTTCGGCATCGCTCTGTTGTCCGGCGAACACGACCCAGTTTTCGCTCGCGAGTTCGCCTTGCAGTGAATCAATGGCCGGCCCCGCACCGACGAGCACGAGGCGCAGGGGTTCCCGTAAACGCTGCCGCACGATGCGCGCTGCTGCGACTGCCTCCCGCCAGCCTTTGTCTTCGACGCCTCGCGCGATCATGCCGAGCGTGACTCCAGCGAAGGGCAATAGAGCGGTCATGTAAGACTGGCTTACTTCGTAGCCATACGGGATCGTCACCAGCCTGCAATCTGAGCGAAGGGGCAACGACTGTGCGCGCGTGGTGTTCGCTTCGGCGGGGCAAATCAAGGCATTCAACCGGTCGAAGATTGCGCTGTCTTCCCTAGTGTCGAAGTGAGCAGTGTCGCCATGATCCGACTTAGTAATCGGCAGCGGCTGGTCCATGAAGGCGGTGCAAAGCTGCCGCGCGGCTGGCATGAGGTGAGCATTGGTCACGTCGAACGAATGCCGGGCGTGCAGAGCGCGGAGACGGCGCGTGTGCATCCGGGACTCGGGATCAAAGCCGGGGGCATGTTGCTTCACGAGCAGCGTGAGCTTGTAAAAGACGCGGTAGGTCAAGGGCGTGAACCATGGCAGGCTCGCCACCGGGAGATGGCCGAGCCGGGAGGACATGGCGGCATCACTGAGCCGGTGCAGCGGGATGTAGCAGACCACTTCATGGCGTTCGCTGAGCGCAGCGGCAAGGTTAGTGAAGAACTTCTCCGCGCCGCCCATGACCAAGCTGTGGATGCCCATCAAGATGCGCATTTTAGCACAGGCTGGCATGAATCTGCCGCGTCTGTTCCGCCACGATGCGCCAGTCGAGCGTCAAAGCATGAGCGCGGGCAGCGAGCTGCATTTCCTGCTGCTGTTGGGATGAGGCGACAAGCTGCGTGATCGCCTGAACCACTGAGGCACCATCACGCGGTGGGCAAAGCAGTGCGCAGTCCGAATTGACATACTCGGGCACGCCGCCCATGCGCTGACTGATCACGGGTGTGCCACAAGCCAGGGATTCGTTGATGACGTTGTTGGCTGTCGAGTCTTCGATCAAATGCAGCAAGCAAGACGCCTGTTGATATTTTGCCCGCAGCTCGTCGTCGCTGAGCCGGTCATGGTAGAATACATTGGGAAGCCCATGGAAGATCGCCTTCTTGTCGTGAGGTCCGACGACTTCGAACCGCACCTTGGTGTGGTCGCGCATGACGTTGGCCACTTGGCTGAGAAGAGCAAAATCCCGCCGCGTGCCACCGACAGCCAGTGCGGTGAAATGCTCGGAGGCCTTCGCTGAGGCTGGCTGGAAATAATCAATGTCCACACCATGAAGAATGCGGTGGATATGTGAAACCTGAACGCCGCGTGCTTCAAACCACGCACGCTGGGTTTCACTCATGATGATGATGGCGGAGAAACGTTTCAGCTGCTGCGGCCAACGGATGGCTTCCGACAAGGTATCACTGCATTGATGGAAAGTTCCGACCAGCGGGAAGCCACAGGAAGTCGCTGCGAGGAATGCTAGATCGCGGTCACACCAAAGATAATGCACTGGACCTGAATACCCTTCGCGGATGCGTTGAGTCACGAGTCGCTCCAAATCAAAACTGCCACCTGTGCACCAGCGGGAGAAGGAGAAGCGACGCAGTATCCGAGCGCGCAGTCTTGCCATACCTACGCCATCGCTGCGTGCCGATGTGACTTGTGCACACTCAGGCAGATAGTCAGCAAGCACGTGGTAGCCAGAACGTCCGGCCAGATGCCGGTCAACCGTCCAGGCCAAAAAGGGGCTAAATGACATCGGCAAAGGTCTTCTCGGTCTTGCGGAAATACCACACGCCAATGACGAGCATCGCTACACTCAGCCCGGTGGAGAGCACGAAGCTTTGCCAATGAATCTCCGTGGTGCCGCAGATGGCCCAGCGGAAACCGTCGATCACACCGACAATCGGATTGAGCGCGACCAGCGTGCGGCCGGTGTCGCCGAAGCGCTCCTGGATGGCGGTTGTGCTGTAAAACACGGGTGACACGTAGAGGCCAAACTGCACGACGAAGGGGATGATGTAGCGGAAGTCGCGATACTTCACATTCAGCGCGGTGAAGAGCAGACCGGGGCCCATAGCGCTGAGGAAGGCAAGGAGCGTGAAGAGTGGCAGTGCGCACAGCCGCCATGTGGGGGCCATGCCATACCAGACCATGAGCCCGGCGAGGATGATCATGGAGATGGCGAAGTCCACAAACGCCACGACCACGGCACTGGCGGGCAGGATCATGCGGGGGAAGTAGATCTTGGAGATCAGATTAGCATTTCCCACCAGACTGCTGCTGGACTCGCTGAGTGCGCTGGCGAAAAAATACCAGGGCAGTGTGCCTGCGCAGACCATGATGGCGTAGGGTACGCCATCGCTAGGCAGCTTCGCCAGAGTGCCGAAGATGCCTGCTCCAATGAGGATCGTCAGCAAGGGGCGAATGACCGCCCAAGCGACGCCGATGACCGTTTGCTTGTAGCGCACCAGGATGTCGCGCCAGGCAAGGAAGCCGAACAGTTCTCGATAGCGCCAAAGGTCGCGCCAGTAGTGCGCCTCTGACTTGCCGGCTTCGATGATGAGTTCTTGAGGAGCAGACATGTTGTATTAGCGGCGGACCATCCAGTTTCCCAGCACCAGCACATCCATTTGAGTGCGCAGGAAGCACTCCAGCGCCTCGCGGGGATGGCAGACGACGGGTTCGTTCTCGTTGAAGCTGGTGTTCAGCACCATGGGCACACCGGTGAGGTTCTTGAACTCAGTGATCAAGGCGTGGTAGAGCGGGTTGGTGTCGCGATGCACGGTCTGCAAGCGACCGCTGCCATCGGCGTGTGTGGTGGCGGGAATCAGGCCACGCTTTTCCTGCCGCACCTGAAAGACTTGCATCATGAACGGCACGTCGGCTTCCTCCTCAAACCAGGCCAAGGTGTCCTCGCGCAGCACGGAGGGGGCAAACGGGCGGAAGCTCTCCCGGCGCTTGATCTTTGTGTTGAGAATGTCCTTCATGTTGACGCGGCGTGGGTCACCCAGGATGGAGCGATTGCCCAGCGCGCGCGGACCCCATTCGAGGCGGCCTTGGAACCAGCCGATGACCTTGCCTTCGCTAATGGCCTGGGCAGTGGCACGACACAGATTGGTGCTATCTTGAAACTCCATGACCTGACAGCCTGCTTCTGCAAGACGGTCGCTCTCATCGTCGAGTAAGGCTTTCACTTCGTCATCGCTGAACTGCGGGCCGTAGTAGGCATGGGCCATGTGGAAGCGCTGCTTCATTCCTGATTCCTGATTCCTGATTCGCTGGTCGGCGACCAAGGCAGCTCCGATGGCACCGCCGGCATCGCCAGCCGCACTTTGGATGTAGAGATGCTTGAAGGGGGTCATGCGCATGACCTTGCCATTCGCCACCGAGTTCATGGCGCAGCCGCCACTCAGCGTGAGGTAGTCGCTTCCGTAGCGCTCGTGCAGCTTGTTCAACAGCGCAAAGAAGGCCTCCTCATACATCGCCTGGATGCTGCGTGCGAGATCCTTGTGTTTTTGCTCCAAGGGTTCGTTGGCTCTGCGCGCAGGGCCGAGCAGAGCTTCCAGTGCGGGGGCAAACAAGGTGCCGACTTCCGGTGACCCGTTGTCCCAGGAATACGGCACGTTTTCGCGATGATGGCGGAAGTAGCCGAGCCCGAGTTCGAAGGTGCCGTTGGCCTGCACGCGAACAATCTGCCGCATTTGCTCCATGAACCTCGGTTCGCCATACGGTGCGAGGCCCATGACCTTGTATTCATCACCGAAGTGCGGGAAGCCAAGATACTGGGTGAGCGCGCTGTAAAACATGCCCAGCGAGTGGGGGAAAAACACGCGACCGTCGATCGCCATCTGGCCGTCGATTCCCATGCCCCAAGCGGCGCTAGCGAAGTCGCCAAAACCATCCACACTGAGGTTCACTGCGTCTTTGAAAGGAGAGCACAGATAACTAGAGGCGATGTGAGCAAGGTGATGTTCGACGTGATGAATCTGGGCGTCGATCACTGTCTCTGGGAATGCTACGGCGAGAGCTTGTTGCAGGTTTTGTGCTTTGCCGCGCTTGCGCAAGCGTTCGGCGATGAGTCGCCAGTCGGGCCGGTTCCTCAGCAAGAAGGCGAGGCGTCGACCGCGGTTCACACTGGGGTTTAAATTGATCGCGATATGTTCCAGATTGCCCCAAAGAATGCCCGCTTCCTTGAGGCAATACTTGATCGATTCGGTAGGTAGGCCTGCCCAGTGCTTGATGCGGCGCAGGCGCTCTTCTTCAATGGCGGCGATGAGCACACCATCCTTCACGATGGCGGCCGATGAATCACCGTGCCAAGCGTTGATACCGAGAACGAACATGGGGAATGAAATCAGGGCACGCTACCGCCCTTGGTCGCAGGTGCGATCACGACAAATGAGGCGGAGCATTTTCGGAAAGGAGGCGCGAAATCTAGCCGTCTTCACGAAGGGCGGAAAGAACAAACTGGCTTCAAGCTTGTTGGCCTGAAAAGCTTGATTTTCCTTGGCTTGTCGCCTTGGAAGGCGGTCTGACTAAGTGTCTCTAAAAGACACTCTGAATCAGAAGAGGGCAATCAGCCTGTGGGGGCCGTATCCGAGCACGCCCAAGCTACCCATCTTCATCTTCATCTGCCTCATGCTTAGCGGATGGAACATTGAAGCGCTTTCCATACAGGGCACCTCTGGAAACCCGTTTTCGACTGCCGTCGCAGTGTCCATGATCGGTAGGGCGCGTTGTCTCAACGCGCCGGATACACGACAGGATTTCGCGTCAGAGTGCCGCATCGCCACGTCCCACGCTTCGGCGGCGGCGCTATGGGGACATAGCGCCCTACCAGCGCGGGGCGCAGTCAAGTCCTCTGCGAGAGGAGGTTTCCAGAGGTGCCCTACAGGCAGACTTCCCAAGATGAAGCCCTTCAAGAAGGCTGAAAAGGAGAGCATCGAGAGGTCCATGGAGCCTGCACGCCGCAGGTCACTCCTACTCACATAAGATAAAAAAGACTACAGCTGTCGATGCAGATGCACTCCTCCGCTGAGAATAGGCGTCGTAGCTGTTGGAATGCCTGGCAGCAGGAAGTAGCCGTGGCCCTCTTCATTCACCAGGATGCCGTAGTAGCTGACCGGGCGCTTCACCAAGCCATCCATGAGCAAGAAACTGCCGCTGAATACGCCAGCGCTTCGATTGATGCTGAGCTTCATGCCAGTGGGATTGAGCGCAGCGGTGAAGCTGGCTATGCTGCTGGTGTTCAGACGGAAGAGCTGGTTTAAGCTGCCCGCCTGCGCCGCGCTACTCACATCCGCCCCGTTGAAGTCCAGCGCCGCATTGTCGGGCGCGTCGCTAGTACCAAGCACGTTGAAACCACTGGCAGGGGCTTTGTAAAGATAGCCGCTGTCCCGCAAGGTCAGGGCGAAAGGCGCGGCGTAGGTGCGATCTGTCGTGCTCAGCGCGGCCAGTTTACGCCACTCAACGGTGCCTGAAAATGCTGGGCCTCCGATGACGGTCGCGTTCAGGCTAAAGCTGGCAAGTCTACCCAGTAGGCTACCTTTGCCTGCATACAGCGGCAGATACCATATCAGACGCGGGTCCTTGCCTTGCAAGCTAGTGGTGATGCTGCTGCCATCTGGCAATCGACCACTACCGGAGAGCAGCCCGCTGGTGGAGCCGCGCAGGCGCAGGTAGCCACTGCCCTGAGGTTTGGCGGCATCGCCTCCAGAAGGCAGCAGGGCCGTGTGATAGTAGGACACGGCGAAAGCACGCAGAGCGCTCGCAGGAACGGCTGACCAATCGTCCAGACGATCACCCAGAATGGTCGTGTCAAAAGCGCCCTCCGTTAGAGTGCCTGAGAGCTGCCCGGAACTGCGGTCGATCTGGAGTGCCAGCTCGAGCGGCGTCTCGTTTCTCCGTGGGATTGTCTGGCGGAAAGTCGGATCAACGGAGGCTCTGGAAAGCCAACGTCCGCCAATCGGATAGCTCGTCACCCCGTGGAAGAGTCTGCCAGTGAGCGCGCCAGTGCCTGCGGTGCTCAGAGATACACGCCCGCCAAGATTGTCATTCACCTCACTTTGAGGCTCAACCAAGGCTTCATGATTGATGCCTGACGCGAAGTCGAACGGAGCGATGGTGATGGTGTAATCCTGACCAGGGCCAGTGCCTGCGGCGTTCTTGGGCGTGATGCGCAGCGTGAACGCACCACTGACATTGGGGGTGCCTGTGATGCGATTGGTCAGTGCGCTGTAGACCAAGCCGGCTGGCAGCTTGCCCACGACGAAAGTGGTCGCGGGCTCATCGGCAGTGAGTTGCCAAACGAAATCGCCGCTGACCGTTGCGTCGATTGGTGGAGCCGCATGGGAGTTCGATGGTGTCAGAAGCCGATGCAAATGATACGGTCCCAGCACCTTGGTCGTGCCGTGCGCCGTGACGTCGCAAAAGTAGTCCTCTTCATTCGCCGAACTAAAGCGGCTTATCGTCAGCTTCGCTGCGGTGCTGATGATCGCAGGGTCACTGCCCTTGCGCCAGGCAAACACGGGCAGCGATCCAGCATAGGGCACGGCAAGTGTAGCGGTCGTGCCTTCGATGATGTTGCGGTTGCCGACCGCTTCGCCGATCACGGTTAGCAGCACGCTCTGACTGAGCGCCTTGCCACCCACGAGGACGTTGTAACTGCCTGCGTGGCCAAGTTGCACATTGCTGTGGATGTAGGCTGCGCCGGTCGCACCAGGGATGCTGATATTGCTTTTGCGCCACTGATGTCGTAAGGTTGGACGGCCCAGGGCTGAGACGTTGAAGCTGATCGTGTCGCCAACCTTCGCTAGTTGCGACAGCGGCTGCGTGACGATGCGTGGCGGATCGCCAATGACTTCCAGCAGCGCGCCAACACTGGATTCACTGCCGTTGTCGTCGGTGACGATGACGCTATAGCCTGCCTGATCGCTGGCTGTGGCATTAGCAATCGTGAGCGTGGCACCTGTCTCGCCAGAAACATTGATTCGATCCTTCTGCCACTGATAACTGAGTGTTCCACTGCCGGTCGCCACCACGCTAAAGGTGGCGGTGTCGCTCTCGCTCACCGCGATGCCTTGCGGTGGGGTCGTGATGTCGATCGTGTTCGTCAGGTTGCTATTGATCCAATGGGTGATCAGGCTGATGCCCTGTGGGTCGAGTTCGCTGGAGCCGAGCGGTGGCATGCGTGCAAAGCCGCCCGTCGCATTGATTCGGTGTAGCAGAATCGAATGCGCCGTGTCGCCGGGCACGATCAAGCGATTCAAAGGATCGCCGCCGAAGTCGTTCGCAGCGCCATTGACGAGATGCGTGTCGTTCAGGCTAACGGGGAGTCGGGCGTCCCAAGAGGAAGGCATTAGACCGTTGGGCTGATGGCACATGGAACAGTTGGCACTCAGGTAGGAACGCGCGCGTTGCTCCAGGCTATGCGTGCTGTCATTCGCCGCGGCGAGCGCAGGCAGCACGCCAGCCGGCGCAGGCTTCTTGTCCAGGTAGCCTGCTTGATGGAAGGCCGCGAGTTGGTGGCCGACGCCGGGCGCGGTGCTCGGACGGTTGAGCTGCGCCGTGTTGAAGCTCAGGGCATAGCCACCGCCGGGAGTGTGGCACTGATTGCACTCGGAGCGGGATGGGAACCGCCAGGTCTGTGCAGGGCTTGCTGATGGGATGGCGTAGCTCAAGCCATCACCATCGACGAGGTCGGCGTCGGTTTGATCCTCACGCCACTGGTAGCTGAGGCCATACACATCGGTCGTTGTCTTGACCAGAATGCGGGTCTCCAATCGGCGGCGTGTAGCGGGGTTGCCGCGCTCGACTTCGATGTCAAAATGCTTCACCCACACCGCGCCCGTGGGCAGCGTCCAGTTGCCTTGCTCGCTGAAGCCAAACTTCGGTGTCGTGCTCTTGATGGCGAACCATCGTTGCTTGGTCGCGTAGTCGCTCCAGAACGGCAGGTTCACGTCATACGGCACCACGCCTGCCGCTGGCGTCATTGTGGCCGTATTGCTAAAAACGCCTGTGGCGGAAAGGGTCGCGGGCAGGGTGGTCGCGGGTGCACCGGTATGCTTGAGACGTTTAACAGTGCCACCCAGATCACAAAGTAGCAGTTCACCATTGCGCGGGTCCAGACCGAAGCCGGCGATGCTGCTATCCGTGCACAGATGCTGCGCGACCCAGTTGCCGCCGCTTTCTTCCAACGACATGATCCAGCCGGACTCGTAGTCGGCGAAGATGTATTTGCCTGTCAGCTCGGGCATTGCTCGTCCACGATAAATCATACCGCCCGTGATGGATTGGCCATAGGCGACGTCGCTGGCGTTGAACGAGTGATCGTAGTCGAAGATGGGCTCCAGCGGAGTGAAGCCGGTGGCCGGAGGTGTGGTTGGCGAGGGGCCTTGCGAGAAGGCATGCCGCCCCTCGCGCCAACTCCATCCACCGTCTGCGCCCTTGGTGATGATGTTCACTTCTTCATAAGTGCCCTGGCCGACATCGGCGCAAAACAAGCGGCCCGTGGTCGGGTCGAAGCTGAAGCGAAAGGGATTCCGCAGCCCTGTCGCCCAGATCTCCGTACGCACGTTAGCAGGGTCGATGGTGCGGTTGTGCCAGCTGGTGAATCCAATGAACGGATTGTCTGGCGGAATGGTGTAGGTGCCTGCGTGAACCGCGCTGGGATACTGAGGCGACGTTTGCGCGTGAGCATTCGGCACCAAGCTGCCAGGCTTCCTGTCCACGTCGATGCGCAGGATGGCACTGTGGAAGCCTTTGTCGATGAACCGCCCGTTGTTGTAAGTGTCGCCACCACCGCCCTCGTCGCCGACGGAGATATAAAGGTAACCGTCGGGCCCGAAGGCAATCGTGCCCGCATTGTGATTGCCCGCATCATCGAGTTGCGTGATCAGGGGCTGAATGAACGTGTGGTCAGCGCGATTGGGATTCGCCGCCATCACCCGCATCCGGGCGATGCGTTGATACAACCGACCTGACTGCCAGACACTGTAGAAGACGAAGAACTCGCCATTCGTCGCGTAGTTGGGGTGGAAGGCGAGGCTGAGCAATCCGCACTCGCCGTCGTCGGTGAAGCCTCCGTAGCCCGTGACGGCGCTGAGGCTCAGGAACTCAGATTTCACCGGCGTGGTGCTCAGGTTCGTGATGACTTGCACTCGGCCATTCTTTTCCACCACAAACAGCCGATTCGTCTCGCCCGGTGGTGAGGCTACGAACAAGGGGCCGCCGCTGAAGCTCAGCGTGCCCAGTGCATTCTCCGTGGTGTAGCCAGAGAACAACACTGGCTCTGAGGGGAGCTTGATGGTTGTATTCGCGTGTCGCACGAGCTGAGCCTGAGCGCTGGCCAAACAAAGTAGCAAAACGATGGTCGAACGCGCGATCATGAGATGCCGATACTATGGCAGAAAGTGATTGGCTGTGACAGACAAACTTGGATTCAGGATCATTCGGTCGTCCTTCCCTTGCCGGATTCGGCAGCGTCTGCTAAACCTCGGCGATGATGAAGTGGATTTATTCTTGCCTACTTGTCTCGCTTTCGGTCGTTCAGGCCCAGCTCCCGCTGGAGGTTAAGCCGAAGCAACGCATCGTGCTGATCGGCAACACGCTGTTTGAGCGCATGAGTAGCCATGGGCAGTTTGAAGCGATGCTGCAACAGCGCTTCGCCAAGGAGGGCATCACCCTGCGCAACCTCGCGTGGAGCGCCG
>Ga0247833_1003284_pt1 | contig 21851 bp, 49 predicted proteins | sample LaCruzMarch2015__7_FD_187117 | JGI IMG/M metagenome (GOLD analysis project Ga0247833, IMG submission 187117) | Freshwater microbial communities from meromictic Lake La Cruz, Castile-La Mancha, Spain - LaCruzMarch2015_8m | ecosystem: Environmental > Aquatic > Freshwater > Lake | place: Spain... | reverse complement strand
AAAAGTAGTTGCTAATACCAATAAAATTAAAATGATTTTTTTCATAGTTGTTTGTTTTTTGTTACTGCAAAGATAATAAAGTTTTCCTAATTTCCAAACCCCAATTTGTTAAAAATTAGGGTTTAGTTTCCATTCTAATTTATATGTAGGGTTATATCTACCACCCGAACACTTACCACATGAAGCCGAATTTTTAGGTGCTTTATGCTTTTTGTGTGTTGTATTACAACCAACACATAGTGCAATATACCTTGATTGTGGTGTGTTCACTTCTGCTGAACTATAACAGCGTTCACCATTGCACCCTATCTCTATTGCTTTTCTTTTCCATACCCAATCATGCCCATGCTTTGCACCAACCAAAGCGTGTGCTATTTCATGTAGAATTGTGTCCTTTACTTTTGCTTCATCGTTTAAGGCTACGAGGTGTTGCGATAACCCTATTCTTTTGGTTCTGAATCTGCATACGCCAAACCTGCGCCTTGCGTTGTCAAATTCAAATTGCCAGCCACTTTGAATAAGCCCATGCTCCAACATAAGATTAAAGGGTTCCATTGTTGTTTTGTTTGATAAGGCAAAGATAGTAAAAGTTTTCCGAATTTCCAAATTAATTTAAAAAAAAAATTTTTTTGGAAATGTTATTTTTTATTTCTACCTTTGCAGTAAATAATTCAAATATGATAGACGCATTATTAAGTATGTTTAGTAAGAAACAACAAAGTAATTCAGATATTACCCCAAAACCTGTTACCAACGTTACTTATCCATTCGAGGGTTATAAAAATCTATCTTTGGGTGAACGCTACAAAGTAATAGAGCAAGGTATGTTGGAAAATAAAGTCTTTATGAGAAAATAAAGTTGAAGATAAATTTGGAAATTAAATAAATTTGTCTATCTTTGCACTGTTAAACAAAACAAACGTTCTATGACAAATTTTGAAAAAGCTGTCGCCCAAGCTAAAGAGGGTAAACTGCAAACACCAAGTGTTAGCTATGGTAGCAAACAAATTGATTACTTTGGCTATCAACTGGCAACTCATCACTTCAACCTTAAACTCATGGCAAAAGGCATGGCATTTAAACGTGTAAGGTTAAAAGACCTGAAAGATTACTATGGTCTGAAAGGTAGAACAGCTGCTGATTGTTTGCCACAATTTGAAAAGATTATGGCAGACTACAAAGCAAGTCTGTAAAAATGAAGGGGCTACCAATTAGGTAGCCCTTTTTCATTTCCTTTTACTATCAGCCACAGCCCAATTCCAACGCTCTCTTAATTCATTATCCATATCACCAGAGTATATTTTAATTATCTCTTCACTGGTGAACCTTTCTGGACATCTTTTAAGATACCAATGCGACTTCGCATTTGGTGTAAAGTCTGTTGGATAAAATGCAAAGTCCATAAGCACAATCCAATCTAAAAAGTCTGTTGTATTCATTATCGTTGTATTTTAGACATCATTACAATTTTTCCTTTGCAGTACTCTTTCATTTCTTTCTTGGTGTGAAAGCAGATAGGGTTCTCAAACCAAGCCACCCATTTCAGTTGTTTCTTTCTCTTTGTCGCCATATGTACGCAATTGTGTATAGTTAGGTTAAGACTGCTCTATCTAAGAGTATTTGATAAGCTAATTTGAACTCGTGTGCTCTGTTAAGACGCAAATTAAATTCTATTGCTATCAGCCTTAATTGTTTGATGACTAATGATACTGGCATAGTTTTTTTGTTTTTGATTATGGAAACAAAGATAAGGAGAATCTTTCAATTCTCCAAATCTTTGATAAATTATTTATGAGGTAAAATATGGATTAACTTTATCCACAGCTTCACTTTCAAGTCTTGCTTTAACGTAAGATGTCGCAACAACATCATTAGGGTCATATACATACGCTCCATTGCTTGAAGCAACCCCAAATTGCCCATTAGATAACCCCCAAAAGTAATACCTTACATTTTCATCAATGGTATCTAATTGGTTTAAAGCATTGGCACATACTTCGTTTAATTCGGAGAATAATCTAACATTACCCGTAACGCTAGATAAGATAGCCAATTTCATATTGCCATTGGCAAATTCTTTTGCTTCAGTTGTTCGTCCTACTTTGTTTAAAGCTTCAACCAAATATGGTTTGTAGGCTCCCGCTTGTGGTCTTGAGAATGGATTGTTCATATTTTTAATTGTTTAGACTGCAAATATAGATAAACTATTTTAAATTATCAAATTTATTTTACAATTTTTATAAATTCACTAATTTTTCTCTTGTAATAAATTCATTATTTCTCTTGTTAGAGAGCCTGCCGTTCTGAAACCATCATTACTCCACAATATAATTAGATATTCTATTTCTGAATATAATTTTTTTTCTTCTTCTGTTAATTTTTCAAATTCCATAATTTATTTTTTTATAAGGTAAAACAAAAAAAAAATACATACTTATAACAACAAATATAAGAAATAAATTTTGATTCACCTAATTTTTATATCTATTTGTTTACTGCAAAGATAATAATTAAATCTGAATTACCAAATGTTTTACTTAATTCTTTCAATATATTTTCCATGCATAAAAATATCACCCAACCCAACTTCATCAGTAGGTAAAACAACCGCCAAACAATAATTAAGAATTTCCTCTCTATGCTCTTTGGCAATATCATCTTGTTCACCCTTTAATCGGTAAACAAATTCTCTCGGCTCACCTTCTTCCACATCATTTTCAAATGCGTGTAGTAGTTTTGTGTTTAAATCATAAAACACATCAAATGTATTGTCATTGGTAGTATTGTCTGCCAACTCAACTTCTTCTAAAAATAAATCTAAACTCATCTTAATTTATTTAAGTGTTATACAATTATTTATTCTCAACTTCAATTATGTATATGCCTTGTTCATCCCATTCCTCTTTGGTAAAAGGTTCGTCAGAATGTTGGTTTAAAAACTCAACCGCTTGTTCATCCGTTTCAAAATAAATTACTTCATTATCCTCATTAAGGACATATTCGTAATCATTCAATGATATACCCTCTTGGTGTCTTGCTATTACTTTCATCTTAATTTATTTAAGTGTTATACTATTTTTACTGCAAACATATTCAATCAAATGTTTCTTTACTTCTTCATCCACAACAAAGTTATCAAACGCTTTTTGGCTGAAACGTGCCATATCTTTAAGGTGTTTCTTAATTCCACTAAAAGCAGTAAAACTCTCACTTACCATTCCACCCTCGTGTGTTGTTCTGTTCACTGGTGAAACACTTAAATAAATTCCTCTACTTTCGTTTGTACTTGTAAAGTAATTCATTCCACCCTTTGTGTAATATAATTCCACTTTCAAGTGTGTTGCGTTACCCGAAGCAACCTCTATGTATTCTTTATTTCTCATTGTTTGTTTGTTTAATGCAAAGATAATAAACTTTTTGGTATTTCCAAATTTATCCTTCAATTAGTTTTAAATCTGCACAGTAAACTTCAATGTATTCTATTGCATCTGATACACCTAATACTGAATAGCTAAAATCTTCGTTCTCGATAACTATTTTTTCAACAAAGACAATAAATTCACGTTCATTACCTTTGAATATAGTTTTTTCTTCTAAATTGTTATAGATTTCGTACATAATTTTGTTTTAATTGTTTCTGCAAAGATAATAAATTAATTTGAATTTCCAAATACTCTTTCAACTTCTGTATCTTGAAAAATTAAACACACTCCTTCTCTCTTTGCAACTAATTTTGGTAGGTTATGTGAATATCGGTCAGGTTGTGAAAATCTTTTGCGTAAGAACATAGCAATACTTTCCATTTCAGAACAATTTACTTGTCCTATTATTAATTCTAACCACCCACCATACGCTTTGCCAGCGTCATAAGGTTTTGCTTTTATGTTGGTATCTTCACTAAACGCTTCGTGTAGTTTATTTAAAAGGTTTTCTCGTGTCATTGTTATACGTTTTTGTTACTGCAAAGATAATAAACTTTTTGGTATTTCCAAATTTTTATTTAATTTAATTTTTACAAACTTTGACATAACCAAAAGGTTTAGTATAAGTTATTGTATAAGCATACTTTGTCCAATGAGCTATCCAAAGCTGTAATATGTAAAGTTCTTCCGCCTTATTCATATAAATTTGTTTTTGTTAGGTCAAAGATAATAAAACTTTTTGGCATTTCCAAATTTTTCTTCAAAAAAAAAAAGGTGCATTTCTGCACCCCTTTCATCATCAAACAAACAAACAAATTTATTTAACTTTCAGCAACAAGTAATGTTTTATATTCTTGCTCTGTTAAGTGTCTTGCTGACTTTAACTCTGTATATTTTCCTTTTGGTTTAATCAGTATGCAATCACCTTGTCGGATAATCTTTTCAATGTTTCCTTTTGGTACATTGGTTTGTATCGTCCAAGCAATACATTGTAAGGCATTAATTTTGCTAACTTCAAAGTTCCAACTATTTTCGTTATTGGTGTTATACACACTTCTTGGTTCAACCCAAATAAGGTATTCTCTATCTGTTGAGGTATCTTTGCATTTCACATAGTATGAATTTTGCATTTTTTGCCAACTTTCCAACCCTTTATTAAACACTTCACCCGATACTTCGTAAAATTCGTATGTATCATTAAATTTGTGTTCAACAACTTCACCATTCTCTGTTACCCAAATAGTTGTTTTAGACAGCGTTTTTTTGCTAATTAGTTTAGGGTTTACTTCACTAACCAACCTTTCCAACCCCAATATAATGATACCAACTCGCCTTTGTTCAAGGTTCGGCAAACTCGCAATATCTTTAAAAGATAAAGGTTTAATGTCTGCCCAAATGTCAGCAAGTTCTTCAAATGGGCAAGTTTCGTGTTTCAGTTTAAGTAAACCGCACCCTAAATCGTAAGGGAATTTTGTGTTGTTGATTACTATTTGCATATTGTTTATTGTTTAGTGGAACAAAGATAAGAAAAAGGTTTGGTATTACCAAATTTATTATGGTTTTTTTATTCACTTTCTGTATAAACGTAATACTCTCTTGATAAACTCAAAGTCAGTTCGTTACCTTCAAGTGTTAGTTCTTCATTATCTTCGTTTGTTGTATATGTTATCCAATCACTCGCTTCACCTTGTGCATTTTCGGGTTCAAAATCATAAGCTACTTTATTTATTTTTTCTTCCAATTCAGCAACCAATTTTTCTTGACTATCAGTTACAATAAAATCTTTTTTGTAGTTTATTGTAAAGCCATCACCACCACCATTGATATTATCCACAAATTCACTCACAAAGGCAGTTTCTTCATCAGTCAATGTAACAATGGCTTGTCCTGTAAAATGTTCACTCCATTCGCTTTGTGCGTTCTTTGAGTAGTAAAAATCATCTTCATCTTCATTTAAAGTAATTTCAACAGTTCCACTTTCACCCATATAGTGTCCATCTGAATTTACATAAAAATCAACTCGGTTATACACTACTCGGTCAAAATAATTAACCAATTCTTGATTTTCAACCAACTCACCCTCTTTGTCAAAAATCTCAATATCGGTTTCATTCATACTATCACCACCACAACTAAAATTAAAATTAACGTGGTCAATGTTTAACTCTTTCCAAAGGTTTACGATTTCTTTTTCCATTTTTTTTTGTTTTTATTTGTTTACTGCAAAGATAAGTATTATTTTTTAATCTACCAAATTTATTGACGAATTTTCTCTAAAAATTCTTTTGCCGTTTGTTCAGCTTCGGGATTGTCAATATCTTTTACACCATTGTTAAACCAGGGCTGAACTTCAATGTGCTTCAAATAATCTTGTGGTGTTGGAACAAATTTCATTTTAAAATCTTCTGCAATATGTAGCATAGCAATATCAACAGTATCTACACTTTTGCCATCGGAATTTACAATGTTATAGCCAAATATCTTTGGAATAATCGTATAAGCAAACCAAGTGTTATGTGTTAATACCCTTGCTGAATTATTGTTCATTGTAGCTTTTGGGCTATCAATTAATTCGTGAATTGGTAAATAATCTTCTACCTTGCCACCCCAACGCTTAACTGAACTTTTTGAATGAATTAAAGGATTTGCCATAACTGTTTGTTTTATTTGTTATTGATTATGGTGCAAAGATAAACAATTATTTTGAATTTCCAAATTTTATTTAATGTTTTACAAATTTATTTTCATCAACATAAAACGAGAACATATTCATATACGTTGCTGATATTGAATTTTTAACATATACTTGAATGTTAATTTTTCTCTGTGGCATAAATGTTTTTAATGTCCTTGCAAGTTGTTTTAAATTAAACTCCATATTGCTGGGTAACATTTCTATATCATAAGATAAACTAATTTGTTTTAACCCTTCATCATCAACTAAAACATTACCCTCACTATCTCTTACTTCGATTGATATTTTATATTTTTCAATCTTATTTTCCATAGCTTTTACATAAGCATTTCTACCCTTTTGTGTTGATAAATCGTGTATCATATTTTGTTTATTTACTGCAAAGATAATAAAAAAATTTGAACTACCAAATTTTATTTAGAATTTTTCAATACCTCACCAATAGCTGTATGCAAATTTTTTAATTGCTCTCTTGTCATCAAAGGTATCATAATTCTATTAAAATTCAAATCTCTTCGTTCTGAACGACTATCTTCATCAGGGTAAAAGTTATTATCTTCTATGCTAACATAACCAATATCACCCGTTAAACCAATAGACATGATATGTCCATTTGCATAGGTTTGTCTTTGAGCAAGTTTTTGTGTTTTTGCCATTTTAAATTACTTTATTTAAAGTTACAAGAAAATGGGTTGAGAATATCCCAACCCATTTTTGTTAATAAATCAATCCCAAACCCTTGACACACTTTGAGAGAATGGATTGTACTCTACTTGCCTACCCATTACCCAATTACCTTGTTCAACTTGCAGTCCTTTGTGTTCGGCAAATTTGCCATTAGGTTCTTCGTGTTTTAACACGCTATCTGCTTTCACAGATATTTCTGCAAAATCTGTTAATGTTGCTTCTGTTGAGAAGTTACCATACAAGGTGTGTTGGTTTGCACCCTCACCTTTTAAGATTGTTTGTTTTGTTTTTCTACGTTTTGCCATATTGATTAGTTTTATTTGATTGCAAAGATAGTAAATAAAATGATAAAAGCAAATAAAAACGGAAAAAAAATTTTTTTTTAAGAAAGTAAGATAAAAGTTTGGAAATTCAAAATAATTGTTTATCTTTGCACCAATCAAACAATCAAATACATGTCACAATCAACTCAACGTCCGCTATACGAAATAGCAAGAGAAATCAGGAAAGACTGGAAAGCAACATCCAAAAACGGTATCTACTTTGGTGCTGCGCCCTACTTGGATGCAATGGAAAGCCTGACAGATAAAAACAGCAAGTACGGCTACGATTCAGCTAGTAGCATTGTTAACTACTTCTTGGCGAATGCGTCAACCTACAGAGGTGACACAGCCAAACGTATCAAAGCTGAACTGAAGGCTATCATTAAATAAAGTAGGCTAAATAAAGGCCCCAGAGAATCTCTGGGGTTTTTTTTTTCAAAGCTTTTAGATGGTTTTGTTTACAGTAAGATATTTACAGTAAACAAAATTATTTAAAATGAAAAACAACTACTTCTTCGGATGGGAAAACATCAAATGGTTTATCAGAGAAATTGGTAAAATCTATTCAGCTCAAGACTCATTCTTCTCTAAAAAAAGAATAGAATCTGGTGTAGCTTTCATCATTGCCCAATGGGGTATGATTTATTTCTTCCTTACACATCTTCCAACCCTAACAATGGGTGAATTCCTTTTATGGGCTGCTGCTGAATTCGCTGTTTCAGGTTATATCATAAACCAAATTCAAAAGGAAAAGATTACTTCAAAACCTGAAGAATCAGAACAAAATCCACAACAACTTAACGATTAACTCAGCTCGGCTGTGGTCGTGTACACAAATGTGTTCACATTACAAAAGGCAAATGCCCAGACCGCAATATAGCAATCTGGGCACCGCTTTGTTTACATAATGAGTGTGAGCTCCGTTGATTACAAGGTTGCTCATTTCCTTGCAACCAACGGCACTCATTTTTGGCTCAATGGGATGCCTTCCCACCGACTTACGCCTCTTGGCAGAGAACCGATTGGTTGAGATAGCGTGGAATCACTGCTACGGTACACAGAGGTTCTCGTCAGAGAGTTACGCATGGAAGTTGCCATCCCTAACCAAATGCACAAGTCAATGGCTAAAAACGGAACGGCATCGCTGGGGAACATAAGTTCCCCTACAAACAGAGGCTGTATCTTGAACGGAGATTAACATGAGAGAGGTGTATTAAACCGACCTACTCAAACCAATATTTTAAAGAACTTCTATTAACTTCGATAGTACAAAGGTACGAAAACTTTTTGAAACTACCAAATCTTTTTGAAACTTTTTTTTACCTCATAGAGAGTGGCTACTCCCTCGCATATCATTGGGCATTATTGCTATCGCCAGTGAATCTCTATAAAGTAATTAAATCATACCGATAAAGTCTGCTCACGGAATATCGGCAAGTCGTGGCACTTTATGATTTAATGTTTCTCTCTCAATGAACGTACTGCAAAGGTAGTAAAACTTTTTGAAACCACCAAATATATTTCTTACAATTTGTAAGATTTTTTTATCTGACTTAATTCAAAATCATCAGAAGCATATAAACTAATTTGTTCTACTTTATTTGTAACTGGATGAAATCTATGTCTGAATGAATGAATCACCTTATTACCTTGTTTAAAGCTTCCCATATACTGCCAAGCTTCACCTTCATATAAAGCAACGTCTGGCTGTTCCAGACCTTCATTTAATGGATGACTGGCCAACCAGTTCCACATATAATCCCATTCAGGACTACCTATTTCTATAATAACAAATTCCATGCTACAAATGTAACATGGAATCTATCAAAAGTCAAGCTAAACTCAACCAAGATTATCAGGTTGACACTGCATTATCATTACGGAATAAACCTTACCGCTATCTGTGGTTATCCACATACTACCGCAATTTTCTTCCGTAGATACTACCTCACCATCTACCTCACCCTTTACATAGGCTGCAATTTCTGCATTAATTGTTTCTTCTTTGCTCATTTTATATAAATTTATTTAATCTTCTTCAATTACTTCCAACCCTTCGCTTTCCCCTGCAATATCAATTGCCAACCAAATTTGTTCCATTGTTGCATCATTTTCCAAAGCATCTTTTAAAATACTCTGCGCAGTTTCATCATCACATTTGAATTTGCCTTTTACATCGTCAACGTGCCATAAGTTATCCACAAAGTAACCATTATCCCTTAGCAACTGCTTTGCTTTTTCGATTTCTTTTTGTTGTTCTATTGTCATATTATTTGATTTTGATACTGCAAAGATAAACAATTATTTTGGAATATCCAAATATAAATGGTCAAAACCTTTAATTTTATTTGTTGGACTTCCGTTTCTACGCCACATACCTGATATATAACCCTCATTCAAAGTAAGCTTTCCCATATAAGGACACTTCACCAACCCAACAATAATGTTGTCCAAAGGCAACCAACGAAGGTCTTTTACTTCATGATTCCCAATAGTATGGGTTATAGTATTAAGATATTCTTGTTTCATATTTAATTTTTGACAAAGATAACACAATTTTTTCGTTTTTCCAAAAACCAACGAAAGTTTTTTACTTTTTTATACATATTTATAATAAACAAAAGATATGACTGAGGAACAAAAAGCAAAAAAGAAAATCACCGATAAAGCTTATCGAGATAGAAATAAAGCTAAAATTAAAGAACGTGATAAACTTTATTATGAAAATAATAAAGAAAAAATCAAATTAGCGAATAAAGAATACGCTGAAAAAAACAAAGAAACAAAAAAAGCATACAAAGAAAAATGGGTTAGTGAAAATAAAGACCGAATTAAGAAATACTATGAAGATAATAAAACTGAATTAAAAAGTAAACGTAAAACTTACATAGAAAGAAATAGAGATAAAATTCGTGAATATGATAGAAATTACCGTAAACGTAAAATGGTTGAAGACCCATTGTATAGGTTAAAAGCCCATCTGAGAATTTTAATAAATAAATCATTAAGAGCCAAACAATACGTTAAAAACTCAAAAACTATTGAAATTTTAGGTTGTTCGTATGAAGAGTTTAAACAACACATTGAATCATTATGGCAACCATGGATGAATTGGGGTAATAAAGGTTTATACAATGGCCAACCAAATTATGGTTGGGATATTGACCATATTACTCCATTATCAACTGGTATGACAAAAGAAGAATTAATAAAGTTAAATCATTATACTAACTTACAACCATTATGTAGTTATATTAATAGGGATGTAAAAAGAGATAATATTTGATTCCTGTGGCTGTATGTGTTATAGTATTAAGATATTCTTGTTTCATAATGCAAAGATAAAAAAACGGTTTGAGTAATTTGTTTTAATTCCATACTGCAAAGATAAGAAAGTTTTTATATTTTCCAAATTTAACTTAATTAATTATGCTTATTACATCAATATAACCATCTTCCATTTTAGTTGGGTCAACTATGTGGAAAGCAAAATAATCTCCTTCGTCAACCAATAATAGGTATTTTCCGTTATCTAAAGTAAGTTTTTCCCATTCCCAGCAATCAAAATACTTTGAGAACGCTTTGGGTGTATCATACATAAACCAACCATCACAAAAATCATCATCGATGAAATCATGGTTACAAATGGCAATTTCAATATCCCCATTTTTCTCAATATCCCACTCCCAACCGTAATCGTCAAAAGCACATATTTCGGTGTCTTGGTTTTCTTTAAAAAACTTTTTAATGAAGTTGGTTAGTTTTTTATTTTTAGTGCAGGTTTTCAACAATGCTATTTCTACTTGTTCATTTGTAGTATCAAGTGGCAAGTCGAGTAAATACAATTCTTTTTTCATAATATTATTTTTTTAATGCAAAGGTTCTAAACATTTTTCTATTTTCCAACCCTAACGTAACTTATAAAACTATCAGTTAATGTATCTAATTCTTGGTTATTTACGCCATCCATAAAATCAGGTAATTCATAAATCATTATATCACCTAAACTGCCATCTACTTCCTCTTTAGCCAAAAATTTACCTATTTCAGCTGTACCCTCAAACTTCATATTTTCAATAAGCTCACAAACTTTTCTTGAATTATGGTAATCAACAGGCACTATAACAACAAATATTTTTTCCATGTTCTTTTGTTTTTGTTTATGCAAAGATAAGAAAAAGAAATGACACTACCAAATAGTAGCGTCACTTTTTTTATTCCGCAAAATTTGGTTTAATTTCTGTAAACCCTTGTGGTTTTTTGCTTTCAACACTTATTACATCTCTAGCCCAAGTACCAACATAATTGTTCGAACCCCTAAAGTCACCACCGCCCCTGCCGTTTAAAAAAATCGCCTCCACTTCGTTCTTTTTTACTTTTCTTAGATATTTATTATTATAATGCAAATATAAGATTAAATTATGAACTAAACAAATTTATTTATGAAAACCGATAGAAAAATTATTCAACAACGATATAGAGAAAAAAATCGTGAAATACTTAGAGAAAAAAATAGACTATATAAAGAAAAAAATGCTGAGTCAATTAAACTAAAAAATAAACTCTATAAAGAACAACATAGTGAAACAATATCTGAATATAATCATAAAACAAAAGACCAAAAAAAACTAACAGATAAATTGTACCGTGAAAAAAATGCTGAATCAATTAAACAGAAAAAAAGAGAGTATTACGAAGCTAATAAAACTAAAATTAGAGAATATAATCGAAACTATAAAATTAATCGTATGAAAGACGACCCTTTATTTTTTCTTAAACGAAAAATTCATAATATTATTTATAAAGCTATAAAACATAATTATACCAAAAATAAATCAACATTACAAATACTCGGATGTTCTTATGAAGAATTTAAACAGCATCTCGAAAGTCAGTTTGAATCGTGGATGAATTGGGAAAATTATGGCTTATATAAAAAAGGAGAATTAAATTATGGTTGGGATATTGACCATATAATCCCAACCAGTTCTGCTAAAACAGAAGATAAATTAATTCAATTAAACCATTATACTAATTTAAAACCACTTTGTTCTTATACTAATAGATATATAAAAAAGGATAACCTTATATAAGGTTATCCAATTTATTAGTCTTCATTAAAATTAGGTTTTATTTCTTTGTAACCATTAGGTTTCTTTGAACTAACAGAAATTAAATCTCTTGCCCATGTACCGACAAATTCAGCACCATTTTTAGAAGTATAATCTCCACCCCCCCTTAAATTTCCTTCGCAGGTAAGCAAAGGTAGAGGGTGTATCTTTGTTCCTTTCCAAGTCGCTATTTCGGGTACGTTAAACTTATCAACAAATTCTTTTTTGCTGTGGTTTACAATATAACGTGTTTCAGTTACACTTACCCTTTCTGTTGGGTTGGCTTTTTCAGTATCCTTGCAACGCTTATACAAATTTGTTTTTCTGCCTTTGCACTCATCGGCATAATCACCAGCCCATACAACCCTTTGAGGGTTATTTTTAATAAGACTTTCAAAAGAACTTACAAAATGATTTCCAATATAGGAATGTTCCATAAGTTTAAGCCCATTATCGTATTCGTGTGAATACATCCAAGACTTAACACTTTTTTTGTTTTCTGCAAGTAAAATTGGTTTAAAATACTGACCCATAATGTTAATGTTTTTAGTTAATAAAATATTTACAATGCAAAGATAAACAATTATTTTGAATTTCCAAACTTTTTTTAAAAAATATTTTGCAGCTTTACTTTTGATTCAATCCACTTCAAAATGGTATCAGCATAATAAGAAGTAGTCAAATCAGTTAAAAAGAAATACATCTTACGATACGCTTCACTATCATCAGCAGTTATCGTACCCCTCGTAAATTCTTTTGCATTGCTTTGGTTACTCGATTTGCGATACCCTGTTGAAGTATCCCAATCTTTCCCAATGATAGCAATTACCTTTCCAGTAATTTCAACGGTGATTACACCGCCCCTACATTGTTCTCCAATTTTAAAAGTCTTTTTTGCCATAATTTTATTTTTTATTGATTAATAATAATGCAAAGATAAGAATAATTTTCAACTTTCCAAAAATTTGTGATATTTATTTTAAAATAGGTGAGTATGCAAAAAAAATGTCAAAAATGTAGTGAATTAAAAGATATTAATTCATTTAGTAAACAATCAACAAATAAAGATGGTTATAAAAGCACATGCAAAATTTGTGTTGCTGAATATGGTAAAAAATATAGATTAAATAATATTGAAAAAGAAAAAGATAGAAGTAATTCTTATTATAAAAACAATAAAGATAAACGCTCCGATTATTTTAATTCAAAAAAAGAAGAAAAAAAAGAATACGCAAAAAAATATCGTAAAGAGAATAAAGTAAAAATTAGCGAACAACGCAAAAAAAAATATCTAGAAAATAAAGAAATTATTAGCAAAAAAAATTATGAATACCATAAACGAAAAATGGAAACCGACCCTTTATTTAAATTAAAAAAACAACTCAAAGGTTTAATCAGGGATAGTTTAAGAAATCAAAATTTAAAAAAATCAGATAAAACAATAGATATATTGGGCTGCACTATACAAGAATTTAAACAACATATTGAATCACAATTTGAGTCATGGATGACTTGGGAAAATAAAGGGTTATATAATGGTGAATTAAACTATGGGTGGGATATCGACCATATCATTCCAACTTCTAGCGGTTCAACTTATGAAGAAATTATTAAACTTAACCATTACAGCAATTTACAACCTTTATGTGGTTATATTAATAGGCATGTAAAAAGAAATAATTAACTTGACAATACTCGCCAATTTTCCATGTTTTAGTTACTTTTGCCATTTGTTTAATTATTTTGTTACCGCAAATATAAAAAAAAGGTTTGGAATTACCAAACCTTTTCTGACTTTTTTTATTCAGCTATTTCTTTATTTTTCAATAACCTATCAATTTCAATAATCCTCTCATATTGCTCATCAGCCAATGCAAGTTCTTTTAATTTATTTAAAACAACAACTGGATATTCAGCAACAAGGTATTGTTCCTCATGAGCAATTTCAACAAGACTTTCGGCAAATTCGCCTAATTCCTCATCTAATTCATCGCATAAGTAATTCTCCAAATAATACTCTAGGTCACCATTTATATCCATTGCCATTCGCAGAGCCTCTTTGCTACCACCATTAGGTATATAAATATAAGTTATTACCCCATTTTCTATATGGTATTCACCAACATTATACCCAAAATCCTCATCAGCATATTGAATACAGAATTTAGCATTTGGGTATTTTATAGACAACAACTGTATTGCCATTTGAGAGGTACTCCACGCTGTACAGAATACAATCTCATTGTCGCAAATACTTTGGTCATAAGCATTCCATTTAGTACCCCAATTTTGAATACTCCAGTCATACCAATTATCAGCACCAAACTTGTCTTGGTATTCAGCAGATATTTCTTTTGTTATTCCCCTGCTAACGCCAAAATTCTTTTCTAAGTCAGTCAATTCATTTTTGGCAATCCTTTCCTCTTGCTTATCATAATCCTCTTGGCTTATAATACTAGTAGGACTGGTAATTGACCTTAATTCATTTGGCATTGGTGCGAATGTATTAAAGTCAATAAATTGGTCATCTTGACTTCCTTTGATTTCCGATAATACTTTCGCTACTTCCGTTTCTTCACCAATAATGGTTAATCTGTTTGTTACGTGATTAGGCATATACTTTATCTTTTGTTTACTGCAAAGATAAAAAAAAGGTTTGGTAATTCCAAATTATTCTTCAAAAAAATCTTCTATGGGCACTTTACATTCTTCAAAAGCCATATAACCCATTACACCTACAGCATTCCATAAGTTCTCATCAGAATCCAAATAAGAATAATAATCCTCTTCAATGAATTCAGTTTCCAACATACTATTAACAAATTCACCATTTATCATCCACCTATCTTTCATGAAGATTCGTATGTCTTCAATAGTACCTGTAAGTACTTTACTTCCATTGTCGTCCAAGTCTATCAACTGATAAACTGTAACTCCGTTTCGCATCTTTTCCATCTTCATTTTTATTTTAATTTATTTAAAACCCTACATCCACCCCTCTTTAACTTTGACTGGTTTACCATTACTTAAACTCCAAACTTCGTAGTACTCACCCCATTCACCTCTACGGCTTCTTGATACATAAACCATTTCATCATGACTTGCATTAAGCATAGCTTTCATTGCACTTATTAGTTTATCATAAGTAGGATATACATTGGTAATCTCCCTGCTTTTACGGAATCCATTACGATAATCTCGTATGCTTTCGTCTGTGGCAAAACTTGCCTGTGGTTTAAATTTTGGCATATGTCTTTAATTTTATGTTGCAAAGATAGTAAATTATTTCTTTTCTTGCAAAATTATTTTTTTCAAATGTTCAACATAATTTGGAGCTTCCGCATAACTCGCATGAAGGTATTGAAAATAATCAGCTTCCGTTTTTATGTCAGATAGATATTGCGCTTGATAAAAAGCATAATCAACAACACTCTCTTTCCAATTATCATAATAAGCGTGTCCATTCTCCTCACCCTTATTGGTAGTTGGTCGTCTTGTGGCAACCTTCATTCCAAATAAATTATGATTGGTTTTAAAGATTTCACTCTTAAAATTACCACTCTCCAACCTCGCTTGTGCATACACAATATGTGGGAACTTTATGTTCAATTCCAATATATATGCTTTCAATTTTTGTGCGCTAAATTCATTGAGCTTATTGGATTCGCTTAAAATGATTGCTTTTGTTTCCTCACTTATGTACTTCACTTGATTTACCCTGTAAACAAGCAAACAAACAATAATTCCACTCGTAACAAACGCTAACCCAATTATCAATAGCATAGCTTTCTTTGTTACATTCTCGTAAACCAAATTTTCTTTGTTGTAAAAATAAATCATACTATTTTGTTTAGATTGCAAATATAAGAATAATTTTTCAACCAACCAAATTTATTTCGAATTATTTTGCTTCCTCTTATGATAATCAGTCAGTATCCTTTTGTATTTGACTAAATAATCTTCGTATAGCCCAACGTTAACTTCTTTTAATTTGTTTAAAGATTCTGGTGCTCTAGTATTACTAGGTTCCTTGATGCCCATACGTATGGCTCGAATTCCAGCTTCAATATTTTTTATGTACAATTCCTCCGCTGTCATCCCTTACACCTCAATTAATTTACAATAATCCAAAAGGTCTTCAATTGCTATTCTGCCATGTCTTGCAGAACTATAATAGCCCTGCCTTTTATAACCTTCTACCCATTGCGTAGCAGCGGCAATAGCTGCTTTTCTGCTTGTATACGTATTACTAAAGTGAATAGAAAATCCATCAGGTGACAATACATCGTACTTTTTCTTAGCCATGTTATTTAAATTTAATTGATTAAAACTGCAAAGTTAGTAAATTATTTGATTCTACCAAATTTATTCTTCATCTTCATTCCACTCATCATCTTCATCTTTACCAATGTATTCAACATAGAACGCAACATACTCACCACTTTCATCCTTACAACCATATACATTATATGAACCATCTCCAAACCCTGAACTAGATACAGCACCACCACTCAATACACCCCAACTTTCTTTTGCTAATGTCAAATCACATACAGCACGATACCAACTATCACCCTCGTTTACATCGTAATCATCACCAAAATCATGCTTTGGCAAATCCTTTGCAACTTCATCATTACGATAAAAATCCCTATCAAAGAACCCAAACTGCCCACTATCAACACCACCATTAAAATTAAGTAGTTTAAAACCACCACTTAGTTTAGCGTTGACATGGTTTACCTTTAATACAGCAATACGTTCACCCCAACCACCCTCGTTACTTGTTTCAACTTCGGCTTCCCATTCGCCATTCTTTACGTTTTCAACAATCCCTTGACACCATGTAGGTATTTCATAACATGGGTCGGAACAAACCATAACTCCTGAAGTAATATTAAATTTTTTCATATTTTAGTGTTTTTGTTTGTGTAAAATTAACTTAATTTTTTAAAAAAACAAATTATTCATCATCTTTTTTTTCCAAAATGTTGATTAGTGTGTCTTCATAGTAGCATAACGCTTCTTCTGCTTGAGGATGGTTTTTATCAATAGCATTCGCTAAGTCAACCATTTTATCACCCCAAATCTCTAAATGTAAAGCAAACAATGCTAATAGCTTAAATCTTTTTTCAACTGATGTATTCATTTTTTTTTAATTACTTGGTTAATGATACTGCAAAGATAGTAAATTATTTCTAACCACCAAATATTTCAGCAAGTTTTTTTTGCCTTTCCAAATCTTCCTTTATTTGTTTGGCTGTCAATAAATGAGCATAACCAAATTCCCACGCATCCCACAAAGGTATATGAATCAACTCAACTGGTTTCAAACTCGCAACCATGTATTCAGCATAGCCGTCAGCAACAGGGAATCTCAATATCTCACCAACATATTTACCATTATTCCTCCGTTTTACTAACTCCCTTAATTCATTGATGTAGTTTTCACAATCTTTTTGATACTTGCCAACTTCCTTAAAATTCAATTCAGGAAGCGCAATACTTTTTGGTGGAGAATAAATTGTAGCCATTTTTTTTTATTTACTTGGTTAATGATACTGCAAAGATAAACAAATTTTTGATACTACCAAATTTTTAAGCCTTTTCTTTTTCAACAACTTCTGTTAAAAAATCTTCTGCTTTACCCTCAAACAATATGCGTTTTTTATTAACGTAAATGTCCTCACCTTTTTTATTTTTAGCCATGTAGCCAATCTCGATACAACGAAATATTACTTGGTTGTTATCGTTAACCTCAATTTCGTATTCATAATCTTGTCCGCAATCTTTCGCTTTTGGATTATATAAATAAAACCCACCAGCACCCTCTTTAAAATGCCCAACCAATTGCGCTGCCAAACAACCTGCACCATTGAACACCCTTTTAGAGTTTAGGTCGTCCATACCTAGTCCATTGACTACTTTGCTACCACTCAAAAACTCAACCAAATCAGCACCCATTCCACTTGGATAGCCATCATATTGGCGATACATACAAATTATTTTCTCTTTTTTTACCTTGTTGGTTTTTTCATCTTTCCAACTTTCGATTACTTTTGTTAAAGACCTAGTTCCCATTTTTTTGTTATTTAATTGATTAATGATACTGCAAAGATAAACAAATTTTTGATACTACCAAATTTATTTTCAAAATAATTCTTGTGGTAGGTTTTTATTCAATACCTCTTTTCCATCTCGTCTTAATTCATTTAACTTAACCCTAATGCTTAGCACCCATTGTGGGTGTTGAAGTAGGCTCTTAATGGTATGTCCTTTCCATTGAATAAGTGAATACCCATTATCAGTTTTATAACAAATACCTTTAAGACAATCCTTTTCCAACTTCTTGTCTAATCTCTTTTGGTCTTTTGCCTTTAACCAATCTTCCAACAACAAATCAATCTTAAACTCCAAATTCATTGGCAATTCCATAGAATACGCTTTAATCGGTGGCAATGCCAAACAAAATTGTTCAGCTTGTTCAACCAACTCACGCATTCCCTCGTAAGCATGATAAAAGGTACAACCACCATGCCCATCGTTTTTTGCATAGGCAACCTTTTGTTCGTTTACATATACATCAGCAACAAACGCATTGGTTTCTTCCGATAGTGCTTCACTAAACTTAATGTTTTTTAATTCTATTTTCATTGTTTTTTATTTAGTTGATTAATACTGCAAAGATAAACAAATTTTTGATACTACCAAATTTATTTTGAAAAAAAAAATTCCTCCAAATAAATGAAGAGATTTTATCCTACTTTATTTAACTTACCAAATTAACAAACATTTTTTGCACCTCTTTATCGGTTTGAATTAATTCATCCAAAGTGCTTGTATTAATAGTTTTTTCTCTGTGTAGGTAACTAAAGGTTCTTCTGTATTCCAACCCCACAACCTTATAGACAATAACTTCTTTACCACTTTCAAGCTTATGTGCCACTCGTTCACGTTTGAAGTCAACATAAAGTTGTAAGTAATTCTTACCATTACAATAGTCATATCTACTATCACTACCCAAATACTGCTTTGTTTTGCTTACAATGAATAATTCCATTTCGTAAATCTCATTATTGGCTAATGGCTTTTCCTTTGTCATTTCACTTAATATATCTAAAGTAGCGTATGGTTTACCATAACTATCACGACCTATTTGTGTTGTCAAAACTTTCCCAAATTCGTTCTTAAACTCTTTCAGTTCATCGTTAAACTGATTAACAAATACCTTAATCATGGTAAGGTTATGCTTGGTAATGGTGTCTTTAAACCTTTGTTCCTCACGATTACAATCGTTAATTGTTTCTAAAGTAAATCGTTTAGAACCCTCTGCTTTTGGTTTAGGGTTGATACGATTAAATTCTTTGATAAGGTCAGTAACCAATCCTTGTTGTAGTGGTGTTAAATTTTCCATTTTTTTGATTATTTGATTATGAGTGCAAAGATAAACAAATTTTTGATATTACCAAATTTATTTAAAGATTAAAAAATTGCTCTTAAATTTCCATAAGCCAAAGGTATTCCACAATTACCCCATTGAACATTCTCATCCAAATACTCTTGCTTCATATCAGTTGTAATCGTATCAACAAGGTATTCATACGCAATCTTAACCATTTCAGGTCTATTGGTAGTAGGTGGATAAAACCCTAATTTGTTATCCTTCACCCCAACAAACAATATAAACAATCTACGTTTACCATTGCCGTATTGGTGAATGTCAACAAGCTTTTTGAACTTGGCAAAGCTTATAGGTTCGCCACTCTCTGTAATCAAACCCAACTCTTTGAGTTTGTGTGTTAGTATTGCTATCGGTAATCTCATACTGTAAAGATAATACTTTTTTTTTAATTTACCAAAATAAAGACAAATAATTATTGTACACCTCTTTGTTCTTCTCCACCTCCATAAAACTCTTCTCACTCGGCTTTAATCTGCCATACTTCTCATTGGCCAGCTTTATAGCCTCTTCCCTGCTAACAGCAAATACAGTATTCCAACCACCACCCTCAAAGGTGAACATCCATTCTACTTTGTTTTGATTTTCCATTGTTGTTTGTTTTTGTTACTGCAAAGATAAACAAATTTTTGATACCACCAAATTTATTTTAAACTTTTTTTTAAATAAATTAGTTTAACCTAGCCAACATAAAAGCAACCAATTCATCCAATACCACATACACTGGCACACCTCTCTTCTTGGCAATCATCTCCAATTCCTTAATTGTTATGTTTAACATCATTTACCCCCTTTTCTGTTTTAATTACAAACCCACTCTCAAAAGCTGCCTTGTTCTTTTCAGCACCACCTTTGCCTGTCATTTTCTTATACTTCAACCCACATATAACTCCCTTCTTATCCAAAAACCTCAAATCATCCAAATCAGCATTTATAACTTCAAACCCTTCAAAGGTTTCGGGTAATTTGTCAAATACCATTGCTACATTTATACCTTGCTTTAGCAACTCAATTGCTTTATCATGATTGGTTTCACTTCTGCTAAAAGTTAAATGATAATTCTTTGGCAATTCCTTTTCAAACCGCTTATGATTTTTGGTATAGTCATAAAATTGTATATTAGGAAACAACTCAAATATATTCTTACCACCCTCAAATACCTTAAACTTTTCCCATACCACATCACTAGTGCCATTAAACCTAAATGTTACAATAGCTTTACCCTCATTCTTTTTAATAGCCTTTTCAACCTCTTCTCTCAATTGTTTCAAAAAACCCTCTCTATCACTCAAAAAATACTCTGTCTTGTTAACCCTACCTTGCATTACGCTAGTGTACATTCCACCAAAACCACTACCCACCAAACAACTTTCAGCACAACCCTTACTAGCATGTGGGCACAAATTAATTCCTTTAGAATTTGCCTTGAATGGCGACATGTACAATATGTAAGTCATGTAACCTAGCTTTTCTCCTTTGATAGTCTTTGCATTGTTAGTAGTTAACAACGGCTTTCTTTTAATTGCTTGCATATAAATGTTTATTTGATTAATGACTGCAAAGATAGATATTATTTTGAAACTACCAAATTTTATCTCACCTTTTTTAAATTATTTTTTTTAACCCCCTTTTTATATAATAAGGTATAAAACTTTTTCTGAAATAAATTTGGTAATGTCATTTTCTTTTCCTATCTTTGCTGTGTCAAAATTAAATAAGACGGGTTCGATATGAGAATATCGCAGAGGGTATACTCCAACCTGGGCATTATTTTAAAATGTTAACGAATGTTAAAAATTTGGTAATGTCAAAAATCTTTCATACCTTTGTGGTTTAACTTAAATTTTATCTATATGATTAGGTATGTTGATAACTTTGTTGATAACTTTACCAAAATAAATTTGGTAATGTCAAAAATCTTTTATACCTTTGCATTCACTAACTTAACCCATATTATGCCCTTATGAAAAATTAAAATTACATATCGCAAAAAAATTTAACACACCTTAAATAAAGGTCGTGTTGCACCCACTCCGTAAGGATGATGGGTTATTCGTGTTTCTCTACGTGTACTTTAAAAATGTTCTACGTGGAACGCTACACCTATACCCAAAAATTTCAGCCGAAAAATCATCGAGAATTTGTGAAAGGTAT
>Ga0247833_1003283_pt1 | contig 21862 bp, 18 predicted proteins | sample LaCruzMarch2015__7_FD_187117 | JGI IMG/M metagenome (GOLD analysis project Ga0247833, IMG submission 187117) | Freshwater microbial communities from meromictic Lake La Cruz, Castile-La Mancha, Spain - LaCruzMarch2015_8m | ecosystem: Environmental > Aquatic > Freshwater > Lake | place: Spain... | reverse complement strand
GTCTTGTCGTATCATCCACATCTGGAAACGTCCATTAGTTTACAAATATAGTTTCGTTACGGCATCATTAAATCGTTCCAGTAAAGATGCAACACCTAAATCAGGCAATACGTTGGAATAATCAGTCATTTCCTCACTGTCCGAAACTTTAGCATAAATGAAAATATTATCATCGACATCTTTTACTATCCTCATATCATCATTCACATACATAGTCCTTACGACGGGTTTCGGAACCTTGTATGTATCAATAGTATCCTCTAATACCTTGGACAAATCACGTGATTTTAATGCTACATTGTTGGCATCTAATATATTTCGTAATATGGGTATATTGGATCCTTTAATCTCAACAGTATCCATGAATAATTCCCATTCCATCATCAAATTATCCTCATTGTACATTGTTTTGGTAACGTCGGCAGTACTTACAATAGCACCATCAATCGTGAATGGCAATCCGCCCGAGTATCTAATAGCGGGCAGTACATCCGATAAGAATGGTACCGCACCGACCTTGACCTCGAATTCATTCACCAGTCGTCCGCTACTGGTAATAATCTGTCGGACGGTACCTATCGTAGATACGGCCAATGCCGCACGATGCATATCGCAGAACCAATCGTACCGCGCCGCCCGCTCCGGCGTGGTACACGTCGATCGACCGGCCATGAAGAAGGGCGAGGAACGGAATAATTGTGCGTTGGAATATAATAGCTCCCACGTCCCCGATAAGTACGATGGGATCATTATATCCGTTCCTCCTTCGTCGTCGACGGTAGTAATTCGTATTCGTTCGCGCACGAGCGACGCGATCGATCGAGATATACGTTCCCTTTGTACCGAGTTGGAATTCTGACCACGATCGGTCGATGCGGCGATACGCAATATCGAGTTCTGTATGGCAAGGTTGTTATCATTATATGCCTCCACGTTATTCTTCTTCGTAACTACTACGCCGTCGAGTATCTTGGGTGCGGTATCGGGTACACTGGCATGAAGTGGAGCACATTTTTTAGATGCCGCTGCTGCTGCTGCCGCTGCTTTCGTCCGGTCGACATGAATGACGAAAGCATGAGTAGTTCGTAGAGCAGCGACACCGAAGATGATTGCTACCGCAAGAATTGCCACCATTGAGTTGGATCCCATGCTTCTTCCTGACGTATGAGTCATCATCACCCCCACGACTTCATTCAGGGTGTCGACTCAAAAAAATCCCCACACAGATGTTTGAGCTGATCCCCCCACCTCACAAACAACCCACAGAAGCATATCAACTAGATACGATGATGATTAATACAGCTTTGGTGTCTACTACCGCACTCCTCGTTGTATCACGGCGTCCGTTGAATGCTGTTGCATTCTTCACGTCTCCGTCGTCTTCTCCTCCACCGTCGTTGTGGTCTCCTCACCCACTGCAACTGAAACTCTCAGCCAAACGCAAACGAGGCAAGGTGGGCGGCGATGAATCTGACGTAGAATCATGGTACGATGAGGTTAATGGCAATGCATCGCCCGAGGATGTATTCTGGGAAGAAATGGAACGTCGTCGTTTGCTCAATCGCTTGCCGGACGAGTCGCCGTTAGATTCATTATTAGGCGCGGCGATGGACGGGGATAGTTTGTCCTCTAGTATTGCATATCGGGCAGCAACAACAACAACATCCACGACGTCATCATCATCATCATTCGTCGATGATTCATCGAGCGGTAGCACAACATTGAATATAAAAAATGCAATGCAACAAATGCAAATTACGATCGAGGATGAGAAATCGGCGGAGGCATCATTGGCGGCATATTCGGCATATGCTACATCTGACAATTATTTATACGATGATGATGATGATGGCGATGACGATTATAACGAGAATAGCAACAATAACAATAATGATTGGAGGATGCGTAATGATCCATTACTATGGATGGGGGAGGAGAGGACGCTGGACGAGGAGAATGCCGAGTTAGATCGACAATTAGATGAATTGGAACGTGAATTGATGGGTGATGGGATCGATGGATCGGTCGTTGGAGGATCGAGTCCATTCTTCGATCCAACATATAGTGATGAACCGTGGGATAGATATGGACAATCAAGGAGGGTGGATTTAGAAAAGAATGACGATAATAATATGGACAACATCGATGATGAAGAGGATGATGACGACAGCAAGGGCAAATCGGTATTCCAAAAGGAACTACAGCGTAAGATGGATATGATATCCCATAGTGCACCTGAATTCATGCTCGATTACGATGAGGACCATCCTGAGGAGGCGGATGCCGAGGCTCGTGCCGAGGAGGAGGAATATGCCAAGTCGCTAGCATCAATATCCGTGACATCGGCACGGTTAGAGAATGCTGCCGTGAATCCTCGTGCTGAGGCATATTTCAAACGACTGCCAGATGAACGACAAGGTTATGACGTCATGTGGGCTAGTGCCGTGGATACACCATGTGTAAAGAATTTGTATGGTATATTTAGTAACTACGGTGTGCAATTTGCCGATAACTTTGATGACTGGGATGAAGGGTCCGGAGAAGAGCATGGCTCTGGTGATGGATTCCGTTCAATTGAAGATATTGCCAGTTACAAGGCACGGAGAGTATATGAAGTTACTGGATTACCGTGTGTGGCAAGTCGGACATCCTTCGAGGTTGAGCCCATCCGACCTGAGGATATGGATAAGGGTACCGAATTGGTCGTTGCGACTGCTGGGGGAAAGAAGACAAAGCAGGTCCAAAAGAGTCCACGTGTTATTACTGGTTATCGATTTAACAACATTGGCGAACACGTCGATCGGATTGTGCAAGCCCTGCTACCATTCTCGGAACCGACGCGTGTCACACGATTCCGATCATGTGTATGTTACTATGATGGCGAGCTAGAGCTCTTCGAATATGGAGAACTTGATTGTGATTTATACTTTGCAGGGTCAATGAGAACATTTTTACCAATGAGTTCAGCTATTAATAGCATGCTCAAATCACTCGAGTTGGCATTAGACCTTCAGTTCCAAAAATGGTTACGTGCCAAGTTTAATGATGCAACTGGGGGTGGAGCATACAGTGATGCAAGTTTAAAGTTACGTGATCGAGTATTGAAGGAGGCAAAGTTGTTGCCGAACGATATAATAGATGTATCGTCTTTTATGAATGGAGCCGTGGATGTAAATTTGATGGATCAGTGTGGAAAGGATCTGGCAGATAGATTTGTGTCATCAAAACCATCGAAGATCCTAACGATTGCTACCACAGGCTTGGTTATTGCAATTCCCATGGCAAAGTATCTGCAGGTACCTTTAGTATATGCCAGGAAACAACGATCAGTTGTCATGGCAAATACATTCGATGCAGGCTACAATAGCAAAACTATTGGCCGAGACCAACAATTGCTTGTGAGTAGGGATCACCTCGATGAAGACGATCGTGTGCTCATAGTTGACGACTTTCTGTCAAGTGGCTCCAGTCAGGAGGCACTGCTTCGAATTATTAACGAGGCCGGAGCAACAGCCGTAGGAGTTGCTGTTCTGTTAGAGAAGGAATATGAGGCTGGTAGAGTATCTCTGTCAGGTTTTGGCGTGCCAGTAGAGTCGGTTGTCCGAATAGCTTCGGTACGAGATGGCGTAATTCAACTGCTTGAGGAAGATGGCTATGATCACATGTAGTACCTTAATTCTCAGAGAAATTACATAATGACAATACAAAACTCATCAATAAAAATACAGTTTCTATCTTACATTCTTTCAGACAAAAGTCATCTCCCACATGGCAGCCATCATCACATATTATACAAATCAATTATCAAATTCTTAAACAGGTATTAAAACAACATCGCTTCATTTAATCCGTCAGTTCTTTTCAGTCTCCTGTTCACTTTACGATCATGACAGATTTCGTCATGTAACCATGAGGATCGCAATAGTAGTTTTTTGTCCCTGTGCTACTAAACGTAACAGTAATCGAGTTCGTACACTTGGAGCATAATGGCGTGGCTTTGTTGCCAATCCTAAAATTATGCCTAATGCTAGACATGTTCTTGTACACAAACTTGTACGTTCCTTTCTTGAGAGACGAGGGCATACCACTGAATGAAGAGCTTCGGGTGGTAATGGTTATGGTCCTGGTCTGGAGACGACGGAGCATTTGTGCACCTCCACCATGAATACCGACCGGGTGCATTGATGATGTTAGCACTCCAACGCCAAGCATTGCTGCCACGAGCGCGATGGCCATGAAGATGGCAGTTGCCGAGCGTGTTCGGAAGGATTTGACTGGCACAGCAACATCAGCTACAACATCGGCACCATCATTAACAGAAATACAGGTATCACTAGTTAGCGTCATTCTTAGAGATGGTGTATGGTTCGTTTAAACTATGGCATTAGTTTTTGTGCGGTGATTTGTGGTGAGTCAAGGTGAAGGAAGATGAGTCATCCTCATGACTCAGGGAGAAGAGAAATGAACGAAGTTGTTCCCGCACAACACTGTCCGTAATCTACTTAAGTATCGTACTACTTTGTGAAGTAGAGAACCGAAGGTCTGGTCTATTCTTTCATAACAGCTTCCTCCCTCCTCGCCTACGGCTCGGACGGTTCAAGATACAACCACAATGACAAGCACTGACAATATCCTCCATCATCGATTACACAACTTTGTCACTCGGCACGCATCCCATCATACCCCCATTGCACTCGTAACATCAGGTGGTACCACTGCCCCCCTCGAACGTGAATGTGTTCGATATCTTGATAACTTTTCTACCGGGACACGAGGGGCATGTGTCGTCGAAGAATTGCTGAAACGTGGATATGCAGTAATACATTTGAAACGCATGGGGAGTGCCTCTCCCTTTGGACGTATTGTGGGGAATGTTCTGAAATGTAGTACTGGACATCAGAATTTCACATTTGATTCAGTAGGGGTATTGTTTGATTGTAGTTCGGATGATGGCAATATCATTTTGGGCGATGTACGATCTGCTGAGAATGAGGAATGCGTGGAGGAATATCCTTTGGATGTTGATGATGACCAAGCAAAGGAGATGCCTGATGGAGGAAGAACGGCAACTAATGCATCATCCGCGGCAGCAGGCAATAGAGATCCCTGGATGTATACAACTAATGACTTTGACAACAACAACCATAACAACGTATCACCTTTAAACGGTGATGCTAATTCAGATCAACGTCGTCGCCGTCGTCGTCATCGCGGTGAACTGACCCTACATCCCAAACTCACTGACTCAACTGTCCTACGCTCTACTATACGTGAGTATTCACGGATACGTCGTCATGGATTACTTCTAACTGTGGAATTTACAACAGTTGATGAATATCTAGACAAATTACGCTCATGTTCGGAAGCATTACATACTTGTGGATCATTAGGGTTGGTCTACCTCACTGCGGCCGTGAGCGACTTTTATGTCCCGTATGATAAAATGGCAACACATAAGATACAAAGTCGTGATTATGGCATCGATACATCATCATCGACGTCGTTACCCAACGGCGGCGAGGGAGGGGACGCAATGACAATTCAATCAGATGGTACATTAACAGTGAAATTCTACCCGGTGCCAAAGATGATACCCAATATACGACATATTTGGTGTCCTGATGCCTTCGTCGTGAGCTTTAAACTTGAGACAGATTCGACTATATTGCAACAAAAGTCAGTATTGGCTATGGAAAAAGCAAATGTACATATGGTCATTGGTAACGTGTTGGCAACGAGATATGAAAAAGTGTTTGTCTTAACTCGCGATAATAATGTTGACTACGACCTAACATTAATGACTGAACTGCCCAAGGGGTTTCACATCGAAGAAATCACTGTACTCGACTCAATTTCAGGAGGAGGAGAAGGTGCCTCCAACGATCTTGAATCTGCAACTATAGACTATGTGACACGACATCATTTTTATTACATCTCAACAAATTTGAATGTCAGTGACGAAGCGGCTTTTAGGAAGTCGGCTGTCGAAATGACAGTCCATCGGACTATGGAAGCAAGGGCCGTACATTACGATCGACTAGACAGAGAGCGTCGGCGATTGCGACGGGAAGGATTGATCCTCCGTGCATCAGAAATTGCGTGGAATGTGCTGGGCTCCGCTCTCGGGATGGCTATATCATACGGCATTGCTCGATTTATGCAGGGCGGAAGACAACGCTGAGCAAACGAGTCCAAATATGGAAGAGGAACAGTAAAGGCTCAAGCTAAGTTTATTCTTGGTCAAAGTCATAATCTTCTGCTTCTTCCATCTTGGCATTCGCCATTGCCCCATCATTATCGTCGTTGTCGTCGTCGTCATTGTCCATATCTTCATCATCGTCCTCCTCGTCATCCTCCTCATCCTCTCTCTCCTGTTTACCGTTGGTCAAGTAATCTAAAATCTCACCTGCAGCTTTCGACTTCTTACTAATATCACAAACGGTTGCTTCCATCCGTACAAAGTCCATCTCGTCAACGTCATCAAGACCCGCCATGAGCTCCTTATCATGTGCCTCAAGGATTTTATTAACATCAAATTCATCCGCAAAAGAGGTCACAATTTTTGCATTTTCATCATCTGTTGCTGATGTTTTCATATTTGTCGTCGTCGTAGGAGGGACTGAATAGTATGGTATCTTCCCCCTGTTCCAATCCTTAATAACTAATCGGGCCGCCATTACCTTATCTGGTATACCACCCTGTAATACCCTTCCCTTTGTACGTGCAACCATGGCCAGGAAGGTCATAACCCCCTCTGGTCCACTGGGAAAAGCAGGTACATTGTATGTCATCATTAAACTTTCCGTCGAACACCGTCCTAGTAGACTTTGTATTGCCGGCAATGGGTCCTTGACTGAGTCACAATCCACAGAATTCCGTAATATAGCACCTGCCCCATCTACATCGTCATCGTCATCAAATACTACACCAGGAGAGTCTACGAGACGTATATTCCTATCTAATACGACTTCTTGTAAGCTTGTCGTAAATCCTGGACGTGGACTAACCCCCACAGCACGTGAACGCTTCAGACTGTTTAGGATGGACGACTTCCCAACATTAGGATACCCAATAATCCCCACGGTAATGCATGTCTTCTTCTTCGAATCGGACCGCCGGGCATAGTTCTTAAGTAGCTGAAGTAACCCCTCCACACCCACGGCATTGGCAGAGTCGAGTGCATTCTCACCCTCCGATCGACCAACACCAGATGACTTCCCGGATTCATTCGACCGTCCCGATTTAGCAGTCCCAGCCTTGAGTGCCACAGTTGGATGTGCCCTACGGAGGTAGGTTAGCCAATCGGCAACATTCGTCTTTGGTACGAGATCAATCTTATTTAATACCAATACCATACGTTTGTCAGGATGAGAGAGTATCCCCGATTCGACTGCCGAGTGAACACGAGTCCCTAAAGGATCACGTGCATCTAAAACTTGTAGTATGACGTCGCTCGATTCAATTACCTTTTTGAGTGAACTAAGATAGGCACGACGAGATTGTTGACCGTGAGACTTGTTGTCATCCCCCGCCATTGATATAGCAGAGGTAGTTGCCGCGGCTGCTAATCCCTGTTGCTTGGCATCAAATTCAGACTTCATCCTATTTGCATTGGCCATTAATCCAGCAAGTCCATCGCCAGTTACTTTACCACCATTCTTCCTCCGTTCCTTCTCCTCGGCAGTACGAGCCTCGGCCCTATCGCGTTCGTGCTTAATATTCAACAGTAGTTCCTGTTTGAATGGCCACGAGTTGGGTATGCCCGGATCCTTCGATCCCTTCTTGTCATGACGGACAATCCCAGCCTTCGAATCGCGTTTGGCCTGCTTCCGAGTTTTACGATGTGTCTCGACGACACGACGTTGCATCTTATACTTGTCCTTGAGGGTCACCCTCTTGGACTTGGACTTCTTCTTCACCATCTCGTCTAGAAGAGTATGCAACTGTCTTGCGCTAACTGTGTGAAAGAGGAATGAGATTATTTTTGTGGTGTGTACCGTTCCCGCTCAGAGATGACTCGAAACACCACACATATCTATCACCACTATATTATCACCACATATATATACAATATATCTATCACCACGATGAGCGAGAAGGCCTTTCCCCTCGCAGACGCGGACTTGACCATAGCACTGCTCGATCTAGTCCAGCAGGCAACGAATTACAAGCAAACGAAGAAGGGTGCGAATGAGGCCACGAAGACACTCAATCGTGGTATATCCGAAATGATCGTTATGTGCGCCGATGCAGAACCCATTGAAATTTTACTCCATTTACCATTACTTTGTGAGGATAAGAATGTCCCGTATGTCTTTGTTCCAAGGTGAGACTGCTGAGAGCTTGTATGGTCGATTATTAAATAGAAAGGAGTAGTACTTTTGTTGTTGCGGATTAGATTGCCGTGTGATTAACGAAAGAACCCCCGACGTTGCAGAGATCATGGCGCAGTAATGCGTCCGTCTCACTTTATTGTACATTGCAAGTAACTACACGCGCTGAGGACCATGGTCTTGACCGACCAATATCACCAAACCCATATATGATGGCAATCTATCCACACACTACTATTATCATTACTTTTACTCTTCTCTCGTCGTACAGATGTTTTTTTTGTTTTGTTGTGCTATTTGCTCGCTCACGAGATGTACTTATATTCACTGTTTCTTTAACCACATGCACTCAACAACATTCCCTTTTTATGAATGATGATTCTCTCTCATACATACAAAAATTACAGCAAAGTAGCACTGGGGCGTGCCTGTGGCGTCTCTCGTCCAGTCATCGCATGCTCTATCACGACCAATGAGGCATCGCAATTGAAATCATTAATTGATGGGATGAAGATTAAGATTGAACAGCTATTGATATAATCGAGACGAGTACGTGATGCAGAGGTGTGTTTTTAACTATCTTGTTCAGGGGTTGCACTTATTTGAGGAGTTTGAGGGGGGATTGTGGCGTGGGGGAGACACCTGGCTTGTGATGGCACATCCATGACGTTGATACTCGGGAAAGGAAACATTGTTCTCAGCTGTTCAGTCTTAAACTATTTAATTATTATTCATAATCAAATAAATTTTCAATATTAGTAGAATGATTCGCTCTTCCCACGAGATGTGTGAAAGCTGTAAACACATGGCGCCATTATCAATTTGTGGAAAAAATGAAATTCAAAGTTTGTCTTGAGTGCCTTTCAGTACAAAGACGGACGTTTTCATGAGAGATTTTTGAGGCTCAAGCAGCAGTGCGAAACGCTCGGTTTTGATCATCCTGTTGATAGTTGTTCATACGGCGCTGATCTTCGGCTGAGATACAAAGATGGTAGGTTGACACCTGCCGAAGTGAGCGCTCTTCGGAAAATCAACTTTAATCTCACTTTCGGGGTACGTACCCGTTGATTGCTTTTCAACATCAACGCATTAACTGAACATTGTCTTTGCACACACCGTTCAAACACTGTACCAGTTTAGCAATGGCGATGTAAACAGGCACCAGCGCTTCGGCCTCGCGAGCTCTTGCTGGAGCACAATTCTTCTCGCCATTCACTCTTTCACACTTTTCACGCATGTTTTCCATCCCACGAACTGCACCTATCTTCTGTATGAACGGAACAATGATGCAATCATGCATCATTGCGCTTGGACAATTGGCTCGCTCTTGTCCTCCGAAACGTTTACCTGTCGCCAATGACTTCTCATAATAGTCACACAATCCCTGCACCAAGTAGAAGATGCATCCTTCACGAAGCCCTTGAACAAGGCTTTTCAGTGCCACACAAGGCATTCTGGAAAATGATGAAGATGGTAGTCTATTAGTCGGCAACATTCATCACGAAGCTCTTGGATCGTCACATGATGAGACATGACCAACAAAACTTTACTTGTGCGCTTCCCTAAATTTTATCGTCTACTCGCAAGTCCATGTCCAAACAACTAACAGATTGCCAACTGCATCAGAAAATTGAGCCATATGAAGTCCAAACCACTAACAGATTGCCAACTGCATCAGCCAATCTATGGACGCATGCCACCATAACATATGTTTGCACGACTACCTACGACTACACGGCCATTGTGTTTCAGGCGAAGCACCTATCAGCTTTCACCCAACATCAATAGACCTCAAAGTTGGTATTCGAGGAAATAATACGTTAATTCACAATGGTCGACCGTCAAAATCGCGTGGGGTCTAAATTCGGTGGAGGCGGTGTCTCCTCGGTACAACAGTCCGAACGTGAACGTAAGGAACGACTGCGTGAATTAGCTCTCGAGACGATTGACCTGGCCAAGGATCCATACCTAATGCGGAATCATCTGGGCACGTATGAATGTAAACTATGCTTGACATTGCATACCAATGAGGCGAATTATTTAAGTCATACACAGGGGAAGAAACATCAAGCGGGATTAGCACGTCGAGCAATGATGGAGGCCAAACTGGCACGACAGCGGGGTGAGACGGATGTTATGCTACCAATGAAATCGAATACTGCGCAGGGTGGACTTGGGGGTAGTATGGCAAAGGTTAAGATTGGTAGACCTGGATATGAGGTTAGTAAGTCACGAGATCCAGTAACGAATGAACGATGCTTGATATTTGAATTACATTATCCGGAACTTGACGATGCACGAACTCGTCAGCCACGACATCGGTTCATGTCAGCATATGAACAGCGTGTGGAGACCCCTCCTGATGGGAATTATCAATATTTACTCGTTGCATGTGATCCATATGAAACGGTGGGATTTAAAATACCCAATGAAAAGATCAATAAGGGGGAGGGGAAGTTTGTTACTAATTGGGATGTTCAATCAAAGGTGTTTACGTTGACACTGCATTTCTTAGACGAGCCACCACCACAATTGACTAAATAATGATGCAATAAATCCCCTCCCTACCTTTACAAACTTAGACATATTATCAAATATTTTTTATAGTCCAATCCCCCCCAATCCACTAACACCCGAAATTTGCTATCAATATGCAAATTCTGCATGGTTCGTAGAGAGAAATATGTGAGACGTCATGCAATGTCTCCTTTTTGTTTCGAAGTATCTAATCTTTTCCACCTCGAGTACACCTCGTCTCATTAACAAAGCGTGTCCACATCACCCCCCCCCTCCATTCACTCTCACATCAACTTTCTACATACAAACAAACTCATAGTAATAAACCAGGCAGCATCATCTTTCTTTCTTAATGCTTCTCGGAATCAATAGGACGGAAGAGTACCATCAACAATTTGCCAGTATTATACTTCATACCCCCCTTTACACTGGCATGTACATTATTCATCGTATCCATCCACTCGGCCTCATCTTCTCGTGGCATACGAATATAGCCCTTGTATGCAATATAATTAAATGCCTCCTCGAAAAAGTCAAAATACACTCGTTGTCCTTTCTCCTCTCGTACTAAAAAGTCACCCTTTTCAAACCCTGAGGATATTGTCGCAATTGAAATAACCTGATGTGATGCATTCGATGCATAAACTGGGTGGTTTGCGACCTGTTGATGATGGCCGTTATCGGAGGTAATGAGTGCGAGTTGATTGCTTGGATCCATGACGACGAACTAACGACCTACGACGCGATGACCAGTCTAGGAACAACTTTCTTTTGACCTCAAACGTACATAAAAGTTGATTCAGTCTGAGAGGGTTGCTCGCCCAGAGCAACAACCCATAAAGCAGGAAATGATGGTGGCGACATTGAAGAGCTTCCAGGAGTGATGCTACCCGAGTTTGATCTAAAACCCACGACTGCTTGTAAGTTCGTCTATTAATATATTTGTACTATTGTATCCATCATTTGTTTTATGTTGCAACACTTAACACTTCTGCCAATGTTTTTACCATGACATCAGGACGATTAACACACATGCTATCAACACCACTCCTAAGCACAATCTGATACATGTCATCGTCTTCATTACCAACATCAAAGTACTTTGTGTCGCAATCCTCCTTCATACCTATGGGTCCACGAAACCACGCCATTACTCGTAATCCAGCTTCATGAGCCATTTGTATTACATCCCATGTGCAGGTATCATACTTGAGATGAACTTCCGTCGCACCGACTACAAGAGCCTGTTGTACAAAGTCAGCCGGTAATCGATGGTCGAATAATGCACCAGTGATTGCATCCACATTAATCGAACGTACTTCGGCAATACGTGAATGAATAAAGGAGGAATAATGACACCTATGACTCATATTCAACTTATTCACAAGTTCGACTGATGGAATGGCAGTATTAGGACCCTTTAACTCGATTTTTATTATAAAGCTTGGTGATGCATCACGTAATGCTACTAGCACCTCCTCGAGTGTGTGTACATAGCAATAGTGTGATGGATCACCGGGGTGTGTTATTAGATATGGACCACATCCGAATTCGGCATAATTCTTGTTGAATGTGAGTAAACGTTTTGCTTCTTCGGCAGTGTAGTCAAGTCTTTCGGATATGGATGTGGAATGATGAGCATGAATGCAAAAACCATTTCAGAACCAAATATACATCAGGAGTGACCCTTTCAACTAATGGGGTGAAGCAATTCAACGTGAAAGATGAGCTGCTACTTACATTGATCCTGGAATACCGCAATAGGAATCCAATTGACCTTGAGTAGCATCATTACCCGATCCATGAAACACAACTAACGTGCCACATTTAAGTAAGAAGACGTCGAGTTCAACTCCATCCGCACCGGCTTGTAAGGCATGAAGGAATGATCGAGAGGTATTTTCCAATGCCGTGTAGGGACTTCCACGATGACCTATAATCTGTACTTTATGTTTGGATGTCTGCTGGACATGTGTGACATTCTATTTGGACGATGCAAAAAATGGTTAATTGATCGCTGTTATAATAGTAGTAATACAAATTCATACTTCACATCACACGCACCAATTTTAAAGCAAGTGAGTTCTCTCCCTTGGATTGCTCGCCTCGTTGTTTCTGATCCGCGTTGGAGATGTCGGTGGCCATGATTGCTACTCTATTTGTTGTGATGGGCGATAGTTGAAATCCAGAGACGTTGATTGTGGTGACGGCCACTACTACTAGTAATGCCAACGCCAAAATGCTCATCAAGATTTGAATGAGGTCGACGCACAGGAGATTGGCGATCAATTTACCGCATCTCCAAGAATTGGCGATTACCTACATACGGCGATACCACCCCACCCCTGCCCTCCACATCACACACCAACTCTCACGGCAACATGGTAAGAGGTCTCCACGAAGATCCGCCCCCTAACACATCCGCTGAAGGAAAGGCTGTCCCCATTATTCAATGGAGGGCGAGCTTGGTGCGATATATATCTCATATCGCGTTTATTCCTTGCGGCAACTGTTAGGTTGGCCCGCCTAACTCGCGTCTTGGGTATGATAAAAACCAGAGCGATTTTTGCGACAATCAAACAGAAGCACAGTGGATGATCGTGACGGGGGTGGACGGCAGAGGATTTTCGACTAGTTCAGGACAATTGTTTCAAATCATTGGCAGTGTTTCTAACCCTATATTTATACAACCCAACTATCTCTTTACTCTCTCTCCTCTTCCTGTTACTTGTAGGCACCGAAAGTAGCAAAGAAGACATCGAAGAAGTCAACTGTCAAGTTCGTCATTGACTGTGCAGCACCTGTCGATGACAAGGTACTTGATATTGCATCCTTCGAGAAGTACCTAAATGAAAGGATCAAGGTCGAGGGTAAGACCGGAAATCTGACACAGACGAATGTTCTCATTAGTCGTGATCGGACGAAGATTACTGTTGCCAGTCCAAGTGACTTAGGATTGTCCAAACGTCAATTGAAATACTTATCGAAACGGTATCTTAAGAAGCAACAGCTACGTGATTATCTTCGTGTTATTGCATCATCGAAGAATTCGTATGAGTTGAAGTATTATTCTATTGCGGCTGGAAATGATGATGAGGATGCTGCTGAGTAAGGGTAATATCTTTTAGCCTCAAATAATGTAAATCATAATACTCTAAAGAAGTATACTTTGTCATGAAAAATTACAGCAGAAGGTCGATCAAGTTTTGATTACTTCTTATTGAGTGAATAATGTAACATGACGGCTCCTGAGAAAAGTAAAATGAATTGAAGACGAGGAAAAGAACGGACTGCCAAATGGAGCCCCGCCGAATGAACACAGGACATATGTTGAGAAGATACAACTATGGAGAGAGAGAGAGCTACTGAAAGTTGAATTTGTTTGCGTTCGTCCCGTCAACTTCCTCACTAACATTCTCGCCATTAGCGACTCCTGTCTTGGTCATCTTCGCAACAGGTTCATTCGATGTTGTCGATTCAGGTGGAGCCTTGCGCTTCCCTTCATCTTCACCCTGTGGGTCATATGCAGCAGCAACGGTGATAGTAGTCGCATTCTGCTGTGTTGCAATGATACGCGCTTCTTCGAGGATACGCGCTGCGAACTGAGGATTCAGTGACATTTGCTGTACGAGTGCGATGGAGGATGCAGCATTAGGTGCAGACATCAGAATAGCAGCAACAGTAGCTGCAGACATCATTGGAGCAGGAGAAATAGTAGCTGCAGACATCATTGGAGCAGTAGCAGAAGTTGTCATTGCAGGCTTCGTGACAGGGAAGGCAAAGACAAAAGTAATTTGTCCAACCGCATTCTTTAACAGATTGACTCCATCCTCAAATGATGTATACGATGTCCCATTGATAGTCTTCAAGATCATACCGCATATCAACTGAGTATCGGTGAAAAGACTGGATGATGAATTAATTGCTTTGACTTGGATGGCATACTCTCCATGCTGAATGACGGTAAGTCCAAGTGGAACATTCAGCGAGGGGCGTACGACTGTGATCGTGATGGACCATCCATCGCCATTTGACATGGCGAACAAGTCCTTCGGTGGTGGGAGTGACGTTGGCGACGTCGACACACGAGGGAGTTGGGCAGGTGTTGCAGATACAGCATTGGCAGTAGTCGTTGTTGTGGCACTCATTCCAATGTGAGCAGTAGCAGGAGTGGTGGTGGTAGTCGTCGTCATCGTCGTCGCTACTGCTGCTTTCTTGGCTCGTGGCTTACGAATAAAATTGAATGATAGTGTAACACCATCGAAATTGTCCTTGTATTGCTTCTTGTACGCACGCAATAGCTTTTGCAATGTCTCACCGGTACGAATGGCAAAGGCACGAAGTTCAGCTGATACACCCATCCCACCCTCGACGGGGATCATTTCGAATACTTTCTTCCAATTTGCTGCCACATCCATGAATAATGAACGAATTTGTTCTGGATCGCAGCGTTCCATCACTAGATGTATCATATGGTTGACTACGGCACATGTCCATCCTAATAGATGTTCGAAGCGTGCAGCGATGAGTTCAAATGATGAAATATCGTTGTATGCCGCGTCTAAGACACCGTATTGACGACATGCATCCCCACCACAACTGCCACTTTCACATGCACATAGTGCTTTCCATAGAAAGATGCAAAATTTGTTAGCATCCGAATTGGCCTTCATGGGACAGCCGGCATCATCCCCCTGCGTGCTAAGTGAGGCGGCAAAGTCTTCATAGTTGATGGTCGTACGCAGTCCAGTCGCACTATCGATAGTCGCATCATCGATGGGTTGGTCCATATTAGTCATGCTTTCAATCTCACGGTCCGAGAGTGAGCGATATTGGTGAAAGAGTTGTGGGTAACGCACTTGTATGACGGATAAGGCCAACGGGGCGACCATCACCTCATCTTCTGTATCATGAGATGACGACGATGCCGCTAGAGGAGGAGAGGATTTAGACTCTTCAGCGGTGAGTAGTTCGGCTACTGGCGACGCCATCATGTGGGAGAGCTTGGGCCCTTTTTCCGTCATTGTTTTTCACGCGCCAAATTATTGTGCCCAAACCCTCAACCCGTCACCCTTATTCACCGTCTCGTTAGTAAACAATCCTCCTAGTCGTAGCACGATGCCATCAACCTCACAACAACAGGACTCTGCAACATTTACCCTCTCCATTGGTGGGGTTGACTTTTGTCTTACACCCAGTACTCCTCCTCATCATGCTCCCAGTTTCAGCAACTGGGACGTACCACCACCTTCACCTATCATGACAATTTCCAAAGTCGGCAATGATGAAGCAGTAATTGATTTGAATGGCTTTGTTGGTTCACTTCGTGTAGTGACCAAGAAGCATGCCAATTCTACTAGTAAAACTATGTGGGACTTTCTTAACAAGGGTACTACTGCTCCTTCAGCAATGACGACACCGTCTGATGTCAATGCGTTGCCATTACTTGCAACAACAACTACTACTTCTAATGGAAACGTTGAAGATCTATTGACATATGACAATGGAAATATGGCCGATATGTTGCAAATGGAGGATACATCATCGCGAATTGTAGAGGATACGCCCTCCCCGACCAAGAAAGGGAATGATGACGAGATGATGACGACGACTGGCGTGAAGAAGGAGAAGAAGACGAAGGGGCAACAGAAGCTCTGTTTCTTTGATAGAAAGGGGAAGAAGAATTCTAACAAACAGCAAGGAAGTACCAACAATAATAAGCGACTTGGTGAATCAAAAATTGATGTTGCAGATAAAAAGAAGTTACGTGTAAACAATGTTTCGACTGATGAGGATGTAGTACTACCATCAACGTCAGACAATGATGTATCAGCAGCAAGTAATGATTTCATTGAGGAACAACTTGAGGATAATAGTGTTGATAATTATGATATGGGACAGTCACTGGAAAGTCTAGGACAGACGATGCCCGATAATGATGATGAATCATCAATGGAGGACTCCAATAAGATGAAGAGCATTCATACTACTAGCTCCGTCGTTGCCATGAAGTCGAATATGTCAGGAATGACAACAACAACACCATCGACAGTGGCACCCTGTCCACGTTGGGGTCAAACAATGACAATGATTGACCATCGTCGTTTCATCATCTATGGCGGACAAACGATTATGGAACAACATGGATCTTCTTCCGCAGCACCACTTGCCGATCTATTCGTATATGATCTAATGGATGGATCCTGGTCACGTCCAATTAATTGTGATGGTGTAGCCCGGACATGGCATACTGCCAATTTCCTTCCCGAGCGTCAATTACTGCTGTGTTTTGGTGGTGAGGTAATGAATGAAGCATCTGGAAAGCTAACAACGACGGATCAAGTTATGGTATTAGATACTGATATCATGTTATGGTACCCGCCAAGTGTATCTGGACAAATCCCAAGTGGACGAAGTGGACACAGTAGCTGCGTCATATCGAATACATCCGAACTTGTCGTTTTTGGTGGTGTACGGAATGGCAAATGGCTTAATTCAGTAGCCGTATTGGATACCAATCGATGGAAATGGAGTACATTAAAGGCGCTGGGGGATGCTCCACGTCCACGGTCGTATCATAGTGCCACAGTCATTGGCAGTAGTAGTAACAATGGTAGTAGTAGTAGCGGTAGTGGTGGAAGCAGTAGTGGTAGCCGTATTGTAATCTTTGGTGGGAATGATGGTGATCAATGCTTTAACAGTGTACACGTCCTTGAGGCTACAATGCCAGGGGAAGGTAAGAAATGGATTTGGAGTAATCCAAAGTGTACTGGAAATGCACCGTTACCTCGTACTGGACATGTGGCTACACTATCGAATGATGGTACAACAATTATGATATATGGCGGATGGGATCCGAATACAGAAGTTGAGAATGGTGATGATATGATGTTTGGTGATAGCTACCTCCTCGATACGAAGACTTGGAGTTGGAGAACAGGGCCAAAACCTCGATATGAAGGTGCCTCTTCATCGACGAATGGCGGACCTGAACGTGTAGGACACTCGGCTGTGTTGGCTCCCGGAGGGAAGCATGGCGTTCAAGTACTTGTATTTGGTGGACGTGTTCAAGGTGGCACTTTCGTCGGCGACTTTCAGAGTTTGAGTGTCTGAGAGGGGCGTGTGTGAGTGTTTGGTATTGTGACAACCTTTCATTATATAATAATGGGATTAATTCTTGATCGTTTTGGATTTGGAATGATTGGTGACACAGCAACTTGTATCGTACCAAAATCACAATACAATACTTCTTTCGTCAAATCACATTGGTTTAGGTCATTGGAAGAAAGATGATCATAGCTGTTTCCAATGTCATCCCTTGCGCCTATTGGACAATAATCACATCGACGGTCACATTCGTTTTCGACAAGAACCTCATGCATTGGTAAAAAATGGTACTCGTCGTCGCAACTACCTACATCATATTCATCAATATTTTGGTTGTCACTGAACAGAATTTCATGCAGAAAGTCGTCATCCAATATTTCTTCGTAATCTTTTCCTTTGGAGTCATCCAAGGGAATAGTAACGTCACTGTCAGACAATTCCTCTGGCATGTTGTCAAGGAGTAGGGATACGTCAAGTCCTAACTCTGGAGGAGGAGGAAGTCCAGTCGAAGTATTGCGCATCTTGATCACTTCAAAATTCCTCTCGTACTTTCTCTTCTTCTTTCCTTCGTGACGTTCATTCCTCTTTGCGTTGTTATTCTTTCGAGCGACATTGCAGCCAACGCTGAACCTCTTACGTCGCTCGTCTTGGAAACGGGCCTGCTGCCTTCGTCGCTCTTGTTGATGAAATGTTTCGACAAACTGGGGATAAGCACAATCGACAAGGGACTGGAATTCACATGTGTTGAATTCAAGCGTGTCATCCTTGTCAACAACACAGATGGTGATCGACCACGTAACTTCGTAGCAAGGTACAAGATTTCTCACTACACATTTGTTGATACGAATCGGCACAGGCTTGTCCTTGGGTTTCGAAGTAAGGGCGTATCTGTTCCTTGGTCCTGAGGACCAAAGATCTAGTCTTGCAAGTAGCTTGGGCAACGTCTGTTTGATGTATTCATGTGATGACTCCTTCGTTCTTCCTTTGAATATCATTGAAGTGGTGAACATTGTCGCGGGATCTGGTGAAATATTGTAAGGCTTGGATTGAAATGATCTAAGCCTAAGCGGCAAAGTATTCCCATTCGGCGAAAAGTACTGATCAACAATGTGACGAGGTGCAAGCGTTGACGACCTGCTCAGAGCCTTCTCCTTAAGCGACCGTAAGAATTTCTCATCCGACGTCACGGCGATGCAACATTCACCTGGCTCGGTTCCGCACTCGGCACATCCATGCGTTTGATGATTGACTTTGTCTCCTGCGTGGAGACAGATGGAACATCTTCGGGATAAAGGAATTGTGCATGGTCCATCGTCGTCGCAATCGATATTGCATTTCCTCGACGCCAAAGTGATGGTAGCGCTTTCATCAGACCATGATAGCAATTTGTCAAGGCACGTCCTATCGTCACATTGACGTGTCGTCCTCCGACAAGCGTCTAAGAAGCGAACGGCCTTCCTGTGACCACAATTTAAGACGCCCGCTCCACACATATCACTTCCGCTGATCATGCTGAACGCAATCAAATCTTCTCGACATAGACCAATCTTCCTCGTTTGAACATCACTATCAAGCGAACCAACAATGGCCGTCAGTCTCTTCGAATCGTATCGCATAACCTTGCCCTCCTCGAGATTCTCCAGCGTGAAGTTTGTGTATAGCGTTCGTGCTCCAAATAAGAAGCAATCACCGTCATTGGAAATGACACCATCCACTACTCCAGAAGAGTCAAGGAGAGCACAAAGCGCCTCTGCCTCAGCGTCAGCACGTACCACTGGTACACCTAATGCTTTAAGCAAAATCTCACATCGTCTACACGCATCCAAAAACTGTGACCCCGATCTCCGGACAATGACCTTATCTCCGCCTCCTCCCTCTGTACGTATACTGCGTCTGAGTCCCTCTGCTACAAAGACCAGTCCTAAACCTAATCGTAATAATTTTATCGTTCGCGTGTACACAAGATGCAAAGCCGGATCGGAATGAAATGTCGATAGAGCAGTAGAGGCGATACCCTCACATATCCATATGGACAAATCAACAGCAAGAATTGTTTGTTTTCCTCTGGTGAAATTGAAGTCATTTATTTTCACAGGACGTCCACAGCCTGCTTCGTCAAGGACCGCCCATAGATTAGACACTGTCATATTTTATCGTGTAGTGCCAGCTCCAGCTCGATGATGAGTGTGGAGCACCAAGATTGTCCCTCCAAGCTTGTCGTCTATGGAAAGCTACGCACCAGAGAGGAGAATTAAAGCAAGGAGGAGAGTTAAGTAAAGGTTCTGTCCAAATTAATCCTTGGCTTGACAGCAGGACGACCATGAATTATGGATCAAAAGAAAAAGCCTTGCGCGCCCATTTTCACTTTGAAGGAAAGATACAGGAGACGAGGACGACACAGATCACACACTAAAATTACTACACACAACAATCTCCCCAAAATGGGCTGGAGTTTCATCTTATACTCCTCCTGTTGACATTATGTTAATACTGTGATAAGCAACGCGTGCAGCAACCCTTTTGTAACTAAATCATCCATCTCTTTTCTTATCTTCTTGGTTATATCATGATGTACTTTTCTGGGGGATTGTTTGTAGTCGGATCCTCCATCAAGGCAGAAATAGCAAGCTGCGTCGGGATCAAGGAGGGGGGAAGAAGTGATTTTTGTCGTCTTGTCGGCGTCGATGACCCGCCAAAATAATGAAGGGAACTTATTTAGACTATTATCTCTGTAGTCGTCATCCGTGCTCAACATAATTCCATCGCCTTCAGGTTCTTCTCCTCGATCATGTCTAAGCGTCCTGCACCGCCTTCCCCAACGCAGCATTCCAAGACGAAGACGCAAAAGTCTCTTTCTGCATTCTTCGTTGGTGGCGGTACCTCCTCCAAAGAACCAACAATGACATCGTCAACCACGCTATCATCATCATCATCATCATCATCATCATCATCTGAATATAAAATATATTGTGATCTCGATGGTGTCCTTGTTGACTTTGATGCAGGCGTTCGAAATATATCGGGCGGGCGCTCGCCTGATGATTTTCCAAACTCATCCATGATGTGGTCGGCCATTGGCCGCGCTGATCGATTTTATGCCAACTTGTCATGGACATCGGATGGTAAGGCACTTTGGAACGTGCTGGTAACACACATTCCAACGCCGAACATACTAACTGGCGTACCAATGTCCAGTAAGAGTCGTGAAGAAAAGTTTGCTTGGTGCAAACGAGAATTAGCCGGTGACGGTCTTGTTATTAATCACGTTGACTTGGCCGGGAAGAAGAGTTCACACGAACTCATTACCGGTCGACGAAAGGATAATACACCCGGAGTAGTCAATGTAATAACTTGCTGGAGCAAGAATAAGCATTACGAGAGTAAACGTAATCATGTACTCATTGATGACAGATTGGCATTGAAGGATGAATGGGAGAAAGCGGGTGGATTGTTCATACATCATACATCCACGGAACGAACGTTGGCAATGTTACAAGAAAAGGGAGTGCTTCATGTGGAAAAAAGTTCTACAGTATAATAAATACATATTATTCGTACACCTTCATTTTATGTCTTGCCTATCGATCTGACCCATGCAATGACATCCAGTAGATTATCAAATTGAGATGATGGTGCGACTACTGATGATCTACTGATAGTACTGCCCCCCTCTTCGCGTGTCAAGTCTTTGATCCATCTCGATAACAAATCGCCTGGTGTTAGCACCCCATTGAGTCGAGATTCCAATATCTTGTGCTGACTTATTCTACCAGTCGAGTCAATAATGTATTCAGAGGAAATATCAATCTTTAATGGTGCACCAAATCCTTGATTGTTCCCTTCTCCCTGTTGTTGAGATGATGATGATTGTCCTCTCATCATCCCTCCCAATGGTAGCTGTGGAG
>Ga0247833_1003281_pt1 | contig 21869 bp, 22 predicted proteins | sample LaCruzMarch2015__7_FD_187117 | JGI IMG/M metagenome (GOLD analysis project Ga0247833, IMG submission 187117) | Freshwater microbial communities from meromictic Lake La Cruz, Castile-La Mancha, Spain - LaCruzMarch2015_8m | ecosystem: Environmental > Aquatic > Freshwater > Lake | place: Spain... | reverse complement strand
TGATGGAGGAGGCATGGCTGGCCATGGCCGTGGCTGGCCATTGGATCATCAGGGTGACAACCAGGGCAGCCACGGAGGCCAGCGAGAGCAGGCGTCTTCGGAGGCGAATTCTCATCAGGTCTTCCTTCTAGGGGGTGCCTCCTTTCTCTACCCAGCTTCGGGCTCGGCGAAGACGCCCGTTGTCGCCACTTGGGCCCGCAGGATGCATCATCTGACGGTTGTTCAGTGGTGCCAGTCTGTCTGGGCTCTGTAGCGATTCATTTCTTTGTTGCTGCACTCTGCTTCGCTTCTGCCATAAGCAGCCAGACCCGCTTGCAGGCCGCCATGAACACCACCCGCCTGGAGGCCTTCAGTGACGGCGTCCTGGCCATTGTCATCACGATCATGGTGCTGGAGATCAAGGTGCCCCACGACACCGAACCGGCGGCCCTGGTGCCCCTGATTCCTGTCTTCCTCAGCTATCTGCTGAGCTTCGTCTATATCGGCATCTACTGGAACAACCACCACCACATGCTGCATACGCTGCAGCGCGTCAGCGGCCCAGTCCTGCTGGCCAACCTGCATCTGTTGTTCTGGTTGTCGCTGGTGCCGTTCGCCACCGGCTGGATGGGCCAGAACCACCGGGCGATCGCACCGGCCGCCCTCTACGGGGCCGTGATGGTGATGGCGGCTGTGGCCTACTTCATCCTGCAGGGGCGGATCATCGCCAGCCAGGGCCCCGACTCCCTGCTGCGCCGCGCCGTGGGTCGCGACTGGAAGGGACACACCTCCCTGACGCTCTACCTGGTGGCGATGCTGGCGAGCCTGCGCTCCCCGGCCTTCGCCCAGGCGATCTATGCGCTGGTGGCCCTGATGTGGCTGATCCCCGATCGCCGCATCGAGCGGGTGCTGTCCGACTAGGCGCTCTGGACGCTCACCAGCTCCTGGGCCGTGAAGTGGGCGGCCTGCTCCAGCAGGTGCCGTTCCTCTTCATCGGCCCGGGTGCAGGCGAAACCGTAGCGGGCCCTCAGCCAGCGGCTGGAGTGCACCGCCCTGCTGGGCACCTGAGGCTCAGGCCACCAGGGCCGACCAGGTGAAGGCCAGGCCGATGCCCATCAGCAGGCCGGCGGTCAGGCTCACCGCACCGCTGGAGGCGTTCTGGCGCCAGCGCCGCACGGCCGTCAGGGCCACCACCAGCAGCAGGGTCTGGCTCACCAGCAGACCGGCCAGATAGAAGCCGATCGGGGCCGGTTCCCAGCCGATCACGGCGCCGCTGAGGGCGTAGCCGTGCAGCAGGAAGGCGGGCACCAGCACGGCCGGTGGCAGGCGGCGGGCCAGCACCAGGCCGGTGAGGGCCACCGACAGGGCCACCAGCGGCTCGACCCAGGTGAGGCCGGGAAGGGCCAGCCCCAGGGCATTGCCCACCAGGCCGCAGCCCAGCAGGGCCAGCACCCAGCGGAAGGGGTGGACGATGCCCACCAGGCCGATCGCCAGCAGGAACAGCAGGTGGTCGGGGCCAAGGATCGGGTGGGCCAGGCCGCTCAGCACCCCAGTGAGGGGGCCGGGCTTCAGGCCGGTCAGATCCATCACGTGGTGCGCCGAGGCCGGGGCCGCCAGCAGCAGGGGCAGGGCGACCAGGGCGACCAGGGCAATGGGCGTGGCGATGGGCGTGGCGATGGGCCGGACGCCGCTCCGCTCAGCCAAAGAAGGCAGGTTCATGGGAAATCTCCGGTCCTCGCCGGCAGGAAATGGGGTCGAGTGGGGGTGAGCGTTCTGACTGAGGACGCCGGGCCGGGAAGCCTGGTGTCCATCACAGCTGCGGGACAGCGGCGGACTCGGGCTACCCCTCACCGCCTTTCCTCCTTGCGTCCTCCCCGTGAAGGGGAGGAACCTCCTGGGCGCCATCCTCTCCCCTTCCCGGTCAGAAGCTGCGGTCATCGGGCGGCAACGTCACCGGCTGCGGTCACAATGGGTGGACGGTTCCCGGGGTTCACCTCCGGGAGGAAACGAGGAAAGTCCGGTGCACGGCTGGGTTCGCCCCGTCGTCATTCCGGCGCTGTCCCGCAGCTGTGATGGGGTCACCCTCAGCCAGAACGCTCGCCGTGAACCGTTCCTTCCATCCCCGGCGCGGACCGGGACCCTCGATGACCCACTTCTCCGGCCTCCGCTCCTGGATCCTTCTGGGGGGCGCGGCCGCCCTCGGTTTCGTGCTGATCGGCCAGCCGGCCCAGGCCCACGGCCTGGCCCACGGCGGCCTCGGCCACGGCTTCCTCCACCCCATCACCGGCGTCGATCACCTGTTGCTGCTGATCGGCGTGGGTGCGGCCGCGTCCTACGTGTCCGCCGAGCTGCTGCTCTGGGGCCTGGCCGGTGCTGTGCTGGGGGGCCTGGCCGGTGCCATGGGCTTCGCCCTGCCCTTCGCCGAGGTGCTGGCGGCCCTGGCGATCTCGGCGGTGGCGCTGCTGATCCTGCGCTCCCACCGGGATGGCCGCAGCCCAGGGCTGGCCTTCGCCGGCACCCTGGTGGCCGGTGCTGTTGCCCTCCACGCCCTGCTGCACGGCGGTGAGGCACCGGTGGATGGCTCAGCCCTGGGCTGGTGGGCGGGGGCCCTGGCGGCCTCGCTGCTGGTGGGCGGTGGTTCGTTCCTGGCGCTGCGCCGCCTGCCCCTGGTCTGGACCACCCGCCTGGCCTTGCTGCTGGCCGTGCTCGGTGGCGCCCTGGCCCTGGTTCCCCTGGCCGCTCAGGCCGGCTGAGGTCCCGCCTGCAGGGAGGCCGCCATCGCCAGGGCGCCCTGGCAGGCATCGCCGGCGGCCGTCACCAGCCGGCTGCTGGGCACGGCCAGCTCCAGGCTTCGGGCGAAGGGGCGGCGCAACTGTTCCAGGTGGCGCAGCGCCCCGCCCATCGGGCACACCGGCGGCCCCACCAGATCCAGGCCCCTGGCCACGCCTGTCGCCATGGCCGCCAGTGCAGCAGCGTTGCGCTCCATCACCGCGATGGCCACCGTTTCGCCGGCCCCGGCTTGTTGATCGACCACCGGCGCCAGCCGGGCGAAGCCGGCGGGGCCGAAGCTGGCCGCCACCACCAGGGCCTTGAGCCGCTGCGCTGAACCTGGATCGTCCGGGTCGAGCTCCAGGGCGGCCCACAGGGCCCGCCGCAGGGGCGCGTCGGCGAGGCGGCCATCAGCCATCTGCAGGCTCAGGGCCAGGCCGTCCCGGCCGATGTCCATGGCTGAGCCGGCCCCATCCAGCAGCCAGCCCCAGCCAGCGCAGCGGTGCTCGCGCCCGCTCCCGTCGCGGCCGACGGCGATGGTGCCGGTGCCGCTGATCACCACGATGCCGGCCCCGTCAGGGAAGGCCCCGCGCAGGGCGGTGCGCTCATCGCCGCTGACCGCCACCCGCTCCAGGGGTAGTCCCAGGGCATCCGCCGCCAGGGCCTGGCCCTGGGCCTGCACCGGGGAGCCCTGCTCGATGCCGCTGGCCCCCACGGCGGCCGCCACCAGCACGGCGGCCGGGCTGCCGCCCTTCACGCCGGCCATGGCCCGCTCCAGGCTCTGGCGCAGGGCGGCGCCAAAGCGTGCGGGACCCTCCGGGGCCGCCAGGTGGCAGACCCCGGGGCCGTCCCCTTCGCCAATCACCTGGCCGTCCTGCGCCAGGGCCAGGCGGCAGCTGGTGTGGGTCTGGCCGGCGTCGAAGCCGGCGATCAGCCTCACGGCTGTGGCTCTGCCGGTCGGGCGGCGGCCGCCAGGGTGGCCAGGCTGAACAGACCGATCAGCTGCACCTCCGGCCGGAAGAAGATCGTGTCGGTGAGGCCCTGCACCCCGAGGGCCGCGAACACGGCCACCGCCGCCAGGCTGGGCAGGGCCAGGGGGGCGCTGCTGCGCCACTGGCCCAGGCCCACCTTCACGGCGCTCAGCAGCAGGCCCAGCCCGGCGAGCAGCCCGGGGATGCCGGCTTCCACCAGCAGCTCGAGGGGGATCGAGTAGGCACTGAGGGCGTTGAACTTGGGCTGCTGATACAGCGGATAGATGAGGTTGAAGGCGCTGTTGCCCGGGCCGATGCCGATCCAGGGGCGGTCCTGGATCATCGCCAGGGCGGAGGTCCAGACGTTGATGCGGAAGTTGTTGGAGCTGTCCTCCCGGCCCGCCACCAGGCTCATCACCCGCACCCGCAGGGGCTCCACCTGGGTGACCAACACAACCAGCACCACGGTGGCGCCCACCAGGAGCAGCAGGGGGAACAGGCGCCGCCACAACGGCGGCCAGTCGCGGGTCTGGCGCAGCACCAGCAGCAGGGCCAGCAGGCCGAGGGAGGCCACCATCCCCATCCAGGCGCCGCGGCTGTAGGTGAGCACCAGGGCCACCAGGCCCAGCACCAGGCTGGCCAGGGCGAACAGGCGCCGGCCCCGCCCCTGCCAGCGCAGCAGCGCCACCACGGCCAGGGGCAGGATCGGCAGCAGGTAACCCCCCAGCAGGTTGGGGTTCTCCAGGGTGCTGTAGATGCGCACCGTGCCCTCGGCCACCGAGTTGTTGTCCGACCAGCGGGCCAGGGCCCCGGGGGCTTCGTAGAGCTGGCGGATGCCGATCACGCTGGTGACCAGCTCGCCGGCCAGCAGGGCGCCCACCAGCCGGTCCCACCAGACCGGGGCGGTGGCCAGCAGCTGACGCATCAGGGCATAGACGCTCAGGTAGCTGAGCAGCTTGAACAGCCCCACCAGGGCGGCCTTGGGCACGGGCGAGAAGCCGGTGGCCACCACGGCCACCGCGATCACCAGCAGCAGCCAGATGTTGATGGCGCCGAGGCGACCCGGCGGGGTGCGCAGGGCCCAGACCACCCAGAGCAGGGCGGAGGCGGCGATCAGCAGGCTCAGACCCGCCCGGGTCACCAGGGGCAGGCCGGCCATCAGGGCGCAGAGGATCCAGCCCGCCACCAGGGGCAGATGGGCGCCGAGTCGGCCGGCGGGCCGGCCGGCCAGCAGCCCCTGCCAGCGCAGCAGCAGGGGCACGGGAGCGGGGGCAGGCACCATCAATCCGCTGCAGCGTCGAGGCGATTATCGACGCCACTGGTGGTGGGTTCCAGCTGGGCTTCCAGATCGGCCAGTGGCGGCAGGGGGGCGCTGTTGCGGCGGTAGAGGCTGCGGTGCACCGGCTTGCCCTCGGTCAGCACCTGACCTTCCCGTTCGGTGGCCACCGGCAGGGGATTCCGCTCGGGGCCGCATTCCTCGGGCCCGGCCAGCTCGAAGGCGCCGCTGGCCTCCACCAGCTGCCGCATCGGGGCGATCAGCGCCTCCACATCGCTCTGCAGGAACAGGGACCGGCGGGGGGCCAGGGCCGCGGCGATCGCCAGCAGCAGGGCGGGCTGCAGCACCCGGCGCTTGCGGTGGCGCAGCTTGAACCAGGGGTCGGGGAACTGCAGGGTGACCAGCTCCAGCTGACCCGCGCTCAGCAGCGCCAGCCACTGCGGCAGGTTGACGTTGGCGTTGCCGTAGAGGAAGCGCAGGTTGGTCAGCCCGTCGCGGCGGCGGTCGTCCTCGGCGGCCTCCACCAGGGTCCGGCGGATCTCCAGGCCCAGGTGGTTGCGCTGTGGTGCCAGGGGGGCCATGGCCAGCAGGAAACGGCCCCGGGCCGAGCCGATATCCAGATGCAGGGGCAGGGAGGGATCGGCGAACAGCTCGATCAGCGGCGGCAGGGGCCGTGCCAGCTGGTGGATCCGGCTGAGGGGATTGACGTGCTGGCGCACCATCAGAGCGGTGTGGCGTCGCCCCCGGGCGGCTCGTTCGGCACCAGGAACCCCCAGCTGGCGGTGTAGCCGTGCAGGTGGGTGGTGCCGCCCACCGGGCCGATCTCGCCGTTGCAGAACAGGCCGGCGATGGGCACGGTGCCGAACACCTCCCGGCAGAGGCTCACGTCGCCGTCGACCTCGCCGTAGAGGCCTTCGCCCCGCCCCAGACAGGCGAACAGGAAGGCGGCCAGGGGCTCACTGCGGCGCCGTGACTGGCGGGCCAGCAACTGGCGGGATTCGTCCCGGGAGGCATCGGCATCGCGGAGCTGGAACTGCACCTTCTGGCCGACGCGCATGCGTTCGCCCACCGCCACCGCCCCGTTGCGGGGATCGACGCCGATCAGGTTGCGCACCAGGAAGGACCCGGGCGCCTCTGTCACGGGGGTGAGGGCGGCGCTGGGGAGGCTGAAGTCGCTGCGTCCCACGCCGAGGAACAGGGAGTGCTTCACCTGCTCCCGCTCGGCCGGGGTGAGGTCGGTGAGGATCGACTGCAACGCCGCCACGGGGCTGTTGCGGGTGCTGCCGCAGCTCACCTCGATCACCACGTTGCGCTGGGCCTGCTCCACCTCCAGCACCGGGCCGATCGGCCGGCAGCCCTGGGCCACCAGCGGATCGAGACGCCAGGAGCCGCTGATCAGGCAGCCCACCGCACCGGTGCGGACGGTGTCGGCAGGGTCGCTGTCGCCAGAACCACCGCTGCCGAAGAGCAGCGAGCCGTGGGCGGCGCTGTGGGGGCCGGCGATGCCGCCCACCTTGGTGGTGTTGGGGTAGGCGTAATCGAGGCCGCTGATCAGGTCGTTGATGGCGGTGCCGGTGGGATCGAGCAGCAGCAGCATCGACTGGCCCTCCTCCAGCTCGGCCCCCACCCGCTCGCGCCAGGGCTCGGCCGGACCATCGAGGTCGGGCAGGGCGGTGGTGTCGATGGCGAAGGGGCGCAGGCTGGCGCCGGGCAGCCGCAGCAGGGTGACCGCCAGGGCCGGCTGGTGCTCGATCTCATGGGGCGCGCCGGCTGGATCGGTGCCCACCACGCCGCCGCCGACGCAGCCCAGCCAGTGGGCGGCGCTGAGCTTCTGCTGCAGCAGGGGCAGCAGGCGGGGCAGGTCGCTGGCGTAGCTGGCGGAGGCGAACACCAGGGCCAGGTCGGCCTCCGGGGCACCCCGGAGCTGCTCGAACACCTGGTTGACCGCTTCCTGAAGCGAGCTGTCCCGGCCCAGGGCGGTGCGGCACCAGGGGCCGCCAGGACGGCGTTGCAACCAGGGAAAGGAGGGAAGGGAACCCATCACCGGACCCTATCGCCTGGGGGGCACACGGATAATGGCGCCTTACCGAACCGAGCGGACGTGCCGGAACAGCTCTATCGCTCCCTGGTCTGGCTCGACGTGCGGCTGGGAATGCTGTTCGCCGTGGGGCTACCGCTGGTGCTGCTCCTCTGGGCGGCCCTCCGCCGGGAGCAGGCGCTGGTGCGCCTGATGGGCCTCTATTGGAAGGTGGCCAGCCTGCAGCTGATCGCCCTGCTGCTGCTCACGGGTAACCGCCCCACCGGCTTTCTGCTGCTGGTGGTGGCGCCCCTGCTGGTGGTGGCCAGCCTGTGGTTCTGGGTCGATCTCAACGAGGAGCTGGCCGACATGCCCCCCTGGCGGGCCCTGCCCCTCACCCTGCGCCTCTGGCGCTGGAGCCTGACCCTGCTGTCGCTGGCCGGGGCGAGCCTGGCCGTGACCGCCCTGCCCTGCATGGGCGGCGCCGGCGCCACGTTGCCCCTCTGCCGGGTCTGGCAGGAGGCGCCCCTGGGGCTGCACGGTGTGGTGGCCAAGGTGTTCGCCTTCGTGTTCGGCGGGGAGTGGACGACGGGGGTGGCCGCCTTCGTGGGCTACGCGGCCCTGGTGGCCTACGTGGTGGGACTGCTCCAGTGGCTGGTGGTGCGCCTGCCGCGGCTGGGCCGGGTGGCCGGCGAGTTCTGAGTGTTGCTTCGGTGCTGTCCCCCATGACCGACACCACGCCCGACGCCGCTTCCCCCTCCGTTGCCGCCCTGCTGGCCGCGCTGGAAGAGATCAGCCGCCAGCGCCCCGACCGGGTGCTGCGCCTGGTGGGCACCCTGCCGCTGCCGGAGCCGGGGGAGGACGAACCGTTCGAGCTGCTGATCTTCCGTGGCTTCTCCAGCAGCGTCACCCACCCCACCGCCTTCGACCCCGACCAGCCGGCCCTGCCGGCCTCGGCCCGGATCGCGGCGGCCGAACTGCTGGCCGGGCCCCTCAACCCCAGCGACGAGCGGCGCCTGGCGGGACCGCTGCCGGCGGAGACGTTCCTGGATCCGGGGGCCTGGGAAGGAACGGCAGGGGGCTGAATCGGCAGCTTCACCCAACCCCGTCCGTGCCGATCCCCTGGATCAACCAGGGCCCGTTGGCCGGCTTTTTGCCCTATACCCCCAGACGCATGGGCGGCTCGCCGGTTTGTCTGATTCAGCCTGAGCCTCGCTCGAGCGACCGCAGCGACAGCGGTGCTGACGTCAAGCTGACCGCTTGCCCTTCAGCAAAAAGACCTTGATGGGGCCTTTGCTTTTGATGTCGATGAGGCCGCGCTCTTCGAAACGGTAACTGGAATTGAGTAGCGCGTGGGTCTCTGGCGTCACCTGGATTTCTCCAGGAACGCCATGCGATTCCATCCTGGAAGCCGTGTTCACGGTGTCACCCCATAGGTCGTAAGCGAACTTTCGCTTACCGATCACACCGGCTATCACAGGCCCGGAATGGAGGCCAATTCTGATCTGCAACGACTGCCCCGTTTCGTTGTTGTGCTGCTTAATGACCTGCTGCATGTCCAGCGCCATTGCCGCCATCTGCTCGGCATGGTTGGAGCTTCGGGTAGGCACTCCGGCAACGGCCATGTAGGCATCGCCGATGGTTTTAATTTTCTCGGCCCGATGCTTTTGGCTGAGGTCATCGAACTGAGTGAAGACTGAATTCAATAACGTGACCAACGCTGTTGGGCTGACGGTCTCTGTGTAGCGCGTAAATCCAACGATGTCTGCAAACAGAACCGTTGTTTCGTCAAAATTGTCAGCGATGAGAGCGTGGCTTTGCTTCAGTCGCTCCGCGATCGGAACCGGGAGAATGTTTGTGAGCAAGCGATCTGAGCGGTCACGCTCGATGGCCAGATTGCGTTCGGCTCGGTTGATCACCTGGAAGGCCACGCTCCCCATGGCGATACCGCAAAACAGGAAGCCCGCCAGGTTGCCAGCCTTTCCCATCGCCCAGTAATTGGCTGACAGGTTCTGCATGAGACCCTTCGGCGGCACAGGCAAGGCGAAATCGACAGCGAAGAAGCAGACCCCCGTGAAGATCATCACCGCAAACATCCAGCGCCGTTGCGTTGCCGGAAACATCAGACACTGCAAGAACACGCAGACGACCAGAAACACGTCCCAGCGCGATTCTGTGCCCATCAGGACCTGATAGGTGCTCAGGAACAGGGTTGCGGCCACTGCAAACCAGACCCTGGCCAGCAGGTAAAGCCTGAGCTTGTTCCAGAGCAGAACAATGCCGATGAACAGACCATGGGCCACAAAAAGGAGCAATAGCGAAGCTGGCACCTGAAAGATCAAGCCAAGCGCCAGGTTTTGGGCGACGAGGATGAGCACCAGTAGCACAACAGCATTCAGGAACACAATCTGCCGAGTCTCGGTGGCAGGTGTTTTCCTGTCGATCCCAATGCCGATCAGTTGGCTCCAGTAGCGTTTCAGCATGTTCACGATCAAAGGCTTTCTGTGCGCTTAGCCTGCGGAAATATCAGTTGATCCATTGGTGGAATCGTATTTCAAAAACCCGATCACCAGTAACGACCATGCGATGATCAGCCCTAATCCGGCGCCGATATGCGTCAGTTTGAGCACGAGCTCTTGCCACGGTTCGCCGCCGGTGGCACCTGCCTGACTCGCTGCAATCGACAACGGCTGCAGCGTTCCCCACCAGGCATTGGCGAGTTCGGAGAGAGCCATGGTCCATGTCAACCAGGCCGCCAAGACCATCACCCAGATGGACTTGATGCCCACGCGATGGGGGAGCGCCAGCAGAGAAGTTGCTTGCACGATGAACAGCATGCCGTTGGATACGAACTGGATATGGGCACCCAGGGCGAGTCTTGGGTACGGAGTGCCGGGTACGACAAGGCCCCACACCAATCCGACCAGAACGAGAACCATGCCGTGAATCAGCAGCTGTCGACTGCCGCTCTGGACGTTCATACGTGAAGGCCTCTATTTGTGGCCCGATGCTATGCCGCGTGCGCCATGGGGGCCAGCCCACCTGAGTGAAGCTTCAAGGGGCACCTGACGGGAGGACGCTTGCGTCAGCCCTGCATTTGGTCATCGGGCCGACTGGGGTCCTGGCCCGGAGAAGCCGTCTGAGCAGCGCCCCGGGTCGCCGCTACCGCTCGATCCGCCTTGGACGTCTGGCGGTGTCGATCAGCAGGTTCTGCAGGAGCACGCGGCTGTGGGCGAGGGCGGCGCGGAGTTCCGTGAGTTCCCTCCCGCTACCAGGGCGAATCCTTCGCGATCAAGGACCAGGTGTCCTGCCACCATGGGCCAGGTGGCAGAGAGGGCATGGCCTTGAGGGATCCAATCAGGGACTTCTTCAGCTTCCTGCTGGGGGGTGTGCTCTTTTCGATGGGAGCGTTCCTGTTCTTCAACCAGGTGATGGTCAGCTCGGTGCCCATGGGCCTGGGCCTCCGCTTCGGCCGGCGCGCCGCGGGTGGCTGGGGTGGTGCCGGTGCGGCCTGGGGCGGCGGCTGGGGGGGCGGTTTCGGCTTCTCCCAGGGCCTCGGTGGCGGCTTTGGCCTGCTGCTGATCCCGCTGACGATCGGGGTGTGCCTGCTGTTCGCCCTGCGCAACCAGCGCTGGGGCTGGTTCCTGGTGCTGGCATCGGTGGCGGCCCTGGCGGTGGGGATCCTGCAGACCCTGATCATGAGCTTCCAGCCCACCTCGCTCTGGAACCTGCTGACGATGTTCGCCCTGATCGGCAGCGGCGGTGGGCTGATGTTCCGTTCTCTGATGGCCTACGACGATGGCAAGGACCGGCAAGACCGAGCGGAACATGGGGAGCGGGAAGACCGTTGACGACCTGATCGTCGAAATGGAGCCGGTTCCTCCCGGGGGACGCCCCCCGAAGCCACCGGCCCTTCCCCCTTCATCCGGACCCTCCCGGTTCCCGATCCTCCAGCGGCTGCTGGTGCTGGGGCTGGTGGTGCTGGGCTTCGGCGCCGGCTGGATGGCGGCTGGCCTGCGGGCGTCCCTGGCGGAGAAGCAGCCAGCCGGCGGGCGGGGCGAGAGCCGCCAGGACCTGCTCGCCGATGGCTGGGTGGAATCGGATCAGGGGGTGTTCACCCGCCGCTGCCAGGGGATCTGCCGCAAGCCCCGCCTCTATGGCGGCGGCATCATCGACGTGATGGAAGTCGCCTGCCTGGAGCGTCCCTGCGGCGACATCCAGGCAACGTTCGCTGTGCTCGATGGCCAGGGCCAGGAGGTCGACAAGGTGGTCGAAGATCGAATCGGACGGCAGGGGGAACGGCTGCAGCTCGTGATCGAATCGCAAAAGCCTCAGGCCAAGAGCTTCGCCCTCCAGTCGTTCACCGCCCGCGCCAGGGTGGAGTGATGCTTCTGTTGGATTCACCGCCTTGAAGACACTCCGCTTCGACGACGGCGCTGCCATGCCGATGCTCGGCCTGGGCACCTGGAACGCCCCTGCGGGGGAGGTGGGCGCGGCGGTGACGGCGGCGATCAAGCTGGGCTACCGCCACATCGACTGCGCCGCCATCTACGGCAATGAGGCGGAGATCGGCGAGGCCCTGGCGGCGGCGATCCGCTCCGGCCTGGTGAAGCGGGAGGAGCTCTGGATCACCTCCAAGCTCTGGAACAACGCCCACGCCCCCAAGGACGTGGCCCCGGCCCTGGAGCGCACCCTGGCCGACCTGCAGCTCGACCACCTCGATCTGTACCTGATCCACTGGCCCGTGGCCTTCCGGCCAGGCGTGCTGATGCCCGAGAGCGCCGACGACCTGCTGTCGCTTGAGACCCTGCCGATCGCGGCCACCTGGGCGGCGATGGAAGCGGCCGTCGACGGTGGCCTGTGCCGCCACATCGGCGTCAGCAATTTCGGCATGGCCAGCCTCTACGGCCTGCTGGGGCAGGCGCGGATCCGGCCGGCCATGAACCAGGTGGAGCTGCATCCCTATCTGCAGCAGAAGGGGCTGTTCGCCTTCTGCGAGGCCCACGGCGTGCACCTCACGGGCTATTCGCCGCTGGGGACTCCGGGCCTGCCCCCCCCGATGCGGCCCCCAGGCCAGCCGGTGCTGCTGGAGGACCCCACGATCACGGCGATCGCCACGCGGCGCGGCCTCACGCCGGCCCAGGTGGTACTGGGCTGGGCCCTACAGCGCGGCACCGCCGTGATCCCCAAGTCGGTGTCGCCGAAGCGCCTGGCCGAGAACCTCGCCGCCGCCGAGGTCGAGCTGGCTCCTGAAGATATGGAGGCGATCGACGGGCTCGACCGGAGCCATCGCTTCATCGACGGCTCCTTCTGGGTGAAGGAGGGCGGCCCCTACACCCTGGAGACCCTCTGGGCCTGATCTCTGTCTACGGGTGGTTCGGAACCGTGTACCACCGCTGGACATGGGAGGTTGTCGCCAAAGCAATTGCAGCATCGGGGTGCCAGGCAATCAACGCGACCTGGAGGCAGGCGCAGACACGGTCTTTGCACCCTGCGCAACAACCTCTCCATCCCCCGGACAGGGTTCCTGCCTTGGCAAATCTCGCACCAGACTTTACGGATTCCGAATCAGTGCCCCTCACCGCTCGATGCACGGTAGGGTGATCAGAGAACATCGCCTGCATTGTTCCGGGCGTGATGACTGGGCCCATTGGAGGAACATGGAATGGCTGATTGCCGCATCAATCCCTGTGGTTTCTGGCTGGGATCTAAGGTTGACGGGTGGCCGGCCGTAGCGGCAGGTTTGTGGCTCATGGGGAGCTCGGGGTCAATCTCCCTGTGAGGGAACTCTAGATGGACTTTGACTTCAAGAAGGGGCTATCGAATAGCCACATCGTTGTCCTGGTGGTGGGGGCCCTTGGTGTCGCTTTGGTGACATCACTGGGTGCCCAATATGTCATCGAACTGGACCGCACGCAGGCCGGCAACAGGGCACCAACTCCAAAGGACAGCTACGAGATCAGTAAGCTGGATGCCGAAATCCGCCAGATCCGCAGCGATACCGCCGGCAGTCTGTTTGCCCTCAAGGTGATCGCCCTCTTTGTGACCGTGGGCGGTGCCGTTGGCGGCTACCTCATCGGGCAAAGCCGTACAACCCAGGCAAGGATCGGCTTCGAGGACAGAAAGAATGTCGACGACGTCTATCAGTCAATCATCCAGGAGCTGGCGGCCGAGTCGCCGGTTCTGCGCGCTGCCGCTGCGGTGAAGCTTGGCTCGGTATTGAACTCCTTCCCGGCGGAGTGGAACGTCAGCGGCGGCCGCCGTGAGCAGCTCATGCAACTGACCAAGCAGGTTCTGGCGGCGGCCTTGTCCATCGAGAGTGACCAGAAGGTGTTGAAGACGCTGACCATCAACTTGATCCTTTACAAAGCCAAACCGGACGACCCTCTGGCTGACGTGCGGGGCATAGACCTCTCAGGAGCGAAGGCCCACGATGCCTATTGGGCTCGTTGCGATTTCAGCTACGCGGATTTTTATGCCGCTGATTTAGCACGAACTTCATTCCGTAAATCCAAGCTGACGGGTGCCCAGTTTCGGGAAGCTTCGGCCACGAACGCTGTCTTCAATGAGGCCGATTGTACCGAAGCGAACTTCAAGATGGCCGACTTGCGCGGCGCGTCATTTGAGAATGCCACCTTGGATCGCACGAATTTCGAGGGCGCCCGCGTGCATGCCGTCTGCCTCGCCGGAGCAACACTCAATAACCTACCGCCCTCCGTGGTGGATCTATCGGAGGCAGGGGATGGCAGCCAATTGGTGCCGATCAGCCAATGGCTTGGCACGACAGTCCAGGCCTTCCCCCACCCCCCCCCCCCCCCCATGGGTGCGCCAAGGGAGGGTCATGGGACCACCATCAGGGATCCAGTGCCTGGCAGAGCTGGTGGGGTGAGCACGCCGCGGTGAGCCGCCGGCGCAGGTAGGCGATGGCCAAGTCGCCGCATTCGGCCACCAGCCGCTCGCGGCGGCCCTGCTCCTGGGTGGCCGCCAGCCAGAGCAGGTGGCCGACGGTCTTGACCAGCACGTAGGCGATCAGGTGCCCCTCCTCCGCGTTGAGGTGGCTGCCCTCAGCTGAAGCCTTGAGGGCGATCAGGCCGCTCCAGTGGTTGATCAGCCGGACGTCGGCCTCCTCCTCGATGGCCAGCAGCTCGGGGGTGGCGCTTTGCACATCCAGGAAGATGGCCGGGTAGCCGGGGTGGTCGCGTAAGAAGCGATCGGTGAGGGCCACGGCGGCGGTGATCGAGGCCTCCAGGGAGAGGGTGCGGCCGTCCCCCCGGTCGAAGAAGGCCGTGAGCAGCTCGTGCAGCTGCTCGGCGTAGAGCTGGGCGAGGCTGCGCAGGATCGCCCCCTTGTCGGGGAAGAACTGGTAGAGGGAGCCGATCGGGACCCCGGCTCTGGCGGCGATGGCGTTGGTGGTGGTGGTGCTGCCGACGCCGCCTGCCACGAATAGCTCCTCGGCCGCCGCCAGGATCCGCCGCACCCGTTCCTGGCTGCGGGCCTGGCGGGGCTGACGGCGCAGGGGCGAGGTCACGCTGGGGGCGGCTGTGGCGTCGGCCATGACGGGAAGCGGCAGACCGGGAAAACCTGAGCGATCCTCGCATCCCATTGGCAAAGGCGAGTGATGCTCATGTGTTCTATGACGTGAGGACTGCTCACGTTCCTTCGCGCTCATCCCGATGACCACCACCGTTTTCCGCCCCAATCCCGCCCCCACGGCCGCGTCGTTCGAGGCCCCGGAGCTGCCGCCCCAGCTGTTCCGCGTCCTCGGCACCTTCGTGGCCATGAGCGGCGGCGACACCGACCTCGAGCTGGTGGGGGCCTTGGCCGACGCCCTGCTGGAGACGCCCTCCTATACCCTGATGGCCGAGCAGCTGCGACGCGACCCGGCCTGCGCCGCGCTGATCGAGGCGCGCTGGATCCCCCCGGCCCACGACCTGGAGCAGCTGGCCGCCCTGCCCGAGGGCAGCCTCGGCCAGGCCTATGCGGCGTCGCTGGCCCGCCTTGGCTACGACCCCAACCTGCACGCCGGCATGGAGCCCGGAAGTGATGCGGCCTATGTGGTGCTGCGGCTCAGCCAGACCCACGACCTCTGGCACGTGCTCACCGACTTCGACACCACGGTAACGGGCGAGATCGGCCTGCAGGCCTTCCATCTCACCCAGTTCCCCTACCCCCTGGGGGCCATGCTCACGGCCCAGGCCCTGCTGACCTCCACCCTGGCCCCCTTGCCCTCGGCCCAGGCCGAACAGGAGGGAGACACCGATGCCGTCGCCCGTCGCTTTGACCTGCTGCTCTACAACCTGCAACTCTCCTTGCTGCGAAGCGAATCCCGCTTCCTGCGGCTCCAGAAGCAGGTGCGCCAGGTGACTCGACGGAAGTGACAGTGGCAATCCGACGCTTCCCATGGCTCCGATCTAACCGCCAAAGAGGTCATGGGGGAACTGGTTGGTCTTCATGATGCCTACCGCCGTGAAGTCGCATCCTGGAAGATCAGGCATCTGGTCGAGCAGACATCCAAAGTCTTTGAACCATTTCGAGTTTGGGCCGATGGTTTTGATCAGACGTGCAATCACCACCGATGCGCCATAAAGCCTCTGCAGTGATACCTCATCGTCAATCCAGTGCTCCATAAATGAGTCTCCCTTGAGCATCGGCAGAGGATTTTTGCTGGCATAATTCCAAACACGAGAATGATGCGCACAGCGATTGCGAAAGTCGCTGATGCCGCGTAGCCAGTCGCCCAGAACCTTTGGGTTGTCAATCTCAAAGCGCTTGGCGATTTCTAGCTGGTGACGCCGTTTGAGCAGACCGTAATACCGAGAAGCCAGCCCGAAGCTCCACGCTTCTACGACAACCCAAAATGGCATGGTCTTGTCGTTCTGCTTGTGCCAGAGGATGCAGTCCTCAGAGCAGCGAGAGAGGTGCTTCCCGTGATCTTCGACCCACTCATTCCAGGTGTTGCGCTTTTTGCGAGACTTTCTGTCCTGATAGTCTTGCAGAAAACGCTGATTGATGAAGCTAGCCATCGTGTGCGCGACGGGGTCGAGGCGCCCAAGCTCATGTGCTATTACGGTTCGGATGAACTTCAATCCTCTCAATGGCATCAAGGACGGCGAGCCTTAAACGCTTGTCATACAGATATAAATCTAAAATCCCCTGCAGGCTTGTGCCCGGCATGAAGGCATCAAGGCGCCTGGGCTTACCAGTTTGTGTATCGAGAACAGCTTCTCCTTGAGAATCGATTTCAATTTCGCGGCATGGGTACCAAAAGCCGCTCAGGCGGTAGTAGCCAATCTGCGACAGCTTTCGAGCGGCTCGCTGAGGGTCAGGCCCGACGTCCATCCCTCTCGCGCTGAGGAGATCAACGAGTTCGGAGTAAGACCTGAAGGGTTTGGGCGGTTTGGGGCTGGGGGAGGGCGACAATGGCTCCCTAGGCCAAAATGGATGGCTCAAGCGTGATGCAGCTCATGGCTGCAACAGGGGCTTGAGCTCTATCGATGGAAGCATGCAAGGTGAAGGGGGGAGCTGTCAACCGCCCTTCACCGACCAGAAATGACGAGGTGCTGACGCAAAAAGCCTGCAGTGCAGGCGATCTGACGATGATCAGGGCCGCTTTGGCAATTTCAAGCCATGCTGCGGCGCTGCAACACCAGGCGAAACCGAGGGCTGCCCGCCGCTGATCTGAGGCTCTCCCCTCCGAGCCCCGTTCCCTCCGCGGCTCGACCCTCTGGGTCTTGCTCCGGGCCTCTCCAGTCTGGGGCCTTCCTGACGTCAGGCCCCTACTGGGATCGGTCCCGTCGCTGCGCCGCTCTCGGCGCCGAGTCCATGGCCATGCTTTCTGCTGCTGCCTCACCGTTCTGCCGGCCCATCGCACCGGAAGGTGCGTTCTGCAAACCAGAGGAAGATCCGTTCCTGCTGCTCGAATCAAGCCTCAAGGCGATTGAGCGGATCCTGCTGCTGCGGCGGGGGCTGCCGCTGCGCCGCACCTGGATCGAGCAGCCCTATGGCGAGGAGGAGATCACCCTGCTGGAGGAGGAGGTGATCCCGGCGATCCAGCAGTGTCTGGCGCGAGTGGATGAGCTGGATGAGCGGTTGCTGGCCCAGCAGGAGCTGCTGCACCGCTGCCAGCTGGAGGCTGAGCGTGAGGTGCTGAGTGCGTTGAGGCTGCAGATGGCCTGAGGTCCAGGGCCGGGGGCTGCGGCCCCCTTCCCCATCAGGTCTTCTGGTCGCTGGCCGGGGACGGCTATCTGCGCGAACGCGGTTCGTACAAAACTCACCGGCATCTCATCTCGACTCGCTTACCCAACCCAGCAGGCCAATCCCGATGGGAGAGTTATAGGGTTAGCCTCACTCCGGCTCGGGGAGGGTGGAACCATGGCTGCTGGCCGTACTGACACCCTGCCTGCGCTGATGGCTGCCTGCCGTCCGCGGCAGTGGACCAAGAACCTGCTTGTGTTCGCGGCGCCGCTGTTCGCCTTCCGCTTTGAGGCCGCCGTCTGGCTGCCGGCCGCAGGGGCACTGGTGGCGTTCTGCCTGATCTCCAGTGCCATCTACCTTCTGAACGACTGCCTGGATGTGGCAGCCGATCGCGCCCATCCCACTAAACGCAACCGCCCGATCGCCGCCGGACTGGTGAGCATGCCGGCAGCCCTGACGACCGCTGCGGTGCTGGCGGTCGTGAGCCTCTCCCTGGCGGCCTGGGTGGCGCCTGCCCTGGCCGGGGTGGTGCTGCTCTACGGACTGATCCAGGTGGGCTACTGCCTGCAGCTCAAGCGGGTGCCGCTGCTGGATATCTTTTGCATTGCTTCCGGCTTCCTGCTGCGGGCCATTGCCGGTGCCGTTGCGGCACAGGTACCGCCGTCGCCCTGGTTCCTGCTCACGGCGGGGCTGCTAGCTCTCTTTCTGGCGATCGAGAAGCGCAAGGCTGAGCTGCAGGTGGCTCAGGTCCGGGGCGTGATCACCCGCAAGGTGCTCGAGCGCTATTCGCTGCCGCTGCTACTGCGGCTGGAGAGCACGGTGGCCACCAGCGCTTTCATGAGCTACTCCCTCTGGGCGGCGGGCCCTGCGTTGCGGGGGGCACCGACGAGTTGGATGCTGCTGACGGTGCCGTTCGTGCTGGTGGGGATCTTTCGGTATCAGCTGCTGAGCGACCCGGAGGAAGCGGAGCGGCGGCGGGAGCGGACGCCTGAGCAAAGCAGCGAGAAGCCGGAGGAGATCCGGCTGGGGGATCGGGGCATCAAGCTCACCCTGGTGGGGTGGTTGGTGACGACAGCGGTGATCGGGTTGCTCAGCAGGGTCAGCTGATGGGCCAGACGGTGGGCAACAGGGTCGCGGTCTTTGATGTGGATGGCACGTTGCTGCGGGGCGATTGCCTGTGGCTGGCCGCCCGCCGCTCCAAGGGAGCCATAGGGCAGCTGCTACTGGCCGCCGTGGCCGTTCTGCCCTGGCTGATTGGCTGGCAGTTACGACTGGTGAGCACCGGCCGGTTCAAGCAGCAGACCATTGCCGCCTTTGGTGTGTGTGAGGCGGCCAACCGTGCTAAAGCTGCGGGGCACGCTGATTGGCTGCTGGGCGCGCTGCGATTACAGCTGCGGCCGGAGGCGCTGCAGCGGTTGCGCTGGCACCAGCAGCGCGGTGACCGGGTGCTGCTGTGTTCAGCCTCGCCCCGGCTGCTCTTGCAGCCCTTGGCCGATTGGCTCGGAGTAGAGCTGCTCTGCACCGAACTGCAGCAACACGACGGGCGCTGGATCCCCAAGTTGGCGAGCCTTAACTGCAAGGGCCCGGAGAAGGTGTGTCGCCTCGAGCAGCATCTGGGCCCATTGGATGGGCTTTCGATTGAGGCCTACGGCGACAGTAAGGGCGATCGCGAGATTCTCCAGGCTGCTGATTTTCCTCATTATCGCAGTTTTCTGAGCGAACCCTGTTCCTATCCGGCTTTCTCTCTTGGGCCACCATTGCTGGTCGTGGCGATTGCACTACTGAGCTATGGGCTGCTAGGAGTTTGGATTCAGGGTGATCGATTGCTGCCTCTATTGCGAAGCTTGTGGCCTCAGATTTGCCAGGGATTGCTATTAGTGCTTCTGGCATTTGCAGTCCGCTATAGCCGCTGGAGATCACTCCTCGCATCCATAAACCAAAAACCGCTGATTTCAGCTGATGCGCGTATCTGGATGGGCTCATATGCATTCACTGCAACACCTGGCAAATCTGGAGAAGCAGTGCGCGCGCTTCTATTGAATCAGGAGTGCGGGATTCCAATTCCGCCCACATTAATGGCACTAGTAGTGGAGCGAATCACTGACGGCTTAGCTGTGCTGGTCTTGTTATCTCTAAATCTTCCTCTACTGTTTAGTGGCGATGTTCCCCTAGTGGTTCCGATTGGTTCTGGACTACTTATTGTTCTCATTTGTTCGTTGGTTTTGCGGAATCAATGGGCCAAGAGACAGCTCAAGGTTGCCGCAAAAAGTTTGCTGCCCTCCAGGCTAGCCAGTGCCGGCAGCGAGGGGCTTTCGGCGCTGAGGCAGCTCTTGCGACCTTGGTTGCTTCTCCAATCCACCTTTATTGGGGCGGTGGCTTGGAGCCTGGAAGGGCTGAGCATCTGGCTGCTGCTTCGAGGGATGGGCGTTGAAGTTGTGGATATTGGCGGCGCGATAATCGCCCATACTCTTGCATGCCTAGTAGGTGTAATAACGTTGCTCCCAGGTGGGCTAGGAAGCAGTGAAGCAAGTACAATAGGCTTGCTTTCTCTGCAGGGCGTACCTTTATCGATAGCTACCGCTGCGACTTTGCTAATCAGGCTAATGACCCTTTGGTTCTCCACAGCCATGGGAGTTGCGTGCCTTCTATGGCCGCGACAAAGATAATCATGACAGCAGGCTCACTTGAGGCGTTGACTGGATTAAACATCATTCCACTTGGTCTACCACAATGGCTATTCGCATTTTAAGCATGGTAATGAGAAAGAAGCTATTAATTGCGGGCTTCTTTCTTGCCTTCGCATTGAGTGGAGTGCTGTCAGCAGTATTCCCTAATAATGTCAGGATTGAGCCCAACTTGTGGTTTGGGGCTGATATTGGAAGGGTGATAAATGACATGGCCGAGCCACTGGCTAATCATTACAGGCTAAAAGTCCATCCGCTGTTTTCTCTTATTGTTCTTCCTGTCGCTCGGCCTGTATATTGGATCGGCAGGTTAATGGGTTTTGATGGTGGCCTTTCCAAGGGTATCGCCGCTCAATTCGTCACGTCAATGTCTGCGGGTGCGACGTGGATCCTTATCTATTTATTGGCAATCAGGATGGGCCTTTCTAGGTTCGCATCGCTTGGTATATCCCTGCTATTTCTTTCGTCGACTGCCTTCCTGTTTTGGTGGTCTACGCCCGAAACCTTTCCCCTGGGAGCAGTGACGATTTTACTGCCTCTTATTCTGCTTGCATACAACATTAAGTCTCATAAGGTTTGGGTAATGGCTTTAGTTGGCTCACTTTCGATGACAACCACGAACTGGGGTGCTGGCTTAATAGCTTCTCTCGTACGTTTCGGCCTGAGAAAAGCATTTCTAGGGTTGTGCGGGATGACTTTGCTATTGACCAGTCTTTTGATCTGTGTACAAAAAGCGTATCTGCCCTCGGCGGGCTTGCCGTTTCAACTTGGTGAAGAGCGCACATACATCAAAAGAAGTGTTCGACCGTTTGAAACTGCCTATCAGTTTTTTGTTGCGCCTGTTGCCCCTTTGACTCCCTCAGTAATTATTGGGGAAGGCAGGTATTCGCAATTCACGTTTGCGCTGCCAGGCTGGAGTGATATTTCGCTATTGCGTATCAGTACAGCGACGGCTTGGCTGGCGCTGCTCTTTAATGGAATTTATGCCGCTCTCTCGCGAAGAGACAATTCTGTCAGCATTGCTTTGGCATGTTTTTTGGGTTTTCAGTTTCTTCTTCATTCATTCTATGGGGATAGTCCTTTCTTGTATTCCGCCCACTATGTACCGGCCATGGTATTGCTGGCTGGGTACGGATTAACCGCCATGCCTGAGGCCCACAAGAAGAGCATCACTTTGCTTGTTTATGTGCTTGCGCTTATACTTCTTCCTCTTAATCTTGTCTATCTTTATGAGTCTTTTAAGCTCGGAGTTGCCCATCTTGCTGGCTAGCGATGTCGCACTCGTGCGTAGGAATTATTTTTTCAGGCACTTTGGCAGGGCGGCAACGACTTACGCTTATGGCGTTTAATGCGTCTGAATTGACGAAAATCCGTCCATCTCGGAAGGCGAATATGGGGGAAAATCCTTGCGGATCAAGGTGTGATGATCTCTGAGTACATAACTTTCAACACTTTCTGCGCCACAAAGTTGCAGAAGCCCTGGCCAGAGCTTGAGACTGCTTTAGCCAGCCTCGATTAAATGCCCCGCGGCCAGAGCAGGCCGCGGGCAGGGCGTGCTGAGCTGCCGGGGCTGCCACCACCATCACTACCGCCACCGCTGTCCCCGCCACCACCGCCAGCGAGGAACTGAGCGACGCCGAACGCGACCAGTTGCTGCATCTGCGCAGCCAGCGCCTCAATGCTTTCCGAGAGCGGCAAAAAGGAATGGCAACCACCCTCCTCTAACGAGGAACGAGGTGGATCACCACATCGCAACCGAGCGCATCGGCGTAGCGGCGAAGGGTTGACAACGCGGGAAGGTGCTTGCGGGATCCCTCCAGCCGGCTGATGGCGCTGCGGGTCGTTCCCATGCGCAGTGCCACGTCCTCCTGGGTCAGGCCAGCCCGTTTGCGAGCATCAAGAAGCTCGCGTAGCAGGCGGAATTCCGCTGCGGCTTCCTGCCTGGCCTCCGTATAGCCGGGGATCGTCGCGGCGCGGCT
>Ga0247833_1003278_pt1 | contig 21898 bp, 20 predicted proteins | sample LaCruzMarch2015__7_FD_187117 | JGI IMG/M metagenome (GOLD analysis project Ga0247833, IMG submission 187117) | Freshwater microbial communities from meromictic Lake La Cruz, Castile-La Mancha, Spain - LaCruzMarch2015_8m | ecosystem: Environmental > Aquatic > Freshwater > Lake | place: Spain... | reverse complement strand
ACGGCTGATGTGCAAATTCTACTGGATGATGAAACATTTAATGAAACCAGCTCCATCGATCTGAGCCATGATTACGGAGACAGAATCGAAATTAAGGGCGTTAGCGACCTGAATTTTAAAAGTGTATTGGGAAATCCGATTGTTAGTGTAAGTGGTGTTAATACAGCTGCATTGAGCGCTTGGATACAAATGGACGCTACTTCAGACTTTCCTGCTGTGGGAGATTATGTCGTGATTCATGCTGTTAGCGGTAGAGATGCGTGTTTTGTAATGGGAGGAGCATATGCTAATAAAGCATCAGTTCCGCAGGCATTTTTACACGACTATATTATAAATGTAGCAAATAATACAGACTTGAAACCTGTTGAAATGCATGCCGCAAGTCCTTTTCTTCTTTTAACTGATAATGTAAAAACTATCATCACACATTTAACGGCAAATGCCAATCCCGTTTCTTTGGTCCGAACCATATCCACTCTCGGCACATATAAATTTTCAGGTCCTACTGATGCTCCCCGAACTGCATATTTCTTCAAAGAAAACACAATAACAGAAACGTCAGTGTTTGAAAATGCTCAACCTGGATCACGTGTCCAGATTGTGCAAATGGGAAATGACGGAGCTTACAGAAACACCACATTCACACAAACAACAGGATTTTATGTTCCTTTTCTAGTAACAGGTTGGCCATCATTTAAAGGAATATTGACATTTGCCGATGGAGTACCCACAAATACATGGCTCAATCAAGGAGATGTTATTTATGCTATGGGTCAAATGTCAACTGTTGAAGCGGTCAGCAGCAATAACAAATGTATCATTGATGCCCCATTCAGAACATATAATGCGGCTACCAGTTCGGTTAATTTGCAGATTTCAACCGCCACCCCGTTTCTCGTAAAAACCATGTTTGAAAGATATCGGGGTTGCCACAAGGTAATTCAAGTGGATTCTGGCACCAACCAAGTTGGATTGGAAATTTTCGATTATGGTTTTATGACCAATACCATGACAGATGGTCTTTGCTCAAGAAATGGTACAATACCTTTAAGCGGTTTTCCTCTTCCTAGATTTGGCATAAATAACATAGGAAATGCATTTTCTGTAAAAAGAAATTCTCCATACTATGCAGCAGGTACCGATTACACAAGTTTTCCCGCAGCAAAAATTTTAAAAACCAAGTTAGATTTCAGTAATATTAGCAGCACCGCTTTATATCCTGCTTTAAGTTCAGGGTTTAATTGCATGTATGTTAATAATGCGAAATTGAAATTATTGGATAACGTAGCTATAATCAACACAGGAGTTCAAATAAGTAGAGCAATCCAAATAGGAGCTGGTGAAAGTGGTGAATTAAGCGGGCCTGCAACCATTACTTTAGGTCAAAAAGCAATAGGAATTTATGGATTTTTTACAAGCATATTAAATGTAATAAATAGTAGTGTTTGTAACGGTTCAAATATAGGTTTCACATGTCCTTTTTATAGCTTCAAAGACAAATTCATGCCGAGTGTAGCCGATGTACCAATTCAATCAAGAGCAAGTCTCAACTATACTCAAAATTCTAGTGGTAAATTACAGTATGTTGCAGGAGCAGGATCCACCGTAGTCTTTAGTTTTGATCGAATTAATTATGTATCGATGACAAATAGTTTGGATTATAATATTGAGACTGTTACTGCAAATCATATGACTTTTTACTGCCGTATGGCGGGACCATTTAATCCATATATACTGAACAATAATGACTTGAGTGTAAATTCAACCAATACTTTTGTTCGCGCATACAAATCAGGTGCTTCTTCATATGAATTCAATACAGGAGACTTCGGTTATGCGCTAGATTATAGTAATCAATCGCGTGGAACCACAATTATGAATTTTTTGGATTCTTATTCTGGATATGGCAGATCTCATGGAACAAATGTTACCTATGTCAACGCAAACTTGATATTTAGTAGTCTTGCTAATGAAAACGGATTTTTTCCTTTATATGATTCTGGTGAAATAGCTTTTTTCAGTTGCAATATTGTTTCGGATGCTACTAATATTAGTGGAAAAATAACAGGACTAATTAATCGTGGAGATGGTGGTTACAATCGTTTTTATTTTTCAAGTTATTGTTTCCGGTATGTTAATAATGATGCGGATATTAATACAGGGAACACTTTTACTTTTATGAATGGAAAAGCAGTTATACAAAGTGGTTTAGATACAAGCTTGAGATCAACCTTTCTTTTGAATTTTTCCGCAAGAAGAAATATTGCAGAATTTGAAAGTTCACCATTAACTTTGGGATTGAATACAACAACGGGCGTGTTTTATGCTGCTCCAGGAACCATATAATATGTATATAATAGAAAAAAATATTGTAGGTTTGGGTGATGTTTCACAATATTCTGAAACAAACGGATCCATTTATATATTCGAACCGGCGAATGCACAGAGAAAATATAGCGTTCCAGATTATAGAATCATAATGAGTCCTTCGTTGATCAATCCTTGGACTTTCTGGGATGCAAACACAAAATTATCCAGCATTCGTTTGCAAAGAGATTATCTGTTGCAACAAACGGATTGGGTAGCCATACGTGCTTCAGAAACAGTAACTTCAGAATCCCAAGCATGGAAAGATTACCGCCAACAGCTTCGCGACTTTCCCAACACTGTGAACGTGAATTTGCCGATTGAACAGATTGTTTGGCCCATTTCCCCCAAATAAATAAAAAATATATAATTTAATATATTATTTTTTTCTTTTATAGCAAGATAAGCTAGGTTGATAATATATAAAATCTGATATAATAGCCTGGTGATTGATGTTCATTCGCTTCTTGCCAATCATTTGGCAAAATTAACCTACAACAAATATAATCAAACATATACAGCTTGTTGTCCCATATGCCGCGAAGGTGATTCCTGGCTAAAAAAGAAACGATTTTATTTTTACACAAAAACCAACAGCTGTTATTGTTTCAATTGTGGTTACAGCGCAAAATTATATAAATTATATTATGATTTGACTGGTAAAATGATGGGTAAACAGGGGTTTGAAAGTCCCAGATTCATTGAGGAAAAAGAATCTCCCACTCCTGAAATACTGCCCAAAGACAGCATTAACATTTTTGAAAGCACCCAACTTTACAAAAACATGCATAATCCAATTTTTAAAAAAGCCATACAATATGTGTGTGAGCGACGATTGCATTCCAGCATAAACCGACCCAAAACATTCTGGTTCAGTTCAGTTGATTTTGTTCATAAAAACAGATTGATCATACCTTTTTATGATTTGGACGATAAAATAGCTTATTATCAAAGTCGTAAACTGCCCGGAGACTCATCAGATTTGCCCAATTATCTGAGCAAAAGCGGAGGTGAAAGAAGTCTTTTCAACATCAACAAAGTGAACGAACAACCCTACGTTTTCATATTTGAAGGTCCTTTGGATGCATGTTTTATTCATAACGGAGTGGCCGTGAGCGGCATCAACAAAAGCCGAAACAGTCTAACCGACAAACAAAAAGAGCAACTCAGCAACTTTCCTTTGCATCAACAAATATGGGTACTGGACAATCAAAACAAGGATACTACAGCCCGGGAAAAAATGAAACAAATTATTGAAACTGGTCAGAAAGTGTTTGTTTGGCCCAAAAATATAATTTATAAAGATTTTAATGAAATGTGCATGGGGTTGAAACAAAACAAAGTGGATGTGAATTTTGTTTTACAAAACACTTTTCAAGGACATAAAGCCCGGGCAAAAATGATGATCTGATTATTTTTCGCTCTTGCTGGCGATAAGATATGCTTTGAGACGTTCGCTAAGACCACTCAATTCAACGCAAACACGGGCAATTTTTTTAGTTTCACTCTTGGCAACTTTTTCAAAAAGCGTGTCGCAAGGAGCCATATGCAATTGAGTTTGAACTGAATTAATGTCGGGACTGTTTAGATATTCCAGAAACTTATCTATATTTCTTACCCATGTTTGCAATTCAATTGCTTGAGCAGAATTGGTTTGACGACTGGCCATTTGCTCCCGGGTAATTGCTTTAACATCAAATTCTTGAGGTACTGTACCTTTATCCAATTCAGCTTCCATACTGGTCCTGTCTTCTGAAGGTCTAACAGCAGGCACTTCCAGTTCAGGTTCGTCCTGTTCTTTTATAATATTTGAAAAGAATTTGTTAAATATTGCCATATTATTATTTATTATAAAGGTAAATAAAATATATATGTTTAATGAAGATACCCAAATGATTTATAATCGCTGGGTTAGTGGCATAGCCAGTCGAGACCTTAAGGGTCAAACACTTACAGTTGATGATTTAATTCAAAAATACTCCCCCCAAGGAAGCACACTGGCTCCTAAAAATCTTCCTTATCCTCTGGACAAGATTTTTGAAAGTTTGGCGGATAATTTTGTAAAATTAAGCAACAGCAAGATGTTGTGTGAAATGAGCAAGAATAACCCTCTTATTGGCAACAAGAAAGAGAAATTAGAACAATTGGAACAGGTTATCGACAAAATCAATCAGGCACAAAAGATACTTGAAGAAACTGTAAACCCTCTAAATAAGATTTTAGAGGGTTAAAATGCTATTCAGAACAATATTATTTATAAGTCTTCCTTTGACCAGTATTGGAATTTTATATTCCCTTAATGTAAGCAATTTTTGGACATATTTTTTCACATCTTGTTTCACAGTGGGACTGCAATATGCCATGGATTTTGCTTTTCATAAGTTTGCCATAGTAAGATATGGTTTGCGTATCAAAGAAACCAATTTGCAGATTGAAAAAGAGTATAATAAACGAGGAGTGGAACTGACATGTCCTTGTGCAGAGAAGAGCAAATGCTTTGTGCCAATTGATCTGAATCAAGGAACCAGCTATAAATGCCTTCAATGTAACAAACAAATATCTGTTTATGTCAAATTGGGTACCGCACTTGAAACTGAACCAGTGGTGGTGCAATCTTTGGAAGCTCTGCCCATGAATCTGAATGAGTAATTTATTATACCAAATAGCCAAAAGTGTTAATAGCACAGCAGTTGTGCCTGTTTCCACTGTAAAAAATGAAAATTGGGCACAGGAATTTGACCAGGAACTAAGTGATTTCTTTGTTAAAAAAGGTCCAGAATATTATAATTTATATAAAATATTTCGAACCAAAAAGAAAAATTTCAACGACAGTGAACGTATTATTTTGGACTTTTTTGATGAAATTTTTCAAGAATATAAAAAATTAAGCATAAAAAATCCAGAAGGTATCGACCGAAAAAGTTTTGTGGTGCATAAAATTTATGAATCGGTCAATGCAGCGTTCAGCATCATGACTGAATTGAAGATAAAGCTTGACGTTCCCCTGCTTTTCTGTATTTTGGCTGCATATGTTCAACAATACATTCACGATCAAAACACAAACCGAAAACAACAATAACCAAAAAATAATTTTATACATCCCGATCAATAATAAAAATGCAAAGATCGAGATGAGCGCTGATGAATGGCGGAACATTTCAGATAAAGTTGCTCGCACATTGAAAAATCCTCATCTTGAGAAAATCAAAGAAAATATTTATTTGAACATGATGTTTTATGGTCGCAGAGCACAGCTGAGTCTTTCCGAAAAAGAATTAAAAATTTTATGTGAAATTATTATGGAATTGAGTGACGATAATCCCAAAAGAATTTCTGATAATGTGGTCATGCAAATGAATCATCAAAACCGTCCGGCCCGTGTTGAAATGAGCAAAAGCGAGATGGCTCGTTGGCTTTGTTTGGTGGAAAGTATTGATCTTATTGAAAAGAAATGCGGTGAATTCAACGTGAACATGTCAGATGATTTTTGGATACAACCGATTGCCATTCAGAAATACATAGACAGTCGTTTTGAAACAATGTTGGATGAAGTGAATCATCACGAATTTGGAATTGATACTAAAAAAGCAAATCTTGATATTTTAAAAAGAAAGAAATATCAGGAAGATGAATGTCAAAAAGAAGAAGAAGAAGTTGATTTGCCTGAAATTCAATTGAATCAACTATCCCGCACATCATAAGTTCCATACACTTCATCTTGTCCAGAACCTTCATAATCAAAAACAAATTTATTTACAACTGCAGGAGCACTGTTCTGAATTTGGTTCGAACGAGGATTGGTCGGAACATTTCCACTGACAGTTGCACTGAGTGTGCCATAACCAGTGTTGTCCATGACTTGTTGATTACCCTTTTCATTGGGCAAATTCACTTCTTGTGAATAATCAAATCTCTTCATTTTCAGCAACCATACATAATGTCCGGCCAATGCATTGATTTTGCTGTTTTCGCTGTCCAATCTTTGCGTTATTTCAAACAATTTTCCATCCCGATCTCCGGGTCTGTCATTTCCATACTCCAGAAGTTTAACAACGTCTCCACTTTTTGGTTCTTGATTTTGACCGAAAACACTATAAAAGCTGCTGATGTGTACAAATGCAGTAATATAATCCTGACCATCAAATCCGAATTTATTTAAAGTAAGATTGTCTTCATCCAGCGTGATGGCCATCACAATCTGGCTAGGGGCGGGCCAGTTTGTGATTGGATCTTCACCATAAATGTTGTCGGCACTCAATGTGCTATAAGGATTTCTCCAATAATTTATCTTTTGACCATAAAGATCTATCTGTTCTCGCCAATAGTTGCCGATCACATCCCGTTCACATTCATTGTTTTCTTTGTCAGTAAAACGAAGAACACTGGCTGTGTAATTAAAAGGATACACAGAAACACAACCAGGTCCTAGATACCGATCAACGCTCATTCACTCTCCAATACATATATATTATTTTGTTTTCTTATACTTACGGATGAACGACCCAACTTTACGGGCTTTTCACTTAAATTGACATTGTAAAAAGTTGCAATTTGCATGGCCCGAGGTTCGCTGATTATTCTTCTTCCTTTGCTTTTTTTCAAAACTCCAACTTCAGGAAATGTGTCTGTATTTTGATGCATGAGCGGAACTGTTCGGGAATGTTTACGCAATCCAGGATCCCGGATGAAGGGCTTTTCATGACGGGCTCCCCGTTTCTTTTTATCAAACATTTGGGATGTTTGTTTTTTGGTTCCCATCAAATCACTCACAAAAAGATTAGGAATACCGCTGTTCCATGTTTGTTCTGTGTAAATTTTGTCATAGGTTTCTGATTTCAAATCATTTAGTTTATCCAGATATCCTGCATCCCTTAATTTTTTGAAAACAAGATTTTCAATACAAAAATCAAAACCAATTTCACTTTTCATACATTCTCGACGGGATTCACTCAATTTGTTTTTAATATTTTTTGCTCTTTTTAATATAGATTTTAGAATAGTGTGGCTATTATTTTTGTTTTTTTCTTTAATGAGAAAATCTATTTCTTTTTTATAAAATTGATATTTTTTATTCACATTTTGTTCATCAATTTCCGGAGGATCATAAACAGGTTGTTTGATCCATTTATTTCTTAATATGCTGTAAATGCTTTTTGTTTTATGGGGTTGAATGTACGTATCTTCCACAAAAATTTCCACGGGATGGTTTTTCAGGGTTATATCGTGTTTTAAACGCCATTTGTAAGCTTCGCCATCAAATGCCATGAAAACCAATTTATCGTTTTTACTTGCTTTTTTAAAGTCTATGCGCAGATGCAAATCAATATCGCTGTTTTTTGTGTATGTATAATTGGTTATGCTTCCAGTAATTTGAATATCTTCCAAAGGAGCATTTGTTTGCAAATTGCTGTAAAAATCCAAAGCCATATCCACAAGATTGTTTCTGACTTTTTTATCAAATCCTTTGTCAGTCCAAAACTTTGAATTTAGATCTTTATGATATTCAAACGCCATATAGTTATTTAGTCAAAAAAAAACCCCCGTTGATTAGACGGGGGTTTTTTATTATATATTTTTATCAGTTGGCTTGGAACAGGTCTTGATCACCTTTTCCACCACCTTTGATCACTGAGGAAACTACGTTGGCTTTTCCTTTTGTGCTTGTGGGTGCACCACCTTTGACTCCAGATCCAACAAGAGCATGGCCCCGTTCGCCTTCGGTTCCAACCTTGTCAGTTACTTTGGAATCACCACCCTTGCCGTTCTTGGCAAGGCTGGTTACTGTGCTGGCAACTTTGTTGCTGCCAGAAGAAACTTTTGATAGTTCTTGACCTTTTTTAGCATTAACAAGAGCATGACCGAGATCTTCAGCTTCGATCTCTTCAGTGGCCATTTCTCCATCTTCATCTTCGCTGTCATCAGTTTCTTCACCATCTTCATCTGAAGATGACATTTCATAGTCTTCGTCAGAAGCAGATTCATCACCACCGACATCATCGGGGATCAAATCAAGGCTTTGAAGCTTTTGCAAAAGTTCAATTGCTTTGGCGAGATGCTCTTTAGGAGTCAGCTCTGTTTCTTCACTAGTGGCTGCCGGGGCGACATCGGCGGTGCCGGGTTGAGCGTCAGTGATACCAAGTTCAACGTCGTCCTCGGACATCACAGCTTCATATAGTTTGTCGAAGTTACTCATATAGATTATTTATTGTTATCCTTTCTATTTTTTGTATTTTTATTTACAAAACTAAAAAATTCTTCAAGTGCTTCGGTATGACCATTGACTGCAGCCACAGTCAACAGATTCACGAAGTTTCTTTTGCCCCATATTGTCTTATATTCACTAAGACGTGTAAAAGCTTCATGCTTATCATCTTTTACAAGTTCATTTATGATCAAAGTGACATTTTTTGTGTTAATTACGCTTTCGTTTGCACTACTGAGGTTTTCTGGTTCAAAATAGTTGTCTTTTTTAAATTTTTTATTTTTAGCATCAATAGGTTCAGCCAATTGTTCAGTATCAGGACCGCTGTCCTTATGAGCAAAATCTTTAAGTTTGGGTTCGGAAACAGTTTTCTTATCTTTAACCAATTCAAAAGCTTGCACTCCACCTTTTCCTGGTTTTGTGCCGAATTTGGCTTTAGCATCAGTTGTTTTCTTGCTTTTCTTTTCTAAAACAAGTTCATCTTGTTGATGTGCAGCATTTTCCAGAAGCATTTTATGATAAACTGCTCCAATGTCCAATAATGTGTTTGCGTTACTTTTAGGCATACCGTATTTCTTAATATATTTACTCTTTTGGTTCATACGTTAAGTATTTATACTTGATGAAATCAAATGATAGATATTTGGGAAATCCAAATCTGCCCACCCCAGTTGCCGAGTTTGAGTATACGCCAGAGATGATCAAGGAAATGAGCAAATGCAAAGCCAATATTCTTCATTTTGCAGAAAATCATTTTTTCATTGTTAATTTGGATGTGGGTCGAGTAAAGATAAAACTGCACAATTATCAAAAAAAAATTTTAAGAAGTTTGCGGGACAACCGATTTGTTTGTTTGCTATCAAGTCGTCAGGCAGGAAAAACAACAGTCATGACCATTTATTGTCTTTGGCTGGCATGTTTTCAAAATGATCAAAGAATTCTTCTTGTGGCAAATAAAGAAGAAACTGCCAAGGAAATTTTTGCACGTATTCGATTGGCTTATGAAAATCTTCCAAACTTTTTAAAACCGGGTGTGACAGAATATGGAAAAACTGCCATGGGTCTTGCCAACGGCAGTCGAATCAGTATCAGCACCACATCATCTGATGCAGGTCGTGGAAGTTCCGTTAATGTTTTGGTCATTGACGAGTTGGCTCACATTGACAACAGCATGGTGGAAACATTTTGGTCTGCCGTTTATCCCATCATTTCATCCAGTAAGAAAAGTAAAATTTTTGTGGCCAGTACACCCAATGGAACTGGAAATCTTTTTTATCAATTATACACAGACGGAATGGAAGGAACAAATAATTGGAAAACTGAACGGGTAGATTGGTGGGAAATTCCTGGTCGAGACGAAAAGTGGAAGGATAATACAATCAAAAGTCTGGGCAGTCGAGAATTGTTTGACCAAGAGTTTGGCAATTGTTTTCTTCAAGAGGGCGAAACAGTATTAAACGGAGATGACTATGAAAAATATAAAGCAGCATGCAGTGATCCTCTTTTTATTTTTGATGATGGGAAATATAAAATATGGGAACAACCACATAAAAACGGAGTATATGTTGCAGGTGTAGATGTGGCTGAAGGGGTAGGACAAGCAAGCAGTGTAATTCAAATATTTGATTTGGCTGATTTAAGCAGCATTCGTCAGGTTGCCATGTACAGGGACAATACGATTACTCCTTATAACTTCACAATAAAACTTGTGGATATTCTTGCTCAATGGGGAAATCCTCCATTGTTGATTGAAAGAAACAATTGCGGAGGTCAGATTGCAGATGCTCTTTTTGAAAATTATAGTTATGATCCAATGATCAGTTACAGTCACGGAAAAACATTTGATAAACCTGGAATATTCACCAATACCAACACCAAATACCATGCAGTCATTAACATGCGATATTGGATCAATGAACTTCGATCCATAATTTTTCGGGATATTGTAACATTAAATGAATTGAAAACATTCATACGATATCCGAATGGCACATGGGCTGCACGAAAAGGAAATAACAATTTTGATGATTGTGTCATGAGCATGGCCATGGCTCTTCTCATTTTAACTGATGATCTTGTGGAAAAATATTATGAAGTAACTGGAAGAGACAAAAACAATCGGCCCAGTTCCATAATTCCTTTTAAAAAGAATGATGGATTAACATTCAAATTTGGAGCCAATGAAGATGGATTTTCCGGCATGCCTGTGATCATGTCTTCTAATGATAAGGATGAAATGCAGATTGAAATGGATTATTATTCCAATCAAGGCTGGAAACCCCTTTAATTAAATAATACCATGGCAGCCACATACAACCAATCCATGCTTAATAAGGCACGGAAAGACAAGTTTTTGATGGTTTTAACACCTTCCAAATTTTTAAGAGATAAAATCAGCAATTTGGAAAGAGGAAACGACACTATAAATTTGGATAGTTTTCAATTTTCAGTGTTTGGTATTGATGTTCCAGATATAACCATACCTCAAGTTGAAGCCAGTTATGGTGCGCAAGTCTTAAAAGTTACAAGTTATTCCCGACCTTCTTTTAATAATGTTAATGTTAAATTTACTGTGGATAATAATTACAATAATTACTGGTACATTTACAGTTGGATGAATCTTTTAAATGATGATAAAATAGCTATTCCAAATAAAAACAGTTATCCTCCTTTATTGGATGATTATTCAACCACCATAACTATCTATGGATTAGATGAATACAATAAAAATAAAATAAAATTCGAATTTCACCAAGCAAAACCTATAAAACTAGGAGCAATAAGTTATAACTACAGAGACAGTGGAGAACTTGAAAGTAGTTTTGAATTTGGTTTTTTTCAACTTATTGTAAATCTTTTATAAAAAAAGTTAAAAAGTTATTCGGAATAGAATAAATAATTTATATGTCTAAACGTACAATACAAAGTCCCGGAGTTGAAATTAACGAAGTTGATCTTTCTTTACGTCCTGTAATTAATGTTCCCACAACTACCTTAATTGCAGGTTTCTCACCGCAAGGACCTTTGGATGAAATTATCCAACCTTCAAGTCTGAGTGAATTTGAAAATATTTATGGCAAACCTGTTAATGCACCTGAACGTTATTTTTATCATACCGTAAAAGCAGCTTTCCAATCTCAAAATGAAATTCTTATTACTCGTATGCCATATGGTAGCGGAAGTGGAGCAGGTTTCACCGATTCTTACAGTGCCCTTGTTTATCCTGTAACCAGCTATAACGGTGCTTACGTGACTGATGAAGGAACAGTACCTGCTACTGGAGGATTTGGTCTTAGCGGTGCAAACACATATTTCTTGGGTCAACCCACTCAAATTGAACTGAATTCTCAAGAGTATCAAGATATTTTAAATGGAAGTGCATTTTCTGCATGGAATAATGTTCCAACACAATTCACATTTACCAGCACTGGTGCCAGCAAGCTGACACAATTGGCAAATGCAGGAATTATCGTGTTGAATAAAGCTCAAACCAGCATTAATAACAAGTTTGAAGGATATTATTTAGGTGTAATTGACAATACAAACCTGAATCCTGCTACTCAATTCGATGGTATTAATACTATCAAAACAATTGATAGCAAGGCCGGATCCACATTCAACTTCCTTTCAATTCCTCGTACACGTCTTAACTTCCCTCTCAGTGCAACTGAGTTTGGAATTGGAAACAGCGTCAGTGAAATTATGGAAAATCTTCCAACCTTCAATATTAGCACTCGTCAATTTGACGATACATTGATGGTCGGTCTATTCAAACTTCGCCAAAGCACGTTTGGCACAGATACATTAACTCTTGATTATATCCTTTCTGAAAGTTATGTTGGTTCTCTTGATTATTGGAGACAAATCAATGATGTGAACGGTGGATTACCTATCTCATTCTACTTGGGATCCCGTGAAGATGATAGTCCCAATCTTTCATTGTTGATCAATCCGTTTATCACCAATCGCAACACTCAAACATGGATCAACAGTGCAGGCTTTCCCACAAAGAAAGTCCGTATATTGAATCCTAATTTGGCAATTCCTTACAACGGCAATGGATTTGTTGATAGCAATGTAACTTACGAAACACGTGTAGGTGCTCCTAGCGCAACTGTAAGTGCAATTCTTCAAAATGGAATTGTAAAAAGAGCTGATTCACTATACAGCTTTGGTGCATTCGATAGCACAGTCGTTGACACCAAGCTTATCGGAAGCATACCCGCCAAACTGCAACGTGTGTTTGATCTTGTTGAAAATGTAGATCTTTACAACATCAGCATCACTGTTGAAGCTGGGCTAGGAACCATTTTTGCTGCTGCTGAATATAATTCAGACGTATTGAGCGGTGCAAACATCTTTGACGATACAATTCCTTTGGATATGAGTGGATTCTATGTGACAAACAATGAATCCCTCAATGGTAATGCGTTGACTATCCGTGAAAATTACAATGCCGTTGCCAGCACATTCATCAACTTCGCGCAAAATGTTCGTAAAGATCACATCTTTATTGCAGATCCTCTACGCAACATCTTTGTTCAAGGTGAAAACAGCAAGATCATTGATGATCCAAACAAAAACTTCAATCAACACATATACTGGCCACTCCGCCATAACTTCTCATTGATTAACACAAGCTATGCTGCAACTTATGGCACATGTGCTCGGGTATTTGATGATGGTCTAAGCAGGCAAACATGGGTTCCGTTTTCGGGATTCGCAGCTGCAGCTTATGCAAATACCGATGATAACTTCCAACCTTGGTTCGCACCTGCAGGATTTACTCGCGGTGTGTTGCTCGGTGTAAATGATCTTCCGATCTATCCTGTTCAAAAACAAAGGGATACACTTTATAAGATCAATATCAACCCTGTCGCATTCTTCCCGGCTGAAGGATTTGTAATCTTCGGTCAGAAGACCTTGCTCAAGAAACCCAGCGCATTTGATCGTGTAAACGTTCGTCGCTTGTTCCTGTATCTGGAAACAGCCACACGCAACACAGTCAAGTACTTTGTGTTCGAGCCAAACACACTCTTCACACGTACTCAGGTTGTGAATGTTCTAACCCCGATCTTTGATCTGGCTAAGAATACACAAGGTGTCTACGACTACTTAATTATCTGTGACGAAAGGAACAATACCCCTGACGTTATCGATCAAAATGAACTGGTTGTTGACATCTATATCAAACCTGTTCGTGCCGCAGAATTCATCTTGGTTAATTTCTATGCCACTCGTACCGGTCAAGATTTCCAAGAGCTTCTGGCATAAAGTATCACGACTAATCAATAATCTGTAATAAAATAACTTGCCAATACTATAAATATTGGTAAGTTATTTTTATGCACATAAAAGATTATATAAAAAATAATCTGTTTACAAAAACAGGTAAAATCAATACCGCAATAATACGAAGAGAAACGTTCTTAAAGGGTAAAACGCATCAAGATATCATTGAAAATACCCCAAACGTCCAAGGAACACTATCAGAACGCATCTATTGCATTGTAAATGATCTAGAAACTCCTCCAAAATGCGAGGGATGTCTTCATACTCCCCTCCGTTTCAAAACATTTCAAACAGGATATGAAAGATTTTGCAGTAACAAATGCGCCCGAAAGATAATAACGTGGAAAAGCTCCAGTTCTGTTAAAAAAGAAAAATCCACCCGTGAGATAACTGAATTGTTGGAATGTTGGCAGGATAAAACCTATACGCATGTGGAAGAATCTCTCCAAAAGAAGTGGATAGAGGAAAGAATTGGACGGAAATCCGCCACCTACATCTATTCCAATGATTATAGGGAAAACAAAGATATGCTGTGCAGTATTTTGACACGAACAGACTATCTCAAGGTCAATTCCCCAATCAATTGGAGTGAAAGATTTTATCATATTCTCAATAATCTAAGTGAACCAGTTGCCAACAAGTATTATCCAGAAGAATTAGCTTTTTACGAGAATATAAATGTAGGGTATCGACACAAATACACAAAAAACAACAACATAACAAACCAACCACCCATCAGAGGATGGAACGATCATTATATAAAGGTTGATGAATATCTAAAACATCTAAATTTTCAAGTAGAATGTATAGATGATCTTAAAAATTTGAATAAGCAAAAAATAAAAATATGTTGTTTAAGATGTAAGAATACAGAAATTAAAGACCTTAGTGATGGCAAATGGCAGAGTGTGTTTTGTCACACCTGTTACGGGGATCCCAATAGCAGCCGTCAAGAAAAAGAAATATCCGAATATTTGCGAACAATTTATACTGGGGAAATTGTTGAAAATTATATTTTAGAAGGAAAAGAATTGGACATTTTTTTGCCAGATAAAAATATTGGATTTGAATATAATGGTTTGATTTGGCATTCATTTGGGTCATGTTTTCCTTGTAACATACAGGAGGAAAATAATAAAAGATATCATCTTTTAGAAAAAAAAGATTTTTTTAAACAACATGGAATACGAGTATATCACATTTTTTCCAATGAATGGCAGAATAAAAATACACAAGAAATATGGAAGTCTGTAATTAATAACATTTTGAAAACTTCCAATAAAATTTTTGCCAGAAAATGCCAAATACGATTAGTAGATCAAAAAACAAAAAATGATTTCATGTTTTATAATCATATTCAAGGAATTGATCATTCTAACATTTGTTTAGGTCTTTATCACGACGATAATCTTGTTTCTGTTATGACATTCAATAAACCCCGATTCACTAAAAATGAAAAATTGAATTATGAATTGATTCGCTTTTGTAATAAAAAAGATACAACAGTCATCGGAGGTGCAAGTAAATTGCTTAATTATTTTGAAAATAATTACAAACCAAAAGGAATTATTTCATATGCTGATTTGAGACGTAGTGATGGAAATTTATATTTTAAATTAGGATTTAAAATGTCACATCAATCTGATCCAAATTACTTTTATTTTAAAGGTAATCGTATAATTCGAAGATATGCAGCACAAAAGAAAAAACTTAAAAAACTTCTAAAAGAAGGATTTGATGAAAATTTTTCAGAATCTCAAAATATGTTCAAAAACGATTATCGTAGGGTTTGGGACTGTGGAAACATGGTATTTTTGAAATATTATGATAAATAATCATATGCCAACCATAAAAGTTGTTAAATTATACCAGGAACAACCAGTTTATGATCCAACAATTGTCATAAAATTAGCTCTTGAATGTTCAGCACAATTAAAACTTTTTCATTGGCAAACTTTCAGTTTTGCTCAACACGAAGCTTTTGATAAGATAGGAAAAGATTTGGCTAAAGCTTTTGATAGTTTGATAGAAACTTTACTTGGGCGTTATAGGCAATATGAATATAAATCTTTGAATTTTGAAATTCTACCCCATTCTAATGAAAATGTTCTTTCAAAAATAAACCAGTATTTACAAATATTAACAGTTCAACCTTGTTCATTACTAGATCCTAAAGATTCAGATGCACAAAACATTGTGGAAGAGATTGTTGCAGATTTGAATAAACTTAAATATTTGTTGACTTTAGAGTAAAAAAAATCAAAAAAAACATAACTTAAGAATAAATATTATTATGGCTGATACAACACAAACAATTCAAAGTTTTTATCAAATCGCAACTGAGCGTGATTTCGCTCGTAAATTCAACTTCCGTATATTATCAATTGATCCGGGAGATGCCACAAATGTAAGTTATGACGAAAATGATTTGGTTTATGTTCGTACTGCCCAACTTCCTGCCCGTGAAATAACTGAAGTGACAGTTCCTTACATGGGTCTAGATTTTCACATTCCAGGCACAGTTAAATATCCTGGTTCTGAAGCTTATAGCATGGAATTTTACTGTGACAGCAACAGCAAAATCCGTCAGAAATTTGAAGATTGGAGTCGTGATGTGTTTGATGATATCACAAGCACAGGAAATTATTTTTCTCCCAAACAAACATCAACAATTGATATGGTTCAACTCGACAATCAATTAAACCGTATTGCTCAGTATCAATTGGTTGGAGTAAGCCCTCGAAGTGTTGGACCTCTTGAATATGATACAACAAACGGAGGAGAATTCGTTACCTTCACAGCCACTATCGCTTATCACTATTTCCGCCGCACATTCCAAAATGGCGGAACAACTCCTCCCGTAAACGCTAGATTTAGCAACCCATAATTGGGTTTTCCTTCTAAATAATATTAGAAGGAGATAGAACAATTAACGATCCAATCACAGATGCAATTCGGGGATTAAGCAATAATCTACGAGGGTTAACAACAGGCGCAAATCCTCCTTTTGCCCCACAAATTACAAACGCATACGGATTCAATATCCCTGGTGTACCTTTAATAAGTCCACAAGAATATTTTCTTGCTCAAATGGAAAGTTGGTTTTCAACTGTTCCTTTGAATAGTCAGTGGGTAATTTTAATAGACAATTATCCTAGATCTATATCAAGTGAAATTATTCAAGGTTTAGAATATACAGACGGATCCAAACAAGGTTGGAACATAACTCGCCCTGCTCAAATACTAACCAGTCATTTTTATCAAAAGGTAGTCGGATGTATTTTTGCTCAAGGAGTCAATCTTCCTCAAGATGATTATGAAGTGGAAAGTGCACCCATAGACAATAACAGGGGATTTATACCTGGAATTCTTGCTTCAAAACGAACTGCTTATACTAATAAGTTTTTAAAAATAGAATTTCTTGAAACAAATACTTCATTTTTAGATATGGTTATACGTCCCTGGGTAATTTTGGCAAGCCATTACGGATATGTGGCTCGTCCTGGTGGTACAGGTGATTTGCGTCATATAAAATGTAATCTTACAATTATGCAATACACTCGTTCTTATCAAAAAGTTAGTCAAATTCCCAGAAAAGTTTGGACTTTCTATAATTGTGTTCCTTATTTTGTGGATAATCAAAGCATAACATACAGTCCAGATACAGAATATGAGAAATATTCTACACAATGGATTTATAGTAATTACACTGTACATTCTAATTTGTATTTGCCGTTACCTGATATTATCAATCGAATCAGTAATGGTGTAATTCCAAACATTTCTCCTTTCCAAAATGGAAACAACTTTACCAACCAGAATTTACCCAAGACAGGATTGCCCGGTGCTTTCGGATGCTGGGTTGCTCGAGAGGTTTATGGTCAGGATAATCCAAAATGGCTCATGTTCCGTGAATGGATGCTCACCAAATCACCAAAATGGTTCATGCATTTGTACATTGCATTTGGTGCATCGTTTGCTAAGATGATTCGAAATCACACTTTTATTAAGAATTTTATAAGAAAATGGATGGATTCAAAAATAAAAGAGATTTTTTAATTCATGAACAATTTTTACTGTAGGATATTCGTTCCTTCAACAGGAACATACGAATATTTTAAAGAAATAAATTTTGTTGCATCCAAAAGCATATCCAAGTTCATTCAAAACAATGATTTAAAAGGTTTAGCTCTATTTTTGGAAACTGTTGTAAAGGATAATTGCTATAATAAAAACATAAATTTTAATATACTGGACCTTCTTAGTATTCTTTGTCAGTTACGCAGTTATTGTTATGGTAATGTAATAGCTTTTAACTTAAAAAATGAAAATAATGCAAAAATTTCATTCAAACACAATGTGCAAAGGGTTATTGAATTTGAAGAATTGTTTAAAAAATCATTTGAAACTGTAATACACCATAAAAATATTGAAATTAAATTGGATTTGCCAAGTCATTTGATGATATTAGACGATTCGGACATGATTTCTCAAAATATAAAATATATTAGTATTGAGTCAGACAAAGTTCCGTTCTCAAATTTAACAAAAAATGAAAAAGAATCTGTATTGAATTTGTTAACTGCAGATTTTTCAAATAAAATAATGGATTATATACAAGAAAACGTAAAATTTTTGTCAAATTATGAATTTTTTGAAAAAATAAACATTAAGAGTTTTGAAAATATTACATTAAACCCTTATAATAATTCATTTATAGAATATCTAAAAATCATTTTCAACTATGATTTGATGAGTTTGTATGAAATAGAATACTTATTGATAAGAAAGCTTAAATTTTCTCTTTTAGATTTGGAAAATATATCTCTGAATGAAGCTGAATTGCATCTTAATTTATATAAAAAAGAATTAAAATCTATGGAGGAACAAAATAACAAATCAGGTGTTGCAAAAGGTATTAGTCCTGATAATTAATCTATATGAGTCAAACAAATCTAGATAATGTACTATCCAAATTAAAAGAAATTTCATCATCAGAGCGTATACCCGTACAAGTTTTATCCAAGAACAGCAAAGTACCATTTAAACCCATTACAGCAAAGCAACAAAAGGATCTAATTGAAGCTGCTTCATCCGGACCCAAAGCCGCTTTCCTCTATCCTAAAGTAGTTAACAGCATCATTCTGGAAAACTCTGAAGAAAAAAATATTTTAACAAGCGACCGGTCTCTTATTCTTATGGAGTTGAAAGTTAATTCTTTCGGTCCTGTTCATAAGATTGAAAAAGAAGGCAAAACATATGAATTGGATCTGCAAAAGATACTTAATGAATTTGATCCATCCACTGTAGCTTTTAATAAACAGGATTCATTTTCTCAAGGAGGAATTACAATAAACTGTGTGATTCCTTCATTGGATTATGAGAATCAAATCATTGATGGATTTTTAAAATCTTTTGGTTCTGATTTTGAAAACGAATCAAAACTTCAAAAAATCATAAGTGATGTGTATATTTTGGAAATTGTAAAATATATAGACACTATAGTGATAAAGGATACTGAATCTGCAACTATAGATTTGAAAACCTTGAATATTCTTCAAAAAATCAAGGCAGTTGAATCTATCACGGCCAATCTTGTACAAAAAGCTATTGAATTTGTTTCAAAATCCAAGCAAGTGGAAAACAAACTTACTTCACAAAAGATTGGTGATGAAACTGTTGATATAAACTTAGATACATCATTCTTTTCAGGTTCATAATTGATTTATTTTGATAAATATTTGGGATGACCAGTGAGGAGAGCATCCTATTTTTAGGCAAAACCGCACAAAAGCTTGACCAGCTAGCTTCTGCCTTTTTGGAGGTGAAGCTCAGACAAGAGGAAGCATCTGAAAAGGATCGTAAAGCCAAGGAAAAAAATCCATCAGGAAAAGATGGCAAAGAAATAGCTCGGGATGGAAAGGGAAGATTTCAAAGAAAAGAAATAAAAATTTCTGAACCTTCTCAAAATTTAAAAATGTTGGCAGAAATTGAAAAAGAAGCCAAAAAGCAAAATAAGCTAAATCTACAAGAAAAAGCACCTAAAGTTGCTGAAAATTTAACATCGACTGAAAGAAAACGATGGGAAAACATAGGTACTATTCTGGCAACAGCTTTCAAAAAAATCCTTGAAGGTCGTCAAAAAGTAACACGGGAAAAAGGAATTGGAAAAGAGATTCAAGATCTGGAATTTATTGAAAATGAAAAATTAGAAAAGAAAAAAACAAGTTTCTTTAAAAAATTATTGGGTGCTTTAGCGTTTTTATCTGGATTTGTTTTGGGAGTTATCACAGAAACCATAAAACAATTAAGAAAAATTTTTTCTGCTATAAAAGCTTTGTTAAACCCAGAAATATTTTTGAATCTTTTGCGTCAATTGAAAAATTCTAAATTTGGAAAATATGTTTTGCAGCTTTTTGAATTGTTAAAAACTAATTTTTTAAAACTAATTGAAGGTGTTAAAAATTCAAAAACATTTCAATTTTTTTCAAAAATTTTTGAAAATCTTAAAACAAAATTTTTGGAGCTATTAAAAATTATAAGGGAATCTAAAGTTGGAAAATTTGTAGAAGGTATTTTCAAACAGCTAAAAACAAATTTTTTAAACTTAATAGAAAATATTAAAAATTCTAAAGTTTCTAAAGTAGTTACGCAATTTTTTGAATCTTTAAAAACAAATATTTTAAAAGCTATAGAAACTGCAAAAAACTCAAATTTAGTTCAAATAGTAAAAAATCTATTCCAAAATATTAAAACTAGTTTGTCTGGAATATCCAAAGCATTAAGTGAATCTAAATTAGGTAGCTTTGTAATTGGTATATTCCAAAATATTAAAACTAGTTTGTCTGGAATATCCAAAGCATTAAGTGAATCTAAATTAGGTAGCTTTGTAATTGGTATATTTGAAGGAATAAGTACAAAACTTGGTGGCTTAGTTAAAAGTGTTCGGGAAATAAAAATAACCAACGTAATTCCTCAGTTGTTTTCAATAATTCAATCTAAATTTTTGGGTATTTTCAAATCAATTGGTGAATTTTTCTCCAGCTTTGGAAGAATTCTTAACATCATAGAAAAGGGAAAAGGACCTCTTCTTTTCATGGAAAAACTATTGAAACCTATACCAGAATTTTTAAAATTTATAGTAGAAGGTCCTTTAAAAATAATATTTAAAGGTTTGCAGCTAGGTTTAAAAGTAGGTAGACTTTTTGGAAAATTGCTCATACCTTTAGCAGTTGTTTTGGAGCTTTTTTCGGGGTTATTTAAAGCATTTTCAGATGAAAAATTATCAAATAAATCTTTCATACAAAAATTAATTACTGGTGTTGTGGCTGGTATTGGAGGATTTTTAGATATATTTTCGATTTTTGGTTTGGAATTTTTTAACTTTGATGAAATACGAGATCGAATAGACAAAATATTCAAACCATTTCAAGAAGGTAAATGGATACAAGGAATTGGCCAAATACTCAATCAAACTGTTTCATTTTTTCTTGCAATTCCAGGAAAAATACTTGGATGGGTAGTTGGTTGGTTTAGTAAAGATTTAGGTAAAAAAGTAACAGATTATTTTAGAAATTTTAATCTTTTTGAAACTATAAAAGACATAATAATGTTTGTTCCAAACATGTTTGGAAATGTTTTGAGTAAAATTAAAAACTTTTTTAGTGGCGAAGGTGACGGATTTATATCCAAAATTTTTGAAAATATAAACAAAATTTTTGAATATTCCCCTATAGGTCTTTTAATGAAGGGAGCCAAAAAACTTATAAGTATGTTTGGAAACGAATTTAATATGGATAGTATTGTTAATGGTATCAAAACCTTCTTCAAGTACACTCCAGTAGGAATGCTTTTAGAAAGTATCGATTATATTAAGGAAGCTTTTAGTAATTTTAGTTTGGATTCTGTTATTAATGGTATCAAAACCTTCTTCAAGTACACTCCAGTAGGAATGCTTTTAGAAAGTATCGATTATATTAAGGAAGCTTTTAGTAATTTTAGTTTGGATTCTGTTATTAATGGTATCAAAACCTTCTT
>Ga0247833_1003273_pt1 | contig 21907 bp, 29 predicted proteins | sample LaCruzMarch2015__7_FD_187117 | JGI IMG/M metagenome (GOLD analysis project Ga0247833, IMG submission 187117) | Freshwater microbial communities from meromictic Lake La Cruz, Castile-La Mancha, Spain - LaCruzMarch2015_8m | ecosystem: Environmental > Aquatic > Freshwater > Lake | place: Spain... | reverse complement strand
CGGGTCTGGCCAGCGCCAGGTGCCAGCCATGACCGCTTCATGGATGGCCATTGCTTCTGTGAGCGCTTCTGAGGTCTTGTCGGGCGCCGCGCTGGTCTGCAGGGTGACGGCCCGGACCTTGGGAGCCGCTGCTGCAGGTTCATCAGGGCGGAGCGGCAGCTCGGCGCTCAGCACCCGCAGGCGGTCGTGGTGCAGCTGGAGAAACCAGCCACCCCGCCCGCCACGACTTCGCTTGAAGCTCCGGGAGAGATCCTTGAGCCACGGCGGGCTGGCCACGGGTCTTGGGTAAAAACTGGGTAAAAAATAGTCCGATCTCGACGGTTTCAGGCGGTTTTGAGCCGATCCAGTCGGATCAGCCCCTCTCCTGAAAGCCCCTGCGGTGACTGGCCTAAACCCCTGACACCGCTTGGCTTTTGGTAACGCCCCCTGATGGATTCGAACCATCGACCGGCTGCTTAGAAGGCAGCTGCTCTATCCAGCTGAGCTAAGGGAGCACGGAGCGCATTGTGCCAGCGTTTGGTGGCGAGTCCACTCCGGTAGCCACCCGTACAGTGGGCAACCGCGCTTGAACCGTTCCATGGCCGCCACCCGGCTCAGCGACAGCCAGAAAACCGAACTGGTTGGGCGCTTCCGGGAGGGTTCCAGCAGCCAGGAGCTGGCGGAGACCTACGGCTGCAGCCCCAACACGGTCATCCGGGTGGTGCGCACGGAGCTGGGGGAAGCGGAGTACGAGCGGGTCAAGTCCGAGCGCTCCCGCCGGCGCAGTCGGCCGCCGGTGGGGGCGGTCGAGCCCCCTGAGGCCCTGCAGACCGCCCTGGAGATCAGCAGCCCCGACGCCAGTCCCGAACCCGCCCCGGAGCTGGTGGCCCCCGAGGAGCCCGAGCCCGCGCCTGAGCCCGACATCGCCCCCGAGCCCGCACCGTTTCGCAAGGTCCTGCCCGATCCCCCCCGCCGCCTGTCCGTGCCCGCCCCGGTGCGGGCCGAAGCGGAGGCGGAGGACGGCCCCGCCGTGCTCGCCATCGAGGATGCCGACGACTTCGGCGCCGACGATGACGACCTGCTGACCAGTGACGACAGCGACGACGACGGCAGCGACGGGGAGATCAACCCCTTCCAGCCGATCCCCGTGGTGTTGCTCGACGACGCCGCTGCGGCCGGTGGTGAGGGCAGGCTCCAGCCCCTGGTGGCCGCCGCGCTGCCCAGCAGCGCCTACATGCTGGTCGACAAGACCGTGGAGCTGCAGGCCCGGCCCCTGAGCGAGTTTCCCGAGCTGGGGCGCCTACCCGCCGCCGAGCTGGAGCGCCAGGCGCTGGTGGTGTTCCTCAACCCCCGCCAGGCCAAACGCCAGTGCGGCCGCACCCAGCGGGTGATCAAGGTGCCCGACCTCAAAGTCTTCGAGCTCACGGCCCCCTACCTGCTGGCCCAGGGCATCAGCCGGGTGGTGATCGAGGGAGCCCTCTACGCCTTGCCGGGCAGCTGAGCCTCAGCCCTCGTCGGCGTTGCTGCTTCCGGGCAGCAGCAACGCCGCGCTGGCGCCACCGCTGATCACCCCCAGCACCAGGGCCACCCCCACGATGAATCCGGCCGGCAGCGGGGCGCTGCGGGCGAAGCCAAAGCGCAGCTGGGGCCGTTCCTCCAGGTTCTGGGCCCCCAGGCAGAGCAAGGCCAGCAGCAGGGTGCCGCCCAGCAGGCTGCCGCACAGGAGGCGCAGGCGCAGGAGCATCACGGTGTTGCAGGGGGAGGGGAGCAGTCTGCCGGCTCCTGGTGCAGCAGGGCGTAGAGGGCCCGGCGGCTGTGGCCGCTGCTGAGCGCCAGGCTGCGGGCCGCCTCCCGGTTGCTGAGGCCACCCGCCACCAGCTCAGCGAGGGCGCGGCGCAGGGCGGGTTCGTCCCAGACGGGGGCTGCCGCCGGTGGGGCGCCGCCGAGCACCAGGGTGCATTCCCCCTGGGGCGGGGTGCGTTGGAAGTGCGCCAGGGCCGCCGCCACGCTGGGGCCCACCTGTTCCTCGTGGCGCTTGGTGAGTTCCCGGGCCACCTGCAGGGGCCGGTCGCCCAGCACCGCCAGCAGGTCTTCGAGCAGGGCCAGCAGCCGGTGGGGGGCTTCGAACAGCACCATCGTGCGCTCCTCGCCGGCCAGGGCTTCCAGCCGCTGGCGCCGGGGCCCGCCCTTCGGCGGCAGGAACCCCTCGAAGCAGAAGCGGCCCGATGGCAGGCCGCTGCTCACCAGGGCGGTGGTGACGGCGCTGGGACCGGGGATGCAGATCACCTGGCGGCCGGCGGCGCGGGCGGCGGCCGCCAGCTCCTGGCCGGGATCCGACACCCCCGGCAGGCCGGCATCGCTGATCAGGGCGATCGCTTCGCCCGCCTCCAGGGCCGCCAGCAGCTGGGGGACGCGGGCCGTCTGGTTGTGCTGGTGGAAGCTCAGCAGCGGCACCCGCAGGCCGAGGTGATGCAGCAGCAGGCCGCTGCGGCGCGTGTCCTCGCAGGCGACCCGGCTGGCCCCTGCCAGCACTCGCCGGGCCCGGGGGGAGAGGTCGTCGAGGTTGCCGATGGGGGTGCCCACCAGATAGAGAACGCCGGCGGCGGGTTCCTGCTCCTGCACCGGGTCCTGCACAATGCCGTTTTCCGGTCTCCATGATGCCGTCTCCCTTCGCCCTGCCCAATGGCATCGGCCTTGAGCCCCTGCTGGTGGAGCTGCGCCGGCTGGCCTGGGGCGCGGCGGACATCCTGCGGGCCTACGCCCGCGGCGACGTGCCCCCCTATGGTTTCCCGCCGGCCCTGAGCGTCGACCATGGCGGCGAGGGGCCCGTGTCGGCGGCGGATCTGGCGGTGAACCGCTGGCTGCTGGATGGCCTGGCGGCGGCCTTTCCGGCCGCCGGCTGGACCCTGCTGAGCGAGGAGACCGCCGCCGAGGTGCTGGTGCCGGGCCAGCCGCTGGACGCGGAATGGCTGTGGATCCTCGATCCCCTCGATGGCACCAAGGATTTCCTGCAGGGCACCGGCGAGTACGCCGTCCATCTGGCCCTGGTGCACGGCCAGCGGCCGGTGCTGGGGGTGGTGCTGCTGCCGGAGCCGGAGGAGCTGTGGTTCGGGTTGCTGGGCGCCGGTGGTGCCGGCACCGGGGCTGGGGAGGCCTGGCGCGAGAACCGGGCCGGCGACTGCTTCGCCCCGGCGCTGAGCGGCCGCAGTCAGGATCTGGTGCTGGTGGCCAGCCGCAACCACCGCGATGAGCGGCTGGAGCAGTTGCTGGCCGACCTGCGGCCCGCCCGCAGCCTGGCGATCGGCAGCGTCGGCGGCAAGGTGGCCACGATCCTGCGGGGGGAGGCCGACCTCTACATCTCGCTTTCGGGCCGCAGTGCCCCGAAGGACTGGGACATGGCCGCCCCGGAAGCGGTGCTGCGGGCCGCCGGTGGCGGCTTCGACCATGCCGATGGCCGGCCGCTGCTCTACAACACCGGCGACGTGCGCCAGGCCGGTTGCCTGATCGCCAGCCATGGCCCGGCCCATGCCGAGATCTGCCGCCGCGCCGCAAGCGCGATGGCGACGATCGATCCCGACTTTGCCGTGTGAGCGGCAGCCCCCTGATTCAGTAGGCGAGCAGCTTCAGCCCGCAGCTCCGTGCGGCCTCCAGAAGCGCGTTGTCGCGACTGGCCAGGGGGAGTCCTCCACGCATCGCCAGTTCCAGATAGGCGGCGTCGTAGCTGGTGAGGCGATGTTGCGCCGCCAGGCTCAGCACGTCGTGCCAGACGACGTACGCCGCAGTGATCCGGCCGCGCCGTTCGGCGATCAGCAGCACGTTGCCCAGCTCCCAGAGAAACAGCGCCGGAACGCAGAGTTCGCACTCCGGCAATCGGCCCAGGAGCGCCTCTGAGGCCTCGGTGCGCTCGTCCTCGAAGCACCAGGCGCACACCGCTGACACATCGGCGACGAACCTCAGCACCGGCGGCCGTCGTCCCGCAACTCCCTGATGGAGAGGCCATCGAGGCGACGGCCCGTTGCGAAGTTGCGAAGACGCTCAATGGCCTCCAGGCGTCGCTCGCGCCCACCGGAGTCGACCGGAACCAGCCGTGCCAGCGGTTTGCCGTGGCGCGTGATCAGAATCTCCTCGCCGCCGGCCACCTCTTCCAGCAGGCTGGAGAGGTGGGTCTTGGCTTCGAAGGCACCGACCGTCTTCATCGCCCCGTTCCAACCAGTTTAGGGGTGAGGGCCCAGCCGCACGGCCAGAACCGCGGTGATCAGACCGCCACCGGCTCCTGCTGCTCCACGCCCCGCAGGGTGAGGTTGATGCGGCCGCGGTTGTCGATCTCCCGCACCCGCACCGTCACCTGATCGCCGACGTTGACAACGTCTTCGACCTTCTCGACCCGCGATTCCGACAGCTGGGAGATGTGGATCATCCCCTCCTTGCCGGGCAGGATCTCCACGAAGGCACCGATCGGGATCACCCGGGTGACCGAACCGTTGAACACTTCGCCTTCGCTGACGCGACGGGTGAGGCCCTCGATGATGCGCTGGGCCTCCTCGGCGGCGGCGCCGTCATGGCTGGCGATCGTGACGATGCCGCCGTCCTCGATGTCGATCTTGGTGTTGGTGCGCTCGGTGATGCCCTTGATGGTGCGGCCGCCGGGGCCGATCACCGTGCCGATCAGTTCCGGATCGATGCGGAAGCTGAGCAGGCGCGGGGCATGGGGGGAGAGGACGTCGCGGGGCTTGTCGATGGCTTCGAGCATCTTGCCGAGGATGTGCAGCCGGGCCGGGCGGGCCTGGTTGATCGCTTCGGCGACGGTCTTCACCGCCAGGCCGCTGATCTTCATGTCCATCTGCAGGGCGGTGATGCCTTTCTCGGTGCCGGCCACCTTGAAGTCCATGTCGCCGAGGAAGTCCTCGATGCCCTGGATGTCGGTGAGGATCCGCACCTCGTCGCCTTCCTTGATCAGACCCATGGCAGCGCCGCTGACGGGGGCGGCCAGGGGCACGCCGGCATCCATCAGGGCCAGGGTGCTGCCGCACACCGAACCCATGGAGGTGGAGCCGTTGGAGCTGAGGCACTCGGACACCACGCGCAGCACGTAGGGGAAGCTCTCCTTGGAGGGCAGCACGGGGATCAGGGCCCGCTCGGCCAGGGCGCCGTGGCCGATCTCACGGCGACCGGGGGAGCGCATGGGGCGCGTCTCACCGACCGAGTATGGAGGGAAGTTGTAGTGGTGCAGGTAGGTCTTCTCGCTGATGGGGTTGAGATCGTCCATCTCCTGGGCGTCGCTCGGGGTGCCGAGGGTGGCGCAGGAGAGCACCTGGGTGAGCCCACGCTGGAACAGGCCCGAGCCGTGCACGCGCTTGGGCAGCACGCTCACGGCCGCCTGAATCGGGCGCACCTCATCGAGGTTGCGGCCATCCACCCGCTTGCCTTCGACAACGATCTGCTGACGCATCAGCTTCTTGGTGAGGCTCTTGTAGGAGTTTCCCAGCAGCTTGCTGTTGCTGCTCACGGCCACCTTGATCGGATCCTCCCCGTTGAGGGCGGCGATCTTCTCGCCCACTTCGGCCTTGATGGCGTCGAGCTTCTCGTCCCGTTCGGCCTTGGTCTGCTCGAAGTGCTTGAGCACCTCACTGATGCCCTGGGCGCACTCCTTCTCCAGGAAGCTGGGCAGGGTGGGATCGTCGCTGCGCTCTTCCGGCAGAACCTGCTCGATGCCCAGTTCCTTGAGCAGGGCCAGCTGGGCGCGGATCAGCTCGCCCACGGCTTCGTAGCCGAAATCGATCGCCTCGATCACATCCTGTTCGGGCAGCTGGTTGGCGCCCGCTTCCACCATCACCACGCCGGAGGGGGTGCCGGCCACCACCAGATCCAGTTCGCTGCGTTCGATCTCGCGGAAGCTGGGGTTGAGCACGAAGTCGTCACCCAGCAGGCCCACGCGCACGGCGGCCATCGGCCCCATGAAGGGGATCTTGGCCAGCAGGGTGGCCATCGAGGCGCCGGTGACGGCGAGCACATCGGGCGGGACCCGCTCATCCAGGGACATGCAGGTGGCGACGATCTGGAGGTCGTCGCGCAGCCAGCCCGGGAACAGGGGCCGCATCGGCCGGTCGATCAGGCGACAGGTGAGGATGGCTCGCTCGGGGGGGCGGGCCTCACGACGGAAGAAACTGCCGGGGATGCGGCCGGCGGCGTAGAGACGCTCTTCGTAATCGCAGATCAGGGGCAGGAAATCAATGCCGTCCCGGCCTTTCGAGCGGGTGGCGGTGACCAGGATCGACGTATCGCCGCATTCCACCATTACCGAGCCCCCGGCCTGGGGCGCAAATCGGCCGCTGGTCAGCCGGATCTCCCGACCATCGAAGGAGATCGACTGAGTGTGTCCTTGCACTGGGCGTTATGTCCGTTTTGTTGTCACGCACCATTCTCGCATCCGCCCTGCCGGGCTGATCACCAGCTGGACTTGACCACGCCGGGGAGTTCACCTTTGTGGGCCCGCTCGCGCAGCTGGTTGCGGCAGAGACCGAAATCGCGGTAGTAGCCGCGGGGCTTGCCGGTGGCCCAGCAGCGGTTGCGGATGCGGTTGGGGGCGCTGTTGCGGGGCAGCGACTGCAGCTTGCGGTGGATTTCCAGGCGCTCCATCGGATCGCCGGCCGCATCAAAGGCCTCCTTGAGGGCGGCACGGCGCGTCGCGAAACGCTCCACGATCTTGCGGCGCTTGACGTCACGCGCGATCATCGACTTCTTCGCCATGCGGCCGGAGGAGGGAGAAACTTCAGCCTTTCACCTTACCTCTTGGAGTGGCCGGCACCGGTTCGGGGCCCGGGTGGCTGGGGCAGAGATCGGCCAGGCCGCAGCCGGCGCAGCGGGGCTTGCGGGCCACACAGACGGCCCGGCCGTGGAAGATCAGCCGGATCGAGAGGGTTTCCCATTCGGGCCTGGGCACCAGCTTCATCAGGTCGGGTTCGATCCGCTTGGGGTCGGCGTGGCGGGTGAGCCCGAGCCGGTTGGCCAGCCGTTTCACGTGGGTGTCGACCGTGACGCCGGCGTTGATGCCGAAGGCATGGGCCAGCACCACGTTGGCGGTCTTGCGGGCCACCCCCGGCAGGGGCAGCAGCTCCTCCATCGAGGCGGGCACCTCGCCCCCGTGGCGTTCCATCAGCAGGCGCGAGGCGGCCACGATGTGCTTCGCCTTGTTGCGGAAAAAGCCGGTGGATTGCACGTAGGGCTCCACCGCCTCACTGCCAACGGCCGCGGCGGCGGCGGCATCGGGGAAGCGCTCGAACAGGGCCGGGGTCACCTTGTTGACCCGCTCGTCGGTGCACTGGGCCGAGAGCATGGTGGCCACCAGCAGCTCGTAGGGGGTGCGCCAGTCGAGGGAGCAGGTGGCGTCGGGATAGAGCCCGCCGAGCCGCTCCAGGATCAGCGGCGCCCGGGTGCGGGGGCTGGGGAAGCGGGGCACCTCAGCGGCTGAGCAGTTGCTGGATGGCGGGCAGCTGGCTGGTGTCCTTGACGATCAGCACCAGCGAAAGGCCCACCAGGAACACGAAGCCCGACTGCATGAAGGCCATCTGGTAGCGGTCGGCCAGGGGGCGGCCCCGCACTCCCTCGAGCAGCAGCAGGGCGAACTGGCCGCCGTCGAGCAGGGGCAGGGGCAGGGCGTTGAGCACCGCCAGGTTGATCGAGATCAGGGCGGTGAACAGGAACAGGCTGCTGCCCCCCTGGCTGGCCAGGGAGGCCCCCATCTCGACGATCTTCACCGGGCCCGACACCTGGGGGGCGGTTTCGCCGAAGTGGGTGATCAGGGTGCCGAAGCCTTCCACCGTGCGGCGGGTGAGGGCCACGAAGTCGTGGTTGGCCTGCAGGACCGGCTCCAGGGGGCTGGTGGCGGCCCGGAAGGACTCACTGCCGTTGGGCTGCAGCTGGGCGCCGATGCGGCCGATGCCGCCGTTGTCGGTGGGGGTGAGGGGCAGGGTGACGGTTGTGCCGTTGCGGTCGGCCTGCAGGCGCAGGGTGCGGCCGGGGGCGTCCTTAATGCGGCCCACCAGGGCCATCACCGCCTCCTGGCCGCCGGCCAGGGGCGTGCCATCGATGGCCACGATGCGGTCGCCGGGCTGGAGGCCGGAGCTGGCGGCCGCCTGGCCGGGTTGCACGGCGGCCACCAACACGCCGGGGGTGGCGCTGAAGCCGGAGGGGATGCCCAGCACCAGCCCCTGGGCCAGCAGCACACTCCAGGCCAGCAGCAGGTTGGCGATCACGCCGGCGGCGATCACCAGGGCCCGCTGGGCCAGGGGCCGGTTGCGCATCAGGTCGGGATCATCGGCGGGGATGGTGCTGTCCTCCTCGTCGTCGGGGAAGGACACGAATCCCCCCAGGGGGATGGCCCGCAGGGCGAACAGCACGCCGCGTCGCCGCCGCTGGATCAGGGCCGGACCGAAGCCGATCGAGAAGCCACTGACCCGGATGCCCTGCCAGGTGGCGGCGAAGAAGTGGCCGGCCTCATGCACCAGGATCAGGCCCGCCAGGATCGCCAAAGCCGTCAGTACACCCATTCCGTCGTCCGGCTCCATTGGTCCCATTCTGCGGGAACCGCCCCACCGCCGTGCCGGCGCCCCGGTGCGGTGGTACGGCCGGGGTAGGGAGATAGCATGAACGTGTCGATGTAATCAGCTGGCTGGATGTCACCGGAAGAGACCGAAGGCGAAGGCGAAGCCCAGCTGCAGGAACTGAGCACGGCGCTGCGCCACGTCCTGCCCCCGGGGGTTTCTGCCAGCCTCCGGCTGTCCACCGGGCGCACGGTCTACGTCACGGTGGGTGACATCAGCCGCACGGGGGCCTGCGTGATCCGGCGCGGCTCACTGGAGGTGGAGGCCAACGAAGAGCTGCTCCTCGACATCAGCAACTACGAGCAGAACCAGAACTTCTCCCTGCCGGCCCGGGTGCAGTGGGTGAGCATCCGCAGCTACAACACCCTGGTGGGAGTGGTCTTCTCCCAGGGGCCCCTGCTGCCGGGCACCATGCTGGATCAATACCTTGATCAGACCCTGAAGGCGCGACAGGGCTTCGCAGACGGCTGATCAGGGTGGGTGGTTGTACGGCAAACCTGCCTCCCTCCAGGGCGCGGGGGGCAGAGATTTCCCCTTCGTTGAATCCTTCGTTCTGGCGATATTGCTGTTCACAGGCCAATTAGGTCTGCATGCTCCAATTTTCCAATGGCTTCGCTAACCAGCCGGACCGCGCATTCTTTCCAGAGGCCGGCTCTACACCACGGGGGCCAGCAACCTGAACGGCTCTGCGCTGTCGGAATCCCTTGCGCCTCAGCCAGCCCCGATCCGCTCGGAGCCGAAGTAGGGCACCAACGCCGCCGGAATCCTGACGCTGCCATCGGCCCGCTGGCCCGCCTCCAGCAGGGCGGCCATGGTGCGGCCCACCGCCAGGCCGCTGCCGTTGAGGGTGTGGAGCAGGCGGGTGGTCTTGCCGTCGCGGCAGCGGATCGAGGCCCGCCTGGCCTGGAAATCGCCGCAGGTGCTGCAGCTGGAGATCTCCCGGTAGGTGCCGGCCCCCGCCAGCCACACCTCCAGGTCGTAGGTGCGGGCGGCGGAGAAGCCCAGATCGCCCGTGCACAGCTCCAGGCGCCGGTAGGGCAGCTCCAGGGCCTCGAGGATCGCCTCGGCATCCAAGGTGAGCTGCTCGTGGGCGGCTTCGGAGTCCTCCGGGGCCACGAACCAGTACAGCTCCACCTTGTTGAACTGGTGCAGGCGGATCAGGCCGCGGGTGTCGCGGCCGTAGGAGCCGGCCTCGCGGCGGAAGCAGGGGGTGTAGGCGGCGTACTTCAGCGGCAACTGCTCGGCGCCCAGCACCTCACCGCGATGCAGGGACGTGAGCGGCACCTCGGCGGTGGGGGTGAGCCAGAGGTCGTCCTCGGCGCAGCGGAAGCTTTCCTCGGCGAACTTCGGCAGCTGGCCGGAAGCGGTGAGGCTGGCGGTGTTGACCAGGATCGGCGGCAGCACCTCGGTGTAGCCCCGTTGGCTGTGGCGGTCGAGCATGAAGCTGATCAGGGCCCGCTCCAGCCGGGCCCCCTGGCCCAGCAGGGTCACGAAGCGGCTCTGGGCGATGCGCACCGAGCGCTCGCTGTCGACGATGCCCAGCCGCTCGGCGATCTGCCAGTGCTCCTGCAGCTCCTCGCCTGTGGCGGGAAGGCGCGGCGTGCCCCAGCGCTTCACCTCCACGTTGTCGGCCTCGCTGCGGCCGTTGGGGCAGAGGGGCGAGGGCAGGTTGGGCAGCACCAGCAGCTGCTCGAGCAGCTGGGCCTCGATCCCCTTCTCCTGCTCCTCCAGCCCCGCCACCTGCTGCTTGATGCGGTTGCCCTGCTCCCGCAGCTCCTTCACCTCCTCGCCGCCCGGGGCGGCGCCGGCCCGGATGCGCTCGCCCACCTCCTTGCCGATGCGGTTGCCCTCCGCCTGCAGCTCACTGCGCTGCTGCTCCAGGTCGCGGGCCTCCAGGGCCAGCTGGCGCAGGCCGGAGAGGTCGGTGGCCAGGCCGCGCCGGGCCAGGGGGCCGGTGATCAGCGTCGGGTCGTTGCGCAGCAGGCGCTGATCCAGCACGGGAGGGCCCATCGTCTTGGAGGCAGCCTACGGACCGGGGGTTCCAGATTTGCATCCAGGATCAGGTCGCGGCTGAGGCTGATGTTGATCGCCGCATCGGCCCTACAGTTCTGAAACCATCTGACCACCTGACCATGCGTTCTGTCGGCCTGGCGGAGGCGAAAGCGCAGCTCTCCGCCTTGCTGGATGCGGTGGAGTTGGGCGATGAGGTGGTGATCACCCGCCGCGGCCAACCGGTGGCCCGGCTGGTGCGTGAAATCCCTGCCTTGGCCGAGGATGGCGCGCTTTCATGGCCGGAGCGGCTGCGGCGGTTTCATGCCAACCAGCCCCCCTTTACGGGGAACGCGGTTGCCCTCGTCGGTGAGCTGCGGCGGGATCGGGGATGACGCCCCAACGCCGGCTTTCCTGCGGCGGAGCAGTGGTTTCTCGACCAAGGCGATGCGCCTCTCTGGGTCAGCCACTGGGTGCTGGTGGAATTCGCCGGCGTGGTCTCTCTGTGTGTGCGCCGGGGTGATCTCAGCAACGATCGTGCCGGGGCCATTCACGCCGAATTTGAGTGCTTCCGCCGCGAGCGCCTGCAATTGCTGGAACCGCGGGGCACCGATTTCCTGCAGGCCAGGCAGTGGTTGCAGGAGATGGAGGGCCTGTCGCTGCGCAGTGGCGACGCCCTCCACCTGGCCATCGCCAGCCGGGAGCAGTTGATCCTCACCACGGCCGACCAGGCGCTGATTCAGGCCGCCGCCGCCCTGGGCCTGGACCACCACTGGATCGGCAACACAGTGCTGTAGGCAGGATTTCAGAGCACCTGCACCACTTCGCTCACTTCCGGGATCGATTCACGCATTTTGCGCTCGATGCCCATCTTGAGGGTCATGGTGCTGCTGGGGCAGGAGCCGCAGGCGCCCTGCAGCCGCACCTTCACCACCGGTCCGTCGATTTCGACGATCTCCACGTTGCCGCCATCGGCCATCAGGTAGGGACGCAGCTCGTCGAGCACCCGCTCAACGTTCTCGATCGTGAGGGCGCGGGGATCGGTGCCGGCGTCGGGGGTGGCTGTTTCGGTGGTCATGGGTACTCCATTGCTTGCCCAGAGCTTAGGAAGCGCGAGGCCGGTTCAGACGAGGCGCACGGTCGGTCCGTAGGGCGCCAGCTGGCGATCGGCGCTCAGCCACCAAAGCACCAGATGGGTGTCAAGCAGCAGACGTGCCACGGCCTCCGTCCGCAGGAAAGAGGTTGGCGTCCAACAGGCCGTCCACCGGGGCGTCGAAATCGTCAGACAGGCTGATCGCACCGGCGAGGGCACCCGGAGGGGCGATCCCCCCGGCCTTGCCACCACAGGGCACCAGCCGGGGGATCACATCGTCCTGTCCAGCTTCCACCTGCTGCAGGGGTGCGGAGGGAGGCTCTGTCGCCGACATACGCAACCAATCAAACTAAGTCTTAGTTTGATTGGTTGGAAGATCAAGGCTGACCTTCGGCCCATGTCGCTGGCAGCGGCCGATTCCTGAGCCATCCTGCGCGCACTGCACTGCAACGCCGGTATGGCCCCCAACCCCGCCTATCCCACCGAGAAGACCTAGGGGCCTTCCTGCACCGGGAGCTTTCGGTGTCGTAGCTCGTGCTGGCCACACTGATGGGCGGTCGCCATCGGCTGGATCCCGGCCTGCTCAATCGGGGCTTCACCTATCTCGATCTCGGCTGCGGCCACGGCCTCAACCTGCTCTTCAATGCGGCGGCCCATCCGGCGGCCCGCTTCTACGGACTGGATCTGAATCCCACCCACATCGCCGCCGCCCAGGCCAAGGCGGAGGCGCTGGGCCTGAGCAACGTGCACTTCGCCCTGGCGGATCTGACGACCTTCGCGGCGGGGCTGCCCGGCACGGGCCCCTGCCGAGGCTGGCCGGAGGCCTATGACGTCGTGGTGGCCCACGGGCTGGCGAGCTGGGTGGGGGCGGAGGTGAGGGAGGCCCTCATCGCCGCGGCCGGCGCCCTCTTGCGGCCGGGTGGGTTGTTCTACTGCTCCTACAACACCTATCCGGGCTGGTTGTCGCGCAGCACCCTGCAGATGCTGACCGTGGAGGAGGCCCTGCGCACCGGGGGCAGCACGACCCTGGCGGGCGTCCGCAAGGCGGCGGACACCCTCCTGCGCTGCGCCGGTCCCGCGGACGACCCCTGGCCCCTCGCTACGGAGCTGCCCCGACTCGGATCACAGCTCGAGCAGCTGCTGCCCTTGCCGGAGGCCTATCTGGTGGGGGAATACCAGGCGGCGCATCAGCCGCTCTACGTGGGTCCGATGCACAGGCTCTGCCGGGCCCATGGCCTCACACCGATCGGCTCGGCCAACCTGCCGGAGATGTTCCCGGCGTTGCTGGATCCCGGACGCCGCGCCCTGGTCATGGAGGCGGTGGACGCTCCGATGCGGGAGGTGGTGCTCGATCTGGTCATCAACCAGACCTTCCGGCGTGATCTCTTCGCCCGGGGCGCCTGTCCGCCATCGACGCCATGGCGCCGCCAGAGCCTGGCGGACCTGCAGCTGCATTCCTGCGCAGGGGCGGAGGAGGACAGGTGCGAATTCGACACGGCGCTGGGTCGGCTGGGGGTGGATCCCAGCCTCGTCGGGACCTTGAAGAACGTCCTTACCGCCCAGCCCGAGAGCTTCGGTTGTCTGCTGGATCAGGCCGTGCTGGACCTCGAGGATGGGCTGATGGGGCTTTCCGTTCTGGTTGGTGCGGGAGTGGTGGGCGTGGGCGTCTGCAGTGGCGCCGGCGCTGGGGCTTCAGGGGACGCCATCTCCCGCTTCAACCAACAGTGCCTCGACCAGATCACGGCGGGTGAGGAGATCGGCGCCCTGCTCTCGCCTGTGCTGCTCCAGCCCGTACCCACCACCCTGCTGGAGGCCTTCTTCCTGCAGGTTGCCCAGGCAGACCTGCCCCCCGAAGACATGGTGCAGCTGGTGTGGATGGGCATCACGATGGCGGGCGGCAACATGAAAGACCCCGAGGGACGACCGATCAACGACCCGGAGCAGGCCATGGCCCAGCTGCGGCAGTTCGGGGAAACCTTCGCCCGCGAACGCCTGCCGGTGCTGCGGCGGCTCGGCCTTGGCTTGCCGCCGGGGCCAGCCGGAGACACTGCCTAGGATCGGCACCTCGTTCCCTTCGCCGCCAAGCCCGCGGGCGCCCATGACCGACGTTCCCGCCCAGCGGATCCGTAATTTCTGCATCATCGCCCACATCGACCACGGCAAATCGACCCTGGCCGACCGCCTGTTGCAGGACACCGGCACCGTTGCGGCCCGGGACATGCAGGCCCAGTTCCTGGACAACATGGAACTGGAGCGGGAACGGGGCATCACGATCAAGCTCCAGGCCGCCCGCATGGAGTACAAGGCGGCCGACGGTCAGACCTACATCCTCAACCTGATCGACACCCCGGGTCACGTCGATTTCTCCTACGAGGTGAGCCGCAGCCTGCTGGCCTGCGAGGGGGCCCTGCTGGTGGTGGATGCCAGCCAGGGGGTGGAAGCCCAGACGCTGGCGAATGTGTACCTGGCGCTGGAGAACGATCTGGAGATCATTCCGGTGCTCAACAAGATCGACCTGCCCGGGGCCGATCCCGATCGGATCAAGGCGGAGATCGAGGCGATCATCGGGCTCGATACGTCGCTGGCGATCAATTGCTCCGCCAAGACCGGCCTGGGGGTGCCCGAGATCCTGCAGGCGGTGGTGGATCGGGTGCCGGCGCCGCCGGACCAGGCGGATGAACCGCTGCGGGCCCTGATCTTCGACTCCTATTACGACCCCTACCGGGGCGTGATCGTCTACTTCCGGGTGATCAGCGGCGTGATCGCCCGCAAGGACAAGGTGCTGCTGATGGCCAGCGGCAAGGTGGTGGAGCTGGATGAGGTGGGCGTGATGGCGCCGGACCAGCGCCAGGTGGACAGCCTCCATGCCGGTGAGGTGGGCTATCTGGCCGCCTCGATCAAGGCGGTGGCCGATGCCCGCGTCGGCGACACGATCACCCTGGCGGCCAATCCAGCCGCCGAGCCGCTGCCCGGCTACGCCGAGGCCACGCCGATGGTGTTCTGCGGCCTGTTCCCCACCGATGCCGATCAATACCCCGACCTGCGCGAGGCCCTCGACAAGCTGCAGCTCTCCGATGCGGCGCTGAAGTTCGAGCCGGAAACCAGCAGCGCCATGGGCTTCGGTTTCCGCTGCGGCTTCCTGGGCCTGCTGCACATGGAGATCGTGCAGGAGCGGCTGGAGCGGGAATACGACCTCGACCTGATCGTCACCGCCCCCTCGGTGATCTACCAGGTGAACATGGTCGACGGCAGCACCCTGATGGTGGATAACCCCGCCACGCTCCCCGATCCCCAGAAGCGCGAATCGATCGAAGAGCCCTACGTGAAACTGGAGATCTACACCCCCAATGTCTACAACGGCGCCCTGATGGAGCTGTGCCAGGAACGGCGCGGTGAGTTCATCGACATGAAGTACATCACCACCGACCGGGTGACGCTGCACTACGAGATGCCGCTGGCGGAGGTGGTGACCGACTTCTTCGATCAGATGAAGAGCCGCACCAAGGGCTACGCCTCGATGGAGTACAGCCTGATCGGCTATCGCCGCAACGAACTGGTGCGGCTCGATGTGCTGATCAACGGCGAGCGGGCCGATCCCCTCACCACCATCGTGCATCGCGATAAGTCGTACAACGTCGGCAAGAGCCTGGTGGAGAAGCTCAAGGAGCTGATTCCCAGGCAGCAGTTCAAGATCCCGATCCAGGCCTCGATCGGCAGCCGCATCATCGCCAGTGAAAGCATCAGCGCCATCCGCAAGGATGTGCTGGCCAAGTGCTACGGCGGCGACATCTCCCGCAAGAAAAAGCTGCTCAAGAAGCAGGCCAAGGGCAAGAAGCGGATGAAGGCCATGGGCCGGGTGGAGGTGCCCCAGGAGGCCTTCATGGCGGTGCTGAAGCTGAATCAGTGAGCTGGCTCTGAAGCTGCGGTCCCGGGACGTTCAGCGCACGCCCTGACCTCCCGCAGGGCAAAACGGATTCTGTACAGGATGTACAGACCTGCACAGCCTCCGCGCAACACCGCCAGCGGGCCGTTCCTAATCCGTCGAGCGGCGCCGATGCTGCTGCACCGGTCCGGTGGCTTCGGTGCGGAAGAACAGGCTCGGGGTGAGCCCCACCCGTTGCATCTGGCGCCGGCCGCGGAGCTGCATCAGGACCAGCCCGGCGCCGGTGATGCCCTGCAGCAGCACGGTGGTGACCAGGTGCACGGGGTTGAGCAGGTGCTGCTGCAGCGCTGAGAGTGGCGCCAACTGCCGCTGGCTGAACAGGGTGGCGGCGTCATGGATCGTGACCGCCGGCAGCAGCAGCAGCAGGATCAACCCCAGGGGCAACAGGGTCCAGTGCAGGGCCCCAGTCCAGGGCTGCTCCCGGCGGTGGCGGCGATGGCCGCCGCCGACGAGGTAAAGGCCGAACCCAACGGGCAGCAGCGGCAGGGCGGGGGAGAGGTCAATCAGGCTATGGAGCCGGCCGGTGGGAGCCTCGACGCTGGCGAAGCTCCCCGCCAGCAGCAGGGTGCTGAGCTCCAGCACCAGCAGCAGCAGCCCCACGAGCCGCAGCTGGCCCAGGGAATAGTCCAGCTGGTGGCGGCTGACGATGCCGTCGACCTCATCGCGGGTGTCCCTGGGCCTGGGGTGGGTCATGCAGGCAACTCTGGCGCAGGCCAGGGGCACCGATCCAGCCCCTAAGCCGGCAGAATTGGAGGCGCAAACTCCAAAAGGGCGGCGGATTTGGAGGCGGTCAGGCGATTTCTGCAGGAACCGGCCGGGACTTTTTTCCTGTTCGGTCCCCGTGGCACGGGCAAGTCGACCTGGTTGCGCCAGGCCCATCACAGCGCCTCCACCAGGCCAGGCCGGAACGGTTGCGCGAGAGGGTGGCCGCCGAGCCCGGCATCGCCACGGTGGTGATTGATGAGGTGCAGAAGGTGCCGGCGCTGCTGGATGTGGTTCTGGCTGCGCCGCGGCAGCTGGAATCTGCTGGCCGGGCGCCTGGTGTCGGCCTCGATGCACCCCTTTCTGGCGGCGGAACTGGGGGTTGATTTCAGCCTCGACCGCGCCCTGCGCTTTGGTCTGGTGCCCCTGGTCTGGGAAGCGATCGATCCGGAGCAGACCCTGCGGGCCGGGAGGTGGATTTTGTGGTGTACGGACCCGACAGTTTCATGGCCCTGGAAGTGAAACGCAGCCGCCAGGTTCACTCCGTAGATCTGCAGGCGGTCGATCCGCTGCAGCCGCTGCCGATGTCCTGATCAGGGGGTGTCAAGCCAGATCTGAAACTCAGCCGGCGTGAGGATCAGCAACGGCTGCAGTTCGTTCTTCAAGGCAAGGAGATCCCCATCTCCGCTGATGAGCACCGGCACTCCAGCCGCCAGGGCCAGATCGAGAAACAGCTGATCCTTCGGGTCACGAACCTGGAGCTGACAAGCCTTGATGGGGCCAGAGTGGGTTTCACACCACGGCAGCACATCCTCCAGCAGCCGATCGATGTCGGGCCGCTCGAGCCGAAACTTGGGGTAAGTCAGCACCCGGATCAATTCGCGGGCGGAGGATTCGGCCAGCACAGGAGTGATGGCGGCTGTCTGCCAGCTCCGGCGCAGCCAGGCCAGGCGGCCCTGCTCGAACAGCAGTGCCGACACCAGCACGTTCGTGTCGGGAACGACGCGGCTGGTCACTCCTGGCGCGACCAGGCCACGGCGTCGGCCACATCCGCTTCGGTGATTCCCAGCTCCGTCAGGCGGGCTCGCACGTTGGCGGCAGCAGCCGGATGGACGGGCGTGAGCACGATGCGGCCATTTTCGGTGGCCACGTCGTAGTAATCGGCGACCCCGACAGCCTCCACCACAGCCTTGGGCAAGGTGAGCTGGTTCTTGCTGGTGCGCTTGGCCAGGACCATCAACGCAGCCGGCTGAGTCCGGAAACAAGGATTCCTTACTTTATCTGCTGTCCTCGGGTGGGAACTCTGGAGGAGACGTTGCTGTCATTGCCATGCCCACGTTGCATCGCCACCGATTCAGGGAGCAGGGATTTGTCCTGCCCCTGTCCATGGGGGCGTCCCTGGTGCTGCTGCTGGGCAGCCTCTCGGCCCAGACCGCCAGCCTGCAGGTGCGCCTGCAGGGGATCCGGGAGCAGCAGCAGCGCCGGGCCGAAGACCGGCTGGCCTCGGCGGGCCAGCAACTGCTCGCCGACCTGCAGCGCAGCCATCCCTGCCTGCTGGCGTTGCCGCTGGAGCAGTGGGACCTCCAGGGTCTGGCCTGCGCCCCCGCCGCCACGATCGCCTCCCTCAGGGCCGGCCAGGTGCTGGGCAGCCCCTACCGACTGGTGGACTGGCGGCCGCAGCTGGTGCCGGCCGAACTGCTGCTGGAGCTGGCCGCCGACGGGGGCCAGCCGGCGCGGCGAGGGGCCTTCGCGGTGCAGCTGGCGCCGGCCCAGCAGCCGGCCCAGCCGCAGCCGCAGATCACCGACGTGCGCCTGGTGGGGCTGCGGGGGGTGGCGCCATGAACCTGATCGAAGTGATGACTGGATCGGTGGTCTTCGCCGCCTCGGCCGGATCCTCCCTGCAGCTCTGGGCTCTGGCGGCCGCGGCGGCCGTGGCCGAACAGCGCCAGCAGGAGCAGATGGAGCAGGCCGAGGTGGTGCTGTTGCGGGCCGAAACCTCCCTGCGCGGCCTGGCCCCCTCCGCTGGTGACTGCACCGCGGCGGCGGCCCAGCTGCTGCAGACGCTGGCGGCCCAACCCCTGGCTCCGGGGCTGGTGCGCCAGCTGGAGGTGTCGGCCAGCGGCGATGGGGTGGTGCTGCGGCTGGTGGTGGACGGGGAGGCCGAACCGCGGCAGCGGCTGTATGCGCCGGCGGTGCTGGGGCTGTGCGCAACGGTGCAGGGAGGCGGCGGTGGCAACCCCTGAGTCGGGCGGTGGCTTCACCCTGCCGGAGACCCTGCTGGCGCTGGTGCTGGTGGGCCTGCTGGCCCAGCTGGGGCTCAGCTCCGCCAGCCGGGACCTGGCCGCCGCCCGGCTGGAGGGGGCCAGCCGCCGGGTGATGGTGGGGCTGGAGCGGGGACGGGATGCTGCCCTGCGCCTGGGCCAGCCCTGCGTGCTGGCACTCTCCGCCAACGGCTGGCAGGAGCCCCAGGGCAGCAGCCTGCCCCCCTGCGAGGGGGCCGCGATGGATCTGGGGGAGGGCCTGGGTGGCGGGCCTGCGGTGAGCCTCAGCCACAACCTGCCGGCCGCGGTGCGCTTCACCAGCAACGGGCTGATCATCGACGGCGGCACCGTGCTGCTCAGCACCGAGGGCACCGACCTGGTGCGCTGCGTGGTGGTGGCCCTGCCCCTCGGGATCACCCGCCTGGGACGGCAGGGCCCGGGCGGCTGCCTGCCGGATCCGCGGCCCTGAGCCGCCCTGTTCTCTGTATCGGAGTTGCGCCATGGCCTTGCTGCGTTCCCACGGGCGCCCCGCCAAGGGACCGGGGGGCTTCTCGCTGGTGGAACTGCTGGTGGCGGCCTGCCTGGGGCTGCTGGTGTGGGGGGTGGTGCTGCAGGCGCTGGTGGCCGATGGCCGCCAGGTGGAGCGGCTGGTGCGGCAGGTGCGGGAGCGGGGTCAGCAGCGGCGGGTGCTGGCCTTGCTGCGGGGCGATCTGCTGCGGGCCACCCGGGTGGACCTCGCCCTGGGGGTTGGGGCCGCCTGCGGCCTTGGGGGCCGGGATCCGGTGCTGCAGCTCACCACGCCGGCGGGACCGATCACCTACACGGTGGGCAGCGCTCCGAGCGCCATCTGGCGGGGCCGGGTGCTGATGCGTTGCGGTCCGGCCTTCGGGTTGTACGGCGAACCGAGCGCCGGAGCGGCCCAGAACCGGGTGCTGCTGGATGGGCTCGCCGACCCGGGTTTGGAGGCCGCCTCAGAACCGGACGGTCTGCTGCGGCTGCAGCTTCGGCAGGAGTTCGAGCCTGCAGGGAGTGGAACCCAGAGGATCGAGACGACGGCGCGGCTGGGGGCGGGAGGGTGAGGGAGGAGCTCATGCTGCCGCAACATGCCATGGCCTCCCTGCAGATCCGCGACCTGCCGGATCCCCTGCATCGACTGTTGACGCGGCGGGCCAGCGCCTGCAGCAACGACCCGCGCTGCAGTGGGGGGAGGCGCCGGAATCCCTGATCCGTGGCGACCGTGAGCGCTGCGCCTGATCACGAATGACCCGATCGCTACCTACAAGTGAAAGCCCTGGCCCGTCGGGAAGCGGCGTTGCTGCTCACCGCCGATCAACGGCTGCAACGGCTGGCCGATCAGGTACTGCCCTGAATCGATGGGGACTGGGGGATGCCTGCTTCTGTCCGCAGGCGACGTTCAGACCTCCAAGCTTCAGCCGGCTCTAGGCAGGAGAGCATTGCCAGAGGGCAGGAGGTTCTGACTCATTTTCCAACCTGTACATTGTGTACAGGTTGGAAAATGGGCTCTGGGACGGGCGCCAGTCAGCTGTCGAAATCCACGAAGGCTCTCTCCGCGCCTACAGAAGGTAAGCCAGCCCCAGGCTGGTAAGCAGCAGCAGTGGAAGGAGAACCTGAATCATCAGTTGCGAATCATCAGCTCCACGTCGTTGAGGTCCTTGAAGTCGCTGTCCATTGTGTACAGCCTGGCCTGATGGGTTCTGGCAGTGGCCAGGATGATGCTGTCGGCCATGGGCAGTCGCAACGTGTGGCTGAGTTGTGCTGAGGCCATCGCGAGACGACTATCGAGATCCGCGACCAAACCTCGCTGCATCACTGCAGCCGCCTTAATGTCAAGAGCCGGAGGCGCATGCGTCATGGCTCCAGCACATTGAAATGTCTTGGTTCAGGTCCCCCGTTTGGAATCGGGCACGGCTGGAGCACCCCCTGAGGTGGGTCTGAGTTTTCTGATCGCCAGTCCCACCAAGGCCCTGTGCGATCGACTGGTGCTCAGCCGGCAGCTTCCGGTGTTGTCGCGGACGGCGATGCGGCAGTGGTTGCTGGAGGATCTGAGGATTGATCCTGAAGGCCTCGTCCAGCTCAACCTGGGTCTCATCGGCCAGTGCCAGGCGAGCGGCTATAAGCGACGCCAGCTGGGAACACTGCTGAAGGTGATCGCTTCCCTGCAAGAGGAGCTGGGCTGATGCAGGAAAAATCGGGAAACAGCGTTGTGGAACAGATGCTGCGGCGCGTACCGCAGGACAGCGACCTAGAACGCAGCCAGGCGATGCGGCAGGTGATGGCTGCAGCCGTACCTCCAGGGCATGGAGGAGGAGTTTTCAGGCCTGGGGATTGAGGTGCAGATCAGCGAGAAGCAGAAAACAACCGCAGCCCGATTCTTTCCGCTTTTCTCAAGGCCAGCACGACGATTGTTCAGCTGGCCATCACTGGGATGATGACCCTCAGGATCAAGTTTGAGGTGGATATCGATCCTCCGCTTGGATTCAGCACCGAGGAGCAGCTGCTGCTTCAGCCCTATTCGTGTTCCGTGAAGTGTTTTAGCCTGCCCGATCTGTTTGCCGGCAAGATGCATGCGGTTCTCTTCCGTCAATGGCAGCAGCGCGTCAAGGGCCGCGATTGGTTCGATCTGGAGTGGTACGTGCGTGGTGGCATCCCTCTACATCTCGATCATCTGGCCGAGCGTGCGCGCCGAAGCGGCCATTGGCCTCTGGATCAGCCGTTCTCAGCCAGGTCACTGCAAGTCCTGCTGGCTGAACGGATCGCCCGCCTGGATGTCGCCAACGCCCGCCTCGATATCGAACGTTTCATCGCCCAGCCCAAACCCTTGGCGATCTGGTCTCAGGATTACTTCCAGCAGCTGACGCGGCGTGTGGTGATAGCCACGTAGCATTCTGCTACCGTTCCACGGTGATGTCTGTTGTGGGGGTTTGTCGTCATGCCGAAAGCCGCTTCTCCTGTGCGGTTGCAGAGAGAGCTGATGGAGAGCGCCGCCCTGGTCGGGGCGCGATATCATCGCAGTGCTGCCGAGCAGATTGAATACTGGGCAGCCCTGGGTCGCCAGGTGGCCCGGGTGCTCGACCCAGACAGCCTGTTGGATGTGGCCGCGGGACTGACACGGCTTCGGCTTGAGCCTGTGGCGGCACCGATCGTGGCCCCTGAGCAGGTGTTTGCGGCGCTGGATGCCGATCGCGTGTCCGGCACCCTGGCCCAGACCGTGAGTACGGCGGCCTTCCGCTACCAAGCCTGCATCAGCCAACCTGGTCAGCTGGAACAGATCGGCCCCGATGGCACACGACGCGTCGGGACGTTTCGCGATGGGGCCTTT
>Ga0247833_1003263_pt1 | contig 21946 bp, 14 predicted proteins | sample LaCruzMarch2015__7_FD_187117 | JGI IMG/M metagenome (GOLD analysis project Ga0247833, IMG submission 187117) | Freshwater microbial communities from meromictic Lake La Cruz, Castile-La Mancha, Spain - LaCruzMarch2015_8m | ecosystem: Environmental > Aquatic > Freshwater > Lake | place: Spain... | reverse complement strand
CGCGCTGCCGAGGATGTAGTGCGTAGTGCGCACGTTGGTGACCCAGTCGCGCATCGCTTCGTTGACGGCTTCTTTCAGCGTGCGCTGGCCGGCGGTGACACCCACGACCTTGGCTCCCAGGAACCTCATGCGTGCCACGTTCAGGGCTTGGCGATGCATGTCCACCTCACCCATGTAGATGGTGCAGTCGAAGCCAAAGCGGGCGCAAACCGTGGCGGTCGCGACGCCGTGCTGACCGGCCCCGGTTTCGGCAATGATGCGGTTCTTGCCGAAACGGCGGGCGAGCAGGATCTGGCCGAGCGCGTTATTGATCTTGTGCGCGCCAGTATGCAGCAGGTCCTCGCGCTTCAGGTAGATTTTAGCACCGCCGAGCTTCTGGGTCAGGCGCTCTGCGAAATACAGCGGCGTGGGGCGGCCGACGTAGTCGTGCAGTAGGTCATCCAGCTCCTTTTGGAACTCAGGATCGTTGCGTGCCTTATGGTATTCAGCCGTCAGGTCGGTCAAGGCGGCCATCAGGGTTTCAGGCACGAACATGCCGCCGTAAGGGCCGAAATGGCCGTGGGCATCGGGCGAGGAAAGGGCTTGGGCAAGGCTGCTCATGGGGCGGTCAGTGTAGCGCAGAATGTGGGGCTGCAAACCAAGTTACGCCTCTAGCCGTAACTCGGCAGCACGCAGCACCGCTTCCAGCGCTTTTCGATACGGGGCGGGCATGGGCAGGGTAGGCAACTCGTCCAGCGGGATGAACCGATGAGCGGGGCCTGGAGAGAAGCGGTTCGGTGCCGCATGAACCCAGAGCGCGACCTTGTAGCGGGTGATCCCATATGTCGCCTTGTGCAGCACCCCAGGGAGCGATTCATCCTCCGTTAGGGCGGGCAGTTTCCACAGACCCGTTCGGCGGTTGCCGGTTTCTTGTTCCAGCAGGATTCCCTCCTTTGTCTGGAGAAAATACACGCGCTCGGTCACCTCGGTGATGACGGCGCGCTTCGCTTTCACTGGCAATGATGTGGGATCGGTGGCCCGACAAAAGGAGCGCACGGGGCAATGGTCGCAATCGGCATCCGTGGGGCGGCACAGGGTCTGGCCGAGTTCCATCAGCGCCGAGTTGAAATCGCCCGGCTTGGTCGCGGCCTGCACCAGCGTGGTGGCACGCTGCCAGAGCCGCTTGCTGCCTTCGGTGCTGTCGATGGGCGTGGCGTCGTCGAACACACGCATCAGCACGCGGGCGACATTGCCATCGACAATCGGCTCAGGCAGCTCGAAGGCGAAGCTCGCCACGGCACCCGCCGTGTAAGGACCAATGCCCGGCAGCGCCAGGATCGCTGCGGGATCGCTCGGCATCTGGCCAGCATGCTCGGCCACGACGACCTGCGCGAGCTTCTGCAAATTCCGCGCTCGGCGATAGTAGCCCAGGCCTTCCCAAGTGCGCAGCACATCTTCCTCCGAGGCCAGCGCGAGCGTCTGAAAATCAGGGAAACGCGCCAGCCAGCGAGCATAGAAGCCGCGCTCCAGCACGGTCGCGATCTGCGTTTGTTGCAGCATGACCTCTGCCACCAGGATCGCATACGGATCACGCGTCTGTCGCCACGGGTAGTCCTTGCGATGTTGCGCAAACCATTGCTCCAACGCCTGAGCGAAGGCTTCGGGAGGATGCGCGGGAGAAGGCATGAGCAGGCAGAGAGCTAAGAGCTAAGGGCCAAGCGTCAATCAGCATTTAAGGAGTCGCACGGCAGAAGACGTTTGACCCTGCGCCCTCCGCCCTTAGCTCTACGCCCCAATGCCCGCGCTCACCAGCTACACCAAGCCCCTCACACTCGACCAAGCCAAGAAACTGCGCGGCATTTTGGATGGCTCGGGGTTTCGGTTCGAGACCAAGCCCTACTGCCTCTATGCAGGCACCAAGACCGGCTGCAATGTGCTGGTGTATGAGAAGGGGCCGAAGGTGCTAGTGCAGGGGAAGGGCACCGAAGACTTCGTGATCAACACGCTAGAGCCGCTGGTGCTGCAAAAGGCCGAGCTGGGCTATGAAGAGGTGCATCAGCCATCGATGTTTCAGCCGCACATCGGCGTGGATGAGAGCGGCAAGGGCGACTTCTTTGGCCCGCTCGTCATCGCGGGCGCTTATGTCGATTCACGCATCGCTCGCCAGCTCATGGATGCGGGTGTGATGGACAGCAAACGCATCGGCACGGACAGCAAAATCTTCTCCCTGGCTAAGGTTATCAAGGAGATGCCAGGCTTGTCCTGGGACGTCATTTCGATCGGACCCGAAAAATACAACGAGCTTTACAAGAAGTTTGGCAACCTCAATCGCCTGCTGGCCTGGGGCCATGCGACCGTGATCGAGAACCTGCTCACGAAGCGCCCGGATTGTCCGCAGGCACTGAGCGATCAGTTTGCGAATCCATCCGTGCTCAAGCGCGCCTTGGGCGAAAAAGGCAAGACCATCGAACTGCTGCAACGCACGAAGGCCGAGAGCGATCCCGCCGTTGCCGCCGCCTCCATCCTGGCCCGCGAGCGCTTCGTGAGCTGGATGGATCAAGCCAGCGAGCGCGGCGGCATCAAGCTGCCGAAAGGTGCCTCCGCTATGGTCAAATCTGCGGCGCGCGAATTGATCGCCAAGCATGGTGCCGAAGCTCTGCCCAAGGTGGCGAAGATGCACTTCAAGACCTCGGCGGAGGTGCTGGGGCTGGACTTGGGGTTGAAAGACTGAGTCAGAGGCTTTGCATGGCGGGCAGGAGTGCCCGCGCTCCTTTGGCCACCCCGTTCTGTCGCAGCCTCATGATCCTGGAAAGGAGCGACGGCATCTGAGACACTCGAACGAATGCTTCGGACGTCACCTCCTCAGCGCCAGGATCAGCTCGTCCAGCTTGTTCACCACCTGCTGAAGGTCCGCGCCACTCGTAAGATTTGCGTGCCCGCTAGCCCCCGTCAGGCAGCGATTCACCCAGCCGCCGTGGAAGTCCACCCAACATCATCCTCGGCGGTACCTTCACGAAGGACGGCTTCGACCGGAACAGCGAGGGCGAGAAGTGGACCTTCGACTACATGCTGGCCAATCCACCCTTCGGTGTGGAGTGGAAGCAGCAGCAGAAAGACATCGATCAGGAAAAGGACACCCTTGGCTTTGCTGGTCGCTTCGGCACGGGCACGCCTCGGGTGAATGACGGCGCGCTGCTCTTCCTCCAACACATGATCGCGAAGATGCGCGCCCCACAGGACGGCGGCAGCCGCATCGCCATCGTCTTCAATGGTTCACCCCTCTTCACTGGCGATGCCGGTGGTGGCGAGAACGAGATCCGCCGCTGGATCATCGACAACGACTGGCTGGAGGCCATCGTCGCCCTGCCCGAGCAGCTCTTTTACAATACCGGCATCTCGACCTGCCTCTGGGTGCTCACCAATCGGAAAGAAATGGCCCGCAAGGCCAAGGTGCAGCTCATCGACCCCGCCCTTTCTGGGTGCAGATGGAAAAAAGCCTGGGCAACAAGCGCCGCCGCATCGGTGCCCCCAGCGACAAGGAGAAAGACCCCGACCACATCGGCGAACTCACGAAGATCCTCGGCGATTTCAAAGACGGCCAGACGCGCAGCTTCACCGAGGAAGATCAGCCCCAACGGTGCGGCGTCGGGATGCCCGGGGTTCAAGCGTGGGATCAACCGCAAAGGGGGGGCCTCGAGCCTGGGATTCAACCGCAAGGCGGTTGCGTCATACAGCCCAGGGTTGGCCTGAGGAACGAGGGCCTACCCTGGGCTGGTCATCCCCCAGGTCATCAACCCCAACGGGGTTGCGTCGTGCGGTGACGATGCGCCAGGAGGTGACTCAACCCCGTTGGGGTTGGGGCCGGTTGGCGACCGTGACCCAGGGTAGCGCGTGCCGCGCAACCCTGGGCTGCAAGACGGAATCCCCTTGGGATTCGCCGGAAGGAGGCCAGCCATGAAGCTCCCGGCCTACCCAGCCTACAAAGCCAGCGGCGTTGAATGGCTCGGCGACGTGCCGGAGCATTCGGAGTCCCGGCGTTTTGGCTATCTGTTTCGCTTTTACAGCGGTGACACGCCGTCAACTAGCGAAAGCGATCTGTGGGATGGTGAGATTCCATGGGTCTCGTCGAAGGACATGAAGTCAATGGTGATTTCCGACACCGAAGATCACCATTCAGAGGAAGCGGTTCGCCCTCCGGCCAACTAACGAACCCACCCGCCAACGCCTCCCATAGTCCCGCCGAACCACGTCAAGTTCGTGCCGAACCACGTCGAGTTCCCGCCGAACCACGCCAAGTTCCCGCCGAACCGAGCCCAGTTCCTGCCGAACCACGCTCAGTTCCGGCCGAACCACGTCAAGTTCCCGCCGAACCGAGCTAAGTTCCCGCCGAACCGAGCCAAGTTCCCGCCGAACTAAGCTAAGTTCCCGCCGAACCGAGCCCCGTTTCAGCCCCACAGAGCCACGCCACAGCCCCACGTGATCGGCAGCGCGACGAACCCAACCTGCCCTCTGTCCCCACTGCACAACAGACACACCGGCCAGATGCGACGCCCTGCCTCCGAAAGCGCCAACCGGCGCGATCCATCCCAGCCCAGGGCAACGCCCTGGGTATTGCCCCAACACCCGTGAGCCCTGAGCCGAAGCGAAGTGGAGACCGCCAGCCAAAGGCTGCCCGCAGGGCGAGCGCAGCGAGGCAACGGGCGACCCATGCGTGCGCTGGGCGGGATGACACGCCCCTTCAGGGCTGCATTATTCTGGAAACGCTGTTCCTGGGGCGATGCCCCAGGCTGGGATGAGCCGGACCGTTGGCCCTGGTGACGCCGTGGACCGGATCAAAGCAAATCCCTACGCTCCCAAGGTAAAAAATGGCGACAGCGCCGGGGATGTGCTTCAAGATGCAGGAAGCAGGTTACACAATTTCACCAACACCTTCATTCCCATGAGACCCAACCTCGTCTCTGCACTCCTACAGCCGACGAATATCGTGTTTTTTGGGATGATGGTCGTTTTGGCGCTGATCGACTTCGCATCCTACTTTTGGAAGGCGGGCGAGCATCACCGCAACTTCAAGGGCGAGATCGTGGGGCTTGGTATTCTCGGCACCTTCTTCGGGATTTTTATTGGACTGCAAACGTTTGATCCCCGCAGCATTCAGGAAAGTATTCCGCCGTTGCTCGATGGCCTGAAGACAGCATTCCTCACTTCGATAGCAGGGATGGGAGTCTCCATGGTGTTGACGGTTTTGCAGACAATGATCCCAACACGCGCCACGCTTCGAGCGGGCGATCCACTTCAAGCACTCGTTCAGGACTTGTTGGCGGCGACGGTCAAGGCCAATCAAGATAGCTCGGCAAATCAAACTGCGCTATTTGAGCAGATACGGAGTGGGCGCATGGAACAGAGGGATGAAGCCGTCAATCTTCGACGAGCCTTCGAGAGCAGCTTCGCCACGATGAATGCCTCACTCCAAGAAGCGCTCACCAAACTCTCTGAGGGGGCTTCGAAAGAGATCATCAAAGCGCTGGAAGATGTCATCAAGGACTTCAACAAAAACCTGACACAGCAGTTCGGCGAGAATTTCACACAGTTGAACGCCGCCTGTTTGAAGCTGGTTGAGTGGCAAGACAACTACAAAGGTATCATCCAACAAGTGGAAGCGACGCTGAAACAGTCTGCCACAGCGATTGAGGCGACCGATAAGACTCTTCAATCTATCGCCGAAAAGAATTCCGAGTTTGAGAAGCTCTGCACTCGTTTGGGAGACGTGATTTCGACAAGCGATGAGAATACTCAAGCTTTGAACGAGCACCTGACACAACAAAAAGCCTTGGCGGAGCTTGTGGCGGGCCTTGTGTCGAAGGTGCAACTCTCGATTGGAGTTGCCAATGAGCAGTTGCGGTCAGCGACTGAGCGGACAGAGCGCACTATTTCAACTGCGCTTGGTCGAGCCGAGCAAGGCATCACGAATGCCGACAATATGTTCGCAGGAACGACAGCGGCCATCCTGGAGAGCTTCAAGCGACTCGAGGATGAGAATCGCGGAAGCATGACCAATGTTAGCAAGACATTCTCAGATCACTGCAATACGGTGGCTGGAAATTTGAGAGAAACGAAGCAAGGGCTGGACGAACTCACCACGAAGATTCAAGGCTCGCTAACTGCTCAAACCCAGCAGCTCACAGAGCTAACAAAACGCACGACCGAGATGACGGACAAAACCCGCGACGAGTTGGCGGCATCCCTCCGACAACTCAATATTTCCCTAACTTCCCTGACAACAGAGTTTGGGGTAAAATATCGTGAGTTTCTGGAAGCCGCCCAACGATTGATGTCCAAATGAAAGATGCTAACAGTTGGCTAGGCAGCGTATCGGACATGATGTCAGGGCTGATGATGATCTTCTTGCTCATCGCCGTGGCTTTCATGCTTGAGGTGCAACGCGACAAGCAGCGAATCGAGAAGGAGCGGCAAGCTGCGGTGGAGTCTGCGTCAAAAGCTGAGAAAGCTGAGAGAGAAGCCGAGCAGCGTGCCTCAACTTACCTGCAACAAGGCGAAACCATTCGCAAAATTGCCGCCACCTACTCAGACCTTCAAATCGGACTCTACCAGGACTTGCTAAAAGAGTTTCGTGACGATCTGACAAAATGGAACGCCACACTCGAGGCCGACAACACCGTTCGCTTCAATGAACCGGAGGTCTTGTTTGAAACTGGCAAATCAGCGCTGAGAGACAGATTCAAGGTGATCCTAGCTGATTTCTTTCCTCGATATGTGGGCATCCTGACTGGAGCCAAGTATATCGGCAATATTGAGGAAGTGCGTGTCGAGGGCCATACTAGTTCGGAGTGGGAGAATGCCACTTCGATCACTGACAGGTATCTCAACAATGCTCGCCTTTCCCAAGAGCGAGCGCTGGCAGTCGTCCAGTATGCCTACTTACTTGAGTCCACAGCCAATCAGCGGGACTGGCTCACCAAGGCGCTCAGAGCGAACGGGTTGTCATTTGCCCGTCCGATACTGAATCAACAAGGCGCTGAGGACCAGGGGCGCTCTCGTCGTGTCGAGTTCCGTGTCTTCACGAAAACGAAGGAACAGATTCTCCGCATCATTGAGGTCTCTGAAAAACAGCAGCAAGAGCAAAAATGAGCGCGTTTACCATGTTCGAGGAACTGCTCTCGGCAGTGCGCTCCATCGGGGTGAATATCGTCGCCCAATCGAACAAGCTTCTCGCTCAACTCACCTCTGAAGGCATTCTCGTTGAGGACGAGAAGTCACTCATTAGGGCTTCCTCAGGAATCTACGACGTGCTCCCAGACGGGCGAGTGGTGAAAGTCATCCTTCACATCACTCAGAAGAACCTTCAGCCCAACCAAGACATACCAGATCTCACCGAGTGCCACAAATATCACCTTTTTAACTGTAGGACTCTCGTTGAAATGAGCCAAATCGGGAGATCTGACCGATATTTCAAAGCTTCGCACGGAGAAGGGCGGTTTAATTATATCATTTTCAGGGGGAACCAGCGCGTGCGCGAGTATAGAGGGGGTAACCGGGCAGCACTCCCTTTCTGCCGAAATTGCCTCCGCATCTATAATGAACGGTTCCATCAACATGGTCCCTTTGATCTTCGTCGCTTTATTGAAACGAACGAACTACACGGCGACGCTCCAATGAGACAGATCGACTTGGATGACGTGCCGAATGTCTATGCAGACGATTGGGCCGAGATTGCGCGAAGAACCAAAGAAGCACGAAATCACCTTTGCGAGGATTGTCGAATCGACCTGTCATCCCCCGATCTACGGCGGTTCCTCCACGCTCACCACATCGACGGCCAAAAGAACAATAATGTAATCGCCAACATCCGAGTTCTTTGTATCGCCTGCCACGCCAAGCAGGATCATCTTCATGCGTTTATCCGCAACGACCGCGCATACGGCCTGTTCCGGAGAACTCCAGCATTCATTAGCCATCAGCAAAGTCGCGGTTTCTCGCTGGATGCCGATTGAAGACACTTGGCGAAAAGGGGTCGTGTGAATCCTGTTGAAAGCCACAACGAATCGATATTCACCATGCCTGGTAAACGTCATGCAATCGGCGTAGCGCACGCTGGGGCCGCCGAAGGTGTTTCGCTTCACTCCACCTCGCGCGTCCCCGTGTTCTCCAGAAACTTCACGGGCTTCTCATCCACGGCGAGGACGATGCACCCGGCCTCGCTGACGACGCTGGGGTAGGTGCCGAGGGCGCGGATGCGGAGGGTGCCGGGGGCGAGGTGGTGTCTTCTCCACAGCTCCACTTTTCATTTTTCACTTTCCCCGCGCTACGCCCTTCGCACCACGTAGACGAAGGCGGGTGGCACGTTGCCCCAAACCACGGGGGTGATGCTCAGGGTGCCTTGCTGGCGCTGGAGCAGCTCTCGGAAGTGGCGGCCCTGGGAGAGCTTGTGAAAACCCCAGTAGGCGAAGGTGACGAAGCTGCCGCCGGGCACGAGGCGTGGCAGAACGTGGTCGAGGATCGCGATTTGCAGCCACTCGGGAAACGCGGTCCAGGGCAGGCCACTGACGATGGAATCGAAGCCTTCGCCTGGGGGCAGGTAGCTGCTGAAGTCGAACTCCTGTGCGCCAGCCTGCTCGAAGTGCAGCCCGGCAAAGCGCTGCCGCAGATTGCTAACGAAGACAGGATTCAGCTCGATCCCGAGAAACTGGCAAGACGCGGGCATGACACCGTGGATCACCTCGGTGATGGCTCCCGTGCCGGGGCCGAGTTCCAACACGCGTTTGGCATGAGGCACGTTGGCTGCCTCGCACATGCGATGAGCCAGTGCGTGGGACGAGGGCATGATGGCTCCCGTTTCTTTCCAGTTACGGACGAACTCGCGGGCGAAGGTGACGGCTGACATGCGAGCATTTCCTTATCGTGGTTGCGTGAGTGCGCGAATGATTTTACAGGTCTCTCGCGTTACCCATCCACGCCATGATTCGCCGCCTGATCATATGCTCACTAACCGTCCTGCTTGCCTCCTGTGGGAGCGAGCTGTGGACCCTTGAGCTGAAGGATGGGCGCAGGCTGACTGCGACCAGCACCCCGCAGTATCAGCGCAAGACGGGTTATTACAAATACGAGAACCAGCTCGGTCGCGATTCGATGGTGCAGGCGGAGGAGGTGCTGCTCATCACCAAGGAACGATGATTCGTGCGCCGCTGATTTTGGCTTCGGCCTCGCCACGTCGTGTCCAGCTTTTGCGCGAGGCAGGCTTCCATTTCGAAGTCGTCGTGCCCGCCGTGGACGAGGCGCATGATCCCTCGCTGAGCTGTCAGGCGCTGACGATTGCCAATGGCGAACTCAAGGCGCGGGCGGTGTTCGCCCAGCGTCCTGAAGCTGTCGTCGTCGGCGCCGACACGCTTGTTTACATCGACGATCATCCCTTGGCCAAGCCCGCCGACATGGACGACGCACGGGCGATGCTGCGCCGCCTTTCAGGTCGCACGCATCAGGTCTGCACGGGCGTCGCGGTGGTGAGTGCGGACGCGGTGAAGACCTTTGCCGTGATCACGAGCGTGACCTTCAGATCGCTCACGGCGGACATGATCGCCGACTACCACGGCAAAGTGAATGTGCTCGATAAAGCGGGTGGTTACGCTGTGCAGGAGCATGGCGATTTGATCGTGGAGCGAGTGGACGGCTCGCGCACGAATGTGATCGGGCTGCCGATGGATGAGGTGAGCGCCGTCTTGAGATGGCGACACTAGGCGACCAGCTCGCGCATGGGTCGCACGGACACGGCGGGAAGGGGTTTCCCTTCGACGCGTAGATCCTGCACTTCTTCCCGAACCACCGCGATGAGTCGTGAGTAAACTTCCTCTTCATCTTCGCCGTGACAAACACCACCAAGAAATAGATCCGGGCAGAAGCCAATATAGCATTGGTCTTCATCGCTCCACTCGATCCAGTGATGATAGGTAATAGCGTTAGCTTTCATGGCTTGATTCGTTGAATGGCTTCTTTGACCTGCTTCTCCTGATAGTGCTTGGCATCGCCACCAGCCTTACCGTCCAAGGTCAGGCTCCCTTGCAGACCGATGTGTCGATACTTACGGTGGTCGCCTTTGCCCTAACCTTTCACCAAGTAAAAGCCTGCCGACTCAAGGTCGCTGATCAATTCACGAATCTTGCGCGGCATATGAAGGTATTAACGGGAACTCAGCCCAGATTCAAGCCAGACGGTGGACTTTTCGTTATTCCATGCTCATGCTCGCACCTGCCCCATGAAGCCCTACTACATCACGACCGCGATCGACTACACCAACGCAGCGCCGCACATCGGCCATGCTTATGAGAAGGTGCTGGCGGACGTGATGGCGCGGTATCAGCGACTGGTGGGCAACGAGGTTTACTTCCTCACCGGCGTCGATCAGCACGGCCAGAAAGTGCAAAAAAAGGCCGCCGAAGCGGGGGTGGAGCCGCAGGCTTTTGTCGATGGCGTGACCGCGCACTTCACCGCGCTCTGGGAGAAGCTGGGCGTGCACTACGACGGCTGGGCCGCGACCACCGCCGAACCGCACAAGAAGGTGGTGCAGGCGATCCTCACGAAGTTGCATGACGCCGGACAGCTCTACAAAGCCTCGCGCCATGGCCACTACTCGGTGCGTCAGGAGCAGTTCCTTACCGACAAGGAGCGTCGTGAAGACGGCACCTTCGGCGAGGAATGGGGCGAGGTGATCGAGCTGGAAGAAGCGAACTGGTATTTCAAGCTCAGCGAGCACGTCGAGTGGTTGAAGGCCTACATCCGCAGCCATCCTGATTTCATCTTCCCAGCTTTCCGCGCGAACGATGTGATCAACGCGTTGGAAAACGGCTCGGTGGACCTTTGCATCTCGCGCCCCAAAGAGCGCCTCACCTGGGGCATTCCGCTGCCGTTCGATCCTGACTTCGTGAACTACGTGTGGTTCGACGCGTTGGTGAACTACATCAGCTTTGCGGGTTACCTCGCCGATGAAGTGGGCAACACCGGACTGCCGGACTTCAAGAAACTCTGGCCGGCGAATGCGCACATCATTGGCAAGGACATCCTCAGCCCGCCACACGCGATCTATTGGCCCACGATGCTGCACGCGATGGGCTTCAGCGATGACGAGATTCCGCAACTCATTGTGCATGGCTGGTGGAACCTGCGCGGTGGCAAGATCAGCAAGAGCCTGGGCAACGTGATCGACCCGAACGTGCTGGCCAACACCTTCACGCCTGATGGTCTGCGCTTCTACCTGATGAAGGACATCGCTACCGGCTATGACGCCGACTTCAGCGATGAGCGCATCCTCATGGCCTACAACAAGGACCTCGGTGGTGGTCTGGGCAACCTGCTCAATCGCTCGCTGAAGATGGCCAACAACTACCGTGGCGGCGTGCTGAAGATCGGTGGCTACGACGATGAAGTCTGCGCCTCACTGCGCGCGATCACCGCTGAAGCTGAGGCTGCCTATCCGTCGAAGATGGAGTCGTGGGCCATCCACCAAGGCATCGAAGAAGCATGGAAGATCGTGACTGCCGCGAATGGCTTCATCGAGCAAACGCAGCCCTTCAAGCTGGCGAAGGATGAAACGCAGTCCGCACGTCTGGATGCGGTGCTGCACCACCTGGCTGAGTCGATCGCGCACGTCACCGTGCTGCTGAACCCGATCATGCCGACGATGTGCGCGAAGATTCGCGAGCAACTCGGCTGGACCTTGCCGGAAGGCTTCAAGCTCAGCGACCTGAAGTGGGGCCTGCTGCCGGACGGGCACAAGCTCGGCGAAGGCGTGCCTCTGTTCCCGCGTGTGGAAATCAAGGAGTGATCAAGGAGAGGGGACATTCCTGTCCCCTCGTAGCGGAGCAAGCTACCGGGACAAGAATGTCCCGGTGCCTTGGCGACAGTAATGTCGCGCCTCCTTGGTTCTATTTCCCAGCTACATTCCCGCCCGCTGCGCTCGGGAGCGTCTTGATGCGCTGCGTTGCACTCAGGCCGTGCTTGTCGGGCTCATACATGGCCTCGATGCGGGCGCTCGGGGCGATGACGTCTCCCTCCGCCACCACACGGGCGAGGTAACTCATTTCGAAGGTGCCTTTGCCTGGCGCGTAGTCAGTGAAGAACAGCGCACGGTCAGTGCGCAACTCGCGATGATCGCAGAACCAAGGCTCGGCGGCTTCATCCTGGGCGTTCTGGCGCACGTTGGCGGTGTCGAACTCAGGGTTCACGGCTTCGAAGACGGCAGGTAGCGGGTCGTCGATAGCGAGGTAACGATCACCGCCGCCAATGGTCACGGCCAGTTTTACGAGCACCATGTCGCCGACGCGCAGGCTGTTGATGCCTTCGATGCTGCCATCGGGCAGCAGCTTCTCATAGGTGCGTGTGATGCCGTAGCCAGCGTTCTCGCCTGCGAACTCGCGCAGGTTCGACCAACTGCGGGCCTCGACACGCGCCTGCACCTGACGATCCGCAGGAATGCTGGCGGTCATCGGCTGAGCGAGCAGCGTGGGGTTCAAGACGAAGCTGCCTCGTGCGATGGAGGCAGGCTTGGGCAAGTCGAGCATCATCTGCTGGCCACCCCAGGTCGCATTCACCGCGAGCGGCAGGGCCGTGTTTTTCAGGCTGCGTTCATAAGCGCTCATCGCGAACAGCGTCCATGCATTGGTGAAGGTATTGCCCCATTCGCCACGAGCGTTGCGTTGTTGCAGCAGCGCCTGCACGGTGGCTTGCGCTTCCGTGGTCATGCCCTGGTCCACACACGCGAGAAGTTTTAGTGCCAGGTTCACACGATTGCCCGACCAATGCGCCCAGCGCGGAGTTGGTGGCGGAGCAGGCTTCTTCACTTCCTTCTTCTTGGTGACCGCCTTCTTGCTATCAGCTTTGGTGTTCACGGCCTTGGCCGCAGTTTGAGGTGCGACCCCGAGCAAGTTGCGAATCTGCACGCTTGGCGAATCGGTGATGCACATGGACAGGGCGAGGAAGAGCTTGCCCAGCTCGGGCAGCGACTCACGCTTCTTGTAGAGCAGGTTTTGGTAAGCCTCTTCCGCTTGGCCGCCCTTCGCCAGGGTGTAAACGGCGAAACAAGAATCGACCAGCGTGGCGGGATCGCGTTCGTCTTCCAGATTGCGCAGGGCCTTGCTCAGATACGCGAGCAGTTCGCTCGTCGCCTGCTGTGGCACGGCCGCGCCGATATCACGTGCTTTCAGCAACGCGAAGCCGCCATACGCGCTGGCGAACAGGCCTGCCTCCTTGCCGCCCGACCAGTAGGCGAGGCCACCATCATCCGTGACCATGGAGAGGAGTTGGTTGACACCTTTCTGGATCGCTTCTTTGCGCTTGGCCGGTTCCAGCTTACCGGGGAACAACTCGTTGTAACCGCCGAGTGCGAGCCAAGGTATCATGCTCGATGTCGTCTGCTCCACGCAGCCATACGGATAGCCGAGCACATAGTCGAGTGCGTCACCGATCTCGATGAGTTGCGAGGTGCTGACTTGCAGACTGACCGTGCCTTCGCCTTCCATGACCTGCGGATGAATGTCCTTGATCAGGTTGTCCGGTAGCGCATTGCCCGCGAGTGGGAAGTAGCGCACCTCGCGGTTCGCAGGCACGGGATGCTCGACATTGAAGCTGGACTCGGTGGCGTCGGTGAGCGCAGTGGCATCGGACCATTGAGCGGTCTTCGCCTGCCATTGCCACTTGGCGGTGCCGACCTTGGCCATCTTCACAGGGAAGGATACGGCGGCGGTCTCCTTGGCTTTCAAAGTGACGGTCTTGGTCCACACCTTGCCTTCTGGTTTGCTGTTGTTCGCATTCAGACTGGCCATCACAAAGACACGGTCCTCGGTGATGAAGGTTGCGCGGTCATCGAGCGTGAGGGTGACCGTGACTTCGCCCGTTTGTGGCGTCGTGTTGTGAACGATGGCCTTGACCAGCAGTTCGTCATCAAGCCGGGCAAAACGGGGTAGTGCAGGTTCCAGCATCAGCGGCTTGTTAATGGTCACGCTGGCTTCGCTGTTGCCGAAACGGTCGGCTCCCTCGCTGGCAATGGCCATGACGCGGAAGCGCGTGAGGTTGTCCGGTGCGGTGAAGCTGGTCTTGATGCTGCCGGTGGCATCTGTGACCGCGACAGCAGTCCAAAGCGCAGTGGCGAGGAAGTTTTTGCGCGAAGGGATGTTGCCTTCGTTCTCGATGCCGCCGCCACCGACGACGAAGCCCTTGTTGCCGCGAATGCGTGCCTGTGCGTCTTCGGTCAGGATGCTACCGAGGTTGGTGTGATTGCGAATCGCCAGGGGTGCGGCGGCGTGGAAGAACTCGGAAGGCTCGGGGGTCTCGTAGCTCATCAGGCTGAGCACGCCTTCATCAACGGCAGCGAGGGTGACCTCGGCATTCGACACTGGCTTGCCAGCGGCGTCGTTGACGATCACGCTCACGGCAGCGGCTTCCCCAGGGCGCACCTCGGTACGCTCAGGTTTGACTTCAATGGCGAGGTCCTTCGCGTGACTGTCGATGGTCAGTTCGCAGTAGCCGATCTTGTAGTCGGGCATCTTCACGGGCTGCGGGCTGTCTTGCGCACCGCGAATGAGCACCACAGAGACGAACACATTCGGCGCGTCTTCTTCGGTCAAGGGCACTTCGATCACAGGCTTGGCAGGCGAGATGTCCGTTTGGAAACTGCGCTGGACGCGATTGCGCTCAACGGTGACAAGCGCGCGGCCAGCGATGGGGGACTTCACCACGATGGTGGCTTTCTCACCGGGCTTGAAGAGGGTCTTCTCGGGCTGCAAATCCATGGTCACACCGTCCTCGACGGCCCAGGGGAATTCATCGCCACCGACGACAAACAAAGGCATTCTCGAGAGGGTGTGCTTGCCGTTCGCGTCGTCGGCTTCCAACGTGATGAAGTAAGTGCCGCCGTGCTTTGGCGTGATCGGCAGGGACAGCGCGGCTGCGGAGCCAGCAGTCACGACCTTGAGCGTGCCAGTGGTGTTCAGTTCCTCTTCGAGCACGACTTGGTTCTTGACCGTTTCGCCACCACCTGCGGTCTGCACTTTGATCGAATGATAGCCCTGGCGCTCCAGCTTGATCTTCACTGGCACGTCGCTGGTGAAGGGCTTGCCTTCGGAGTTCAAGGCGACGGCTTCGATGCTCGTTTCGCTGCCAGCGCGGGCGAAGTATTCCGCCGAACGCAGGCCGACCATGAAGGCGGCACCGGGCACGGTGAACTCGGTGAAGCCACCAATCGTTTGCTCATTGATGTCAGTCACTTCGGCCTCAATGCGAATGCGCTGCGGCAGAGCGGCAATCTGCGCGGGTGGCGCAGGCATCTCAAGCATGCTGCCTTCTTCATCGGAGAGTTGCAATTCGCCGGCGGCATCCCACTCGGCTTCGGCGTCTTGCTCGGCGGGATCAGCATCGCGATCCTTGCCATAGTTCGCCCACGACGGTGCATCGCCAAAATGATAGGCAGAGTAGAGCTGTGGAATGTCCAGCTCTGGCTGGCGATAGGCGTTCCAGGTGACCTTCGCTTGGCTCAGGGCCTTGCCCATGAAGTAGTTCGCCTTGATCGGAACGCGGATGCGGTCGGGCTGCACGGAAAGTTTTGCTAAATCAAACTTCACCTCAAAGGCGTTCGGACGGTAATCATCCACGCGCAGGCTGAGCGCACCGCTGTCTTCGTCTGAGCCTGGGAACTTCATGGTCACGTTGTAGTAACCGGCCGGACCGGAGGGCAGCAAGAGGTCATCATTCCATGAGCCATTGGCGCTGAAGGTCACAGCTTTCTCAATGACCACCTTCCAGCGCGGGTCGCGCACCAGAAGTGTGGCGGTCACTGGACCGGCATCGAGCCGCAAGTCATCTCCCGACAGAGTTCGAGTGTAAGCTTTCAAATGCGCGGTATCGCCGGGTTTGAATAGCGGACGGTCGGCGAAGAGAAAGGTCTTGCGCTGGGCATCCCAGGGGGACTGCCAAGCATTGTTCAGCCCGAAGTGCCACAAGGGAACCAGGGTGGTGCCCTCCTGCGTTTCGAGCGCGGTGCAGTCGCTGCCTTTTTCGGCGAGCACGTAGGCCGTGCCTTTGCCAGGAATGCTGGCCTGCCCGTTCTCATCGGTCTCGCTGTGGCCGACGAGTTTGCGGTCGGCATCGACCAGCGTGAGCTTCACGCCGGGCAGTGGCTTGCCGGTTTGCAAGGATACGGCCAAAACCGTTGAGGATTGATAATTGTCTTTTTGGAGTAGGCCGATGTCGGTGAACTCGACGAGGCACTGCGCGATGCTGGCCTTGCCTTCGAGGTCAGGCATGGCGGTGCCTTCGATCTCGATGAACAGGGGGGCGGCCGTGGCGTCGCCGAGCACCTCTTTCCAGGTCAGCTTGGTCAGCGCGCTCTGATCGAGCGGCTTGTTCACGGGGAAGGTGCGATCAAAGACCACCGTGCCGGGGAACTCAGCGAAGGGCTTGACCTTGAACTCTTTGCGCTTCTTCTCGTCGCCTTCGCTAGCGGCGGTGTAGGGCTGGTAATCCTGGATCGCTTGTAGCAATTCGGGGCCGGTCATGCGCTTGGCACGCATACGCACCTGAGTCACGTTGGCAGCGGAGAACTCAAACTCGCCTTTGCCTCCGGCGAGCTGCGCATTCATGAATGACGAAGCGGCAACATATGGCGGGTTCGGAATGCACACGACTACGGCTTCGCCTTCCGCAGCTAGCTTCAAGCCGTCGCCCGACACGATCTGTGGGGCGATGCTGATCTTGTATTGCTGGCGAAGCTCAAAGCCACCGGAGACACGCAGCGTGCTGCCATCGATGGTGAACTTTGCGTCGTTGACCGCAGGCTCGACCTTGATGTGCGGAGCCGCTAGCTCGGCCTTTTGCTTTTCCTCGGCAGCGACTTCTTCACTGGTTTCCTTGTCGGCTACGAGGCTGCGGCTGAAGTCGATGTCCACGTACCGTGCACGGTCGAAGGGGCTGTGCGCACTGATCTCGCGAATGGTAAACGGCAGCACGTTGCCGAGCTTGATGTTGTCGCCCGTTTGCAGCTTGGAAGTGCCAGCCTTGTTGACGACAGTCTCCGCAATATCGAGCACCCAATCCTTGCCTGGATTCAGGGGTTGTGCGGGCTCCACGATGACCGCGCTCTCACGCGGTTGCTCGTCCGACAAGACGACTTTCGTGTTGGTGACTTGCTCCTGCCAAGTCAACATCGGCTCGGCATAGTGATGCTTGAAGTCCTTGGCGTTCGCTAGGCGGGCCGACACAGCGATGCGCTCATTCGTTTCGCCGCACTTGAAGGCCATCCCAGCGGCGACGGATTCGGTGGTGACCGTGTCGTTAAACTCCAGCAGGAAGCTTGGTGTGCGGGTGATGTCGGTCTCGTCAAACCAGCGGGGATACTGCTCCACGATGCGGAACTTCTCAGTCGAGGTGTCCGTGAGCTTCCCGGCGGAGATCGGCTGGCCTTGCAGGTCGTTCAACCCGGCGCGCAGGCTGAAGACATAGCTGCTATCGAATTTCGGAGCCTCGGTGGGGCGATACAATCCTGAGCGTGTGCTGGTCCACTCAAACTTGCCCGGCAGGGCGGGGGCGATGACCAGTGGTGATTCGGCGGCTGGCTTGCCCACTTGGTCCTTGGCCACCATGGGCGTGGGGAACGTGAGTTCGAGCGTGGACTGGGGGCCGAACTCGGGCGGGCTGATGACGAAGTGCGCCTCCAGTGCTTTGGGTTTCGGGGTGGCCGACGGCTTGTTGGTTTTGTTCGGCGCGGCGATCAGCGGCATGGCCATAGCGGCCAGCAGGGCGAGGGTGGGAGCCTTTTTCATGGCAAGAGGGGACAGTACAGACTAGTTTAGCACAGCAATCGTTCGATTGACGATGATAGATTCAAGCGGTTCAATGATTCTAGTGAGACTGCCGCTGACGTTTTTGTCATCCCTCACTATTCATAGATTGTTATCACGAACGCATGGAGCCTAACATCCCAGATACCGAGGACGGGAAAAAAGAGAAAGTTCTGTGGGAAAAGACCCGCAAGAGCCTGATCGAGCGCCTCAACAACTGGGAAGACCAGAAGACGTGGAACGAATTCTATCAGACTTACTGGCGATTGGTTTACAGCGTGGCGACGAAGCAGGGGCTGACGCGAGAGGAAGCCTTCGACGTCGTGCAGGAAACCATCATCGCCATCGCACGCCAAGTGCAGCGCGGCCAATACGATCCGCGCGCGGGCTCGTTCAAGGCTTGGCTCTTGCAGATGACGCGCTGGCGCATTCTCGATCAGTTTCGCGCTCGCAAACGCCAGCCCTCCCTTGCGGATGTGGGCGACGCTTACACTGAGGACAACACCTCAGTCATTCTGGACCGCATCGCAGCGGAGAAGGAGAACCAGCTTGAGAAGATCTGGGACAAGGAGTGGAAGGACAACATTTTCGCCGCCGCCCTGGAGCGTGTGAAGACCAAGGTGTCGCCACGCCAGTTCCAAATCTTCGACTGCTACGTGCTCAAGGGGTGGGGGGTCCGAAAGACCGCCGACACACTGGGTATCAATGCCGCCCAAGTTTATCTTGCGAAGCATCGCGTCGGCAACCTGGTCAAAAAGGAAGTTCAAGGGCTGGAAGGCACGATGCTCTAAAAGGGAGGCATGTCTTTGATGCGCAAGGCCGCACGAAATACGTCATTTATTACTAATTTGTTGAGCCTTTTTGCGTTGAAACGGGTTTCGAGGTTGCTTCCCCCTAGCAACATCTGATAAATACCTTGTAACTCCAACGCTAGGTTTCCCGCTTGGCTTCATTTTGCCCCTTTTAGCTCCCCGAATCCCCTTAGCTTGTGTTTCTATGAACAGACATCGCATGGTCCTTGGTGCAGCAATCGCGCTGCTGGTAGCTTCACTTGGCTGGCATTGGCTGCCAGAGGCTGACTCAGACACCCAAGCCAACATCAATCATCACAGCACAGAGAATCGGTCACTCTCGCCAAGTCAGAAAGCGAGCCCGACGGTCTTGGCTAAACCTGCCGCAAAGGCTTCTGAAACTGCTACGCCAGTCGTTGGCCATTTGAAGTTGCAGCCTGCACAGCCGGGCGTTCCGTCCGCCATCCATGCTTTCCGTGACTGGGCATCGCGCTATCTCCTGGCTGCCCCAGAGCAGCGACAGAACTTGCTGAAAGAAGGCAGCAAGTTGGCTGATGAACACCGCACAGCACTCGGGCAAATGATTTCAAGTGACCCTCGCGCAGCCTTGGAGAATGCCGTGCCTATGGTAGTGCGCCAGGATCTGCCGTCGGAGATTGTATCCCGCCTAGAGAAGCGCGTGAACTCGCGCGGTAGCTTGCTCACGTTGGGCGCTGTTGCCCCCGAGGGGCAGGCAGTGTTGGCGGCACTAGCACCGGTGTCGCATAAGTTTATTGCGAGCGGCCAGCCGATTGAGACCGCCGAGCGCTACACGGCTTATGTTTACGGTGATCGCAACATACGACGCACTGTCAACAATGCGCGGGTTAGCGGTGTGGCGGTGGATGGTCAACTGGCGGTCCTCGATGCCCCCTTCCGTCGCCTAGAGGTAGGTGAGCGGCCTGATCCAACCAAGCAGGTGATTGAGGTCTGCCCTATTTCGGGCGAGGAGACTAAGATCGAGCGGAAGGCGGCCGATCCGTTGCCACCTGTTAAGGAAGAAGTGGTGGCCGTCGAAGATAACGTCTCCATCCGCTACTTGTGCTCGGGGGGGCACATTCGGACCTATGCAGCGCAGTTGGAAGGTGAGGAGCAAAGCGAGCACTGGAGCAGTCTGGGCGTGGCGGCGGAAGGTGGAACCGGAGGTGGCCAACTGCCGATCAATCCTCCTCTTGATTGGACTACCGGCCCATCGACGCTGCTTTACATGCGTGTCGCCTTCCCCGAACAGCAGCAGGATCCGATTACGGAAGCGCAAGCCTATGACAACCTGAAGCAGGCAACCGATTACTTCATGACCAACAGCTTTGGTCGCTTCTACTTGGTGCCGACCGTTACGCCTCTGATCATTCTTCCCTACCCGGAATCTTTCTACAACAATACCCGACCGACGGGTGGGAGTTCTGATGGTGAGTTCATTCTGCGCCGACACGCACAGGAGCAGGCTCGCCGCATGGGCTATAACACAGATAACTTCGACCTGGATGTGGTGCATTACCACGGTGGCCCGGGGTCTTTCGGCGGCTTGGGTTCTGTTGGTGGCAAGGGCACCTGGGTTAAGACGGACTCGCTGTACGTTCTGGTGCACGAACTGGGTCATAACCTGGGACTGTTCCACAGCAATTACTGGCGCAGCACCACGACCCCCCCTTCGGCCGTCAGCCGTGGTCAGAACGTGGAATACGGCAACATCTACGACGTCATGGGCTCTGCCGGCAACACCATGGGTCACTATGTGGCCAGCAACAAGGCCATCCTCAACTGGCTGACGCCGGACGCCTATCACACGGTTACGGCCAATGGCTCCTACCGTATCTATCAAGTCGATCAAGGGCAGGCTGATTCTGACAAACGATATGCACTCGCGACAGGGCGAGACTCAGAGCGAAATTACTGGTTGGAGTTCCGGCAGGGATACCCCGACAATCCCTCCCTGTTCGGTGGCTTGATGCTTACCTGGGATTCCTGGGGTTGGGTTCACTCCACCTCTGCGACCGACACACCGCACGGGAGCGAGTTTGGCACACACTTGATCGACACCACGCCGGGTTCTCGCTCAGTGTCTGCCACCGTGCCTTACAGTTCGAACACTTTGGATGACGCGGGTATCCCTGTGGGCAGAACCTACCACGACCCGGACGTTGATTTGCACATCACCCCGTTCTTGAAAAGCACGACTACACCGCCGTACATTGATGTGGCAGTGAATCGCGGTCCATTCCCAGGCAATCAAGCTCCGGTGCTGACCTTGACAGGACCTACAACGGTATCACGTGTGGACAAGGCCATCACGATGACGGCCACCGCATCCGATCCTGACGGCGATCCGATTGCTTATTTTTGGGACTTCGGTGACGGCACCTTCTCCACCAATAGCTCTCGCACGCAGACGAAAACTTGGGCTGCTGCGGGCAAGTATTTCGTGACTTGCACAGTCACTGACATGAAGGACAAGCAGACCACCCGAAGTCTGCTGGTTAGCGTCGGTGTGGATGACAACTTCCTTTTCTACACGGTCAGCGGTTTAGTGAAGGACAGCCTGGGAAACCCCATGGAGGGTGTTTACATGTCGGATCGTCCGCTGACGAACAACACCGTGGAGAGTCTGACCAGCACCTTCCGCTACGCCTACACCGATTCGAACGGCTTTTACGCCCTGACCAATCTGCCGCCATTGCCGACGACCCTCGCCGTCAATCTTTACCCAACAGACTTCTCCCCAGACTTCCCCAATCCTCTGACGGTGGGTGCTGATCGACCGAACAGCAATTTCAACGCCAGTTTCTCTCCCGACGATACTGTCACCGTGACTGTGGTGGACGGAGTTGCTGGTGAAACGGGGGGCCTCGGGGGGCCTGCACAGATTACCCTGACTCGAAACTCATCAACCGCAGTGCGTCTGGATGTTGCCATCTTGGTGGGCTCGTCAGGCACGGCCACCCGTGGAGTGGATTACACGCTGACCCCTGCCTCCACCGACCCAGCGAATTACATCGGTGCTTATTCGCAGACCTACAATTTCGCGGTTGGCCAGTCCACCATCACCATTAATCTCACTGCCACTGACGATGCCATCGCCGAAGGCATTGAATACGCGGTGCTCGAGTTTCCCGACACCACGGTCGGACATGTCCGGGTCGGCCCCAAGACGGTGGTCATTCCGATTCATGATAACGAAAGCTCCTTGCCGGTGGTGGCGCTGACCCCTATTGATCGAACGGGATCTGAGGCGGGAGACACCTTAGCGTTTCGTGTCGAGCGAGATGGTCCGACCACAGGTAATCTGACCATCCAAGTGGCTCT
>Ga0247833_1003260_pt1 | contig 21963 bp, 19 predicted proteins | sample LaCruzMarch2015__7_FD_187117 | JGI IMG/M metagenome (GOLD analysis project Ga0247833, IMG submission 187117) | Freshwater microbial communities from meromictic Lake La Cruz, Castile-La Mancha, Spain - LaCruzMarch2015_8m | ecosystem: Environmental > Aquatic > Freshwater > Lake | place: Spain... | reverse complement strand
CGTCTTGCCTGCAGGTGCCACGGTGGAGTGGCGGGCGGATGCCGCTCTCCACGCTGCTCTCGGCGGCCGTCTTGGATCTCGTGCAGTCGGCCGCGGCGCACGCGGGCAGGTCGGCGGCCGGTGCCGCACGTGGCCTGCTGCCGGAGGTCAAGGCTGTGCTGCCGTTGCTCCAGACACAGTCCCGGTGGAGCCACCTTCCAGACGGCGATGGACTGCTCATCGAGCGGGCACAGTCCCGCGACGGGCATCACGCGTTTCTCTTTCCCTTCGCGGGCCGACTCGTCCACGAGGGACTCGCGGCGCTGGTGGCCTGGCGGATCGCGCAGCGGCAGCCCGGCACCTTCACCATGGCCGCCACCGATTGGGGCTTCGAGCTGTCGGGCCGCGAGCCCTTCTTCACCCAGGAGCGGGAGTGGCGGCAGGTGCTTTCGCCGGCCAACCTGCTCGAGGACCTGCTGGCCTGTTTGAACGGCACGGAGATGGCGCGGCGGCATTTTCGCGAGATCGCCCGCGTGGCAGGGCTCGTGGCGGGAGGGCGGCGGACCAATCGGCAGACCCAGGCCTCGGCCGGCCTGATCTTCGACGTGCTCTCGGAGCATGACGCGGGCAACATGCTGCTCTCGCAGGCACGGCGGGAGGTGCTCGAACAGCACTTCGAATATGGCCGGCTCCGCGCGGCCGTTGAATCGATCGCCGCGCGGGACATTCGCGTCGTCGATACGCCCAGGCTCTCGCCGCTGGCGTTTCCGATCTGGGCCGAGCAGGTACAGTCACGGCTCACCACGCAGGGCTGGCTCGAACGCATCACGGCGATGGCCCGCGAACTGGAACAGGCTGCCGGAGACATGTCGTCATAAGGTATTCATGAAGGCAGTCATGAACACGAGCGAGACGCCGGTGCGGATCGAATGCGGCCCAGGGGGCGGTGCGGTTGCCCCCGGTCTGCAGGCAATTCCGGACTTGCCCGACATCCTGCTCCTGCCGGGCCGTGCGGCATTCCTGCCTGCGTCGCGGACGCTGCTCGCAGCCGATCTCCACCTCGGCAAGGCGGCGGCCTTTCGCCGGGCGGGCATTCCGGTGCCCGAGGGCTCGGCCCAGCAGGATCTCCAGCGACTTGCCGATCTGGTGCATGCCCACGACGTGCGGCGGCTCCTTGTGCTCGGCGACCTGTTTCATGCGAAGAGCGGCTGCACGCCGCAGGTGTTTGCCGAGTTTGCTGCGTTTCGATCGCGGGTCGCCGACACATCCGTGGTGCTCGTCCTGGGCAACCATGACCGCACGGCCGGCCGGCTGCCTGCCTCGCTCGGGCTGGATGCCTGCGTGCACGTCCTCGACGAGCCTCCCTTTCATTTCGTGCACGAGCCCGCGACGGGGCTCACGGCCTCCGCCCGGGAACTGTTCACCGTTGCGGGGCATCTGCATCCGACGGTGTCGGTCCGCAGCCCCAGCGGCGACCGGCTTGCCGACCGCTGCTTCGTGGCCGAACCGGCCCTGCTGGTGCTGCCCGCCTTCGGGTCGTTCACCGGCGGGCATCGCATCGAGCCCGTCGAGCGGATGCGGCTCTGGATCGCGCGTGACGATGGCGTGGCGGAGGTGACGCGGCTCGTTCACGCCGCGAGGAGGCGGTGAGCCTGATCACCCGGGAGGCAGTTCGCCGGTCACTTCGCGGAAGGCCACGTGCAGTCGGGAGAGCAGGTCGCTGGCCGTCATCGAGACTCTGCCGAACTCCGCCGCCGCCACGTCGCCCGCGCGGCCATGCACCCATGCGGCCAGCCGCGCCGCATCGAAGGGGGGAAGCCGTTGGGCCACCAGCGCGGCCGTGACGCCAGTGAGCACGTCACCGGTGCCGGCCGTGGCCATGCCGGGATTGCCCGTGGCGTTGTGTATCTGTCGTGTGCGGTCGGCAACCAGCGTCGCCGGACCCTTCAGCAGGATCACGGCGTCGATCCCGGCGGCTAGCGCCACCGCCTCGCGTTCGAGCAGCGACCGGTCTTCCCCCAGGCCCGAGGAGCGATCGGCACCGAGCAGCCGGAGCATCTCGCCGGCATGCGGCGTGAGGATCCGAGGCCCCGCGTGGCTGGACAGGTCGCCGCGATCGCCAGCGGCATGAGACCGGACGGCGAGTGCCCAGAGGGCGTCCGCGTCGAAGATGGCCGGCTGCGGGAGGTGCCGCCAGAGGTGCGACACGATCTGGACGACTGCATCGGAGCGTCCAAGCCCGGGGCCAATGGCCACCGCATCGGCCCTGCCCGCCAGAGACTCGATCAGGCCGAGGGCGTCGGTGGCGAACGTGCCGTCAGACCGCCCCGGCAGCCCGTGGGTCATGACGCACGGGTCGAAGCCGGAGACGATCGTCACGACCTGCTCCGGCACGACGGCCTCGACCAGCCCGGCTCCGCTCCTGAGTGCTGCCATCGCCGCGAGCCCCGGCGCTCCGGCCATACCCGCCGAGCCACCCACGACGACAACGCGTCCATAGTCGTATTTGCTCGTCTGCGTCGATCGTCCGGGCAGCCTTGGCAGGTCAGCAGGGAGCATAAAGGGGTCATTCCTGGGGGCTGTGGCGGCGGCGGAGCGGCCGCTGCGTGGGCTTGAAAGCTCCCGGGCGGGCTGCTGTTGCGGGATCGTCGGGGGCCTCTTCGCTGGGGTCCGGCTGATTCCCTTGAGTGAGACGTCCAGCTTGACTGAAACGTCCACAAGGGGCTACCCTCGCCGACACCCGAAAAGAATAGCGTTGGATCCCAATGGAGATGGGTGCCCCCACATGAGTGCCTCAGACAACCCGGACGACGTGTTCAACGTGAAGAAGGTGCGCCGATTGATCAAGCTCATGAAAGAGCATGATCTGTCGGAAATTGACCTCAAGCAGGCTGATCATCGCGTACGAATCAAGCGCGGCGGTGAAGTCTTCACGACGACATCGTTTCCCACGTCGCAGCCGGCCGTTCGAGCGGCGGCTCCCGAGGCCCCCGCCCAGCAGTCTGCCGCGGACGCGAGAATGCTCGTGATCAAGAGTCCGATGGTGGGGACGTTTTACAAGGCGTCCGGGCCCGATACCGCCCCATTCGTGAAGGTGGGAGACCGGATCGGAGCCGAAAAGACTGTCTGCATCATCGAGGCCATGAAGGTTTTCAACGAGATTCCGTCCGGCATCTCGGGTCAGGTCGTGGCGATCCTTGTGGACAATGGCGCGGCGGTCGAGTTTGGCCAGCCGCTGATTAAGGTGGATCCCGAGGCGTAGGCCGCCAGAGGGAGAATGGTGATCGCGGGGATTGTCATGCCTCGCGGTCTGGTACGTTCGTCGCTGGCCCGATCTTCTGGCGGAGCCCTTGTTCAACCCATGTTCAAAAGGATTCTGATAGCCAATCGAGGCGAGATCGCGCTGCGTGTGATCCGCGCCTGCCGGGAACTCGGTATCGAGACGGTGGCGATTTTCAGCGAGGCAGATCGCGGCGCGGCCTATCTGGAACTGGCCGACGAAGCGATCTGCGTCGGCCCGCCGCGAGCGGCCGATAGCTATCTGCGGATCGACCGCGTGATCAGTGCCGCCGAGATCGGCAACGTTCAGGCGATCCACCCCGGATACGGCTTTCTGTCGGAGAACTCCCACTTCGCCGAGGTCTGTCGCTCCTGCGATATTGGCTTCATCGGTCCGACCCCCGAGGCAATGGAGCGGGTTGGTGATAAGAACTCAGCCCGGAGCCTCGCCCGTGAGGCTGGCGTGCCCACCGTGCCCGGAAGCGACGGATTGGTGTCGAACGAGCAGGAGGCGGTGAAGGTCGCGCGGGATGTCGGGTATCCGGTGCTGCTCAAGGCCACGGCAGGTGGTGGTGGCAAGGGCATGCGGGTGGCGGCCAATGAACTGGCGCTGGCAAGTGCCTGGCAGCAGGCCTCGGCAGAAGCCCAGGCGGCCTTCGGCAACCCTGGCATCTACATCGAACGGTACGTGGAGCGTCCTCGGCACGTGGAAATCCAGATCCTGGGCGACCAGCACGGTACGATCGTGCATCTCTGGGAACGCGACTGTTCGACACAGCGACGGCATCAGAAACTGATCGAAGAGAGCCCCTCACCGCGGCTGCCTGCGGAGACCCGCAAGAAGATGTGCGAGGCGGCCGTCCGTCTGGCGAAGGCCGCCGGCTACTACTCCGCCGGGACGGTCGAGTTCATCGTCGACCAGCAGGACAACTTCTTTTTCATCGAGGTCAATGCCCGTATTCAGGTCGAACATCCGGTGAGCGAGATGGTGACCGGCATTGATTTGGTGAAGGCCCAGATTCGCGTCGCGGCCGGCGAAAAACTCGGGCTCACGCAGAAAGACATCGTGGCCCGGGGCCATGCGATTGAGTGCCGCATCAACGCGGAGGATCCGGCGGCGAATTTCCGTCCCTGTCCAGGGCGGATCGAACGCATGATCGCGCCGGGCGGGTTTGGCGTGCGGTGGGATTCGCATGCCGCGACCGGGTACATGGTGCCGCCCTACTACGATTCACTCGTGGGCAAACTCATCGTGCATCAGCCGACCCGTCGCGAGGCGATTGACACGATGACGCGGGCGCTCAAGGAACTCCGGGTTGAGGGCATCAAGACGACGGTACCCATTCATTTGGAAGTGCTCGCCAACACCGCCTTTCATGAGGCACAAGTAGACACGACCTTCGTCGAGCGGATGCTTGCCAAATAGTGTCACCCGACCAAAGAGTGCGCCGACCAAAAAGTGCCCCTCGGCAAGCCCGGCTGGTCGGCATCAGGGAACGGGCGGCTGGCATGCGGACATCCGCGGTCGGCCCCAGAAATGGTGGTAGGGAAGAGTGGCCTCGTCGGCCACACTGAAAGAATTCAATCATGGTCTCGAGTGTAGAACTGTCAGGAGAAATCGATGAGTGAGTCGTTGTCACGTCCGACGAAGGCCGACCATCAGTTTCGTCGCGTGGCCATCCTCTTTGCGGGTGGTCCTGCGCCGGGGGCCAATGCCGTGATCTCCACGGCGGCGACCTCGTTCATGCGGAGTGGCACCGAGGTGGTCGGCATGAAGCACGGCTATTCGTCGCTCGCCGAGTTCGGCGCCGACAAGCCGCTCGTCGAGGGCAAGGACTATGTGCTGGTGACGCCCGAATTCCTGAAGCGGACACGCTCCGCCCAGGGCATCATGCTGGGTACGGCGCGGACGAATCCCGGAAAGCATGTCTCGGCGCCTGCCCACTTCGATGACCCGCAGCGGGTGCAACCGCTGAAGAACGTCTACGAAGGGCTGTTGTCGCTCGGGGTCGAGGCACTGATTTCAATCGGCGGTGACGACACCCTCAAGACGGCGAATAAATTCAAGCTTTACCAGGACCGGCTCCCCCCGGAGAGCAGGCGGATTCCGGTAGTGCACCTGCCCAAGACGATCGACAACGACTACATGGGAATCGATTTCACGTTCGGCTATTTCACGGCGGTCGACACGCTCGGCGGTGAAATCCGTAATCTTCTGTATGACGCCGATGCAGGCCGTTGCTACTACCTCTGTGAGACGATGGGACGCAGCGCCGGCTGGCTCTCGTATGGAGCCGCGATCTCCGGCGAGGCGAGCCTCGTGATCAGTGTCGAGGACATTCACGGCAGGTACCGTAGCGAGGAGACGGTCACCGATGCTTCCGGCCAAACGAAGATCAAGCCGGTGATGAACATCGAGGAGGTCGTCGGCCGGATCGTGAAGACGATGCGGGTTCGCGAGGAGGACGAGGGCAAGCACTACGGGGTGATCGTGCTGGCCGAAGGGCTGGCCGAGTATCTGCCGAGCCGGCAGCTTGAGGGAATTCCCCGCGATGAGCACGGCCATATCTCGATCGCACAGGTCCAGCTGGGGCGGATGTTCTCCAAGCTGGTTGCCGATGAATTCAAGCGGCAGACTGGCCGGTCGCGGAAGGTGGTGGGGCTGCAGCTGGGCTACGAGGCCCGTTGCGCAAAGCCGCATGCGTTCGACGTGATGCTGGGCAGCCAGCTGGGCGTCGGGGCCTACCGGGCCCTGGCCGAGCGGGGGCTCAACGGCGTGATGGTGAGCGTCTCGGGGCAGCTCGACTTGAACTATGTGCCCTTTGAGGAACTGGTCGACCCCAACACGCTTGTCACGGTCGTCAGATATGTCGAGCGCGGCAGCGATTTCCACCGTCTGGCCCGCTTCCTCGAGACCTACGTCAACGAGTAGGGGAATGCCGCGGCGTCGGAAGCACGGGGAGTCCCATCGCTTACGCTCCGGGCTTATATGCCCCCGCAACACGCACCCATACACGCACCCGGCGTCGATGAATTCGGGAGGGGTTGCCCGCGGCCCCGAGAGCCGGCGTTGCTGACAAGCGCAGGCAGGATGCCGGAGCGCAGTCAGCATCGAGTGAGCGCAGGCAGGATGCCGTAGCGAACGTCCGGCGACGGGGCCGCGGGCAGCCCCGGACCGCCGCGAGCATGCCATGACGGACCGCCGCGAGCATGCCGTCCCGGACCGCCGGCGGCATGAAAGCCGTCATTCCTGCGTCAGGGTGCCCTTGGTGCTGGGCACGCCCTGTTGCCGCGGGTCGGTTTCGATAGCCATGCGGATGGCGCGGGCAGCGGCCTTGAAGACCGCTTCGGCGATATGATGGCCGTTGCGGCCATGGTGCAGGATGGCATGAACGTTGGCGCCCGCGGTGGCGGCGAAGCTCTCCCAGAAGACCTCGACGAGTTGTGAATCGAAGAGGCCGATCGTGGGCACCGGGAACTCAACAGCGAAAACCGTCGCCGCCCTGCCACCGAGATCGACGGCCACCGTGGCGAGCGACTCGTCCATCGGGATGATCGCATGACCGTAGCGGCGGATGCCGCGGCGGTCACCGAGGCAGTCTCTGGTCGCCGTGCCGAGAGCCCGGCCGACATCCTCGACCGTGTGGTGGCCATCGACGTGCAGGTCGCCCTGACAACGCACTGTCAGATCGATGAGCGCATGTGCGGCCAGCAGGGTGAGCATGTGGTCAAAGAAGCCCAGGCCGGTCTGGATGTCGGCCTTCCCGGCGCCGTCGAGGTCGAGCGTGAGCAGGATGTCGGTTTCGGCAGTCCGGCGGGAAATAGTGGCGGTGCGTGGCATAACTGAGGCCGGTGTGGGGGGCTGTGGGGGAAGCAGTCAGATCGTCTTCATGCAGGCGAGAAAGGCATCGATTTCAGGGTCTGTGCCAACGGTGATCCGGAGGCCGTCGCCCCAGCCTGCGTAGTGCATAAACCGGATCAGAATGCCCTGCGACTTGAGCGCCTCGTAGATCGGCTTGTGGGGCCGCTCGTGGTGGGTGCACCAGACGAAGTTGGCCTGGCTCTCGACCGCATCGTAGCCGAGCGCCCGCATGGCGTCGGTGAGCCGGCGGCGGGTGGCGATGATCCTGGCACGGTTATCGGCCAACCATGCCTGGTCGTCGATGGCAGCGGTGGCCGCCGCGATCGAGAGCGTGTCGCAGTTGTAGGAATCCTTGACCTTCTGCAATTGCTCGATGACCTGCGGCTGCGCCACGGCAAAGCCGAAGCGGAGGCCCGCCAGAGCATACGACTTGCTGAAGCTCCGTGTGACGATGACCCGGGGGTTCTGTTTCACAAGCCCAAGACAGTGTGAGTCGGCAAAATCACCGTAGGCCTCGTCAACGACCACAGCGCAGGGCAGCGTCTCGGCGAGTTGTGCGATGCGGGGCGGCGGGATCAGCGTGCCGGACGGGCTGTTGGGATTGGCGATGATCGCCAGTTTGATCCCATTGCCATCCACGGTCTGCGGGGCGGCAAAGGCATCATCGAGCGACCAGTCAGGATTGAATCGAAACGCGTCGCAGTGGGCGGACTGGATGTCCGTCAGCGTGCGGTAGAGGATGTAGCTGGGCGTCGGCGTTCGGATCCACTCCCCTGCCCCGACGAACGTGCGGACGATGATCGTGAGCAGATCGTCGCTGCCGTTGCCACAGAGAATCCAGTCGGGTGCGACCCCGAGAATCTCGGCCGCCCGCATTCTGAATACGGTGGCGAGCGGGTCGGGATACTTCGCGAGCGTGCGGCCGGCGGTGGTGGCGATGATCGCGCGGGCCACAGCCGGAGAAGGCGGGTAGGGATTCTCGTTGGTGTTGAGCTTGATCCACTTGCCCCCCTGCGGCTGCTCGCCGGGAACGTAGCCCGTCAGAGCCGCGATGTCGGGGCGGACAAGGGAACGCGCAGGCGTGGGGCTGTTGGGCATGAGAATCGCTGGGCTGTTGGGTATGAACAGATTCTACCTTACAACTCCGAGGCCCCAACCGTCTGCGGGCCACGGGACGAGCCGCACATTCCCGTCCTTCCCGGCGATCCGTACAACCGGCAGCACACCACCCGATCAGCCTTCCAGCCGGGCTTCAACGCTACGACGGTGGGCCGTGAGGCCCTCCGTGTCGGCGAGTGTCGCGATGTCGGCTGCCATCGCCGCGAGGTCGGCCCGGGCGAGCCGGATCACGCTGCCGCCGCGAAGAAACTCGTTGGCCGAGAGGCCGGCCGCGAATCGGGCCGTTCCACCGGTGGGGAGCACATGCGACGGACCGGCTGCATAGTCGCCCGCCGCCACGGGGCTGTAAGGGCCGAGAAAGACCGCGCCGGCATGACGGATCCGTGCGAGCATGGCCGCAGGATCAGCCGTGTCGATGGAAAGATGCTCGGCTGCCAGGGCATCGGCCAGGTGGGCTGATTCATCGTCGCTCCGCGTCACGACGATGGCCCCAAATCTCGCCAGGCTGTCGCGGGTGAGGTCGGCCCGTTCGAGCACGGCCAGCCGGCGGTCGATGGCTTCCGCGACGCGATCGGCCAGGGCAGCGCACGAACTGAGCAGGATCGCCGAGCCGGGAGAATGCTCCGCCTGGGCGAGCATGTCGGCGGCAATGTATTCGGGATGGCTGGTCGCGTCGGCAACAATCACGATTTCGCTCGGGCCGGCGATCGAATCAATCGAGACATCGCCATAGACGTACTCCTTGGCGAGCGCGACAAAGAGATTGCCGGGGCCGACGATCTTGTCGACTCTCTGGAGACCGTCCACGCCGTAGGCCATCGCCGCCACCGCCTGGGCACCACCGGCCCGGAGTACGGTTTTGACGCCCAGTTCATGGCAGGTGGCGAGCACATGAAGGTTTTCAGAGCCGAATTTCGTGGGCGGTGCCACGACGACGATCTCCTGCACGCCGGCCACCTGGGCAGGCACGACGGTCATGAGCAGCGTTGATGGATAGGCGGCCGCACCGCCCGGCACGCAGACGCCCACGCGATCCAGCGGCAGATACCGCTGCCGCAGGATGCCGCCGCCAGGCAACGAGACTTCGACATCGCGGGCCAGCAAGGCCTCTTGGAAGCGGGAGACGTTCGCCCTGATCCGCCGCACGGCGGCAAGGAAGCCGGGCTCAACCGCGGCATGGGCGGAGGCAAGCGCGGCCGCATCGACAAAGAGCGTCTCCCGTGAAACACGAGCACGGTCGATCCTGTGGGTGTAATCGAGCAGGGACTCGAGGCCTTTGGCCTTCACGTCGTTGCAGATCCGCTCGACCACCTGACGTGGCGTAAGCGGCTCACCGAAGACGTCGATCGTCCGCTGCAGCCCTGCCGGACTCACCATTTCGCCCTGCGAGGCGAGTGTGGCCCTCAAGGCATCCAGCCGCAGCCGCCCGTCCGGCATGTTCAGATCGATCCGCTCGCACACGCTCTGGGAGTTTGCTTTGACGCCGGACTGGGTGATCGTGGATGCCATCATGGGGATAGCATACCGAGCCTGGCTCGGACGGGGAGCCCGTTTTGCCCAGCGGTTTGCATGTGTTGCCCAGCGGATTGCACGTTTTGCCCGGTTTGCTAACGGGCGGCGACCGCATTCACTGGGCCGGCTTCTGGACCATCCTGCGGCTGCGGAGCCCCCACCTGCTGCGACCAGCGTGCAGCGATCCAGTTAGGACCGGCCATCGCCGCCACCGCCAGCCCATCGCCGCCGGGCCCTTCCCGGAAAATCCGGGCGATCAGTTCGGTGCTACGGGAGGCAAGCGTCGTCGGGCCGGAGTCTGGCCTGTCACCAAAAACTGGGTCCGGGGGGAGTCGGCTCTGGGCCGCCATCGCCGCAGTCGCATCGGTGCCCAGACGGGCATCGAGGGCCACGGCTCGATCGATCGCCCGCGCAGCGTCGTCAGTGCGTTCGAGGGCCGTGAGCACGATCGACTGGCGGAGAAACGTATCGGCAAGATCGGGTGCAATCGTGGCTGCCCGCCGATAGGCATCGAGCGCCGCGACGAGTTTGGCGGGCGCCTGCACGGCCGTTCGGAGATGCCGGTCGCCGACGGCCACGAGCCTCGCAGCCCGTAGACGGGTAGCGCCATTGCTCGGACGCACCGCAGCAACCTGCTGGGTTGGCCCCGCGATCCGCAGTGGCGGGTTTGAGCCGGTGGTCGCAGCGATCGATTGCACCCGCGTGGCGGCCGCCGAAGTCGAGACCCCCATAAACGGGAGCACGCCAGCCGGGCCATAGACGGGGGCGATCGAACCACCGTACGGCGAGATGATAAGCGGAGCGTAGCTGGTGCAGCCATATCCATAGGGCGATGGATAGTAGGTATATGGCAGACCAAAGCCGCCGCCGAACGGACCGCAGTATGCCGGGCCGCACCAGCGGGGGCCGATCACGTAACTGCTGACAGAACCGGAAAAAAAGCCGCCGTACGGACCACCGAAGAAAACGGAGTTTCTATACGCAAACCCCGGGCCACCACACCAGCCACCGCCGCCCCAGCCACCGTAGAAACGCGGGCCATAGACTGGGCCACACCACGGCCGGAAGCCGGCTCCGTAGCAGGCTCCCCGCCAGCGGCCGAACCAGGCTGACGCGGTCTGGGGCTGACACCACGCAACCACCATGACAAGCATCAGAATCGATACCTGAAACCAACGCGGCTGCCGCTTCATCCGTGACTGCTCCTGTGGAATGCTCTCGTTCAATGATCTCAAGCCGTCCTGGAAATATATTCAATCGCATCACATTCTGGCGAGCATTGGGCTTAGGCCTCCGAACAAGAATGCTCCCTGTTGAGCGAGACTGGCAGGATGGGTAGTCTGCCGGGCGAGGCAGGCATGAATCCGCGGGTGCAATTCGGTGTCGGAATCGGGCTCACCAGGGAGATGGCGACCCGCCTTTCAGGGCTGCGCACCCCGGAGCGGATTCAGGATTTCGTCAACGGACTGAGGTGGAACGGCCAGCAAGAAGGCCCGACTGCGCGATCGGTTACCGGAGTGCTCAGCCAAGGCAGCGCCCACTGTATCGAGGCCGCTTTCGTGGCAGCATGTGCTCTTTGGCTCAACGGTCAGCCGCCGCTCCTCATCGACCTGGGCGCCGCGCGGGGCGATGTCGACCACGTCATGGCCCTGTTCCGACGTGGGGCCTGCTGGGGGGCGATTTCAAAGAGTAACAGTCCGTTTCTGCGGTATCGGGATCCGATCTATCGCAGCCTGCGAGAACTCACCCTGTCACTCTTCCCGCAGTACGTCAAACTTCGACGGAAGACCCTCAGGACGTATTCCGTGCCGGTCGATCTCCGTCGTCACGATCCGGCACTCTGGGTGACACGTGAGGGATTTTGCCAAGAAATGGTCGATATTCTGACGGGCTCCCGACACTTCGATATCCTTCCGGCCGATGAAAAGCCGGCCCTGCGGCCGATCGACGAGATCGAGGCCCGGGCCAACCTGCTTCGCGATTGACCTGACGATCTTTCGCACGAGTGCTGACGCGGGGCCATTCGGGGCTGCCCATGCCCCGTCGCCGGACGTTCGCTACGGACATCCTGTCCTTCGCTCACTCGATGCTGACTGCGCTCCGGCATCCTGCCTGCGCTTGTCAGCAACGCCGGCTCTGGGGCATGGGCAGCCCCGAAGCGTTGCTTCAAGCCGTATGCTTCAAGCCGTGTGCTTCAAGCCGTGGCATCACATCGATGCCTGTCCTAGGAGCGTCCGCAGCGAGGTCATCGCGATCTCGCCGAACTGACGCGGCGGCACCCGCCACAGCCGCGGGTTTTGCAGTTCGACGCTGACGGCGCCGGCATACCCGATCTCCGCGAGCCGATGCAGGAGTTCGTCGGGAGGCGAAGAGCCCTCGCCGGGAAGGATGCGATCGGCGTCGGTCGCCATCTCGCGGGGCACGTCGGCCGTGTCGGAAAGCTGCACGTGCGCAAGCGTCTCGCGGGAGAGCAGGGAGAGGTCGAGCGGCTTGCTCGGTCCCACAGAAAAGTGAAACCAGTCGAGGCAGATGCCGAGGCTCGGGTGCCCGACATCTTCAACGATCGCCATGGCCGACTGGAGGTTGTTCGGAAAGCTGGCCCGCGCGTCGAATTCAAGTGCCAGCCGCACGCCCGCATCAGCCGCCCGCGAGGCGGCCTCCGACAGGCTCATCGACAGCTGGGAGAGATCCTGGGGCCCGAGCGGGCCGAAGGCGTCGCCGGCGACCACGAGCACGGGAATGCCAAGTTCGCGGAGCAGGCTGAGCCGATGCTCGAAGTGCAGCCAGTGCTCGCGTCTGGCTTCCCCTTGGCTGGTGAGCAGTCCACCCTGGTAGCTGGCTGCAACGGCGGTGATGCCGTTGGCAGCGAGCAGACCCTTCAGGTCGCCCGGGCCATGGCTCTCGAGAAACGTCTCGGCATGGCCGAGCCAGAGATCGATCGCGTCACAATGGCCGGCGGCATAATCCCCGAGAATCGTCTCGAGGCCGCTGTCGAGCGAACAGACTGTGGAGAGGCAGGCCTTCATCGCAGCCGCTCGCGGAGCATGTCGACACACTCGTCGATCGGTACGCGAGTCTGCACGAGCGTATCACGGTCGCGGAGCGTGACGGTTTGATCGGTGAGCGTTTGCCCGTCGATCGTCAGGCACCACGGCGTGCCTGCCTCGTCCTGCCTGGCATACCGCCGGCCGACCGATCCCTTCTCGTCATACATGCAGGGCATGTGGGCCTTCAGGCGACGGTAGAGATCGATCGCCACCTCCGGCATGCCGTCCTTCTTCACCAGCGGCAGGATCGCCGCCTTCAGCGGGGCCAGCCTCGGGTGCAGTTTGAGCACGGTGCGGCTGCGGGGCTTGCCGTCTTCGTCGGGCACCTCGTCTTCGTGGTAGGCATCGCAGAGAAACGCCAGCACGGCACGGTCGGCCCCAGCCGACGGCTCGATCACGTGGGGCACGTAGCGCTCCCGCGTCACATCATCGAAGTAGCTGAGATCCTTGCCGCTGCCACGGTGCCGCGGCTTTCCGTCCGGCCCGGTCTCCACGACAAGCGATCCATCCTTGCGAACGAGCTTGCCCTCCATGTGGCTGCGGAGATCGAAGTCGCCACGGTGGGCGATGCCCTCCAGTTCACCGTATTCGCCTTCCGCCAGGAATGGAAAGGCGTATTCGATGTCGGCAGTCCCGACGGAGTAGTGGGAGAGTTCATCGGCATGGTGCTCCCGCAGTTGGAGCTTGCCGGCGGTGAGGCCAAGGCTCAGATACCAGTTCCAGCGGCGGTCACGCCAGTAGCGGTACCAGGCAGCGGAATCAGCAGGCTTGCAGAAAAACTCGATCTCCATCTGCTCGAACTCGCGGGACCGGAACGTGAAGTTGCGGGGCGTGATCTCGTTGCGAAAGCTCTTGCCGATCTGGGCGATGCCGAAGGGCACGCTGACCCGCGACGTGTCGAGCACGTTCTTGAAGTTCATGAAGATGCCCTGCGCCGTCTCCGGACGTAGAAATGCCCGGTCGTCGTCGTTCCCCGCCAGGGCACCGATCCGCGTCTCGAACATCAGGTTGAATTCCCTCGGTTCGGTGAGCGTGCCGGGCTCGCCGGCATCGGGGCCGAGCGCCCCGGCAAGTGCGACCGTGCCGGCCGCGACGCTTGCCGCCAGCGGCACGAGACCCCCATCCCACTCGATCTCGTCCACCTGCTTGGCCCGCAGGCCGAAGAATTTCTGTGCCTTCTGCGTGGTGTGCGGAACAGCCTCGTCGCCCGACTGGTCGGTCACGACGAAGACCTTCTTGCCACGGTGTGCCGCCCAGCGGCCGTGCAGGTGGTCGTAGCGGTAGCGGCGTTTCGATTCGCGGCAGTCGATCATCCAATCGTGGAACAGGTCGAAGTGCCCGGAGACCTTCCAGACCTGCGGATGCATGATGATCGTGCAGTCGAGACCGGTCATCTCGTAGGGTTCAGGCGCACCCGGCAGCGTGGCCAACTCGTCGTGGCCCGCCAGCATGTCGTGCCACCAGCACTCCTTGAGGTTGCGCTTGAGTGCCACACCGAGGGGGCCGTAATCCCAGAAACCGTTCAGGCCGCCGTAGATTTCGCTCGACTGAAAGATGAAGCCGCGTCGCTTGGCAAGCGACACGATCCGGTCCATCCGCGACTGATCGTTTTGTTTTTCCATGGACACGTGGGCTCGGCGAGGGACGTGGTGGGTATGCGTCGCGGACCGGATGGTTGCCGGCATCCACAGACAGGCGTGTGAGTGTAGTGAGCCCGCTGCGGCCCGGTCCACCTCAGGCCGTCGCCGAGTCGCCTGAGGAGCTATTCCAGCAAGCTATTCCAGTAGAGCCATTTCATCGCAGCCAGCCGGCGGCGGTGCCGTCGTGGCCGTTCGCCCGGTCTTGAGCTCTGTCTCGGTCGAGCCGCGGCACGACCGGCAGGCTGTCGATCGCTGCTGCGGCGGGGAGATCGGCCTGCATGCCCAGCCCGATCAGATTGCTGCCGCCGAGCGACGTGGCGAAGGCGGTGGCGATCGCGGCTGCTGCGTCAGCGTTCGCGCCGGAAAGCGTGTCGGTGTCCGCCGCCGACAGCACGCCGCGGAACCGTGCCAGGGCGGCGGTGGCGGCTGCGTCGAGCGTGTCGCCTTCGGTGTCGGGCAGGCGGCTGGCTGCGTCGAGGATGGCACCGGCGGCGAGGAGATCCTCTTCGGTGACTCGTCCGTCGGTGCCGGCACAGACAAGATGGATGTCGGTGACGCCGTGCCGCACCGCAAGCATCCGGGCTTGGAACGCCACGGCCGAGCGATTCACGATCGCGCCGATGAGCACCTCGAGGGCATCCCCGCAGGCGTCGATCGCGGCGGTGCCGTTGGTCGTGGTGATCACGATCCGCCGGCCGGCAACCCGGGCCCGGGAATATTCGAGCGGAGAGTTGCCCAGATCGAAGCGGTCGATCCGTAGCCCGCCGCGTTCTCCCCCCAGCAGCAGGTCGGACTCGGGGGCTCGGTTCGCCGCCAATGCCCGGGCAGCGTCGGTCGTGGGCACGGGCCGGACGCCGGCCGCCCCGTGGGCCAGGGCCGTGATGATCGTCGTGGAGGCCCGCAATACGTCGATCACCACCGCGATCCCTCCCGCGACCGCCGCCGCTGGCATACGATTGTAAAGTTCGTGTGTGTGCCAGTGCATAGCTGTTTCAGGAGCGATTGTGTCCAGCCAACCAGCCGCAACGATAGAAGAAGTCCCGGGCGTTGTCGACAAGACTGGGCCCGTTGCCGGGGTCGTTGAAGGGACCGTTGATAAGAGCGGTGCCCGCGTCCGCGGGATGTTCGCCGAAATCGCCCCGCGTTACGACCTCGTCAACAGGATGCTCTCCGGGGGCATCGATGTCTGGTGGCGGCATGTGACGGTCTCCCGTGCTGCGGCACCGCGGGCCGGAGCGATTCTCGATGTCTGCACCGGCACCGGAGACCTGGCGCTCGCCTACCGGGCGAAGTGCGGGCCAGATGTCCGCGTGGTCGCCTCCGACTTCTGCCGGCCAATGCTCGATCGTGGCATCGAGAAGTCGGCGAAGACCGGGGTGGCGATCGAGTGGGTCGAGGCCGACGCGATGGCCCTCCCCTTCCCGACCGCGACCTTTGACTTGGTCACCGTCGCGTTTGGCCTGCGCAACATCGCCGACACTGCCCGCGGACTTGCCGAGATGGCGCGGGTCTGCAAGCCCGGTGGCAGGCTGGCAATCCTTGAATTTTCACTGCCGCGAAACGTGGTCGTACGGAATGCCTACCTCTGGTACTTTCGCCGCGTGCTGCCCCTCATCGGCAACACCGTGGCCCGCAACGCCTCCGATGCCTACACCTACCTGAATCAGAGTGTGGAGGAGTTTCCCTCGGGAGAAGCCCTGGCGACGCTCGTTCGGTCTGCCGGCTTCGAGCGGGTCGAGATGGTGCCGCTATCGTGCGGGATCGCCACACTCTCCATCGCCACCCGCGATTCCTGAGGCATCCCATGTCCGAATGCACAGTGCCCTCATCGTCTCCGATCGTGCTCGGCGTGACCGGAGCCTCGGGAGCCGCCTATGCCGTGCGGCTGCTGGAAGTGTTGCTTGAGGCGGGGCGGGAGGTTCACCTCTCGATCAGCCCTTCAGGGCAGGCTGTTATGGGCGAGGAACTGGGGCTTCGGGTCGATCTCGACCGATTCGAACCGGAGTTGCTGCTCGGCAAGGTGTCGCCGGCGCTGAGCCACCTCAAACGCCTCCGCTACTTCCACCATAAAAACCTGATGGCGCCGATCGCCAGCGGCTCGTTCCTGACCGCGGGCATGGTGATCTGTCCCTGCAGTGGCAGCACGCTCTCGGCGGTGGCCCACTCGATGGGAGAAAACCTCATCCACCGCGCGGCGGAGGTCCATCTCAAGGAACGGAGGAAACTGGTCGTCGTGCCCCGCGAGACGCCGCTCTCGCTGCCGCAATTGAAGAACATGCAGGCCATCCATGAGGCGGGGGCTGTTGTGCTGCCCGCCTCCCCAGGCTTCTATCACGGAGCCAAAACCGTCGCCGATCTGGTCGACTTCGTGGTGTCGCGGATCTGCGACCAACTCGGCGTGGCCAACACGCTCATGCGGCGGTGGGGCGGGTCGAACTGATGGCCGCGACGCTTCGCACCTATCTGGAACTCGTGCGGTTCAGCCACACGATCTTCGCGATGCCGTTCGTGATCATGGCGGTGCTGATCGCGGGTGCCGCCGGTGATGGGCCCGCGATTGAGGCTGGGTCACCCCCCTGGCTGAAGCCATTTGTGGGCATCCTCGTCTGCATGGTGACCGCCCGGACGGCGGCGATGGCCTTCAACCGCCTGGTCGACCGCACGATCGACGCGGCCAATCCGCGAACCGCGTCACGCCACCTGCCGCGGGGGGCCGTCGGCGCGGCGGAGGTGCTCGGCCTTGTCGTCGCCTCGTGTGCCGCATTTATCGCTGCCACGCTTCTGTTTCTGCCCAACTGGCTGCCCTTGATGCTCTCGGTGCCCGTGCTCGCCTGGCTGCTCGGCTACAGCTATGCGAAGCGGTTCACGATGTTCGCCCATGTCTGGCTGGGCGTGGCGCTGGGGCTGGCGCCGGTGGCGGCGTGGATCGCGTTGCGGGGCGTCGTCGTCTTGAACAATCCCGCCGACATCCTCCCCGCGGCGATCCTCGGGCTGGCAGTCTCCGTCTGGGTGGCCGGTTTTGACACGATCTATGCCTGCCAAGACGCCGAATTCGACGCCTCCCATGGCCTGCAGAGCATTCCGGCGCGGCTGGGCGTGCCGCGGAGCCTGGAACTGGCTGCCATCCTGCACGGGCTCACGCTGCTCTTATTGACGCTGCTGCCGCTGGCGGTGCCCCAGTTGGGGGCGATCTACTGGCTGGCCCTGGCGGCGATTACGGCCCTGCTCATGTGGGAGCACTCGATCGTCCGTCCGGACGACCTTTCACGGGTCAACGAGGCGTTTTTCAACGCCAATGCCGTCATCGGCATCGTGCTGCTGGCCGCCATCGCGGCGGATCTGTGGTGGTGACAAAACCCCCTCGTGCGAGGGTTTTTCCGTCGGATCTCGTATCAGCGACCCGGCGGGTGTTGTAACCCGCCCTGCCGTGCGGTTTAAGTGGATGAGACGGCTGTTCCATCCGATAGGCCGATAGGCTTTCGGGATGCCGAGCGGCCAGCCCGTACACCCAGGACAAAAAAACATCATGATTCGTGCCATTACTCCTTCGCTCGACCCCATCCGCGAGAAGATCGAGGCCGGTGAGCGGCTGAATGCGGCCGAGGCCGAGAGCCTCTGGGACGAGCGGCTGGACCTGCACGAACTGGGCGAACTGGCCAACCTCGTTCGGGAGCGAAAGAACGGCAACATCGGCTGGTTCAACATCAACACCCACCTCAATCCGACGAACGTCTGCGTCTACCGCTGCACGTTCTGCGCGTTCCGGGCCGACCTTCGGGAATCCCGAGGCTACGTCATGAGCGACGAGCAGATTCTGGCCCGCGGTCAGGAGGCGGTGGATTCCGGCTCGACAGAGATGCACATCGTCGGCGGCCTGCACCACCAGCGGGACTACGACTGGTACCTCAACATCATTCGGCTTCTGCACGACCACTACCCTACCCTCCACCTCAAGGCCTGGACGCCGGTTGAGATCAACTGGTTCTGCCACCTTACGAAGCGTTCCATTCGCGACATCTTGGTGGAGATGAAGGATGCGGGCCTCGGCAGCCTGCCCGGCGGCGGGGCCGAGATTTTCCACCCCGAAGTCCGTGACAAGATCTGCGAGCACAAGGCCGATACGAAGGAGTGGTTCAGCGTCCATCGCACGGCCCACTCGCTCGGCCTGCGGAGCAACGCCACCATGCTCTACGGACATATCGAGAACGCCTACCATCGCACCGACCACCTGCTACGACTGCGGGATCTGCAGGACGAAACGGGTGGCTTTCAAACGTTCATACCGCTGGCGTTCCACCCCGAAAACACCCGGCTCTCACACATTCCCAAGCCGACCGCCGCCATGGATTTGCGGACGGTGGCCGTGGCTCGGCTCGTGCTCGATAATTTCGACCATGTGAAGGCCTATTGGATCATGCTCGGCATCGGCACGGCCCAGACGGCGCTGGCCTACGGGGCCGACGATCTCGACGGCACCGTCCGGCACGAACTCATCTACCACGACGCCGGCGCCACAACACCAGAGGTACTCTCGGTCGAGCACATCCAGCGGCTCATCCGCGAGGCCGGCCGCAACCCTGTGGAACGCGATACGCTCTACCACAGGGTTGTGCGGGATGGGACTCAGTGGACAGCGCTGCCAGTGACGGCGGTGTAGTAGCGGTGGTGCACGCAGCCAATCCTTCGTGGTGGCAGGCTTGGAGTTCCGTGAGCTGGTGGCCTCGTCAGCCCACCTGCCCGAGGCCGAGCTGTTCGCCCCACCGTTTGAGGATGAGTTCTCGGAGGCGGCCGTAGAGGGGATCGGAAAGTGTGGGGTCGCGACCGTGGAACTCCAGGGCGTCTCGACGAGCCTCCGCCACCACCGAGGCATCCCGGAGGAGGTCGGCCAAATACATTGGCGGTGCCCCGCTCTGACGGGTTCCCACCAGTTCGCCAGGACCGCGCAACAGAAGGTCCTGTTCCGCCAAGGCGAAACCGTCGGTCGTTGCGACAAATGCGTCGATTCGCGGAATCGACGCATCTGTCGAGGCGGTTACGGCGCCGCAGATTCCCTGCAGGCCGCCCCGCGCGACGCGGCCGCGGAGCTGGTGGAGCTGCGCCAGGCCGAATGAGTCGGCATCGAGGATCGTCATGAGCGTCGCCTGCGGCACGTCGATCCCCACCTCGATCACGCTCGTCGCCACGAGCACGTCGATCCCGCCCGCGCGGAAGCTGTCCATGATCGCCGCCTTCTCCTTCGGCTTCATGCGTCCGTGCACCAGTCCCAGCCGAAACGCCTCCAGGGGGCCGTTGGCCAACTGCTCAAGCGTGCTCGCGATGCTGGCCAGATCGCGTTTCGACTCCTCGACGGCCGGCACGACGACGTAGCCCTGACGGCCCTCCGCGAGCTTGCGGCAGCAGAACTGCCACCACTGATCGAGCTGCTCCGGGCCGACCCGATAGGTGCGCACGGGCTGGCGTCCCGGAGGCTGTTCGTCGAGAACCGAGACGTCGAGATCCCCATACACGGCATGGGCGATGGTCCGCGGGATCGGGGTGGCGGTCATTACCAGCACGTGTGGATCGGTTTCTCCCTGCTGCAGGGTCGCCCGCTGGAGCACGCCGAACCGGTGCTGCTCGTCGATCACCACGAGTCCCAGGTTACGGAATTTCGCCGCCTCGCCGCAGACCAGTGCCTGCGTGCCGACCACGATTCCCGCTGCGCCCGACTGCATGCGGGCGAGAATCCGCTTTCGCTCGCGTGCCGGCTGGCCGCCCACCAGAAGCTGCACCTCCACGCCGCTGCCTGCCAACAGCCGCTCGAGCGTCGCCATGTGCTGCCGCGCGAGCAGTTCGGTCGGTGCCATGATCGCGGCCTGCAATCGCGGCGGCTTCTCCTGAGATGTCTCCGGCAGTGGCTCAAGCGCTGTCTCCAGCGCAACCGCCGGAGTGGCGGCGACGGCCAGCATGGCATAGATCGCCACAGCCGTTTTCCCGCTGCCAACATCCCCTTGCAGGAGCCTGTTCATCGGCCGTGGGCAACGCATGTCGGCTGCGATCTCGCCGCAGACCCGTCGCTGCGCCGGCGTGAATGGGAACGGAAATCGGGCCCGGATGCGGCTGTCGAGTCGCGCGTCGACGTCGATGGCCGGGGCGGCATGGTGGACCTGCTGCCGGTCGCGGTGCATCCGCAGCGCAAGCTGCAGCATGAACAGCTCCTGGTAGACAAACCGACGGCGGGCCGCATCGATCATGCCGCGGCTCGAAGGGCAGTGGATCTCGCGGAAGGCATCACTGATCGGCAGCAGCGACTTGGCGGCCAGTACGTCGGGCGGAAACGCCTCGGCTGGCAGGTCGGCGGCGTGTGCTATCGCGGCCTGCACGGCCGCGCGGACGACCGCCTGCGGTACGCCTTCGGCAAGCGGGTAGACAGCCAGCCAGTCCGAGGGGTGGGCCTGCTCTTCGCCAGTCAGCCAGCGGACCTCTGGATGGCTGAACTCCCAGATCAGGCCACTTTTCTTGGGCACGCCCGCAATCACTACCCGCATGCCCGCGGCAAACCGCCTGTTCATGAATGGCATGTTGAACCAGACGGCACGGGCATGGCCGTCCTTGCAGGCCAGGAGCACGGTCAGCAGCGGCCGGCCGCCGGCGGTCGTTCGCGCGGCGACGTTTGTCACGTCGCCGGCGATCGAGGCATGTTCGCCCTCGCGGAAGTCGGCGATGGAATGTGCCCCGCTGAAGTCACGGTATTCGCGGGGAAAGTGCATCAGGGCATCGGACGCCGTGATGAGTTCCAGGCGGATCAGTTTCTCCGCGCGGGCAGTGCCGACGCCCGGCAGGCGTTCGAGTGGCGTCGCGAGGCTCCGCGGGCGATCGGCCGTAGGGGGCTGGCCCGGACTTGGGGCGGCCGCTGTGTCTATGGCAGGTTGGGCGGCAGGGTGGGCGTCCATGCTGACAGTCTATCTGGTGGCGAGGCAGTTGGCCCTTGTGCCTACCGAGCGTTAGGATTCTGGGCGTTCGCGGGGCTGCTGTCTCGCACTGGCAATCAACGAAAAGTCCCTGCCGATGTCGCCTCCTGTCGTGGCTCCTGTTTTGGTCATCGGGGGCATGCATCGCTCCGGCACCTCGCTCGTCGCATCCTTGTGCGAGAGCGCCGGCCTCGCCATTGGCGAATGGCTCGTGGAGCCGCATGCCAGCAATCTGCTCGGTCATTTCGAGGACATGGACTTCTACCGCTTTCACGAGCAGGTTCTGTCCGACAATGGCCGTATTCCTGCGGGCTACGACCCGAGCGACACGGCGCCGTTTGTTTCGGACCTTCGTCGGGCTGAAGCGGGGGCGCTCGTCACCGCGCGACGCAGTGGCGAACGGCCCTGGGGCTGGAAGGATCCACGCACGATCCTGTTTCTCGACTTCTGGCTGGAGATGCTCCCGGAAGCCAAATACCTCTTCGTGTTTCGCCACCCCTGGCAGGTCGCCGACTCGCTGGCCCGTCGCGGGGAAGCACGCTTCCGCGATGACGCGGAGAGTGCGTTCCGACTGT
>Ga0247833_1003256_pt1 | contig 21966 bp, 16 predicted proteins | sample LaCruzMarch2015__7_FD_187117 | JGI IMG/M metagenome (GOLD analysis project Ga0247833, IMG submission 187117) | Freshwater microbial communities from meromictic Lake La Cruz, Castile-La Mancha, Spain - LaCruzMarch2015_8m | ecosystem: Environmental > Aquatic > Freshwater > Lake | place: Spain... | reverse complement strand
CCCCCCCCTGCGGACACACATAAAAACACACACCTTGGGATCATTGCTCTCAATCTGCTTAGCAATTTCTTCCTCAGACGGTAGTCCCCCCGCCGTCACGTCCGACGCGAGGGTGAATGTGCAGTACGATTCGTTGCTGTTGGTTGCGGCCGACGACATGGTAGGACGTGCGACGTGCCTCAAAGATAGATCACACCGATGTGTTTTTCTCCATAGATTCGTTTCTACATAAATACGTTGGGATGGTTGCAAAGATGATAGAGGAACGAGGAATTGACTATTCTAATAATTATCGAGTTTATATGCAAATCTAATTTACTTTATCCTCAACGTCTCCTTCTTCGTCTTAACTTCGAAGGGCGTATTAGCATCGAGTCGATCATCCAGCAATCATTGTCGTTTGTGCCCGTCGTTGACAAGATAAAGTTAACTGACACGTCGTTATCAATAGACGACTCTCCGCCGGTAATCAACCTTGCAGTAAAATATCCTTTGAGCCTGTCGGGTGAAAAGTCTGCCTTGTCAATCACTACCATATTATGTTCAAATAATGCCATATTCTCCTCTGAAGAGCAAAGAAAATTCCGATACTGAGACGGTGATAGACCATCCGTCTCAATCTGTTCGACAATAAGCGATTCCGGACTAGAATAGCCGAAGAGTACCTCTATACCATAGTCTAAGCTGGGCACATTGTTGTTTCGAAGAGCCATGAGGACTGCAGCGCCGCATGCGTCGACAAAATTTAAGAAGGACATCTCTCAAAGGAAGGGAAAACTATGAAATCTCTCACACACTCACCAAGTTCCACCACCTCCCCCGCAGTCAAACCTGAATCCGGAACGTTCGTTGGAGGACGATATATCTTTGTCTGTGCATCATTCACGCTACCACCATCGTCGGCGCCTCTCGTAAGCTCTACGAACGCCCCGGCACTCTCCAACACTCGATCCTTCATCTCATCGTATATTTGCTCATTTGTGAGTGTACTGTACACACCCTCGCTGGGGTATACGTCGTATTCGCGTAGTATGGCATCATCTTCATCGTCGTAATCTTCTTCTGATGATGATGATGATGAGGCACCATCCCCAACTATCTCACCCTCACCACGTTGTTCCATCTCGTACCTCTCATCCTCCTCCTCCTCATCATCATTCATCATCTCGTCATCTTCGATCGAAATATTGCGATCGGAAAGTGACTTGAAGAATTGAGCCGCGAGGTCAGCTCCGGTACCCTCATCGTCATTTTCATTGGACCGGTCGGACATGCGTTTTGGATTAGCAACACGTTCACGTGGACTGCTGCCCTGCCAAATCATGTCAGCAGTGCGACGAGTGCATTGCGGCGGAGTAATTACAAACGCCGTCGAGACACCGCCTCCCGCATGCAGGAGGAGTAGCGCGATTTGTACTAAGTTCATGGCCGTTTTGCTCTTGTCGAACAGCGGAGCCCCTACCATACGGTTTGTAGTTGAAGATGAGATCGAGAGGCAGTGCCTTCTTTTGATGCGAAGGCATAGCATGCTGTAGCATGGTGTTTGTCCGTCGTAGCGTGGAGACGGATCACTAGAGACGTCGATAAAGAGAGCCAGTAGTATAGAGCCAGTGAGGCGTCATCATGTCTAATGCAAACACCAATGATGCGAATCCCAATAATTGTGAGTTGATCTTGTTCCCATTATTCATATATTTGCTTTCCTCCTACGCAATCATCGCTTTATTACATTTCTCATTTCCTCTTTGTCTTTGCTGTCTCGTTCTTCTAGTCCCTGACTTTCAGATGCCACTATTTACCTCATCGAATGGTCAGAATGCAAACGACGATATCGATCTACAGGAAATTTTCGCTGAGTACTTCAACGAAGACTACTCCTACCAACCCGACTCACTATTGTACAGCAGCGAGCAACAAGTGCAGCAATCGCATCCAAACTTTAACGACTTGGCCAAGCAGCAACTCGCTGAAAATGCTGCGGCGGCAGTTGCAGCATCATTTCAGTCGGGGCAGCAGCTGTCGTTGCCCACGGGATATGGGATAAAGACAGCGTTTCACGCAGGATCTCTGCCTTCGATGCAACATTTGCAACAGCAACACCACCCGGTAAAGGGGACGACAGGGAATCAACATCAGGTGCAACAACCCCCAGCAAAGAAATTGAAGGGGGAGGAGATGCAGCTGCCCATTTCACAGACTTTGACACAGAAGCAACAATTAGGTATTGGCACTGGAAATCTTCAGTACAATGCCACCATGGTGGCTCTGTCCCAACAGCAGCAGCAACTGGCATTGGCGCACGCTGCGGCGGGAGTAGGTGGCTTATCGAGCAGGCTTGGATGGAATTTGAATGTGCCGATGGCCACCAACGGCACTGCTGGATTAGGGGGCTCTATTGTTGGGGTGGTGGGTGGGTCGAGTAGCACTATGGCACCGCAACAACAACCTCCTCAACCCCAACATCAACCTCAACAAATCCAACAGCAACAGGTGGTCCTGCCAACGGGTGGTCTCCACTTTCCCGTTGGCATGGGCCTCAAATTCGGTGTCGGAGGGATAACAACTGGTGGGTTTGGATCTCTTCCCGTTGTTGCCAACGGAGAGATAACGAACAACAACGAGCTTACGATGGCAAATAATCACGCTGCTGCATTGGCTCTGGCCCAGGGAGGCTTTCAGGTCGTTGGGTCAAAAGTGAATGCGATTCATGCGGTCAACGGCAACAATGTGGCCGTGTCGAATATACAGTACAGCACGAATCCAGCTCTCGGGTTACAGCACCAGGGCATAAAGATGATGCAGGACAACATGTCAGGGGAAGATAGACGATTACGCAATAGAGAACACGCTAAAAGGTCACGTGTACGGAAGAAATTCATGGTTGAAAGTCTGCAGCAACAGGTCCGCAGTCTTCAGGATGAAAATTCTACATTGCGGATGCTGGTCCAGCAGCACATACCCGAGGCGGCATTGTCGATCATTGATAAATGCTGTTCGAAGAGCGTTCTGTTTGCAAATAGGGGAGATGAAATTGGTGGAGATGGCAACAACTTCAGCCATCCACCCTTGCAGGATCAGACGCAGCTTTTGCGATCAGACTTTTCTCTCATTGAATCATTGACATCTGGACAACAGAATTTTGTTCTTTCGGATCCACGATTGCCTGACAATCCTATAGTGTATGCCACCCCTGGCTTTTATGAACTGACGGGCTATACCCGAGAGCAGGTCCTAGGACGGAATTGTAGATTCCTACAGGGCGCTGGTACCGACCGTAGAGCCATCGATGTGATTAGGACGGCCGTTGCCAATGGTACCGATGCCACAGTCTGTCTTATGAATTACAAGGCGGATGGGACACCATTTTGGAATCAGCTATTCGTGGCGGCGTTGAGAGATGCAGACGATTGTATCGTAAATTATGTGAGTTGTTGCATTTATTGACATGTTGTTTTCCGTGTATCGAATTAACTTACTTTGTGTGCTCGATTGACTTACACTCCACCCACGTAGGTTGGAGTACAAACAATGGTAGAACCCAATGCCGGGGCGTCTGCATTGGAAGACAAAGTCAATGCTGCCCATCCCATTACGGTTGGAGTTGACGATTATTACAACGAGGAAGATGATGCTGATGATGACACAAATGATTGAGCAGAGACTAAGATTTTCATTTTACAATTCATTTGTTCCATGATGAAGGGATAGTGGTCTAGTGCAACAACTTCTTTGCTGCAAAACGACGACACACACCCTGTTATCAAAGGAGATGGGTACATCCCAACTTAGTCACCCCTGGCGTCCTTGCTGTGTCAAAGCGCAATCAAAAAGACCTCTGTATATCCAAATAAGGTTTGCAATAATTTAGTAAGACATTTATTTATTCATTCTGACAAGCTTTTAGGCCATCACCCGTTAGTACTTCACCACCGCTCGCAGACAGCTACCACCATGCAAAGCATGAATTGCATCATCAGTACAACCGACTCCATCAAAGGTATGCGTGATGAAATGATCTACAGGTAGGGTACCGCCAATGCATTGATCGACCAACTTCGGCACGTCCCTCCTACTCTTGAACCCACCAAACGCCGTTCCTTAAAAAGAAAAAATTGATGATGAGAAGAGTTCAAAATACAATGCAAAAAATGAAATGGTTCATGACGGCGGTTTCACCTTTCCAAGTTCTTCCCGTCACAAGTTGAAATGGACGGGTTGAAATCTCGTGACCAGATGCAGCAACACCAATGACACAGCTTGTACCCCAGCCACGGTGGGAGCACTCAAGCGCCGCACGCATCACATTCACATTACCGGTACAGTCAAATGAGTAATCCACACCCCATGGAGTCATCTTCCCGGCAATGTGTTGCTGTACGGGAATATCAAGCTTCGAGCTGTCGACAGTATCAGTACATCCAAGCGCAATAGCAGGAGGAAACTTCTCAGGATTCACATCAACACCGATGATACGGGAGGCCCCAGCCATCGTCGCACCCTGCACCACGGCAAGCCCGACAGCGCCAAGTCCAAAGACGGCAACACTGGAATTCGGTTCGACCTTACAGGTATTCCAAACTGCTCCAAGTCCGGTCGAGACTCCACATCCAAAGAGGCATGCCTTCTCCAACGGCAGATCCTTTGATATCTTTGCACAGGATATTTCAGCAAGGACCGTGTACTCACACATGGTAGAGCAGCCCATGAAATGGTAAATTGGATTACCATCCCTGTCTTTAAATCGAACAGTACCATCTGGCATTACTCCTCGTCCTTGCGTACCACGAATTTCTGGACAAAGATTCGTCTTTGGGGATTGACAAAAGATACACTCTGGTTTGCAGCATTGAGGCGTATAGCAGGGGATGATGTGATCACCAGGCTTTACTGACAAAACACCCTCACCGACACTTTCTACGACACATCCTGCCTCATGACCAAGTATACTTGGAAATAATCCCTCTGGATCAAGGCCATCCAACGTGTACACATCGGTATGACACAAGGCATTACAAATCACCTTCACGCGTACCTCTCCAGCCTTGGGAGGGTCAACGAACACAGTTTCAAGTGTCAATGGCTCCTTGGGTGCACGCGCGACCATGGCTTTACATTCAATAGGTTTGCCTGCAGTAGAGTAGTCCTGAATGGCACACATGGCAGCTAATGTCTGTGCCTGTTTCTTCCGTAAACGCAGACCGTGGAATGCAACATGATCCTCAATAAATGATGCAATAAAGTGATACGAGTGATCATACCCCACTCTTATGTTGTGGGATACATTCTGTCCACAACCTTTTGCGGCCTCGATAAAGTTATCGGGTAGGAGTTGAGCAAGGAATTCATCCTCCGATCCTTGATCAATTAGGATGGTATCGAACGCGGATCTTGACATACCCGATAACAAACATGTAGCATCATGGACTTTGCCAGCATCGGTATTGCCAAGGTAGGCAGTGAACGCTGACACACCCCAGGTACACGCAGATGCGGATGGGTTGCATATCGGTGCAAGTGCACTCACACTCGCCCATCCAGCTGGATCCTTCAATGCCAGTGTCAACGCGCCATGTCCTCCCATGGAATGTCCACAGATTGATCGTAATCCATCCCCCCCAATGGCGAATTGAGTCGCCAGGAATGTGGGTAGTTCATGTGCAATATATGTATACATTTGATAATGCTGTGAGTATGGCGTCTCCGTGGCATCGACGTAAAATCCTGCACCAATCCCTAAATCATACCGATCAACGTTTGGGACACCATCACCACGTGGACTTGTATCAGGCATGACAATAGCAATGCCTGCTTTCGCGGCCGCAGGGAAGGCACGTGGTCCTGCCTTTTGAGCAAAGTTGGTATCATCACATGTTAGACCGGACAGCCAAAATAACACCGGTAAAGAATAGTTCTGCTTCACAACATTCATATCACTAGCAGTTGCAGCAACGATGTTGGTGGTAGCGAATCGAGCCGGCACGAAGAGACCAAAGGTCATTGATATGCCCGTCGATGATGAAGGATGAGAGATACGATAATAGACCCCCCCGCTCACGCAGGTGGTCGAGAGTATGGTGTACGACGACATGGTATATCTCTCAACTCGGAGTCTATCATCTACACACCCAAACAAGATGGGGCTCACCGTTCCCGCCCTTGTTCTTACGCTTCTCTCTACTTCCGGAATGAACTTCTTGAGGTGACGGATCTGCCGATCGATCTTTCATTTATTTGGCATCGTCGCCGTCCACCACGATGATGCAATCCGCTACGCGATGGGCAGCGGGGGCTCGCTCGGTGGTGGGTCATGCTTTTCCACGACTACATGGCGGTGGCTCGGCGTGGCTTTCGTCCCTCGCCGAGCCTACGCTCTTCCCGGCCATTACGGTCGAGACGGCGAGTGCTGCAGCGGCGAATGCTGCAACCAGTAGTGGAGGTGGCGATTCTCTCCTATGGTCAGACGTACGCACTATGGGCACTATGATTGGTGAATCTATATCTACTCACAATGGCGAAGATGTACTAATGAAGGTCGAGACTATGCGGAAAATGGCTCGAAAGGCAGAGCAACGAAAGATGAGAGCCGATTAGTGGATATGGTCAAATTTGCACGCGATCTTTCCGCCAAGGAACTTGGGATCATCAGTCGTGCCTTCACTCACTTCCTTGGTGTGGCCAACGCCGCTGAAGCACAGCAGCGTGTACGGAAGCTGCAAAAAGATCTGAGTATGGAGGGCCAGGAAGGGAAGTTAGGGGCACTACACGAGAGGAAACGAGATTCCACTGCAGGTGTGATACACAACCTTCTTAACGATGGAGGGTGTTCGGCATCAGAGCTGTACAATTCACTAACGACACAGACTGCGGAGATCGTATTGACTGCTCATCCCACTCAAGTCAATCGACGCACATTGCTTGAGAAGCATGGAAGGATTCAGCGTATACTCAACGAAGCCGATGATATTCGTGCATCAGGTACACCCTACGAACATAATTTACTAGACGATGCAATCCGACGTGAGATAAGTTCCATCTGGCAGACTGACGAATTGTCCCGCTCTAAACCAAGTGTGCAAAGTGAAGCGGAACGGGGAACACTTGTCCTAGAAACTGTCATGTGGGAGTCTTTACCAAAGTTTTTACGTCGACTTGATGCCACCATGAAGTCGACATTAGGCGAGGACAAGGGGTTGCCATTGACGGCGCGTCCATTCAAATTTGCAAGTTGGATGGGTGGCGATCGTGATGGCAATCCCAACGTAACGAGTATCGTCACACACGAGGTGTGTTTGACGAATAGAATCAAGGCTGCGCGATTACTCGAGGCCGATATAAAAGAAATCACCGGATTGATTTCGGGTAACCCATCAAGGAAGGATACTCCTTTGATGAACAGTATCCGTGAGAAGGTTGGGAAGGATAGTCGTGCTCCGTTTCGGTCCTACCTTTGGCCTGTCGCTGAGAGGCTTGGCAAGACGGGAGAGTGGGCAAAGCAAGAACTTGCCAAGCTTGAGGGCGAGGTAGTCACAACGAACATATCCCCTAATGAGATATTCCTCTGCAAGGATGAGCTAATGGAAATATTGCTCACCGTTCATGGTGCGCTGTGTGAGACTGGTAGCAAAGTTACTGCAAACGGTCGGTTGACTGATCTCATACGCAAGTTGTCAGCATTCGGACTGACCTTTGTTCCACTCGATGTTCGTCAAGAGAGTGACCGTCATGCCGAGGTCCTTGATGGCATATCACGCTCTCTTGGCTTGGGTAGCTACCTCCAGTGGGATGAGGACACACGCGTAAATTGGATAGTACAGCAGCTTCAAAGTAAACGTCCGCTCATACGGGCCGGGGTATGGAACGAACCTGGCAATGAAAAGTACTTCTCAACGAACGCATGTGAGGTACTTGACACATTCAGCATGATTGCCGATCAGTACGAGGATAGTCTAGGTGCATATGTTATTAGTCAGTGCACGTCGGCATCGGACGTACTAGCCGTACTGCTTCTTCAAGTGGATGCCGGTGTCAAGAGACCACTGCGTGTGGTCCCGCTCTTCGAGACTCTTGACGATCTCAAAGGCGCTGCCATGACGATGGAACAACTGTTCAAAATCCCAGCGTATATTGGTTCGATCAATGGGAAACAGGAGGTCATGGTTGGATATTCCGATAGTGCCAAAGATGCTGGTAGGTTAGCGGCTTCGTGGGCCCAGTATGAAACGCAGGTTCAGCTCGCAGCTGTGGCCAAAAAGTATAACATTGATCAGGTATACTTCCACGGGAAAGGTGGGACTGTGGGCCGAGGTGCAAACCCAAATACATTCAATGGTATCGTTTCTCATGCTCCAGGTACGATTAATGGCAAGTATCGCGTCACCGAACAGGGAGAGATGATTGATCGTAACTTTGGCCGTCCAGAGGTTGCCGAAAGGTCCTTGGATCTATATACCGCAGCATTATTGGCAGAAAAACACACCCACCGTGACTTGCCCAGAAAGGAGTTCAAGGATATGATGGACAAACTTTCCGATATTAGTTGCGAGGCATACCGTAAGATTGTCTTCAAGGAAGAACGGTTTGTGCCATACTTTCGGACTGCCACGCCAGAGCTTGAGTTGGCCAACCTTAACATTGGATCACGACCTGCCAAGCGTAAGGCCTCGGGTGGGGTTGAAAGTCTTCGTGCCATCCCATGGATATTCGCATGGACACAGACACGTCTCAATCTTCCCACATGGCTAGGCGTTGGTGAGGCAATCAGTGAGGTCCTTGCAAGTAAGGATGCCGAGACACTGCGTACGATGTACAAAGAATTCGGTTCCTTCCGAACCACCATCGACCTTGTAGAAATGATATTGTCAAAGAGTGATGCCAGCATAGCAAAACATTATGAGAAGGTCCTTGTGAGTGACCCTAATGCCATAAAGTTGGGAGGTGAGATTCTAAAAACCTTTCATAATACAGAGAGTGCCATCCTTGACTTATCTGGTCACAAGTCATTGAATGAGAATGATCGTCTGCTCTTGCGTTTAATGGAACTTAGAAATCCGTACGTTGATGTATTGAATGTATTACAGGTGGAAACGTTGAAGCGTCTACGCGAGAGTAAAGGCAGTCCAGAAGAGGATGTGCTTCAGGACGCACTACTTACTACGATTACTGGCATTGCGAATGGCATGGGTAATACTGGTTAGGCATTAGTTTTGTATGTACATAGCAACAATCATTGCCCACCACGGGAAATAGATGATGTCAAGATAACTCTTCTCGTCTCCCTCTCTCTCTTCCGAAAATATTCATTTTGACGGGATGAGACCATGTTTGCCCCTTGCCATGGCATCCTCGGCCTTACCTCGTGTTGCAAACTCCACGGCATGTCGATATGCCAATGCGGCATACTCCTCCGGCTTCTCGACCAATACCTGTGCAATATCCGACTCGAGCGGATGGTCTGGGTCTGGATCACATAGGAATTTCCGCAATCGCATGCATATTTTACGTACATTGAGCGTGGGTCCCCATCCCTCTCCCGTTAGTACCGCATCGCACATTTCGCCAGTTGTTTTTTTGATATTGGGATGATACGTCGTTCCCAATACGGCAATCATTGGTGCTTTAAAGGGATAGTTGGGTGGAAAGTCTAGTTGGAAGGCAAAGTATGCCACATTTCTAATCGATGTTGTGTCCGAGGATGACGATGAAGACGACGACGAACCACCCTTTTCGGGCGACGACGACTTCTTGGATACCTTGGCAGCACGAGTTACACTCGCGACAAGTCCCGCGGCCGCTCCGGCCACGCCCTTACTCGACAACATGGACGAAGAAGATGATGTCGATGATGGCGGAGGATTACAGTAGGGACTAGCGCCAGCCTTGCCAATTTCGGACGGGTCGTTGAGGGTATCATGATTCGGGTCGAGCGCTAGGACGAATCGCCATCGATTGATATTCATAGTATCGCCGCCGGTCGCGGCATCGTCGGACATTTTATCATCACCATCATCTTCATCATCATCACCCTGGAAGGTGACGTAGGGGATGGGATCACGGGCAATGTTTGCACGCTCCTTGAGCAGACGTTTGGTCGATGCCATGATGTTTGTTGTTGTCTTTGTCTTTGGTCCGTCCTTCCGTCGTCTGATTTTTATCAAGGATATCGATGATGGTGATCATTACACCGGATACCGTGACGATTAGATGAATTCTTCCCTACGCCAACAGAGTGAGGCTGGTAATCCAATCCGTCGTCCCCCGAATACCAAGAAGAAGAAGAATGACGATGATCTTATCAACGTCGACGCCTCCTACTACTCTACTACACGCCCATCACCCGCATCAAAGTCTAATAATTCTGAACTTGCACGTCTCTTCTTAGGGCTGGCATGTCTCTGGCCACTCATCTTCCTCTTCATCCCTCCTCCTCGTGGTGGTGGCAGTGGCAGTGGCAGTAGTGCCAATTTGTCACTGGGTGGTGTCCAACATTCATCATACCGAGATAGGGTAGATGCGCTCCGACGACGTATCTCATCAAATGTTGCAGCCGATCGTGCATTTCTCAAAGAAGAAATGAGTTCATTACTCGGTCGGACCGAATCGGTTGGCTACGGTCCGTCACAACCTCGTTTTGCGGCAATTGTTGTTGTCCCACCCCCGTCGTCATCGTCGTCTGCCAAAAGAAGTAACACCGCTGATGAGGAGGAGGAGGACCAACGAATATTACTGGGTGCAACGAAGGCCGTAGAATCCATATTTGAAATGTCTGATCGGAATCGTATATTTGTCGTGGTAGTCGTTATGGATGGACGTGTGGGTGGTACTAATCATCAATTCGAACGGTGGTTGCGTGACGTTGATTCCGGTAAGACGGCACATCGACATGGAGACCAGATTCACACGCACGACGAGACGACGACGACTAACAATGGAGAAGATGATGGGGACGAGAAGGAGGAGGAGGAGCATGTACATTCACAAAAAGTTCATGCTATATATAATAGACAAGCCATGGGGGTATCCGCCTCGCGTGACGAGGCAGTTCGTTTCATTAATGTCCTCGTACAGAAGCACGAGGAGGCTGGATTGAAGTCGACAGAGGAGGAATTGTTATTGCTTCTGTTACGGTGTGATTCATCGCTACGTGAGATGGAAGGTATAGAAAGGACGTGGTTAGACGATGTTACGGATGCTTTGATACCGACATATCCGTCTTCGTTAGATGTCGTCGACAACAACGACGCACCGCCAATCAGAGAAGATGGACGGCCATCACCACTACCCGCAAATGCCGTATCATTCGTCGTTGATCATTCGACCATTGATACCAAAGGCCAAGTACACATCCGTCCATCGAATCTGGGTGTTACATACTCCTTCAACAAATCGCTACAGGTTGTGCGTTCTCGTGCCTCTGGACATGACATGTCTCTTAGTGATGGGGTATCCTATCCCACTCCTCTTGTCACAGCTGCTACAGCATTACGATTGAATACATACAATTCCCTTCCTGCGGCAGATGCAATGCTGACTACCTCTCATGCTGCCGATGTACAATTGTCACTCAACCTGTGGATGTGTGCGGATGGTATTGACGTCATCGGAGATGGTCCTGCACGTGTTGTTGTTGATCCAGCAGTGCTGAGCGTTAATGAACGGGGCGAAGTATCGGGACCACTAGCGGCTCGGATTGTGGGTGCTTGGATCGCTGGACATGCCGATGAGATCTACGCCGATGGGATATTACATGCCGTGGCATCCTCGGCGGCATCATCGTGGCAGGACCATCAAGATTCACAGAATGATCGAGCACTTTCGGTTAAGACACGAGAGTTGAAAAACGCACTCGTTCGGATTGCGTCCGAGGCAAGACAGACTGCCACGTTCCCCGTGGGGTTGGAGCGGAAGTGTCGTCCATTCTCATGGTATGTTCGTCACGTGAATCCTCTATTGGAAATGAACGTCGATGGCGAAACCGATCCGCATACCTCCCTCATGCGTCTTCCCACCGCTGATGGCAAGGGCGTGAAGAAGTTACCATCGAAACCGCTCGACGATGTCCGTATGGCCATCGTACAACGTGCCAGTCCTGTCGTTCTCAAATATGTCGATGCATCAGACGGACATGTGGCCCATCCGCATCTTGGAGCCACTGACGAGAATGGTGTATTTGGTTACGTCCATGATGAGACGTCCTTGCGTGCCAATCCACCACAATTTGAATTCAAGAACGACGATGATCGTAATCGATTATGTAAAAAAGGTGATCCTAATTATATCATGCTTACTGACAAGGTCTTTGTTGACATACAGAATCATGAGGCCGCTGAACGGAGAGTGGAGCACGATCTTGCGACGAAAAGTAGAGTGAAGCTATTTTGTCTCGTGTACACGCAAGAATCGAATCACGGAAAAATACCCGCCATTCGAGAAACATGGGGTAATAAATGTGATGGATTTATGGTCGGTTCGACAAAGACGGATAAGGCTTTGGGAACCGTGAATATCCCACACGAAGGACCGGAGGAATATGATAATATCTGGCAGAAGGTTAGGGCAATGTGGAGTTACATTTACGACAATTATTACGAGAAGGTAAGTCTGTCATGAGTTGTTGGAATGAGTTGTTATACCATCACGTTAAGTCGATTCGTTCTCAGATGACACATTGAATCATCGTGCTCATTCCCATGCACTCATTAGTATGATTACTTTCACATTGGTGGAGATGATTTGTTTCTCATCGTGGAGAATCTCCGACTGTACCTCGAATCTGAAGAGATAGTCCTTGCTTCTAACGGCGGACGGTATATGCCCGACGGTACTGAGGATAGTCAAACACCTCTCTTTTTGGGCCGGCGATTTGCAGAGGGTGGCGATAGAAATAGAATGTTCATCTCTGGAGGATCTGGTTATACAATGAATAGAGCAGCGTTAAAAACGTTGGTAGTGGATGCATTCCCACAGTGCTTCCCCCACATGCATACGTTTTCAGAGGACGTAATGGTTGCCACCTGCTTAAGAAAGGTAAACACAAACCATGATTTTTGCCATTAATTTATATGCACTTTCGTTCACAATCCCTCTTACCCGCCTGTTTTAATCCCATGTCAAGATGGACGTATTACCTTATGACACCAAGGACGAAGCAGGGGGAGAGCGGTACATGCCTTTTGAGCCTGGTCATCACTTGACATACATGCCACCAAAAAATCCAAAGGACGATTGGTACTCAAACTACAGCGTCGATGTTAAATGGGGTATTGATCACTGTGCAGCGAAAAGTGTGGCATTTCATTATATCAATTCTGATTTGATGCGACGGATGCATGCCATCTTATATCATCAATGTGGTCATGGTGCAAAGCTTCCTCCGACGATTGATAAGCCCGTAACGAAGGTGAACGAAGAGCAAAAATTAGCTCCCCAAAAGGCCGAGCAAAAAGTACAAGATGACCTAGTGGCTGCAATCGCCGTGATAGAGAAAGCACAAGATAATGTAAAGGCTGTGAAGTCAATTGAACAACAGGAGGCTGAACAAAAGTTAAGAGATGACAAAGTGGCTGCAAAGGCAGCACCTGTGAAGCACGACAAGGACTTGGTGGCTAAGAAAGAATCGGATATGGCGAAGATACCCCATCTTTACCCCTATTTCCCTCCAATGCCACCCCATATTATGGCAGAAGACCTATTTGGCAAGGAGATCATCACAGACACGCTTGCACACAATAAGCCTACAATTGCTGGTATCATTGCGATCTTGCAACGATTTCTACGTAATTTACATCAATTTCTCGTTAATAATAGAGATTCGACTGCAAAAGATGTGGTTGAAAAATATTTTGCATTAGTCGACAAAGATCTTGCTCCTCTTGATGCGGCATACAGAGACAAGCCAATCTTCCCCATACGAGAAGATGGAAGTATATTCATGAGTCTTGGGGCCTACCGAGATCATCTGTTGGGCGAAACACTTAGACAGGCATTCCACTATGCAGCCAATCCAGATAAGCTATACGTCGGCGCCGTCGTACAGAATTGCTTTGGCATTGACGTGCAGTGCAGAACTGGAGTGGAGGTCAAGGGTACTGACAAATATGGAAACCCAATCACGGCAATATCTGACCGACCGCCAGACCCGAACGGGATTGAGGAATTTTGTGGTGATCCTGACTATAAAAAGTATTGCGATAGCGGTCAGATACGAGTACTTTACGTGAATGAGACAGAAAGTAATGGTCCAACAACGGCTAGGTACTTTGCAAGTAAGCTTTGGGGGGGTGAAACTTATTACATGCAATCGGATGCTCACCTGCGTTTTGCGCAAGATTGGGATCGGTATTTCCACGAAGAGGTGCTTACGGCTAAGTTATACCCTAAAGCGATATTAAGCTCGTATCCACCAGGATTTAGCGATGGCGACCCACCTTATAAAGGTGGATCTATTGGGGAGAGACTATGTACGTGTGAGTTTTCATCGAGTGACGTGGAGGACCATATAATTCGTATCAACACTGGCAATCATTGCAAAGGCGAGGAAGCTGCACCAACTCAGATTGCGTATATTGCCGCTGGCTTTTTCTTCACGAGGGCTGAATTTTTGACTGAGATACCCTTTGATCCTTATTTGCCATGGTGTTTCATGGGTGAAGAGATTGCTCTCAGTCTTAGAGCCTGGACTCATGGATGGGGGATTTATGCGCCGCGGAAGAATGTGTTTGCTCATCAATATCGTCCGGGCAGGATGGGCTTGCCAAAATTCTGGGAAAACACTGGGAGAGTGTTCGGTCGTCCAGGGCCGGGATTCAACACTGAGCTACAAAAGATTACACTACAACGAATCAAACATATGGTTACATATAAAGAATCAGACGATGAGTCATTGCAACAGCAAGACATACAAGTTATATTGACTGATTATGAACACTACGGTCCTGGAGATGTTAGGACAACGCAAGCGTTCTTAGATCACAATAAGATTGATATGCAAACTCAAAAGTGTGGCTGGAACGAATATTGTAACGAATGCACTCTTCCATAAAGATTAATCATTAATTATATCATAATTAGTTTTCAAGCTCAAATAGATTCTACCATGAACATCTCCTGACCCGGATTTATCCCCACACTCTCGAGTGTAACCTCGTCATCAACTACATTCAATGTAAAAACACGTCTTGGAAATCGAGTAACGAGACGAAATGATAACGGTTCGTTGCCACCGCATACATTAGACGCAAAGTCGAATAAGTCGGCTAATGTCGCGCTCGTTACATCAAATCGTCGTCGACCAGTTGCATCTGTTCCAGACATTAACCGACCGCGTATCTGAATGTTGCAAATCCCAAGCTTAACATCAATGGGTGGCTCTGGTATGAGCTCTCTCAGCTTGGCTGTGACAACAGTGGTGGTGGGGTTGTCCGATTTTGGAATATTGTTCATCGTGGGTATGGCGCCATGGCCACCGCGGCCGTCAACGTTCTTCTCCTCGGCCATTTTCGATGCTGCACCTACTTCATCCTTCAGATTATCGATCATCTCAGGTGAACCAAATTCCACATTTAAATCAGTATCAACACAACTCACAACACCATATCCCCTAGGATTTAAATCTGACACAATCAAATCATACGAAATTCCACGCTTCCACGTCCTAACAACATCTCCCAAACTCAACGTGGCACGACTACGGACTAAACTTTGTTCAAGGACCATTTTAATATCCCTTAAATTGTAAAACCCATTTTGTATCGATGTGGTGGTTGGCGTAAATGTAATATCCTTCCCGGGTGGAAGTGTGGTGAGTGGTATAATCTCAATTGGGAAAGAGGGTATATCAAATTGATTGTATGCTGGATGACCTGGTGTTTTTTCAGTCATATCATCGTTGGTCGTCCCTGCCGCCATAACACTTTCCATGCTTTCATTTTTATCATAATCAGTTATACTATTGTCGTTACGATCATTTGTTACCATAGAGGCGGGGTCGACGGTACGCATGGATGGGATGACGATATCATCCTCTTCCTCGTTCGAAGACTGCATGCCATCACTTGGCCTCGTCCTCATCCTTCTACCTCTATTCGCCAACGAATGTACATTCGGTTGCAGTAATGCTTTTGCTATACTAACTGGCAATCCGACATGATTTTCATCCTCGGTAAATTCCACGACGGTCCCGTGAGTGTAGGACAGGTACCGATGCGACAATTCATCAAGGTATGCCTCGGTAACGCGAGATGTAAATTCCACATCATCATCATCATCGTCGTCGTCAATTTCATCATCGATTTTCATATCACCAGCACCACCACCAATGCTGCTGCCATTAATATCAACATCCTCCTCGTCCTTATCCTCGGTCATAGCGATTGAAATTCTTTGTTTCATATCCTCCAACAGTACTCTCATAGTTGCACTTGACGGAAAGGAGGTATACTTTGGATTAATAATTCCTATTCGAAATGCAATTGGTCGACTACTACTACTACTACTCGTACTGCCACCAATTGAATCAGTTAGTATTGACAATGTCGATGGTGGGAGTGAAATTTTATCTCCATCACCGTGAATGGATGTGGCAATGTAGGACCATCCACTTGCCATGATCATGGGGGTCGATGACGATGATTTCGTTCTATCAACCAACGACGACGACCCCGAGTTCGTTGGATTTGTTGTTGTCATCGCAGTCGTCGTCGTCGCAATCTTCTCACTACCAACATTCATAGCACCCAACTCGTCCTCGACCCCGCGTATCATACTCCGCGTAGCATCGATGACTTTCCCATCCAATATTTCCCGTCGTTTACGTAGCCGCATTCGACGTTCCGTCTCGGCCTTGGCCAATGCTGCCTCCCGACGGACCTTACTTGATGTTTCACGTGCTGCACGCGAGGCACGACTTTTGGCTAATGCATTTTGTTGATCACGTCGTAATCGATTAGCGGCAATGTCAAAATCCATTATTTCGTAGTCGGTCCTCGTCGTTCTTTGGACGGTAGGTATCTTCTATTCGTGTGACCCGCCTATTCATCGGAGTTGTGCGTTGAGCGTTGAGAATGATGAATGAGAGAGGAGACCCACGGAGAGAATGATGCATTTAATCAATAATTGCCGCCATGAAAGCCGCTGCTATTGCAATATATATCGTCATACTCTGCAGCAACGCGAGAAGTAGCTCGTCGTTGAAACAGCAGCTTGGAGTCGATACCATTAAGGATACTGATGCAGATGCAGGTGAGGATTCGTCCAACTTGTTCTTGAGGAGAAGGAATATCAATGCTGCTAGGAAGGAAACAATCTCAAGGTTCCTCGAACCGATGTCGATGATGTCCATAGACATCCATGACTTTTCTTTCTCCATGACAACTTTTTCCATGACGACGACCATCGATATCTCCGGCGGAACTCCTTGTGGCGATGGAAATATAGGCAATGGGATGTGCCGTACAGAAGGTGATTGCTGCAGCAAATACGGTTGGTGTGGTAGGACTACTGAATATTGTGAAGACTTCTCTTCGTTATCGTCTGGTCGAACTCCTTGTGGCGATGGAAATGTAGGCAATGGGATCTGTAGTACAGAAGGTGATTGCTGCAGCAAATACGGTTGGTGTGGTAGGACAGCTGATCATTGTGATGGAGGAGTAAGCATAGCGTCATCAACAGCATCACCTTCATTGAAACCGACAACAGGTGATCCGACCACTGCTCCTACGACTGATAAACCTACAACAATGAAGGTCACTTATGAGTTGGTAAGCATAATATCATCAACAACATCACCTTCATCGAAACCGACATCGAATTCCCCGACTGACGAGGAGCCAACGATTGAGCCGACTTATATTAGATTCCCGGTTACAGATCATCCCGTCGCCACCACTCCATCCCCGACACCCTCCTTGATCAACTGTAAATGGACCGAGGCATACGAGAACACGGAAGGCAGAGGAAAGTGCGCAACTGAGGAGAAATTCTTTGTACCATACAACTGTTATGGTGACAAGAGTTATAAAATTTGCTGTACAGCTAGCTTTATTCGTAGTCCATTTGAGTCGGAAGAGTATGGTACTTGCTACAAGGTATATCAGTGGTCCTATATTGAAGGAATTGTACAAGACTGATGATACGAGCACTTTTTTTGAATTGACAATTCTGCACAGCATTATTCTTTTGCCTTGGATACAATGAAGTTCTCACTCGAATGATGTGATATATCAAAAGTGTAAACAAAATGCCACAAGAAGAAGTTAAACATCATCAAGCACTAACTGTAATACAATCCATCAAACTTATTATCATAATATTTCTTGATCAGAGATCATTACGATTATAAGATTTACTCTTCGACATTTCTCAGCACAGACAAAAAGATTCAGTAAGTATCCACATCAATAGGTGCAAACACATTCGTTTTCTTGCCATTATCCAACTCAATACGGTATCATATCATCATCCAAGGTTGGTGTTTAATTCTGTAATCATCATCCTGAGTTTTATGTACTACTTAAGGTTCATACCTCCTGTTAGTATGTAGGTACATACGTACCCTAAGCTAGGTATGGTATCTAGGTACCTAGGTCGTCGTGGACGTGACCTCCTATGCTGGGAGTCACATCTCTCACCTCCAGACCTCCAGTGACCAGTCAGTGCTCGTGCTCTCAGCATGACGATGCGGTGGAAGGACCTCGCACAGATCCCCATCCGCTATCCATTGGCCTTCGGAATTGGCGTCTCTACGATTAAAACGTCTGCATCTGACCTACTCGTTCAGGTTGTCGTTGAAAAGAAAAAAGAGATTGATTGGAAGAGGAACGCTGCATTTGCAACATTCGGTTTCTTCTACTTGGGCGGTGTTCAATATGCACTCTATGTACCGATATTTGGTAGACTATTTCCACACGCAGCTGCATTCGCGTCCAAACCATTACGTGAAAAAGCACGGGATGTAAAAGGCTTGGCAAGTTTACTTGGACAAGTCTTCTTAGATCAATTTATACATCATCCCTTCTTCTACTTCCCGGCATTCTATGCCACACGTGAATTATGTATGAGTGATAAGCCAGACTTATATGGAGCAATGCAGACTTACAAAAAGAATATGAAGGAGGATTTAATTGCCATATGGAAAGTTTGGATCCCATCAATGTTACTTAATTTTAGCTTCATGCCAATGTGGGCACGTATCCCTTGGGTGGCTGGGACGTCACTCTTCTGGACGTGCATATTAAGTGCAATGCGGGGAGGAGATGTGGCACATGTTAAAGATATTGAAGCTCCATTCCCCACGAGTAGCACATTAACAATGGTAATTGAGGGATTGGATGAAATATTTGCTAGTCCCGTCGATCTTGATACGAATTTGGCACATGTATGTATAAGTGGAGCTGGTCCGGATAGAATAGGGACTGTTGCTATTATGACACGTACGATTGCAGATTCGGGGGGAAATGTCACAATGAGTAAGATGGTCCGATTAGGAACAGAATTTATCACATTGTTGCATGTGGCAATTGAGCCGGAGAAGCGTGCGGCTCTGATAAAAACATTACGTGATAACAAGGAGTTAAAACAGTTGAATATTAGAGCGAGTGAACTTATGCCACGTGAATTGGGTACTTATAAGGATACAGTGGTCGGTCTGAAGATCCATGTCATTGGTCCAGACCGATCGGGGATGTTGGCTCGCATTGCCGAGACGCTAGCACGACGGAATATGTCAATTGAGGATGTGACAACGGAAATACGGAGAGGTAAGGGTGGTCAACGTAATTTTGTGGTGAATGCCGAAGTCGTCATGGTGGAGAACATGGACCAGGATAATTTAGACTCTTTTTATGCCGAATTCCAAGCGCTGAAGGAGGAACTGCAGCTTAGTGTTGTCGATATACGAGTGCATATGTAAAGCGACAAGATAGGATACAAAGGGTTCAACGCTTGGTTTTCAGTATAAACCTCTACTAATTTACACATCAGTCGAGCTACCTCATGTGATTCCCTCACCTCCATTCGTTGCGTCCTTCGCTACCTCCTCCATTAGATTTCTCATTTGCTTCTCTATCCATCGATACACGAAACCCATCCCGAACCTCCAGTTCCCGTAAGTTATACCCCACAACAAGCTGCCACATACATAATTGTGCAAGTGCCTCACCACTCTGTTCTGTTACCGTATCCGGTCGAATTATTTTATCCCCTCCTACATCATCGCCTTCATTATTATCATCATTGTCGACATTGTCTCCTTCTTCTTCGTCTGCTTCTTCGCCAATCCCTGACAAGACTGCCGTTACTAGTCCCTTCATTGCATCCAGTACCTCTGTACTCATAGTTCCCGTCAAATGTTGTAGTTCTCCTTTGGGCAATGTTCGTATGTATGCCAATAAATCCTTCTGTAATTCCTCCTCCCGTGCCTGTTGAGATAGTTCTAACTCATCGCGTAATCGTTTAACCTCTCGTCGTAGTTCAGACATGTATGCCTTGGCATCCACCTCAACCTCTAGTCCTCCTTTTTTATTATTGGATTCTTCCTCGTCACCACTACCACTACCACTAACACCGCCATATCGGACTTTGATTTTTCCATCCATCAATCGTCCCTCCCTTACCATCGCAGGATCATCTCCTCCTTTGCCAACATCTCCCCCCAATTGCATCGTCCTGCTACTCACTCCTCCTGAGTCAGCAGCACCAGCAGCTAAACTTTGACTTAAGCCCAATCGATATTCCGCATTCTTAAACATATACCCAGTCATTTGTAATTGGAACATCAAGTTGGCCAATCTTTCACCGGTGGCAATAGCACGTGTATCGAACTTCATATGAGACGCCAATCCCCCAACTAGGCCTAGGATTGTGGTCCGGACAGCATCCTGAACACGTGGCGGGGCCGTGGATGTAAAGCGTGATATTAAGTCTGAGGGTGTTAGCCGTGTGATAAGTGGTAGGTACGGGTTAGGTCGGGATGGTGGTGATGATGATGATGATAATGATGATGATGCAGAGTTGTTGTTGTTATTTTGTTGTTTTTGCGATCGACTGCCTCCACCAGTTTGTTGCAGTTGTATGTCGGGTGGGTTTCCTGATATCATTGACCCAAAATCCTTGCTACTACTACTATCACCATTCTCATCATTACTGGTAGCATAAGCAGCGCCAAAGCTAACGGGCAAACGTGACTCGGCACGTGCCTCCTCTCGTGAACGCCGTACGACGCCGTCTGGATCATTCTTATCATCCGAGGAGGGGGGCATTATCCATTCCCGAAGTGGGTCGTATTCATTATCATCATCGTCTCCTCCATTCTTGTTATTATCGTCACTACCACCACCTACTGTTGACATGTTGCGTTGAATAGAAGTAGACGACAAGCGCCGATGATGATGGGTGCATGCACCGATCGAAACAGTTCTCGGCCGACGTGAGATTGAGAACGCGACGAAGCCATTGATATTTAAGGTCATCATCACCACTTGGGCGACGATGGTACAAACGGCATTCGTCCTCCTCCTTCTCCTGCCTCTGGACGGTCGTTGTCGATTCATCAGCCAGCTTGAGCGATGTGATCGGATGATGTGATGTGATGATGTGGAAGCAAAAAGAGGGTGAGGGTTAACTCTAACCCCAAACGCGACTTAACCCTTTGTCTACCGGACGTACTTTACGTAGACAATTTAGCTGTTTTTTCCCGCTAAATTTCGGGCGATGGACTTTGACCATGAATATCGCCCCTACTGGGTGACTGCCAAAATTGTGCTAAACGGTTTAGGCCGGATTTTTAGAATTCTAATTTTCGCTAAACAGGGTTTGCACGGTCGCTAGATGCGAAATCCGGCTAAATTTGGTCGCCCTGTCCGGACAGGGCGGCCAAATTTAGCCCAACAAAATTTAGACTTTCTTGATGATTCGCTGCTGCTTCCTTCTCGCGATCTTGGCCAATAGTGCCGATCAGTCCTACTGCTGTTGTAC
>Ga0247833_1003251_pt1 | contig 21987 bp, 29 predicted proteins | sample LaCruzMarch2015__7_FD_187117 | JGI IMG/M metagenome (GOLD analysis project Ga0247833, IMG submission 187117) | Freshwater microbial communities from meromictic Lake La Cruz, Castile-La Mancha, Spain - LaCruzMarch2015_8m | ecosystem: Environmental > Aquatic > Freshwater > Lake | place: Spain... | reverse complement strand
TCAAGAGCGGCTTTATTGCGTGCAGTGGATGAAGCAAAAGCCAGACGGCAAAAAATTTGATTATCAATTTCGGAGTGTTACCGCCGATGACTTGAAGCGAGAACAAACCGTGAATGATTTTGTCGCGGCAAACCTTGCTGATTGGCAGGAACAGGGTTTTATTCCTGATAGTGTGATTGAAAAAGGAGTTGAAACAGAACGCCTTTATCGTGAACGAGGCTGGACACATTGGCATCATCTTTTTAATGCAAGGCAATTATTTTTAAATGCTGTAGCTAGGCAGTATTTAGATGACAAAGCAACAATTTCATTTTTCAAAGCTGTTAATTACACATCCAGATTATGTATGTGGTGTGAAAATCCTGGTCCTGGCAGAAGTGGTAAAACACAAGGCGTTTTCTACAACCAAGCATTGAATACTTTATACAATTACGCTTGCAGAGGATTAGATTGGACAAAAGAATTTTATGAAACGGATTTTAAAAATTTTCCAATTAACTCAGACACTATTGTCAATTCCCACCCCGCCCAAAACCTCGAAACAGAAAACGACATTTACATCACCGACCCGCCTTATGGCGACGCGGTGAAATATGAAGAAATCACCGAATTTTTTATCGCATGGTTGCGTAAAAATCCCCCCGCAGAGTTTGCCCATTGGACATGGGATAGTCGGCGTTCACTTGCAATCAAAGGCGAAGATGAAGGTTTCCGTCAGGGCATGGTTGCCGCGTATCGCAAAATGACAGAAAAAATGCCCAACAATGGCATTCAAGTGTTGATGTTCACGCATCAAAGCGGTTCGATTTGGGCAGATATGGCAAACATCATTTGGGCGAGTGGTTTGCAAGTAACCGCCGCGTGGTATGTGGTGACAGAAACCGATTCGGCATTGCGTCAAGGGGCGAATGTCACGGGAACGATTATGCTGGTACTTCGCAAACGTCACCAAGAATTGGAAACCTTCCGTGATGATTTGGGCTGGGAAATTGAAGAAGCGGTGAAAGCGCAAGTTGAATCGCTGGTGGGTTTAGATAAATCAGTTCGGGCGCATAATTCCGAAGGACTTTATAACGATGCGGATTTACAAATGGCAGGTTATGCGGCGGCGTTAAAAGTGCTGACGGCTTACTCGGCCATTGACGGCAAAAACATGATGACCGAAGCCGAAGCTCCGCGTCAAAAAAGCAAGAAAACGTTTGTCGATGAATTGATTGATTTTGCGGTGTTAACGGCGGTGCAATTTCTTGTCCCTGTTGGCTTTGAAAAATCAGAATGGCAGAAAATGGCGGCGGTGGAACGGTTTTATCTCAAAATGGCAGAGATGGAACATCAAGGCGCGAAAACCTTGGACAATTACCAAAACTTTGCCAAAGCGTTCAAGGTGCATCATTTTGAAGATTTAACCAGCGATACGTCAAAAGCGAATGCGGCACGATTGAAATTAGCGACCGAGTTTAAAGGTTCGCTGATGTCGGGTGAGGCTGAAATTGCAGAAACACCATTGCGAGCGTTGCTTTATGCAATGTTTGAAATTGACAAAGGTTGTGAAGTCGATGATGTGTTGTTGCATTTGATGGATAACTGCCCGAATTACAATCAAAGCAAAGCGATGTTAATCAAAATGGCGGATTATTTAGCCGAAAAACGTGAAGCACTCAAAGCAACAAAAACCTTTCACCCTGACAAAGAAGCCAGCACGGCGCGGATTTTGGCAGAAGCGTTGCGTAATCAGAGATTGTAGTTGTTTAAAACAACATCTATTAAAAACTGGAGAATTTATGACAACCCTTGTTTTACACAATATCGATGATGATATGGTTAATGCACTAAAGCTACGTGCGGGAAAACACGGTATCAGTGTGGAAGCAGAACATCGAAAAATTCTGGAAGTGGCTTTATTTGCACATAAAAAGAAAAGTTTTGCCGAAATATTAACCACCATTCCCGAAGTCGGTTTGGATTTAGATTTTGAACGCCTAGAAGACAGTAAAACCACTCATGTATTTGATTGATACCAATGTCATTAGTGAACTACGCAAAAAAGACAAAGCCAATGCAGGAGTGAGAGCCTTTTTTTATAAAGCTCAACAGCAAGAATACTTACTGTTTGTCAGTGCGATTACAATTGGTGAACTCAGACGCGGTGTTGATATGATTAGACATCGTGGCGATAAACAACAAGCAGAAATTTTGGAAGATTGGCTAAATTTAACTAAGGAAAAGTTATGCAATTAGCTGTTAAATTGGACAAAGAAGTTTTAAATAACCTCAACATCCAACGAATTGATTACACACTATGGCAACAAACACTCTGGCTTGATGAAACCGTAGAATCATTATCTGAGAAAGCACAAAAAGCATGGGATGATGCTTTAGTTGATCAGTTAACAAGAACGTTATGAAATATGAAATCATGATGTATTGGAGTGACGAAAATGAAGCGTTTATTTGCGAAGTGCCTGAATTGGCAGGCTGTATGGCACACGGTAACACCCAAGAAATAGCGTTGAAAAACATTCAAGAAGCCATTGGTTTATGGATTGAAACTACATTGAAGTTTGGTGATTTAATACCCAAACCAAAGGGCAGAAAACTCATGTATGCTTAAATTTAACTAAGGAAAAGTCATGCAATTAGCCATTGAATTACCCGATAGAACAAATGCGTTGATTGAAAGTTATTCTCGAAAAATGGGAATTGAGAAAAACTCTTTTATTGAAGATGCGTTATTACGCCATTTACAGGCATTAAGAGAATTGCCAACGGAGTTTATTATTCCAACAAAAATTACAGTGACAGAAGATTGCATGAAACAAATAATTGAAATGCTTGAAAACCCACCTGAACCAACACAAGCCCTTATTGAATTGATGCGATGACTGATTTGGAATTTGAATTTAGGACGTTAGATTCTAAAGATGACCGTAACAATTTCAGTTGCGGTACGGCTGAATTGGATAGATTTTTTCAGCAATATGCGGGGCAAAATCAATTCCGTCATCACATTGGTACGACTTACGTTTTAGCGGATAAAAGCAATATCGCTGGATTTGTGGCGGTATCAGCGGGGGAGATTACACCAACAAAACTGTCATCAGTGACACGCTCACGTTTGCCAGAATACCCGCTGCCAATTTTGCGTATTGCTCGATTAGCCGTTGATAAACGTTTTCAAGGTTTGGGACTAGGAAAGAAATTATTACGCGCCAGTTTTGAACTCGCGTTAGATATGAAATCACGTTATGGCTGCGTGGGTGTTGTTGTGGATGCTAAACCAGAAAGCGTATTGTTTTATCAAGAATTTGGTTTTCTCTTACTGGAAAGTGATGAATTAAATAACACTCAGTTTCAGTCGTTGTTTTTATCAATCAAATTTATTCAGCAAGCCATTTCAAAATGACATTGCACCGATTTTCGTCACGCACCGAGCGATTAGACACAGAATTTTTAGCCAAATCGCTTGCGGGTGCGGTGAAGTATTTTCGGATTGCGGGGTACTTTCGCAGCTCTATTTTTGAATTGGTGGGTGAAGAAATTGCCAACATTCCCGAAGTCAAAATCATCTGTAATTCAGAACTCGATTTAGCGGATTTTCAAGTGGCAACTAATCGAAACATTGCCCTCAAAGAACGCTGGAACGAAGTCGATGTTGAAGCCGAAGCCATTCTAAAAAAAGAGCGCTATCAGCTGCTTGACCAATTACTGCAAGCGGGCAATATTGAAATTCGCGTTGTGCCAAAAGAACTGCTTTTTCTGCATGGCAAAGCAGGCTCAATTTATTATCCTGATGGAACGCGCAAAGCGTTTGTTGGTTCTGTCAATGAATCCAAAAGTGCCTTTGCCAGAAATTATGAATTGCTTTGGCAGGATGATGATGACGCCAGTGCCGATTGGGTGGAAGAGGAGTTTTGGGCACTATGGCAGCAGGGCGTACCCTTACCAGAAGCTATTTTAGTTGAGATTCAACGGGTGGCTAAGCGGCAAGAGGTTACGGTCAACGTGCTTAAACCCCAAGATGTTCCTGCTGCCGCTATGGTTGAAGCACCAATTTATCGTGCAGGTGAGCAATTACAACCTTGGCAGCGTTCTTTTGTCACGATGTTTTTGGCTCACCGTGAGCTTTACGGCAAAGCACGGTTATTATTGGCTGATGAAGTGGGCGTGGGTAAAACCTTATCGATGGCAACCAGCGCCTTAGTCAGTGTTTTATTGACTGATGGGCCAGTATTGATTTTGGCACCGTCAACCTTAATCCTACAGTGGCAAGTTGAGATGAAAGATAAGCTGGGCATTCCCAGCGCTGTTTGGTCCTCGCAAAAAAAAGCCTGGTTTGGTGTAGAAGGACAAGTGCTGTCAGCCAAAGGCGATGCTGCTTCGATAAAACATTGCCCTTGTCAGATTGCGGTCATTTCTACGGGGTTAATTATGCACCAGTGCGACAAGGGAATGTTTATTAAGGAAGCTGGATGGTTGCTGAAGAATCGCTATGGCACGGTTATTCTTGATGAAGCCCATAAAGCCAGGCTCAAAGGTGGCGTGGGCGAGACCGCCACTCAGCCTAACAATCTATTGGCTTTTATGCAGTTAATGGGAAAACGCACACGGCATCTTATTCTGGGCACGGGAACGCCCATTCAAACGGCAGTGCGTGAGCTTTGGGATTTGCTGGGAATTCTCAATAGCGGTGCTGAGTTTGTGTTGGGCGATGCGCTTTCGCTGTGGCGAAATCCTGAACAGGCGATTCCAAGAGTTACTGGTCATACCAAAGCCGTTAATGAAGCAGAGGTGTGGGCATGGCTTGCTAATCCGTTGCCACCAGGCAATGAACATCATACCGTGCAAGCTATACGCGACCATCTGGCAATTAACCCTAAGGCCTTTTACTGCTCGCAACAGTTTGAGGATTTGGATTATCTAGTGCAAAACATGTGGCTTTCAGAGTGTCTTGAGCCTGATTTTTTTCGATTAAATAATCCAGTGCTTAGACATACCGTCCTGCGCAAAAGAAAACAGCTTGAAGATGAGGGTTTGCTTGAAAAAGTAGGGGTTAACACGCATCCGATCTTGAAAAAAAGTTATCTGTATCAGTCGCGGTTTGTGGGGCTGGGTATTTCAACCAATACCCCTTTTGAGGTTGCTTATAAGCAAGCTGAAACGTTTAGCCAGTTACTCCAGAAGCGCACTAAAAAAGGCGGGTTCATGAAAGCAATGATGCTGCAACGTATTTGCTCAAGTTTTGCATCGGGTCGTAAAACCGCGCAAAGGATGTTGCAACATACCGGTTTTAGTGAAGAAAATGATGATGACAGTGATGACGTAGCGCATATTCTTTCAGAAATGACACCTGCTGAGGCGGTTTGTCTACGCGAAATCGTGACTCAGTTATCCCGTCCTGAAGCAGTGGATTCTAAACTTGATACGGTTAAATGGTTTTTGACTGAATTTCGTACCGATGAAAAAACGTGGCTTGAGCATGGATGTATTATTTTTAGCCAGTATTTTGATACCACCGAATGGATTGCTGCTGAACTCGCGCAGTATTTTGCTGGCGAGGTTGTTGCTGTTTATGCTGGAGCTGGAAAAAGTGGTCTATTCATCGGTGAGCAGTTCAATAAAGTCGCGCGGGAGGCGATTAAGACGGGTGTTAAAAATCGGGAAATTAGGTTGGTGGTGGCGACCGATGCTGCCTGTGAAGGGCTTAATCTGCAAACCTTAGGCACATTGATTAATATTGATTTGCCTTGGAATCCGTCGCGTTTAGAGCAACGTTTAGGACGTATTAAACGTTTTGGTCAGGCACGTAAGTGTGTGGACATGCTGAATTTAGTTTACCGCGACACGCAAGACGAAAAAGTCTATAACGTGTTATCCGAAAGGCTTAAAGACACCTATGATATTTTCGGCAGTTTGCCAGATACCATTGATGATGACTGGATTCAGGATGAGGTGATACTTGAACAGAGAATGGATGCGTATATCCACGAACGCAAACTGGCTGAGGATGCGTTTTCTGTCAAATATCGCAGCACGATTGACCCAGACGCTAATCAGTGGGAACGCTGTGCCACCGTTCTTTCCAGACGGGATATTATCAATGCTTTAAGTGAGCCTTGGTGAACAATCTAGCAGGCAGAGCCTGCACGCCTAATTTACGTTGAATGCCATAATGAGAAGTGCTAAGGAGCTTTGGCAAATTACACTGTCTGTAATTGATTATGGGATAATGCCCTATTTATTTACTCACTTAATAGTTAATAGCCCTTTATGAATTATCCAACCATTGATGCCTTTATTGGCAATACTCCCTTAGTTCGATTACAGCGTTTGGCTGGTCAAACTACGAATACCATCTTAGTAAAATTAGAAGGTAATAATCCCGCTGGTTCAGTAAAAGATCGTCCCATGATGAGCATGATTAATCATGCTGAAGCGCGTGGCGATATAGTTCCTGGTGATTGTTTAATTGAAGCCACCAGTGGTAATTCTGGAATTGCTTTGGCGATGGCGGCGGCAATAAAAGGGTATAAGATGATTTTAATTATGCCTGACAACATGAGTCAGGAACGCCGTACATCGATGCAAGCCTATGGTGCCAATATTATTTTAACACCCGCCTCAGGCAGTATGGAGGCAGCTATTGATTTAGCTAATGCAATGCAGGCTGAGGGCAAAGGTAAAATTTTAAATCAATTTTCCAATCCAGATAATCCTTTGGCACATTATGAAGGTACGGGACCTGAAATCTGGCGTGATACACATGGTGAAGTAACCCATTTTGTTAGTTCAATGGGCACAACAGGTACCATTATGGGCACCTCACGGTATTTAAAAGAACAAAACCCAGCCATTCAAATTATTGGCGTGCAACCTAAAGAAAATTCTAAAATACCAGGGATTAGACGTTGGCCAGAAGCCTATTTGCCAAAAATTTATCAAGCTGAGAGGGTGGATCATATTATCGATGTCGATCAATTGTCTGCTGAAAATACCACCCGTGAACTTGCACAACAAGAAGGCATTTTTGCTGGTGTCTCCACTGGCGGAGCCGTATTTGCCGCCTTATCATTAAATGCACAGCTTGAAAATGCGGTGATTGTCGTTATTAATTGTGATCGAGGTGATCGCTATTTATCTACGGGTGTATTTTCTAGTTAAGTGTCTGCGTCGTCGCACGTATCGCGCAATAAGTGTTTTAGCAAGACGGTAACGCCGCCACTGACACGCTTTTGCGCACTCCTTTAATCATTATCCTGCCTTACTTCATGTCACGAACCCGATCACGAAAAAAAGTGTTACCCACCACCGTTATCACTGCGGAAATAAATGCCTTAACCCATGATGGTCGCGGTGTTGCTTATATTGATAATAAAGCCGTGTTTATCGATGAAGCCTTGCCTGGTGAAACTGTTGAGTTTCTTTATACAGATATTCGTAAAGATTATGCCGAAGCACGCGTGGTAAACATTATTACTGCCAGTCCTTTGCGTGTTGAAGCACAGTGCCCACATTTTGGTGTATGTGGTGGCTGTAGTTTTCAACATGTTAAAGATGAAGAACAAATCATGCTTAAACAAGGTTTATTAATCGAGCAGTTTAAACGTATTGGCAAAGTCACTATTCCTGAGATTTGGGTACCTTTAACTGGTCCACATTGGGGGTATCGCCGAAAAGCTAGAATGGGCGTGAAATATGTGGCTAAAAAAGATCGCGTATTAGTTGGCTTTAGAGAACGACGACATCCGTATCTTGCCGAAATAGATAGCTGCAAGGTCATGCATCCCCGCGTGGGGACAAAGTTATTAGCCTTAGGTGAATTAATTGGTAGTTTAACGATTCGCGATAAAATTCCGCAAATTGAAGTGGCTTTGGGCGATACCGTGTGCGTATTGGCCGTGCGTGTTTTAGAGCCACCCAGTGCCGAAGATTTAGAAAAAATGCGTGATTTTAGTCACCATCATGGGATTAGTTTACATGTGCAAGCCAAAGGGCCTGATACCATCATGCCCATACCAGGTGAGCCTGAGCTTATGCCAAGTTATGCCTTGCCTAATTATGGGCTTGAATTTAACTTTAAACCTGCCATGTTCACGCAAGTGAATTATGAAATTAATCAGCAAATGATTAATCGAGTAGTTAACGAAATGACTCTTAACGAACACGATCATGTGCTGGATTTATTTTGTGGCTTAGGTAATTTTACCTTGCCAATGGCAACCAAGGCAGGGCAGGTGACCGGTATTGAAGGCGACCAGCCTTTAGTGAATCATGCCAAAGCCAATGCTGTGCATAATCAACTCAGTAATGTTGAATTTTTTGCCGCAGATTTAAGTAAAGACCTGAGTGCTTATCCTTGGGCACAACGCACTTACACAAAAATTTTATTAGACCCCTCGCGTGCGGGTGCGTCTGAAGTCTTGCCGTATTTTAAACGTTGGCAACCTGAATTAATTGTCTATGTTTCCTGTAATCCTTCCACCTTAGCACGTGATGCAGGTATTTTAGTTAATGACTTAGGCTACCGTTTAGTAAAAGCGGGGGTGATGGATATGTTCCCACAAACGGGGCATGTGGAATCGATTGCGTTATTTGTTAAAGCGTAGTCGTTTTTTTATTAACAGCATGATGAGGTAAATATTATGACAACAGTCCATATTAAGCGTCTCAGTGGTGAGGATTTAATTCCTTACATCAATGACTTAGCCAGGCTTAGAATCGAAGTTTTTAGGGCTTTTCCGTATTTGTACGATGGCAGTCTTGCCTATGAAAAAAAATACTTGCAAACCTATATCGATAATCCTGCCAGTGTCATGGTGTTAGCCTTAGATGGCGAACAGGTTGTCGGGGCTTCCACTGCTATTCCCATGAAGTTTGAAACAACAGAACTTAAGCAGCCTTTTATTGATCATGCTTATGATCTTGAACAGGTGTTTTATTGCAGTGAATCAGTATTGAATACACAGTATCGTGGCTTAGGCATTGGCGTGCGTTTCTTTGAAGAACGTGAAGCACATGCCAAGGAATTGGGTGGCTTTAAGCATATTGCCTTTTGTTGTGTGGAGCGACCCAGTCATCATCCACTTCGACCCGTCGATTACGTGTCATTAGAAGCCTTTTGGCAAAAGCGTGGATACCGTAAACATCCAGAATTACACACGACATATTGTTGGAAAGATGTAGACAGTGTCGATGAAACCCCTAAACCTATGACTTTTTGGTTAAAACAATGACAGTCATTATCGCAAGCGCACAATATGATATTAGTTTTCTAGGCACTTGGCAGGCATATCAAGACAAAATAACGGCATGGGTAAAAGAAGCTAAGGCAAATAACGCCGCTATTTTAGTTTTTCCTGAGTATGCAAGCATGGAATTAGCCTCGTTATTTGGTGAAGAAATTTACACATCGTTAACCAAACAATTAACTGCATTACAAAGCTTATTGCCAGAGTTTATAAAGCTGTATCAAAACTTAGCGGTAAAGTATCAATGTATTATTCAAGCGGGGTCTTTTCCCGAATACACCTCATTAGGCGCATTTCATAATCGCGCTTATGTGTTTTTTGCTGATGGTCAGTATGATTATCAAGAAAAATTAATGATGACGCGTTTTGAAAAAGAACAATGGTTAATAGAAGCAGGGCATGGCTTAAAAGTTTTCCCTACTGAATACGGCACACTGGCTATCAATATTTGTTATGACAGTGAGTTTCCTTTGCTTGCTAGGCGACAAGTAGAAGCCGGTGCTAATTTAATTTTAGTGCCCAGCTGTACCGATACCTTAGCGGGCTATCATCGCGTAAAAATTGGCTGTCAAGCGCGGGCATTGGAAAATCAGTGTTATGTAGCACAAGCGTGTTTAGTGGGTTTAGCGCCGTGGTCAGAAGCAGTTGATGTTAATGTTGGCGCGGCGGCTATTTATACGCCCGTTGATAAAGGTTTTCCTGATACGGGTATTTTAGCGCAAGGTGAAATCAATGCCGTGCAATGGGTCTATGGTGCAGTTGATTTAGCCAACTGTGCAACGGTGCGCAAGCAAGGGCAAGTGTTTAATTACGCCGATTGGCCAGCACAAGAGAAATGTTTAGAGCCATAAATTATTAGTTAACGTATCGAGGTATTTTATCAATGAACACTCAAACTAAGACTAGCACGATAGAAAATACTGAACCTTCGTCTGGCTATGAATTTATTATGTTTTACGATGGCGAATGTCCCTTTTGCCAAAAAGAAATTGCGTGGTTGCGGTCGTTAAATCATCAAGGTCGACTGGGTTTATACGATATTCATGCGGATGATTTTAATGCCGCACAGTATGCTAAAACCCATGACGAATTAATGGCTGAAATCCATGGACTGTATCCTAATGGACGTTTGGTAACAGGTGTAGAGGTTTTTTATGCCGCCTATCATGCCGTGGGCTTAGGTTGGTTAATGGCACCAACACGCTGGCCAGTATTAAAGCCTGTTTTTACGTGTTGCTATGCTTTTTTTGCACGTCATCGATTGCGTTGGGGGCGCTGGTTAGGTCGTCACTGCACCACAGAAAATTGCTCTGTGAAGTAAGTGGTTACTTTATCCTGACGAGGTGTCGCATAAATGGCGTATTCGCTTAGCAGCGTGCCAAGAGTCATGTAGTTTATTTTGTACGAGTTTCCCAATCAGTTAAAGTGGCTAACGCTTCTGCAGCCGTGTCTCCACAGACTTCAAGGGTTGCCTGAAAACTCTGGCAGATAAGGGGGCGGCTTGGTGAAAGAAAAAGACGACAGGTATTTTTAGCATCTAAATGTAAGCAACGAACACCCGCAGCTTTGCCGTGTGGATGCAAAGGCAGTGTTGATGAAATTGATGGGGCAATACAACATGCACCACAGCCAATACGACAGGACATGGTTTGAGAAAGCTGTTCGCTGTGTGACATTGGTTTACCAAGCATGTTGAAATGAGCCGCTAGTGTACATTGGCTCAATTGCTGGATTTGGGAAGCGGCATATCCAGTGCTGTGAGAGGGATAACGGGCGCACTCCCGTTATCTCCACCCGCTTAACAGTATCTAAATAACGATTACTCGCTATAAACACCAAAATTCATTATGCGTTGATAGCGAGCCTCAAGTATTGTGTCGATAGACTCTTGTTTAAGCTCAGTTAAATGACGAACTAAGGTTTCTTTCAAGTTCTCAGCAATAATTTTAAAATCACGATGCCCACCACCTAAAGGTTCGCGGACAACTTCATCAAGAAAGCCTTGTTCACGAATACGATCAGACGTAATACCCATCGCCTCAGCCGCTAATTGAGCTTTATCAGCACTTTTCCACAAAATCGACGCACAGCCTTCGGGAGAAATAACCGAATAGGTGCTGTACTCCAACATAATTAAACGATCGCCAACACCAATTGCTAAGGCACCGCCAGAGCCACCTTCACCAATAATAGTGCAGATAATGGGCGTTTTAAGTTGCGCCATTTCAAACAAGTTTTTCGCAATAGCCTCGCTTTGTCCACGCTCTTCAGCACCGATACCAGGGTAAGCACCTGGAGTATCAATTAAACAAATGATAGGTAATTTAAAACGTTCAGCCATTTTCATCACACGTAAGGCTTTGCGATAACCTTCTGGTCTGGGCATACCAAAATTGCGATAAATTTTTTCTTTTGTATCGCGACCTTTTTGATGCCCAATAATTAACACCGGCTGCTCATTTAAACGTGCTAAACCAGTAATAATGGCTGGATCATCAGCAAAGGCACGATCGCCATGTAATTCATGGAAATCAGTAAAGATAAGATCGATGTAATCTAAAGTATAAGGTCGACCAGGATGTCGTGATAATTGAGAAATTTGCCAGTCTGTGAGTTCAGAAAAAATAGTCTCAGTCAGGGCTTGGCTTCGTTCTTCTAATTGCTTGATCGCATCGGAAATATTAATTTTGTTATCAAACTCCACATTGCGCAGTTCTTGTATTTTCGCTTCCAATTCAGCGATGGGTTGTTCGAAATCGAGAAATTTTAAATCCATGAAGTTCAGGTTGACGAGTTAAGAAAAGAGTAAGATTTTATAGAAAATTGGTAATTAATTCTAAATAAATTAAATATGCTTAGCTAAGCAGTTAACAATAAGCAGCGTAACACTTAAGCAAACATCGATTAAATAAATACCTTAACAGACAACGCTGCTATTTTTTTATAGTAAACTTTGTCATCACTAAGAGTTTATTATGGAATGGAGCAGGATGTTTTCAATCACTAAAGAAGTATATTTTTGTTACGGTCATCGTTTAATGCATCATGCAGGAAAATGTCGAAATATCCATGGTCATAGCGTAAAAGCTTCAATTACCTTGACCCAAGAGAGCTTAAACGAACACGGCATGGTGTGTGATTTTGCTGACATTAGGCAATGTGTAGACGGTTTTATCGAGGAATATTTAGATCATAATTTATTGCTTCATAAAGAAGACAGTTTAATTCCTTACCTTATTCAAAATAACGAGCGTTTTTTAGCCCTCGATGAACACCCCACCGCAGAAGTGCTAAGTAAAATGTTGTATCAGCATGTAAAAAAAGCAGGTTTTACTGTTACCGATGTCACATTATGGGAAACCGCCAGCGCTTATGCTCGTTACAGAGAAAATTAAGGCGTCATGAGTTTTCTTAATCCAGTTAATAAAGCGTATTGTTTAGAACAGCTTTGTGAATCTAATTATCAGAAATTATTTAATTTAATTCCTCATTTACTTAGCGTTCAAGACCATGCTATTGGTTTTGCTGAGCAACATGTTGACTTATATCTTGATGTGATTGAACACACACCGTATACCAGAACAATCAAATTAACCCATTGTTTTTACAGCGATAGCGAACCAGCAGTGCTGATAAGAGTTTATGTAGATGCAAGGCTGGCAGAAGTACTCAGTGATTCTGCGCGTTTAAGCGTTAACACTGTATTTGATGATCCTGGCTTAACAAAAGAAATACTACAATACAAATGGCGGTTAAATTTGTTTTTACAAAAATGGTTAGATCATTGTTTAAAAAGTAAGTATCAATTTAATAGAGTGCCCAGCTTCGATAAAGTCATGGGCTAAATAGTGTAAATATTTTTTGTTGATTAAACCAACCTAACTAAGGATTAACATGATAAAAACGTTGGAAGTAATTGTTCGTGAAGCAGGAGAAATTGCTTTAACTCACTTTAGCAACATAAAACAACTTGAAGTCACCAAAAAAAATCCACGTGATTTTGTGACCCAAGCCGATCTTGAAGTAGAAGCGTTTTTACAAGAAAAATTAACGCAAGCCTACCCAGAATATGGTTTTTGGGGAGAAGAAAGTGGTCAATCAGCAAATCAAACAGCGCGCTGGGTGGTTGACCCTATCGATGGCACACACTCATTTGCACGCGGACAATATTTTTGGTCAATCAGTGTTGCCTTGGAAGTTGACGGTGAACTTCAGCTAGGTGCGGTCTATGCACCTGCACTGCATGATTATTACAGCGCAGCAAAAGGGCAGGGCGCTTTTAAAAATGGCTTACCTATACGTGTATCTACAGAAACGCAGTTAGCGAATGCCATGATCGCAACAGGATTTGCCTGTTTGCGAGCGTACCTACCAGATAATAATTTGGCACGGTTTTGTAGAATTGCCCAACACACCACAGGACAACGTCGTTATGGCTCGGCAGCTATCGACTTATGTTTGGTGGCTGATGGTCAGGTTGATGCTTTTTGGGAGCAAGAATTAAATTTATATGATGTCGCCGCAGGCGCATTAATTGCCAAAGAAGCTGGGGCAACTGTCACTGATTTTAGTGGTAAAGAAGGCATCTATCCAAAACAAATTTTAGCCACGAATGGTCATATTTTCACCGAAATACTTGCACTAATGTAAGTTGCTTGGTATCGATTAAAAAGTATTTATGCACAACAGCAAACCGTATAAAAGCTAAATAGATAAAAGCCCGCAGCAGGTTTATAAAACCCCGCTAATATAGTGTAAGTCATTGATTTTAGTTAAAGTAACGTAAAGTATAAAAACTGGACAAAGTGTAGCAAGGCATTGTTTTACAGGCAATCTACAAACTTATAATGCAGTTACCCACAAACTTATCCACAGAAAATGTGGACAAGTGGGTAATCGCTTGATTGTTGGTGAAAATGTTTTGGGCGGTTGTAAATGGATTAGCTCCAGTCTAATGATAAAAGAAATAAAAAATTGTTTATATATTTAGCGGGCTCTAATAAATCTAAATAAACTTGGTTTTAATCAGGAATTACTTATGACGACAAAAGAAAAACAAATTGAAGATAATTTAATTCGTAAATTAACAGAACTTAAATACATCTATCGTCAGGACATTCAAAATAAAGAAGCATTAGAAAATAATTTTCGTAGTAAATTTGAAGCACTTAACCGTGTGAATCTAACCGATGCAGAATTTGCCCGACTTCGTGATGAATTAGTCACAGCAGATGTTTTTGTTGCCTCTAAGAAACTACGCGAACGTAACACCTTCATTCGTGAGGATGGCACATCGTTGCAATACACTTTGGTCAACATCAAAGACTGGTGTAAAAACGAATTTGAAGTTATCAATCAGCTTCGTATCAATACCGATAATAGCCATCATCGTTATGATGTTATTTTGTTAATCAATGGCATCCCTGTTGTACAAATCGAGTTAAAGGCTCTGCAAGTTAGTCCACGCCGTGCAATGGAACAAATTGTTCATTACAAAAATGATGCAGGTAATGGCTACACCAACACGCTACTTTGTTTCATGCAGTTGTTTATTGTTAGCAATGAAAGCGATACCCGTTATTTTGCCAACAACCATAACCAGCATTTTGGTTTTAATGCAGACGAACGTTTCTTACCCGTTTATCAACTCGCAGATGAAAATAACAACATAATTTCACATTTACATGATTTTGCTGATTCATTTTTAGCTAAATGCACGTTAGGGCAAATGATTAGCCGTTACATGGTGCTAGTTGAATGTGAACAAAAGCTAATGATTATGCGTCCTTATCAAATTTATGCCGTTAAAGCGATTGTGGATTGCATTCATCAAAATCGGGGTAATGGTTATATTTGGCACACAACTGGAAGTGGTAAGACGCTAACATCTTTTAAAGCCTCAACTTTGCTCAAGGATAATCCCGACATTGAAAAATGTTTGTTTGTGGTTGACCGTAAAGACCTCGACCGTCAAACTCGTCAAGAATTTAATAAATTCCAAGATGGTTGTGTTGAAGAAAATACTAACACTGAAATGTTAGTACAGCGGATGTTGTCTGATGATTATGCCGATAAAGTTATTGTCACTACGATTCAAAAACTTGGGCTTGCACTCGATGAAAATAGCAAACGCAATCAAGCCAATAAACAAAAAGGCAAGCAAACTTATAAAGAACGCTTGGAATCACTTAAAGATAAGCGGATTGTGTTCATTTTCGATGAATGTCACCGCAGTCAATTTGGTGAAAATCACAAAGCGATTAAAGAATTTTTCCCCAAGTCACAACTGTTTGGTTTTACAGGAACACCTATTTTTGAAACCAATGCGACCTATAAACAAATTGATGGCACGGTAGGATCGTTTAAAACAACTCAGGATATTTTTGAAAAAGAGTTACACGCTTACACTATCACCAATGCGATTGATGATAAAAACGTTCTGAGCTTTCACATTGATTATTTCAAACCCGAAGGCAATACCAAAGTTAAAGCTGAAGTATCTCAACAAGCCATTGTTGAAGCGATTTTGAAAAAACATAATTCAGCTACGAACTCACGCCGTTTCAATGCTATTTTCGCAACCAAATCCATTAACGATGCGATTGAATACTACACTTTATTTAAAACAGTTCAGGGACAAAAGTTAGCAGAAGACAGTAATTTCAAGTCGCTAAATATCGCCTGTGTGTTTTCGCCACCTGCTCAGTTACTCCGCACAGCAAGCCAAAGAAATTTGGTTAGTTGAGCCTGCGCCTGTTGTGATTGATAAACTTAAAACAGCCGTTAAAAAACTCGATACGTTTATGCAATCTCAAGGTTTAACGTGTGCGCCTGAACAAGTGGTGAATTTAAAAGGCGATAATGCTCGCGCTGAATTTATTAACCATTTCAAAGAAGTCCAACGTTTAACAACACGTCTTGACCAATACACCGATTTAACCGAAGACAGCAAAAATAACGTTGAACAGGTTTTGCCAATCAACACGCTGAACGCTTTTAAGGGAATGTATTTAGAAACCGCGCAAGAGTTGAAACGTAAGCAAAATGCGGGGAATCAAAATAATGATGGCGATAAAACGCTTCAAGAATTGGATTTTGAATTTGTCTTATTTTCGTCGGCGTTCATCGATTATGACTACATCATGGGCTTAATTGCCAAATCGACCCAAACCACCAGCAAAACAAAAATGACCCGTCAGCAGTTAATTGATTTAATCTGCTCTAGCTCGAATTTAATGGATGAACGTGATGATATTGTTGCTTATATCAACAGTTTGCCAGTGGGACAAAGTTTGAATGAAAAAGAAATCCGTGAAGGTTATCAAGCCTTTAAAACAACTAAAGCCAATAGCGATTTAGCAGACATGGCAAAAAAACACGGTTTAGCACCTCAAACCTTGCAAGCCTTTGTTGATGGGATTATGAACCGCATGATTTTTGACGGTGAACAATTAAGCGATTTATTAGCTCCGTTGGAATTAGGTTGGAAAGCGCGAACGCAAAAAGAATTGGTTTTGATGGAGGAGTTAGTACCGATGTTAAACAAACTCGCTCAAGGGCGTGAAATTTCAGGATTAGCGGCTTACGATTCAATTTAAAAATAAATCTGAAAAATTAACTATGACTACCGTGACAATTCAATTACCTGATGAATAATAAACAACAAAAAACGTTGATAGCTATTTTTTCAAAACCTACACCCAAGTCAATCGAATGGCAAGAAGTGGAAAGTTTAATTAACGCTTTAGGCGGTGAAATAAAGCATAATCAAGGCTCAAAAGTACGTTTAGATTTAAATGCTATTTCGTTAAACATTCATTCGCCTCATCCGCAAAAAGAAGTTAAACAATATGTCGTTAATTTACTACGAGAATTTTTAGAAAAAGCAGGAGTTACACCGTGATTTATAACAACTATGAAGCGCAAATTAGTTACAGTGAAGACGATGAAGTCTTTGTTGGTCGTGTGGTTAATATTGACTTTGATATGATCGCGTTTGATGGCACATCAATCACGGAATTAAAAGAAGCCTTTAAAGCCGCTGTTGATGATTATTTACAAGATTGTTCTGATATTAACAAATTACCAGAAACACCGTTATTACATAAAGTTACCGCATGAATAAGGAAATTAAAAAAGGATTAGTACCCGTGTTGCGTTTTTCTGAGTTTAAGGATTCTGGGGAGTGGGAGGAAAAGACACTAGGTTCTTTCTGTAAAATTGGCGATATAGATCACAAGATGCCATTATCTGTGACTGATGGAATACCTTATGTGATGACTGGAAACTTTTTTGGAATTAACAATATTGATTTCGATAACGCCAAGAAAATATCTATTGAAGATTATGAACAGCTTTCTAGGAAAATTAAACCAGAATATGGCGATATTATAATTGCACGCTACGCTTCTGTGGGGGCTGTCAGGTATGTTGAAACAAAAATAAAATTTTTGGTTTCGTATTCTTGTGCGATTGCAAAATGCAGCAAATCTGAAAATTCTAAATATCTCTATTATGTTTTTCAATCCGATGACATTCAAACCAAAATAGGATTGGAAATAAATATGAGTTCTCAAAAAAACATTGGCATTGATTCAATAAAAAAACTAAATATTTTTTCACCAACCTTCCCAGAACAAACCAAAATCGCTGCCTGCCTTTCATCGCTTGACGATTTAATTACCGCACAAACTCAAAAAATTGAAGCACTCAAAACCCATAAAAAAGGCTTAATGCAACAGCTTTTTCCTCAAGAGGGCGAAACTGTTCCGAAGTTGAGATTTCCTGAGTTTAGGAATTCGGGGGAGTGGAACGAAAAACCTTTAGGGAAGATTGCTGAAATAATTACTGGTAACACACCACAAGCTTCAGATTCTGATAATTACGGTGGAAATAAAATGTTCGTATCACCAGCGGATATTTCAGATAGCCGTTACATAGTAAAAACTAAAACCACTTTAAGTGAATTGGGTTATTCAAAAACAAGACACATTCCAGCGAATAGTGTTTTATTTGTTTGCATAGGTTCAACGATTGGCAAAATAGCTCAAAATAAGTTTGATTGCGCGACAAATCAACAAATAAATTCTGTAGTGCCATTTAAAAATTACTCAAGCGATTTTCTTTATTTTGCTTTAGATAACGATTCATCCAGGATAGCTGAATTAGCAGGTCGGCAAGCTGTACCAATCATAAATAAATCTTCATTTTCAGTTGTATCAATTAACATCCCTCCTGAAGAAAAAGAACAAACCAAAATCGCTAATTGCCTTTCATCGCTTGATGACCTTATCAATTCCCACGTTAAAAAATGTGAACTGTTGAAAACCCACAAAAAAGGGTTAATGCAGGGGCTTTTTCCTGTGGCTGGTGAAAAATGACCTACAAGAAAGTCATCATCATTGCAGGCTCCAACGGTGCAGGTAAAACTACGTTTGCCCGTTCGTTTTTGCCGGAAGAAGCGCGATGTCCGCGCTTCATCAACGCTGATCTGATAGCCGCCGGATTATCGCCTTTTGCGCCAGAAACCGCCGCTATTAAAGCTAGTCGCTTGATGTTAGAAGAAATTTCAGTTTGTGCTAAACACGGTGCAAGTTTTGCCATTGAAACAACACTTTCAGGTTTGGGCTATTTGCGCCACATTCAGCAATGGCGAAATTCAGGCTATCACATCAGCTTATTTTTTTTGACCTTACCCAACGCAGAAACCGCTATTGCTCGTGTGGCAGAAAGAGTGCGGCAGGGCGGACATCATATTCCTGAAAACGTTATTCGTCGCCGATTTGAGGCGGGATTAAGAAATTTTCATCAACATTACAAAACGCACGTTGATACATGGGTGCTGTACGACAATGCAAATACACAACCTATATTACTTGAGTGGGGAGAAAACACATGAAAGTTAAAGATATTTCACAAGCCAAAGACCCTGATTTGAGAGCGTCATTGGTCGCACTGCAACGCGCCGCAGAATTGGCTAAACAAATCGCTATCCAAACAGACACAAGCATTGTTACGGTTCAAGATGGACAGATTGTTCACATTTCGGCACAAGAGCTTCGTAACTTTGATTACACGCAATGGCGGCAGAATTTAGACACCAGCGAAACGATTGAAGACATTAGCCAAAAAGCAATGGCATTAAGGGCAAAATAATGACTGCATTTAGGAGATAACTATGTCAATTACTGAATTATTACCTTCAATCGCAACACTCTCTTACGCCGACAAATTAAAACTGGTGCAAATTGTGTTGCAACAACTCGCGCAAGAAGACGGCATAATGATGTCATCAGATATAACAGAAATAGCGCATTTATCCGAAAGCGCACTTAAAAACGCATGGGATAACGAAGAAGATGCCGTTTATGACCCATTATAATTTTGGTGATGTGGTTATCGTGCCTTTTCCTTTCAGCGGTGGTATTGGAATCAAAAAACGTCCAGCCGTTGTAATTAGCCATGAGCAATATCAAAAAAATCGCCACGATATTATTTTATTGGCAATCAGTAGCCGTATTCGTGAACCGTTAGATTATGGCGAAGTGCTTATAAACGATTGGCAACAAGCGGGCTTATTGAAAGCCTCGATATTAAAACCGTTGATTTTTACATTTGAACAAAAAAGCCTATTGATGCAGCTTGGTAGTCTTACATCAACCGATAAAATGCAACTTGATAAGCTGTTAAAAAATATCATGGGTGATTTTGAAGCATGGCATTAAGATCAAAATAATGACTAACTAGGAGATAAACATGTCAATTACTGAATTATTACCCTCTGTGGTGACACTGTCTTACGCCGACAAATTAAAACTGGCGCAAATTGTGTTGCAACAACTTGCACAAGAAAACGGGGTTGTTATGTCACCAAAACAAAAAAACACCGCTGCTTTTGATTCACGCCGTTATTTTGGAACGGCTCACCAAACCAAACACATGATTGATGATTATTTAATAAGCGAACGTGAAGGTTGGAATTAATGGCGGCGTACTTGATTGATACAAATGTGGTCATCTATTACTTCAATGGCTTAACGCAAGATGAAACACTCCACGACGTTATCACAACGAGTTTTAACATTTCTATTATCACCAAAATTGAATTTTTGGGATGGGGACAATTTCTAGCAGATGAAAGCCTATATTTTAAGGCGAAGGAATTTATTAGCTATGCGAATGTGTTTGAACTCAACGAAGAAATTGCAGAACAAACAATTGCATTAAGACAACGATTTAAAACAAAAACACCTGATGCAATCATTGCGGCAACGGCTTTAATAAACAATTTAACAGTGGTTACTAATAATTCAGATGATTTTAACCGTTTAGGTGTGAAAAATTTTTCAGTAAACATGCAGTAATAGACATTAAAGAGCAACCAAGCACTTTTATACAGTGAGGAAAATATCATGAACATTGCTATTGAAATTGAGCAAGCGTTATACGAACAAGCACAAAAAGAAGCCGAAATTGAACAGCGTAGCATAGCTGGGCAAATTGAATTTTGGGCACGTTTAGGCAGAACGGCATTAGATAATCCTGATTTACCGATTAGTTTTGTCCGCGATTTACTGATTGCCAAAGCCGAAGAACGATCATTGTCGACACCTTTTGTGCCACAAGGAAAGCACATTGATGACTGATATTTGTGTTCTGCAAAGTAGCCTATTCCGTAAAAGCTATAAAAAGTTACACGCTAATCAACAATTAGATGTTGATGAGGCACAACTGAAATTGTTAAAAATCCACAGATTGGCGAGCCAAAAATGGGTGATTTGGCAGGAATTTTTGTTTTTAAATTCAAATGTTGTGGTCACACAACTTTACTGGCTTATGAATTTGACCCGCAAACCCGTCATTTGTTACTGCTGGGTTCACACGAAAATTTTTACAGAAATTTAAAGCGGTAAAGGAAAAAACAAGACAATGACCGAACAAGATTTAAACAAATTAGGCAGTACACTTTGGGCAATTGCTGACGAATTACGCGGTGCAATGAATGCCGATGATTTTCGGGATTATATGTTGTCGTTTATATTCTTGCGGTATTTATCGAGTAATTATGAAACGGCTGTGAAAAAGGAATTAGGTTGTGATTATCCAACATTAGACGCTGACGATGCACGAATTCCGTTGGCGGTTTGGTATGAAAAAAACCCTGATGATGTCATCGCATTTGAACAACAAATGCGCCGTAAAGTGCATTATGTGATTCAACCTGAATACTTGTGGAGCAGCATTGCTGAACTTGCCAGAACGCAACATGACGAGTTATTACATACCTTAGAGAAAGGTTTTAACTATATTGAAAATCAAAGTTTTGCGAATGCGTTTCAAGGCTTGTTTTCTGAAATTAATTTAAACTCTGAAAAATTGGGTAAAAAATACCCTGACCGTAACGCGAAACTCTGCACGATTATTAGCAAAATCGCGTTAGGCATTGCACAATTTTCAACCAGCAACGATGTTTTAGGTGATGCTTACGAATATCTAATTGGACAATTTGCTTCAGGTTCAGGCAAAAAAGCGGGTGAGTTTTATACGCCGCAACAAATTTCTACGATTCTTTCTGAAATTGTCACTCTCGACAGTCAAGCCCCTGCAACGGGTAAGAAAACAAAACTCGATAAAGTGTTAGATTTTGCCTGTGGTTCTGGTTCGTTGCTGCTTAATATCCGCAAACAGCTAGGTACACACGGCATTGGTAAAATTTACGGTCAAGAAACAAACATCACGACTT
>Ga0247833_1003228_pt1 | contig 22099 bp, 23 predicted proteins | sample LaCruzMarch2015__7_FD_187117 | JGI IMG/M metagenome (GOLD analysis project Ga0247833, IMG submission 187117) | Freshwater microbial communities from meromictic Lake La Cruz, Castile-La Mancha, Spain - LaCruzMarch2015_8m | ecosystem: Environmental > Aquatic > Freshwater > Lake | place: Spain... | reverse complement strand
GCAGCAGGTAGACTACGTCGAACACTACGTAAACTACGGACTGTTAAAAGCGAAGTTGAATGACTATTACACGCGTCGACGAGACCTGCTTCGGGCGTTGTCGAATGAGAAAGGACGGTTGGCCATGGATGACTTTGTCAAGCTTTGTGGAAGTGACAATGACGCTCACGCTTTCTTTCCGTCGACCGCCAACGCCAACAACACCACGGGAGTCAATAATCGAGGGGGGGTCGTCGGTATCAATACGGCCAATAGCTTCGTGACCGACGATGCGCTATTGGATCAGGGCGGGAATGGATGTGAATACTTTTTACATAATGACGATGATGACGACAATTATGATAATAACGATTACGATGAATATGACAATGGCATGTACTACGGCTGCAGTGCCTCGCCGTCCTCCAATTATCATCAAACAAATACTACCACCACAATCAATCATAGAAGACGAGGTAAATTCATCAATGGACCCACGGCCATCCGTCATTTGTCCAAACTTGAACGGTTAGAATTTGATACATTATTAAAAATTGAATTACAACGTTCTGCATCCTACTATATGCACACACTCCTCCCTACGGTACGCCACCATATAGTAAAGAAAGAATATACGACGGCATCCCGATTATTATTAGAAACGGTCGCCTTTGCTATAACGAATATTATCACCTATCGACAATTAATTATACGATATGATGCATTCTGTTGGACATTCGATATTGTTACTCCTGTATTAGGTCGACCGCTGTTAGTACAACATCATAAATGGGAAGATGGATTGAATACTACTACTACTACTACTACTACTCTTGCTGCTAATGCTAATGGTATTCCTTCATCATTACCAGTAGGACGGGTACAACGTATATGGGACGAAGAATTAAACACTACTACTGCTACTACTACTACTTCCAATTCAGTTTCGTCATCATTACCAGTAGGAGGTATATCATCACATATTACTACTACTACTAGTAGTAACAATGAGAATGAACAATATTCAGTTAGTAGAATGTTTGCTTTATGGGGGATAAATGAATTAGAAATTAGTATTATTGTCGGTGTACAGGAAAGTAGGACTCATTACATGTTAGGCGAAGAAATACCTAATACGGGGATGATGGAACAGAAACCTATCATTCCAACTATCAACGACGACAACAACAACAACAATACAACATCAACCACAACAACATTGTCAAATACTCCTCCTACTACTACTACAACAACAACAAGAGGAGAGGGAGATGGTACAATAATGACAACTGATGATATTGATGCCTTAACTACACAAATATCAAGCTTTCGTTGCTTACTCGAGAAGACAGAACGTGCGACAATACTTCAACGTAGTAGAAGTAGTAATAGTAGTAGCCATACTACTACTACCACGGCTACTGATGTTTACATTCTACGTGATCGACTATTATTATTTGGAGCGAGGATAATAGATTATTTACTTATTGATTTACAACGGCGTGAGTATTGCTATATTTACATTAAGCATCATTTTTTCTCATCATTTTGTCATTCTTCTCACGCCCATATTAATACAAACAACCAGGTGGGATTGTTTCCCTGAGAGGACATCATTTTAAGAATGAAATTGAGATAATCGCAAAGTGGCGTGAGAATAAAGACTTTGAACACTTTTCATACAATCAAAAGGGCAATACTGGTGACCGTCGTAATAATATCCGACGTAGCTTGAATGAAATCAAGGAGGAGAATATATTTCCCTTATTTCTAAATTTGGTATCCTGTTTTCTATTCATGATGAATAGTTATATCATCGAGCCTAGTAGTGCACACTATGCCGAGGCATTGGGGAGTAAGGACGCGGTTGCCGGATTAATGCTTGGTGCGACACCATTATTCGCACTGACGTCATGTATTGCATACTCCTATTGGACGAATTACAATTATAGGAATCCACTACTGTTTGCGGGGATATTGCAATTCCTTGGTAATTTCTGTTATGCCAATGCGTACGCCTACCAGAGTGTAGAATTATGTCTCATCGGACGTGCAATGACAGGACTTGGTGCACCACGTATCATCAATCGACGATATGTTGCTGATGCCACGCCATTCAAACTACGGACAATGACATCGGCAATGTTCGCAATGGCCATGGCCGTGGGGAGTGCCTGTGGACCAGGGATGGCAATATTATTAGATATGGTACCCGAATTTCAATTCCATTTACCATTTTTGGAAACACAATACTTTAATGGTATGACAGGACCTGGCTACTTCATGTCACTTAATTGGTTTATTTACACACTGTGTATTGCATTCTTCTTTAGCGAACCTACGAGGTCGGGATTAGAAGAGCTAAAGAAACGTGAGGCAAAGTTAGATGAGGTTGATGAGGTCGAACTTGCTATGATGTCACCGGCTGATGGCAAGGTGATAACAGTAAGCGGGAGTGGTACGTTCGATGGCACGTTCGATGATAGTCTGTTAGGACGACAGAATTCTCACATCATGAGTGATTTCAATGCAGTGAAAACAAAAACAGTGGGACGGATTCATTGCTGTTCGTGTCTCCAGCATATGACAAAGCCGGTCGTTATTTGCATGTCACTAATCTTCATGAAACGTATTACTTTGGAGAGCATTGTCGGGTCGACGTCGATCATTACCAAAAATCGTTACGGCTGGACAATAAAGAATGTTGGTGCACTCCACTTGGCCAATGGTATTATTGTCATCCCAGTGTCCATCTTCTCTGGATATCTTTCCACTCTGTTCGAGGATAGGTACATGATGATATGGTTCATGTCAATTACACTGTTAGGCATGACATTCCTATTTGATCCGACAGATTTAGTTAATCATGACAATAATACAACTTACAACGAAGGACAGTTTTGGGCCGTAGGACCGTCACGGTATATCACGGGCAGTCTTATTGCATTTTCGGGTGTCGAAGCATGCGAAAGCTACATTGCATCGCTAATAAGTAAAGTTGTTCCGTCGGCACTGGCACAGGGAACGTTCAATTCTGGTCTATTGGCTACACTGGTTGGAACGGTGCGTACACTACTTTGATATTCAATTTATTGTTAGGTTGCGATCTTGTTCTTCTCACACAAGTTTTTCCAATCTAACCATTTTTTAGAGTGGTCAAGCAACTGGAGATTTGATGATATTTTTGATGGGATTGATAAGCATACGTAATTTGCTCAACCTGCTTATCATCCCGGGTGCGACCCTAGTCGTCGTCTCGATTTTGTTAGTTCGATGGAATTACTCACGACTCGCCGTTTAAGAGAGTAATGATGAGTGATTGGAAATGAAACCTAAAAACGTTCATTTCGATCTAACCATTTGGGTGTAGAAGTTCAGGTTATTCTTCTTGGCAAAGCATAGACTTTGACAGTATTTGTGCTAGAGTATGTTATTAGTGGCTTCTCTTTAGTTAAGGTTAAGTCTATAATTATGAGCTAGAGTTAGGTTGTTATTACTGGTGAGCGATCCTCTGAGACTTCGAGTTCCAGGATCAATGGGAACCATCATCCGTGGCTTCTCTTAGAGTTAAGTCTATAAGTAATTATGAGCTAGAGATCAAACGTATAATTTTAAGTTATTCTTTTGTTGCAGTACATACTATTTTGTGAGGATCCACTATCCAATGCAACAATATTCTCTATCCAACCCAGTTCAATCCATCAAGTGTATGTATTTACTCCACAAGTGACTAGTCATTTTTTCAAATCTAGTTGGATTAATGCTCTCTCTCTTCTATCTCTTTCTCTCTCTCCTTCGGAACGCTCTCTTCGCTAAGCCGAAGCATTGCCATCGACCACAGCAGTATTTGTCGATGAGCCATCCGACGTGGAATGTGAGGTCGTGAGTAAATTATCCTTACCCTGTTCATCTAGGAAGTATGTTGCTCGACAAATAGGGCACTTGTCTCGCACGAGTAGCCATCGTGTGATGCATTCCTCGTGGAATACATGCTTACATACAGCTCCTTTTGCATTGTCTTCGGTGGTGTCATTGTTACCACAAAGAACTGCTCCGTCGCTGCCAGCACTCTTGACCGACAAGACGTCGTGACTCCATGCCGCATGATCGCCCACTTAAAATTGAGATAGGCATATGTTACACTCCTCTCCGTACATTGAAATGATGGTCGAGTGGGAGATGGAGCGTCGATGATAACGATTCAATATGTTTGCGCCATCATTGGACTTACGACGGCTGCAATTCAAAGCGTCGATATAACTCTTGGCACCGCGAGTCTTCTGAGACAAGGGAATCTGCTGTGGTAACACTGTTGCAACTACAGAATGCTCTTCAACAAAGCCACCGCTATGATGAACTTCTTCGTTTGGTGACGCGGATGCCGGCTCATTCATTCCTCGTTCCTCCTCCTCATCCATGTCTTCCTCTACGACAATGATTTGTGGAATTGGAGCGATAGGAGGAGAAGGGACATCCTCATCGCCGCTCATTCGCATCCTGAGCTTATTTGCTAATGCACCGAACACATCTTCATCATCCTTCTCTTCCTCCACGCCATTCTCTACCATGTAATCTGCCTCGTAATCGGCTTCGATAATGTCATCATCATTGACAATAATGCGGATGTATAATGCACGCTTTATGTTTGCCAGCCTCTTCTTAAGCTTGGTCTTCAAGTTGGCATTGGTCCGTGCACGTCGTATAGCGTCAGTACTCTCATCGAGCACAACCTTGTTGTACAAATGAATCAGTGTAGTATAGTTACAAACATTGTGAGTACAGATACCTGTAACATACGCAGCCAGATATATTCAAACGAAACAAACATCTCACCTGATTGGCACTCCGTTGACGTTGTCTCATACTAATCGTTATAATATCCTCGACTGTGTCCCAATTGAACTGCATATAGTACGCACAAAATCCGATGAACAAAACTATTAGTACCACAAAAAAGACAGTCATGAACATCATACGTCTATGGTCGGCCTCGGTCTTTTCATAAAATTCATATTCGTCAACGGTAAGCCCTAGCTCCGCGGCGTCGGCATTGGTTGCGTTAGTGGCCACTGTTGTTGTGAATTCATCGTTGTATGCCATTGAAGAGATCCCACTTAGGCCTCGTTGCGTCCCCGTGGTTGATGTCAATGGTGACGAGTGCAAGTACCAAGAAAGATAACGCTGCTCCACTGCTGCTATGGAGAATACAGATTTGATGGAAGTAAAATGACGCATCATGGGCAAATGAAGCTGGAACCTGAAGTACCGAGAAGAAGAAGGGCTCTAAGAACAATACAATGTTGAGGGAACAGTGTTTGGATGTGGTAGTGAAAAAGTTTGAGGAATGGGAGACAGTTTGCTGGTACCTGGTCGGCCTGGTGGATGGTGCATTCTTAAGAAGTTTACTTCTATGATCTCTTTGAGTATTAAGGTTTTTGTTCACATCTTTGGGCGATACCTATTTGATTCACGGTGTTCAGACGCATCTCTTCAATATTTCAGGAGTTCCTTCACTGTCTACATTTGTTTCTAGCTCATTGCATTTTCTCGATTGTGTCCTTCTGGTCTCTTCAGCGGCTTCCCAAAAAGTACGATTATGCAAGTCTACCTATAATTATGAGCTGTATCCAATATAACATTGTATTCAGTTATTTATTTGTTCACTACTGCATACTTAGGGAGGATCCTCCACTATCCACTATCTAAGACGACAATATTACCTACCTTAACTATTTTGAGCACAAAGGATCCATCAATATCTAACAGTTGTGCCTTGTCATTTTTTTTCCTTATCGTATGTCAAATCTCTCAATCATCCTCCGTATCAGTGGTGTAGACCTAAGGTTCTCATCATAATTCGAGTTCTCTCCTCGCTCCAAAGCCGAAGCATTTCCATTGTTGACCACATCATTATTTGTTATTGATGAGCTATCCGACATGGAATTTGCAGTCGTGAGTACATCATCTCCGTTGTCTGGGAAGTATGTTTCACGACAAATAGGACACTTGTCTCGCACGAGTAGCCATCGTGTGATGCATTCCTCGTGGAATACATGCTTACAGACAGCTTTTGAACCGTCAACGTTGGTGTCATTGTTACCACAAAGAACGACTCCGTCAGCCAAACTCCATGCCGCACGATCGCCCACCTGAAATTGAGACAGGCATATGTTACACTCCTCTCCATACATTGAAATGATGGTCGAGTGGGGGATGGAGCGTCGATGATAACGATTCATCCCCGATGATGTTGATGCCACTACAATTGACTTCTTTGTCAAAGAATCATCATCGCACAGTACTGGACTTGCGGAATTCGACTTACGACCGCTGCAATTCAAAGCGTCGATATAACTCTTGACACTTCGAGTCTCTGCCAGAGACAAGGGAATCTGCTGTGGTAACACTGTTGCAGCTACAGAATGCTCTTCAACGAAGCCGCCGCTATGATAACCTTCTTCGTTTAGTGACGCGGATGCCGGCTCATTCAACCCTCCTTCCTCCTCCCCATCCTCGTCTTCCTCTTCAACTACCGTTAGAGCAGGAGCGATGGGAGGAGGAGAGGGGACACCCTCAGCTCCCCACATTCTCAAATTGAGCTTACTCTTTAATGCAACGAAAGCGGCTGTTGCATCCTCCTCCTCTTCCTCCACGCCATTCTCTGCTCCCATGCATTCATCCACGTCATTGTCATCGATGATGTCATCATTATTAACAATAATACGGACGTATAATGCACGCTTTATGTTTGCCAGCCTCTTCTTAAGCTTGGTCTGCATGTGTGCATTGGTCCGTGCACGTCGTGTAGCATCGCTACTCTCATCGAGTACAATCTTGTTGTACGAACGGATTAGGGTAGGTACAATATAGTGAAAAAAATATCGTGAGTACAGATACTAATATATAAACAAGACGAATACTCAGTCGGATATTATATAATTTTCAAAAGAAACAAAACAAAATCCTCACCTGATTGGCACTCCGTTGACGTTCTCTTGTACGATCAGTTGTATCCTCGACGGCACGTCGGACTTTATTCCGTTTCCTATAGTAGGCACAGAAACCAATGTATAATATCATGAAAAAAAGAAAGAAGAGTATCATAAACATCATACGTCTATGGTCGGCCTCGGTCTTCTCATAAAATTCATATTCGTCAACGGTAAGACCTAGCTCCGCGGCGTCGGCATTTGTTGCGTTAGTGGCCAATGAAGTTATTGTGACGTTGGTGGATTCCATTGAAGGGATCCCTCGCAGGCCTCGCGGGGCCGATGCCAATGATGGAGACGAGGGATTCAAGTTCCGAGGAGGATAATAATTCTGATCCGGCGCCGCCCCCATGGAGAATATCTCGGATTCTGTAAAAGTGGAATGGCGCATCCTCAGCTGAGACCACCCACAATGGGTTCCAAGGGCTTTGGCGGCATGCCGTCCCGTCGAATATGTTAAATGGACAACGGCTATGCGCTACTACCGGACCGGTCGACGAAAATGGTGAGATTCGGTAATTTCTCTATGTACTGCCGAGTGCCCCCGTAAAGATTTCAGAATCATTTGCCCTCAGAAATTTGCAGAGACATCCAAGATTCAAGTCATTGTGACTATTATTTTCACTTTTTGTTATGTATGTTGTTTTTGTCATCCACCAGCGAAGGAGGAGGAGGCGTTGGATCGTAGAGCCACCTCCATCGAGCAGAGCTACCTCAGTCGATAGACAAACAACCTCCATATACAACGCATCATCACCACCACCATGTTAACTCCACAATGCTGCGGATTTTATTCCTTCACGGGTATGATATTTATGGCATACGTCTATACCATCCTATCCTCCCAACCCTTCCTCGTCGCCGGGATAAATGATTATGATTTGGCGAAGACGAATGCCATGGGTGCATTAATAACATTTGCTACATTGTTTGGTATATGTATCTTTTTGATATACAAGGGAAATAGCGATAATGAAAAGGAGGGTGGACGGGAGTATGATAATGGTGATGATTATAATCGATTAAATATTGATTTGAAGAAGAAATATGGTAGTGTTGCGACTGATTCCTACTAAAGAACGAGGGGGGGTGGGAGGGGGGGGCGAGAGACGACAATTGTAGAGAAGAGAGATATTAGAGGAGGACATAATGTCGAACGAGTTACGTGTGTAAGTGAGAAAATCTGAGTGAGAAAAAAAAGAGGAGAGAAGGGATTGTTGAACAGAGGAGCGTTGGGAGATAGATATACTATGTAATTTCAATTGAGGGGGCTCCGTGTGGGATGAGAGAGAGTAGAATCTCTCGTATGAATATGTATATACTAGAACACGATTGCGAGGTTATGGTGTGTGAAATACTCGGATTTATATGTCAAGGTTGAGTTCTAATTCTAAAGATATACACTAAATAAAGGATGTTGTCACGTGAATCCACAAAGGTTGTTGTAGGTGCCATTATTATATAAAAACGTAGGAGCAATTTCAGCAGGCAAGTAATACATGCATCACACTCTCATCCATGTCATCCACAAACGACCAGGAGTCCGAAACACATTTATATCTTTCAATTTTACCATGCGAGACCAGCACCTGCAATAATAGATTCTTCCTTCTCCTCCGGGAGGAGATCATCAGTTTCATCCTCATACTCAATCTCAATTCGTGTACCCTTTCGCTTGGGCGGTTTTTCCTTCTTCTTTTTCTTCTTCGTTAACTTCGATGGTTCACTTCCGCTATCATCGCGATCAACAGAGTCAGATTCCTCGTCGTTACTGCCACCTTCAAATGATGATGACTCGTCCTCACTTTCCCCTTCTTCCTCATCGTCATCATCACTAGCTTCACTTTCACTGTCATCGTCATCATCCCATGCATTCATTTGCATATCCTCTAAATCGTCCTCCTCTTCCTCATCGTCATCTAAATCTTCCACATACTCGACCATCCCCTCCATTTCATTCTCTTGTTCTTCATCATCACTCAATTCATCCTCCGTCTCAAGTTCCTCCTCTTCCTCCTCACTCTCGTCCTCCTCCTCAGTTTCCTTCTTGGCTAACTTCTCCAATGCCTTCTGATACGGTACCTCAGGAAAGTTATATATATCACCATATGTCCCCCGTGCTAATCGTTCAACCAGTTCCTTCTCAATAGTATTCTCAATCTTGGCAGCTATTAGTGCCTTCTTTTCACGACGTTCCTCACGTTGTTCGACCTTGCGATGTACACGTGTATTAATTGCCTTCTTGCCATTAATCTCACGTAATTTTAACTTACGCATCCGCAATAGATATTGATGTATCTTTGTTAACCGTTGTTTGTTACGATGCACCTGTGCCTTGGGGAAGTATGCTAAATGTTCATCCAACTGGCTTAATGCCTTGGCATAATTCCGACTTAGATATATCTTTTCCCACAAGTTCTTTGGACTGTGAGCACGTTCGACGGTTTTTATATATAAATGTATCCGTCCGGCGTCTTCACGTATTGTGGCATATTTGGAATTGGCAAGTGGACAGGAGGAACGATTACACACACCCGTGGTTGAGTAGGGGTGTTTGCAAAATTGACGTGTATCGCGATTTGGTCCTTTACTCTTTGCAAGTGTCGACTTGTACGAACAGAATTGATGATTGATCACTTGCCATATCATCTCATCGTGCTGCGACATTATTGTCAGTGTTGTTGTTTGTTGTTATTATGGCGATGACAACGAGATGAGATATTATGATAATACTCGTTGGCGACAAAGAGAAGTGGTGTGGGTGGGACAAAAAATGGATGGTGCCTGAGTCTGATGGCGGGGTCGCTCGTCTCCTCGGCGTTTGTCTCTTTTCTTCGCCCCGATGAAAACACCAAGTAATAATGGCAGCACCGCCGATAACGACAGAAGAAGAACTGCTACTTTTGCGTGAACGGATCGCATGTCTCGAACGGAAGTCATCATTATGGACGATGGACGTCATCACCACTCACCATTTCCTCAGCGACAAAGATCCCGACTATAATAATATCAACAACAACAACAACAACAACAACAACAACAACAACAACAACAACAACAACAACAACAACAACAACAACAATAACGGCAACGGCGATGACGATGATGAAAACAATCAAACTTCTACTGCATTGATAACAACGAACATAATACCAGACGAAGTGCAACGGGTACGTCGACATGTATATCAAACTCGTTGCTGCTACTCCGCACAATTCATCCATTGTCCATCGAACTATTATCAATTGGATTTAAATCAACGCAAAGTGATATTAGGTGCATATTCCACATCACAGCTGTGTAAGGCTTGTTTGTTTGAGAATAAACAATATGTTCCATCAAAGTCGTCGACCCATGATGATATTGATGATGGTGTTGATCGATCCAACTCCAAGTATTATCTAATCATTGTACAATATATTGAAAGTATTAATATGAAAAAGTTATCATATGAATTACGTGGCTTACGTCCACTAGGTAGTGCACGATTCGACACGTCCTACTTTTCCGATGTAAGATTGGCATCCAACACTATTGCATATGATCTTACAGGTTATGGGCATAATGGTGTATCACCCTTTGGCATACCCACCACGACATCTAACAACAATATACCGATAATTCTATCCAAGAGTATAGTTACTAATGCAAAACCAAGATTTATATATGTTGGTGGGGGACACGCCGATTGGAAACTTGGATTGGCGGTGTCTGAGTTTGTGCAAGCTTTGAATGTACTAGTATTGGATATAAGTGACCCTCGATAGGATGAAAAAAAAAGGTAGAGAAGTAGAATGGGGGTGAACATATTCATTACAACATCACTTGATTTTATAAAATTTAAGGATACTGACTGAGTAATAAAAATCATGTTTTGCGCGCCACACATCCCTCAATCAAGTGTTCCCGACGGACATCCTTTTTCCTGTTTGTCCCAACGTGCTTTATCAAAATGCCATACTACAAGGTGAATGATTACTGGTCGGTGGGCCAAACAAAGTGGGAGAAGTCACAGAAGGATGCCCAGAAGAATGCTGCCATCAAGCAGCAGCAACAAAATGGAAATCATGCAAACAAGACCAAGGAGGCATCACTTGACGGTGGAAAGCATAGACCTTCGCCAAGTCCAGGAACGACAAATGTACCAATGGAACATCGATCAGGAAAGAAGGAGCATCGCTGAGGCTTTTTCTTGGTGAAGGAGGGAGGAATGCGGATGAATCATCTGCTAATAAAAAGGATTCTACCTTTACATCTATAAATTTCATCAATGAAACTTGCATCAATTGTAACCCTTCGAACTTCAAGCCCAATTCCTATCAGAAGGTCTCTTACATCTATCTGCCATTATCATACATCCCACGACTTACATTAGGAGGTGGCAATGTATCGGGTCCAATATTTCCGCCATCACGAGTGCAAACTGGAAGTTCGTTACACTTGCCAAAGTACCATCCGTGATTGTTGAGGCTTTTCTTCCTGAAGAAGAGAATAAAGTGCTGTCATTATTATTATCAGATAATATCATATCTTACGGGAATATATTAGGCATGTTTGTCATTATTCTCTATGCCATAACTAAATGATAAAAAACATTTACAGTTTCATTTGCCAGGGTTGCCCATTAATGGCAGTATACTTTCGTGAATCCAGCAGCTTCCTCCTACCAATGAATGGTTCATACTTGATTGCATCTCCCTCTCCTTCACAGCTAAACATTGTCTTGCTGAAAAAACATCCAAGCTGTGTTTGGAAATATAAACAAAATAACAAATGCATAACATCAATACACAATATCAATGTTGATAAGATTCAGCAAACGCATCGATAATCTACTCACCGCTTCATTCCACTGCCAAGCTCCACATTTCTCATCGGCACAACACGCTTTCATACACTGAACCGCACTCCCACTTGCATTTGGCCTTACATCTCCCAATCCTAAACATTGTCCAACTTCCTCATTTGGATCCCATGTTTGTTCGTTACAAGCAACGTTGCGATCAATCCGTAACCCCTCCTTGAGTATATATTGTCCCTGCCATCGTTGAGGTGGATGTTCTGAGCACCATCCAGCCGGACCATCCTTTTCCATACCTAAACGTATATCACCAAAGTGTAAACATCCTACGTCACGTCTATATTGCCATGTGATACATTTGTCATCATTACAGCATGATGTGGCACATTCATCAACAGTTTTAGCGACATTACTAGTAGTAATTCTTGGACTGTCCGAACATTTACCACGTATATCCTCGTTGGCTTTCCAGGGAGTGGCTGGACAGGATGGCACCATCACGATGGTGGCTTGTTGTTCATTGACCAATTCTCCCGACATTGACAACGCTGATGGTACCATATTACGTAGTAATGATGCAAATGATGCTACTCGCGGCTTCTTGACAATGACAAAGAACACAAATAAAATTGGTAGAGTGAAGATACATCGCTTCATGATATTGCTACCACCATCCCTCGAAGATCTACCATACTTTCTAGTAGCACTGCTGCCATCCCAGCCCAAGCGCCGTTCAGACGTTGCCTGAATAGTAGAGGAGGTATTACGGGAACGTCGGAGCATTGTATGGCTTCGTTTCGGGCGTGCAGGAGATAAGCCGCCCCAACTTAGATATGATAGGACGGATTTGTTGTCTCGTTTTAAATGGGCGGGAGAACACATAAGCCCCTACTTTCATAAGGTACAATGGCCAATATTATCAAATTGGTATTAAAGTTCATTTTTTTATACTATTAATGCTATTTTGGTAGTCTCTCCAGTGGTTGTTCATTGTTAGATAGATCAGAAAGCAGCTGGGATAACTGTAATACACGAACAAAAATTTTAATTTTAAATGCTGCTCTCTCATGGGGTCGGTATGACTCCTGTCATCAACATTCTCACCATTCCATCACTTCAGACCCTTTCCTTCTGGCATCATCAATCAGTCGTCGTTTGCTGTGTCATTTGTCGATTATTTCATGAAATATCTCTCTTTTCCTGCCAATACCCACTCAATCATGTACATATTAGTACTGCATTTGACTGTACGACCGCTTCTCCGCCTCTCTACTTGTTGACGCCAATTCCCAATGATATCCTATGTGAGGCACAAAGGAGCCTCTAAAACACTCATCCGGCTAATTGATGGGATTTCCATTATTCCACCCTAATACACTCTATTAGATTCATTCCCAACTATATCATTCTGACTATCGTGTCTAATACAGTGGTACAACACCACTTGTTATCCAGGCACATCACAGAAAAATTTTGCAGTAGCAGCATCGTCAAGATTCTCAACTGTTTTTGAGTTGAGCCAAGCCGCGTGCTGCCATGAGGCTCTGCCCTAGTAAAATCACCCATGTTAAATTTTTTTAACCCCCATTTCTTATTGCAGAACCTTTTAGTATGCTATATGGTGAGTTCTGAATGGACCCAATCTTTGTCTAACATTCTTTAGTATATTCATTGCGTAGTGCCTGATGGTCAATGGGTTTTGAGGATACCCGTTTTTTTTTGCAAAGAACAACTGAACTAGGTTGTAGTATATCTGTAAATATTGGCCTAAATAACACAATTGCAAGCCAAGTTAGCTGAGCTATGTAGTATGATTAATATTGCTTGTTGAATTATACCTTTTGGGCTGATAGTTAGTAATTAGTTAGTGAGTTCTGGTGGGTGTCAAATTGGGTGCAGTGGTTGGGTTTGTTGTCGGCAAAACAAAAATAATATTTGTACATCCACCAACCACCAAATTCAGCCTCATCATCATCTGTCTCATCATATTGATCATTATCTTCTTCTTCACGGTGGAGGGGGGCAGGGTATAGGTATAGTGTGAGTCAATGTTTTAAATGATGACAGTACTGCCTTTGCTGCCAATTCACCAACCGCCAACCACTGCTTGAAAGATCATATTATAGCGTAGTATGTAGTATCTTACACCTTCTCTCCCTCATCTCATACTCTGTAGTCACCATATGATTGATGGGCATCAATCTGGTCCATCCCTATCTCATATTGAAGGTAACGTCTCATCATTCCATGGACAGACTCACACAAACGACTGTGAGTAAATGCACTCAACAGAATTGGGAAAAGGCAAGCAAGAGAGCATTATCTTTTCCGCTATGATGGTTGTATGCGGTGCAGGCATGGGTGTACTCCGTTGAGTAGGTATGGGGGTGAGGCCGGTGGCCCAGGTAGATCGTACAGTCGGTATAAATTCTCCTCCTTGTATGACTAGTTTGCCATATCGATCACACGACGCAATCGTGAGACTCATTATTTTCTCAATTTCGCTAAGGTCACTAGGATTGAACGCCCAGCGAGAGATGACACTGTCCTTCACATGCATATGTTGAAGATGAGGAAATATGGGATCACTTTAAAGTCATCATACAAAAGGAATTATTCTATAAGCTTTCATTATCTATCAACGACACAATCCTTTCTCCAATAACCTCATAATAAGTCTTAAAGATTTCCAGGACTCAAAGACATATTTCCAGTCCATGAAGCGCCACCCTCAAGTGTTACTGGATCAAACTTTACACTTTCCACGCAAACAAAGTTGTTATATCCCATGCCCTCATTGCCATATGGGCTCCACAGTACTGTGTCAGCATATCCAGCTGTGTTCATCACTGTTAGTTTCTTACCAGTACCTGTATCCTTGAGTACTGGATCATTCACGCCCATGTATACACGATCATACTCCTCGGCAATAGTAATCTCATCCCGCTCTTCCGTCTGCATGGTCCCACCATCAACCATCTTATTTAAGAATTCCTTCCCCTTGAATGATCCTGCAATTGACAAGTTATCCATGGCCGAGACAGTGAAGTAGGAATGCAACGCCGCCTGGAAATCAAAACTTTCATCACCCTTATTCTCAACGAACATTTTTGTTGCCAACTGAGCATCCTCGAGTGTTACACTAAATGTGCATAGGAACGGCTTGTCCCACATGGCCTTTGTGTAGACATCAGGTGCCATCTGAAGTTCGACCATGTCCTCCTTCATTGCCTTGACCGTCCAATTGACATTACGCGCAAAGCCATGCTGCTGGATTGCACCGGGTCCAAATTGAGGCCAGCAATGTGACAGTCCGCCACTGATAGGTTTCGAACCATCCATCTTGGCATCTGGCCGGACGGCAATGTACTCCTGTCCACCGGCGACGTAGGACGTCACGACACCACCAAAGAGATACACATCAGATGTATCACCATTTGCATTCGTTAGACGGACATATTCGAGTCCATCCGCATTTGTCATCATCCCGGACGTTGGTTCGGTCACGCTGGCACCGGCGGCGGCGCCATATCCACGAGCGGCGGCCCATTTAGTTCTGCTCACGGCTTTATCCCTCTGTTTGCTCGCATAGAGCGCGACCGAGGATCGAGAGAAGGAGGAGGATATGGCACCGTTGCCAGTGTTGGAGAAGGCATCCACCGACGCGATAATGGTAGCGGCCAATAGAGAATACAGCATCGTCTTGTGGATGGCGTCGGTCGAGCGTGGAGAGGTGAGTGAAAGATGACGTTTGGTTTTTTGGGACCAATTCGTGTATTTAAGTGTATTGTATCTTATTCGGTATGGATTGATTCGACATTCGTGACATCAACTTGTGGTCGTTGTGGAGAATGGAAAACTAAGGAATGTGGCGTTAGTGGGATGGTATGCAGCATGAGAATACAGTATAGTGTCATTGCACCTATTTTTATAAAGGTATATAAAGAAAACAATCTCAATAAGTTGACTTGAGACTCTCAAGAATCAGACGCTCCCGACATCAAGCTGTTGGTATGGGCGTGTGAGGGTCCAGGTCCCTTCCTCACCGTGTGATTATTCCCATAACCAAATAATTCATTCCTATACTTTGTATCATCAATCATGCCGCTCTTATTACTCAAAAACTTGGCATTGGCCAGCGCAAAGTACGTCGTCATGGTAAGGAGGGAGTCTGACCCAGCCTGGTGCTCGGGACCGATGCGGGGGCACTGGAGGTCATCGGCAAGTCGCTGCAATCCACCAAAGTGCCCATCGCATAGACTCGTCATGTACTTAATGTCATATATCGTGGGGAAGTAGACCTTGAGTAGATCAAAGAAGGACTTTTCATCCTTTGGTAGGTCCTGAGTTGTCAATACCTTGAGTAGGTAGGCATAATCATATCCCGAGTGGAATGACACCCACTTCACACGATCGTCCAGTACCAGACCACTAACCATGAGTAGCTCGCCAAAGTGTAAAGGATCGATTCCTCGTACTGCATGATCATCGAAGGATATCCCACATGCCACCAAAAGATCGATCGAGTCCTGCGCGAACATGTCATCATTTAGGTCGAACTTGAAATTGAATTGCCAACATGGACATCCCTTGGCATAATTCCCATCCTCATCCGCAAATGTCAACCCAAGTTGGATGATCTTTAGTAGATCCACGTTACATTTCAGAGACTTGTAGTGAAAGTCGGGAGAGAAGGTTTCAGAGACTGGACGTGCAACTACACCAGGAAATTCCGTATCCATGGCCACATATGGATGTGTTTCGATAAGTTCACGTATTACCGCCATCTCCTCCTCAACATTCTCTTCCCATACGTTACGTATTTCCAGTGTCTCTCTTTATTTATATGTTGCATTTGGGGTGTTCAATTTGATATTTTTTCGCATGAGTACGAGCGATATTCATTGATTTTTAATGTACCAATGAGATATAATATGAAAATTAATTGAACATAATATAGTTGAGGTAAAGTATCAAATGGAAAGAATGATATCCATCGACGAAGCCAAATGAATCTGACAAAAATAAGAAATATCGTCGATGATTTTGATTGGATAAACGTACCCATTCGGCGACGTCTGGAAGGAATAACTCCGAACTGCATTGCTATACACCCCCTCTCCCAACGTCGGACTTGATCGACCAGCATACTTGAGAGGGTGGTGATGAGAGGGCGTGCCCCCCGCTGTCGATGGCAATGGACTTTGTGCTATCTGGAATACCGGAGCGGACGCCGAGATGGCAGAAGCAGAAGAGCCACTGCCGCGTGGACGAAACGGGGGGCTCTCCATACTCAGGATGCTCGTCATGGCTTAATTTACTATCAAGCGAATCGTCCGTATGGATGGCGGAGGTAGATGACGAATGACGACGAGTGTAGTGAGCAGTGTCGTAGATAGGGCTACTTAAAAAATACGCCTCAACAACATCATGAGGCTAAAAAAATAACAGTGGCATGAGGGGCGGTAGCAGGTTTGCATCATGCTTGATAACAATCCTGCTCGTGCACGCAATTCTAGTCCATATTTACATCCTCCATCTCACAGATACCATCGTCATGTCATATGATAGTGGCAGTATTGGTAGTGGTGAACGTGACATCAACGAAAAATTGTCATCTTTTCTAAAACAACGGCCGAGAGAGGACATGCTTAAGCGACATAATGATACTACTCGCACAGCTGTCAACAGCCATGATGCTGACAATAATGCCACAATTACACTAGTCGTTTACTCTGGACCAAACACAAAGGATCCAAATGCATATACTGCCCATATGGCAAAACTGTATGAGAAGAATTGTGATTACTTTCTCATTCATGGAATTGATTGCAATAGTGCTTTAACAACAGACACTGTCATTGTTGTAGGGCATGACTATTATGATGAATATTTACCAAAAATACAACAGTTCAATGATAAATGTCGGTCAATTATTGGCCGAGATTCAATAATCCTTGTTGCACGACGTAATGTTTGCTATGATATGGAATCAGCCCGTCTTGCACTGTATGGTGGTGTATCTGGAGTCCGCCCAATGTCAGATTATGATTACTTTGTCTTTCTTAATTGTGGTATGACTGGTCCATCCCCTCCATCAGCTAAATGGCCCGGTCCATGGACATCTCACTTTACTCAATTGTTAGATAATACAGTGAAGATGTCAGGGTTGACGCTTAATTGTGATTCTGACCCTATACACATGATGAGTATTGTGTATGCACTGGACCGAGTTGGTTTAGATATAATAATGAAATCAGGTGCTATATTTGATTGTCTGGATGTTAACAAGAATGCCCCGTTGTTAGATCCAGCAGCGTTTAATCAATACATGATTGAAAATTATGAGTTGAAGATGGGGAGAGTAATATTGGACGCTGGTTACGGACTACGTCCTTTGATTCAAAAGGATAAGGGCAAGGGCATGTTAGTAACAAAAGAGAATGCAGGTGACTGCGATGGGGAATACTACAAGGATATATGGCTTGGTTCACGATTAATGTCTGCCTTTGATGGTAGAATCCCATCGTTGGAGGATGTACTATTCTTTAAAACTTCACGTTATTTGTCCCCTGAGATTGCTAGGCAGATTAATTATACTGATGAAGTGAACTGGAACTGGGATTAAGGTTCCTGCGTGTAATGTATGGATGGCTGACTATGGTATTGTTATTGTACTTGTTATTTATGTTGTATACTCTTTCTGAGGATTTAATAGTTTATGATAAAATTTGAAACTGCTACAAATTATCGATATGTTTATTATATTAAACAGATGTAGCCTTGAACAAATATAATCATCTCCAATCTTGCTTGACACTTGGCTTGCCTCAATCTTAGCCTGAATAGCATTACATGTGAAAAGCCAACACAATCCTTCCTCTTACTGAGACTGAGACCCCGCTCTCAGAGATCAGATATTACTGTGCTGAAACACATTAATATGTATGAGCAGACCTGATATGAGTATGAAGATATGAGGCGCCCTAATCATAATCATAACATAATCCATAACAGCAACAGCAGCTCCTGACTCTCAGAGACAGAGAGGACAAAAGGGTGGGGTGGCATCTGGCATCCTTATGACCACTAGCCAAAGTAGAAGGTTCTAAAAGAGAATAAAGTAGAACCGATACAAGTATGAATAGGGTGTTGATGGGGTCCCATAATCACTCTATCTACTTTGACTTTGAGACCACTTCTACTCTAAATAGAAAGCAGAATCAAATTCTCAGTTGGATTTAGTTGTAGCTGTATTGTTATGATCATGAAAACCCTCGACTGTAGAAGCTGAAAGTATATTGAATGTATGTATTATGGATCTCTAGCCAGAACAAGGTGGTTTTGGCTGCCAAATACCCCACCATTCCAAAGGCACAGGCTAATACTAATATCCTTGATAGGCTGAGAACAAAGACTGAGTACAATTCTAATAAGAAATGTAAATAAGGGGGTGAGACTGCAGATAATGTAGACTAGAGTTAACATCCTATAATTTACATGGAATCATAGTGTGTAATTCCTGCGTACAGATTTCATTCAAGACCCCCAACTATCAGTCTGCAGAATAGAAGTTTTTAATTTTCTAGCACTGTGTTGCTGATGACTAGATCTTAGCTGTCTCTCCAATTTTTCTCGTTGTTTCTCTTTCACATATCGAAACCAATATAGTAGAAGCCTCAATTTCCTCCAAGCCCTCTGCATTTTCAAGTACCTCTCAAAATCATCAAGCATCTGGTTCATTGTCACTTCATTCTGTGTCCTATTGCCACAAGTTTCAAATCCAAACGGATGGCGTGCAGATATGGAGTCAATATCTTCTCGAAGACCTGTGTCTGGTGGTAACCAACAATTAATCGAATCTTGGACATTGTCTTTGTCGCTTGCCAAAAGTTTACTGTACACTCTTCTCCAACCAGGGTCACACAGGACCCTGTTTAAATAAATACGCATTAGAATGTAATGAATGAAAATAGATTGAGATTGAATTGACTTGCAAAAGGGAAGGAAAGTCATGACAGCACCTCACCACTTGGGATTGATGGGAAATGTGAAACCCTCCTCAATTTTTGCGATAAGTAAATCCTGTAGTTCTTGCACATTCACCATCTTCCATTTTACAGAGGAGTCAATTAGAGTGTCTGATATTACCAGGAATTGGTCATCAATTTCCTGTGGAAAGAACCAATTGAAACATTCTGCACCATGTCGAACACAGCCAGTCTCATTCAAACGAGACACAGCTACCTCTATGATTTTGTAGGACTTTGGGTCTCCATTCCCGAATCTAGGTGTCTTTGGATAGTATCCTTTTAATGCTGCAGACCGAAGTATCTTGAACCATGCGTCCATCCAGCCCTCTTCCGATCTGGACGCTGCTCTCTCATCTAATAATTGACCAATGTTTTTGACAGACCATTGAACCAATTCAGCCTGATCTTTTGATATTGGAGATTTATATCTGACACCACGCGACCCAAGTAAGAAGCAATCGAAGTCTGAAACTACTGGCTTTACCCTTCCTAACTCTTCATAAGCCAAAACTAACATTCTCGGTTCAATTGGAGAGTCTTTGCTCATTTGATATATAACCACACGCGGCTCATCAGGTTCAGGAATGTGTCGAATGGACTTGAAGTTCATGTCCATAAAAGTGAATTCAGATTTACGCCCAATATCCCACTCGGTCCCTGCTGGGCGAGAAAAGTCTTGCATCATGACATAACTCTCCCAAAACAGACATTCAGAGATATCTAAACCAAATACCGGATGGCTGGTATTGGAATAGGTATCAACAAATTCGATACTCATGTTGGAATCATCCCACTGTGGAGAGTAAAAGTAATTGAGTGAAGAATAAACAAGACACCTACTAAAAAAATTTGCAAGATATGGCAATCCAACGCACTCACCATGAGATGCTTCATAGCAAGTGATTGTTCGACCGGGTCAGCATCCTCGTTATTCAATACACGATAGGCATCCTCTTTCGCAAACTGCATGTAATCTTTAACATCCAATAGCATTTCATAAACTTCATTTCGGGCCCGTACGCTTTGGTAATACACACGGACCAACTTTCCTTGATTGATGAGCGACCGACTTTTTTCCTTCTGATGATCTTCATAGATCTGAATAAACGGAACATAGCTTGAAATGTTTCCACGCTTTGCCGATTTTCCTTTAATATCCAAACCTTTTCCAGTCGCGATGCCTAGCATCATGTTCTTTATCGCCTCATTAGACGTAGGTCGCCACACGGTGAATATGTTTGCTTTCGAGAACGATTTCGTCAGTGAACTTGCTCCCAAGTTACGACAACTTGATCGAAAATTTTCATCCATGGCAGCAATACCACCATCTCTTGCAACCTCGTTAAAGAATGTTAATATCTGCCATCGTGGATCGTACCTGTAGAATGATGATAACCACACAATCCTGGCGGAACGTTCAGCCAGCTCGAGCGCTTTCTTTGAATCATATTTTTGATGCCACAATTCGATATCCCTTGAGTGACATGCATACTGCTCATTGCTACGCCTTGCCCGTCGTAATTTACTTTTCACGTTCTTAGGGCACAATTGTGCCTCCTTTATCTTTCTGCGTTGTTGTTCTCTTTTGATGAGTTTCTCTTTAATTTTAATGTCTAATTCCTCAGAGGTCATGCAAATAAGCCTATCCCGACTACCACCTGCAGACTTATTTGTAGATGCATGCTGAGGTGAGAGATGCGAATTGAATAAGCTGTCCTCGACAACTCGTGTGGTGGAAGAAGACTGCACGGATTGCTCGTCTACAATCTTTTCACGACGCAATTCACATTCCAGCTTGTTATGTTTCTTATCATCCGTCTCATCCTGTTTATATTGCCCCACTGGTATCTTTTCATCGCATTTATTCCCCACGGCAGACTCTCCTCGGAGTGTGACACCACCCAACTTCTTCGCGATTTTTTTTATCGCCTTGCGATTATCGCCGTGTCCTGGCATATGCATGGTTGTTCTTAAGACTTATTTGCGTTGCTGTCTTGATGCAATTTTCAATTTACTTTAATATCCAATCCAATTTCACGGGGTTCATTACGTGCTCTACATCCTCCGAGTGGTGTCGGTGAAGACAAGAAGGTTGAGAGGGGTGTGGTTAAGATCGGGCGGGAACGTGTAATTGCTTCATAACCGGGCGCTCACCATCGAAAGTTAGGAATGTCACGAGTTATGTCCGTAAAAGAGTTAGATATCGTCACGAGGTTATGTCGTAAAATCATGATAAACGAGGCGTGCGTGTCAAGGACCCTCCTTCGGAAATTTGAGCGTCATTGTCGACCGCGACT